>WNFR01008348.1_pt1 | contig 16078 bp, 17 predicted proteins | sample 5400221 | NCBI WGS metagenome assembly WNFR01 (sample SAMN13153357, study PRJNA577476) | soil metagenome | isolation source: 40 cm soil under Madrone tree | place: USA:California | collected 2016-06-14 | reverse complement strand
AATACGAGAGAAGAAGTCGATCGAATGATTGAAATCCTTGAGGCTGCGGTGCGTTTCTTTTCATGATTTCGGAACTCGATGAACTTTACCAGGAGGTCATTCTCGATCATTCGCGCCGGCCGCGGAATTTTGGAGACCTTGCCGACGCTGCCGTGCGCGTGCATGGCGATAATCCGGCATGCGGCGACGAAATTCATCTCTGTGTAAAATTCGACGCCGAGGGAGGTTTGCAAGATATCAAGTTCACCGGATACGGCTGCGCGATCAGCCAGGCTTCGGCGTCATTGATGACGATGAAACTGAGAGGCAAAAGTCGCGCGGAGGTGATGGAAATGCTCCATGCGTTTCACAGCCTCGTAACAGATGAAACGAGCGAAGCGCCCAAAGCATTGGGCGATCTTGTAGTAATGAGGGGCGTGCGGAAATTTCCGCAGCGGGTTAAGTGCGCGATGCTTGCTTGGCGCGCTGTCGAGCAAGCATTGGAGCAGGGCGCCGGTGAAGCGACGATTTCGACCGAACCGGCATAATCTTAGCTCCGGCGCATCTCAGCCAATTTCGTCGTGGCGATTCCGCGACATAAAGAAATTAGGTCGGAGAAATGCAGCGATTTGCCGCCCGCATTCCCAGTGTAATCAGCGACCTACGTTTCATGCAGCGCGATGCTGGCACCAACCCAGGTTTTGTCTTTGTTGAAATCGACGCCCATCATTTTGCCCTGGCTCATGCGGATCAGGTTGTTCACCAAGATCGGATCGCGGTCATTGTCGGGCCAGACAAACATCATTCGAATCTCCGCTTTTGATTTAGAGCCCTCAACCGTTGGAACGAAAGCCGCGTAATCGACCTTTCTTTGCAAAATCCAATCATGGGGATTTTTCAGCCCCGAAATTTTGTCGCGCGTAGGTACCATATCCACGCCGAGGCCAGCGAATGAGTAGAGCGGTTTCAAAACGTAATTGTCGATCTTTTCGTAGATGGGAAATTCGTCCGCGAAAAAAGTAGGCGACGTGTGTTCGGTTTTGAGAAATGGCAGCGAATGTTTGCTGATCCGGAAATACCAATTCGGATGGCCGACCCAAGTCACATCCAGATTATCCTGAAAATTAAACGGAAGATGCAGATCCTGACGCCGCAGCAATTCATCGAAAATGACCCGATTGTAAATCCGGTCAATTCGTACCTCACGTCCGTCATGCGCGTAAAATAATCGGCGACCGTGCTTCTTGATCTTGGTTAGGCAAACTGAACGAATTCCAAGCAATGTTTCCGTGGCGGCGAAATCGATTCGCGTTTTTTGTTTTTCTGGCTCGATCTCGAGCAAAATCACGTTTTCTGGTTTTGCGTCGCCGACGATCGTCCGGCGCAATAACTCGATGTACGCTTCATCTTTGATTCCGCCGAATGACGAAGTCCAATCGCTCGGAATGGTTGGATACGCCTTCCGCATGCAGTGCAAGAGCAATAACTGAAATCCAAACAAGCTCGGGAACGCTTGCAGCTCGATCAGTCGCGGAACAAGCCGCTCGCCTTCGGCGCAAATTCCGAAATCAATGATGAGAAAATTCGGATGCGCTGATTCATTCGGCACTTCGAGTCCTTCCGGAATCGCGGCTCGCGCATGCTGAGCGAACTCCGACGTGCGAGTAAGATCGGCAATCGCATTTGCGGCTCGAACAACTTCATCGGTGAATTCGTTCGTCAGGAAAATCGGCGTCTCCGAGATTCGAAAATCCGCCGGCGATTTCTCCGTTTCATTCACGCAGCGCAAGAGCGCTGCATATTTCTCCAGTGTGAAATCGGAATTGAATCTGGCGCGTAGCAGCGGGTCCATTTCAGGTAGAGACGACCCTCCGAGTCGTCCGAGATTTATTTGTGCTGTGTCCGTGCAACTCGCGCCAGCGAAATCAAAATTACGGACGCCCCGGAGGTGCGTCTCACTCTTTTACACCAAAAACTTGCCGCGCTCCATCACTTGCTCGCCGTCGAACCAGATGTCGAAGTCCCGACCGACGCAATCGATGTGTGTTTTGGAAACCCAATTCGCGCCGGTATGCTCCGCGTAGGGATGACCGAAAGCAATGTGGGCGCCGGGAATTTTTTCGTCCTGTAAAATGTTGCCGATGACGTGTGTGCAGGCGGTATTCGTGCCAATGGCGAATTCGCCGACCCGATTGCTGTTTTCGTCCGTACTCGTGTAAGCGCGAAAATCTTCGAGCAGCTCTTTGTGATCGCAGGCAAGATCGACAATGCGGTTATTCTTCACCTCAATCGTGAGGGGTGTGTCATGCAAATCGCCGTATTTGTTGCAAAGATAATCGCCGACCACACCGTCGACGACGAATCTCCCGTCGGTGTTTGCCGGCGCGGTGAAAATTTCACCGCCCGGAAGATTCCCCCATTTTTCCGGCGTGATGATCCCGCTCGTCTTCAACCATTTTAGTTTCGGCGAAAATTCAGCTTCAAGATCGGTGCCGTGCGTCGTCCGGCAAATGATCCGTTCGGCGTGACGCGCGCGTTCGATCAAGCGCTGGCTGAGCGCATCAATCGCGCGAAAATCAGCGCGCATTCCTTCCATCATGATCTGCCGCGTGATGTTGACCATGTGGCCGTGACGGATGTGTTTTTTATTCACGACATCGCTCATCTGCATGCGCGAGCTGAGTTCGCCCGGCTGAGTTTGCGCGCAAAAGATCGACACTTGCGATTGCGCCAGATCGTCGAGAATGGCTTGCGGCATCGCGGTCAGCGGACGCGCAGCATAATCTTCTAAAACGAAGACCGCGTGTTCTGAACCGATCTCCTCGACTTCAGCTCGCAATGCGGCTGCGATGTCGCAGGTTGCTTCGTCCGTAATGATCGTGACCCGTTCTTCCGGCGTTAGCTGAAGGCAAACGCTTACGGCATTGTGCGCGCCCGGAATCAGCTCCGGATCGATGTCGATGTTAGCGGTGGCGAGTCGGTCAGGCATTGAAAGCGTTCAGAATTATGCGGAATCTGGCGCGGGCAAACCCGCGCTGGTCATATCGAGCGGAGTGGAGACATTTCTTGCTATTTTTCATCACGATACACACAAATGACGACGTTTTTCCGAAGAAATTATGCAACTTGGAGACGACCGCTTACAACCACAGCGCAAACGCAATGGTCCCCTCAACACGAGATCGCGCTGCGACACTTCCATTGCTGACTCGTTTTGCGGTTGCCCTCGCGATCTTAGCAGCTTGGACCGGGCCAGCTATGGCAGATCAACAACAGCGGGCGTTTTCATTCCAAGTGCCAAAGAATGATTCTGCCGCGGCTGAAGCACTCGCGAGCCAGCTTGCAGCCCTTTCGCCGAAGGTGAATCGAGAAGAAGCAGGGCTGTTGGCGGAGTGCGCTTACGCCACCGCCAGCCAACTCAGAAAACAATACCGCATGTTCGGCACGCCAATTTTTAATAATTTCCTTGTGTACCATGGCATCAAGAAACGTGGCTACTGTTTCCAATGGGCGGAGGACCTGCTGGTCGCCTTCGATGCACTGAAACTCACCAGCCTCGAGTTGCACTGGGGCGAAGCGAACCCCGGGAATTGGCGCGAGAACAATTGCATAGTTGTCACTGCGAAAGGACAGCCGTTCAACCGTGGGATCATTCTGGAATGCTGGCGGCATTTTGGACGCCTCCGCTCTGGTCCGGTTGTCGGCGATGAAGATCCGTACGTCGAAAACAGCACGTACGCGCGCTTCGTCCGCGCCAAATCAGCAGCCGCCGGGAATCGTCATATCGCATTGCAAACAAAGATCGACCGGTCAAGCAAAGCTACGGAGTGATTTCAGCAAAAACATCTTGATGTCGCCAAGAGGCAATCAGGCGGCATGTTTGGCCTCGAGGTCCAATCCTTCATAGGTCTCCGCGACAATCTGATCGACGACGGCTTTCATGTCGTGCTTGTGTTCCCAGAGAGCTAATTGTCGATCCGCGCCCGTGCCTTCGCGCATGATCCGCTCGACATGCGCCATTTCATTTTTACTGCCGAGCTCTTCAACTTCAGTTGAGACGAACTCGAGCAGTTCATTTAACAGACTGCGTGTGTCGACTTCTGTTTCGCGGCCGAAATCGATCAGTTTCCCATCGATGCCGTAACGCGACGCTCGCCAGCGGTTTTCATCGAGGAGTCGTCGTCGATAAATGCGGAAGCTCATGTTTTGGCATTGGAGCTTGTAGAGTTTCGCGATCACTGCCTGGATCAAAGCGGCGATGGCGAGCGTGTCGTCCACGCGCGATTGCGCATCGCAAACCCGCACCTCCAAAGTATCGAAAAAAGGATGTAATCGGATGTCCCACCAGATTTTTTTTGCGTTGTCAACGCAACGGGTTTTCACGAGTAGTTTGCAGTAGTCTTCGTACTCGGAAAGGCTCTCAAAGGCGTCTGGAATACCGGTACGCGGAAAACGCTCGAACACTTTGAGTCGATAACCTTTCAAGCCCGTGTCCTGGCCGACCCAAAACGGCGAGTTGACCGAGAGCGCGTAAATGTGCGGTAGAAAATAGCGCGCCTGGTTCATAACGTGGATGGCCGCTTCGCGATCGGCAATTCCGACGTGCACGTGCAATCCAAAGATGAGATTGGCGCGCGCGAGCTGCTGCATGTCTTTGACGATTTCCTGATAGCGCTCGCCTTGAGTGATGAGTTGATCGCGCCAATGGGAAAAAGGATGCGTGCCCACAGAAGCGATCTTTAATCCGGCCCGGCCGGCGAGTTCCGCGAGTCTACTGCGCAATTCAATAACGTGGGCGCGCGCATCAACAACCGACGCGCAAATTTCGGTGCCGAGCTCCACTACGGACTGGTGCATCTCCGGCTTGATCTGCTCTTTGAGCATAACCTTTCCGCCCTCCAGAATTTCCTGAATATGCGACCGAAGTTCGCGCGTCTCCGGGTCAATAATTGCGAATTCCTCCTCGATACCGAGAGTAAATGTGTGCTCCTTCATTCAGTCAGGTAGGGACGGATCTCCGAGCCGTCCGCAAAATCTTCCGTCGCGTGCCTGCAAAAGACAAATTCATCGGCGCGCTTTAACTGTCAGTCTTAGCGAGGTCGTTCAACGAGCGCTTCATCACGGCTGCCCGCATAAATTTACCCCAGCCTAAATTATCCTGACCAGGTTTGTGCACGCTCGCTTTGCGGATCGCCATTTCAGAAACGGCTTCGACGACCCACTCGAAGTTTGTCTCACCTACATTCGCCGCTTCTGCATCGGGCGCAGGATTGCAGAAGTCAATCGCGACAGGCACGCCGTCGCGGATTGCAAATTCAACTGTATTGAGGTCGTAGCCGAGAAATTGATTTAGCGTCAACACGCCTTCCTCGACCTTTTGCGAAATCTCTTTCGGCGCCTGCCACTCGGTTTGGTAGCGCAAATGATACGGATGGCGCGGCTCGTACGGCATGATCCGCACGTGGCGTTGATCGATGCAATAGCAGCGGAAATACATGTCGAACTTCACTTCCTCCTGCAACATCATCACCAACTGGCCGGTCTCGTTGTAAGCGCGAAAAAATTCGTCCGGGTTGTGCAGCCGATAAACGTTTTTCCAGCCGCCGCCTGCGAACGGCTTGAAAAATGCGGCGGCTGGTTCGACGGAAGCAACACAGTGCGCGGAACGGCGACGCCGATTTTGGTCGCGAGCGCGTTGTTGAAAAATTTCTCGTCCGCGCTCCACCAGAATGGATTATTCACAACGGCTGTTCCGGTGAGCGCGGCGTTCTTGAGCCAGGCGCGATAAAACGGCACGTCTTGCGAGATGCGATCGATCACGACATCGTAGCCGCACGGCTCGCCCTGGATCACCTTGTCGATCTTGACGAATTCCGCGACGATATCTTTGCCGCCCATTTTCTGATTCACCCGCTCGACAAACGCCGGCGGAAAACTGTGCTCCTGGCCAAAAAGGATTCCGATTTTTTTCATAAACTGTTTTCTGTCATTTCGGGCGAAGTCGAGAAATCTCTTGCTGTTATCGGTCTTCTAAAACGTCGATGCCCAAGTCGAGTTGGTCACGATATAAACCCAAAAGTTGTATTCACGAGACACGGTTCGGAATTAATACTGAGAGGTGTCTCGAGTCCGCTCGACATGACAAAGAGCACAAATGACGATCACCTTCACACGAGCGACAAATAATACGGCAGCATGTCGCGCCAATAGCTCCATTCGTGGCCACGCCATTTTCCGTCATCGAGCCAATGCTTGATGCCTTTCGAATTAAGAATCTCGGAGAGACGATAGGATTCGTGGCGCGTGTTGTCCCATTCGCCAGTCCCGATGATGATGCCCATGTGATTGTATTTCCATGGGTCAGTGATGTTCGGGAGATATTCGTACGGGCTGTTGAAATAAATGTTGTCGTCGTGATAGCCGTTGAAAAATGAGCTGATGTCGAACGAGCCGCTCAAGCTGAAGAGATGGCTCACGGTGTCGGGATGGCGGAAGGCGATGTTGGCCGCGTGATACGCGCCGAGACTCGCGCCGCACACAGCGACGCGTTGACATGAGCATTCGCGACGCGCTAGATCGAACACGTCACGCACGATCACATTTTCGTATGCGTTGTGCGTGCGCATCCGATCCGCGGGATGAATCGATTTGTTGTAGAAACTTTCGAGATCGATCGCGTCCGGGCAATAGACCGTGACTTTTCCTGCATCAATATAGCCGCTAACGGAACCGACGAGACCAAAGTCTTTGTTCTGATAATACCTGCCGAACGACGTGGGAAACAAAATCAGCGGGAGGCCGCCGCCGTCGCCGAAAGCGAGCATCTCAAAGTCGCGGCTCAAATAAGGCGTCCACCATTTGATATAGCGTTCATTCATTTCCAGAGGAGTGGCGCAGGCATCTTGGTTTCAGTCCACGTAAATCGCAAGCCGGACGCTTGCGCTACATTTCATCTTCAGCGATGCGTTTCGCCTTGCATGGCCAAACACACACTCACCGGAAAAATCAAACGGCATCGCGGATTTCGATCGAAGATTCTCGGAAATCGGCGTGAAGTTCTTGTGTATCTGCCGCGCGGTTACCGACGTTTTTCGCGCCAGCGTTATCCGGTGTTGTATTTGCAAGACGGACAAAATGTTTTTGACGCGGCAACTTCATTTGCCGGCGTCGAGTGGGGTGTGGACGAAACGGCCGAGCGATTGATTCAAAAAAAACTCATCGAACCGCTCATCATTGTCGCGATTGCAAACACGGGCAAAGATCGGATTCACGAATACGCGCCGTCACCCGGCGCCATTTTTGAATCGGCACCGGAGGAAACGCGCAGTCGCGGCCTTGGCAGAGATTATGGCAGGTTTTTGATCGAAGAGCTCAAGCCACATATAGACAAAAAGTATCGCACGCAGCGCGAAGCCGAATTTACCGGCCTCGGTGGATCGTCGATGGGCGGCTTAGTGACGATGGCGCTGGGATTATGGTTTCCGAATGCCTTTACGCGACTGCTTGTTATGTCGCCGGCAGTGTGGTGGGACAACGAAGCCATCGTGCGTAGGGTGGAAGAACTCGATGGCAAACTTCCGCTCAAAATCTGGTTGGACACGGGCACCAACGAGACCGGTTGGGAACGCGCTCAGACGTTGCGCGATGCATTGATCGAGAAGGGATGGCAACTACAGAACGATCTACATTACATGGAGGTCAAAGGCGGTGATCACAGTGAAGCTGCCTGGGCCGCGCGCGTCGATCCTGCCCTGCGGTTTTTGTTTCCGCCAACGCGATCGCGCTGAATCCTCGATCGAAATCCCTCTGCGTTTCACCGGCCCGCAGGCGGGACCGGCGGCGGATTGGGCGGCAGCGGCTCCGGAGGCGGAATGGGCTGCGGAGGACGGGGCTGAGGCGCTGGGGTTGGTTTATCTGGCATGGTGACCTCCACTGAATGAATCGTTTTTACTGCAGCAGATTGCCGTAAGCTTGATAAACGCGAACGAACCCGCCGATGAAGTCTATGTCTTTCTGATAAGAAAAGGAACGCTCATGAGGCGACCAAGTTAGCTGGCGCGGTGCTTCGGCATGGTTTGGATCGTAAACGAGATAATGTTCCAGTTCGTCTCCGGGGCGACGTTTTTCCCCGGCGTAAACCAGCACCGCGTGATTAATACTTAGTTTCGGATAAGTGGAAAGATAACCGACGAACAGGTCACCACGTGAGAGCGCGGCATCAAGGTTGGCATGAGTTCTGTCCTGATATTTCCGACTGTGCTGGAAAAACATTCGGCCGTTGCTGGGCCGAAAATAAGTTATGAACCCACTGCCGATATTTTCTTTGAACACCTCAGCACGCGCTTCGCTCATCTGGCGCAGATTTGCATAACCGGGAAAAACGATTCGCTCGTTTTCCGGTAATGGTTCTTGCCAGGCAAAGTGGCGCGAAACCGCACGAATGCGGGCCGCAAGTGGTTTGTCATCCAGCGGCGCGCCACGCGGATCGAACCGCGCGAATTTACGGAATTGCATCACGGTGCGTGTCATGACAAAACAGCGGCGAGTATATTTGTTAGCAGGATCGTCGCTTGTCGATCTTGCACGCAGAAAGGGAACCCCGTTCTTGTACTTCAGCACGGTGGCGTTTTGGAACGCCAATGTGTCGCGATCAAAACGGAAGCTGGACCCTGTCGCGCTCCTCGCTACCAGAGCTACAGCGATCAAAATACCAAGCCGACAAACATTCGTAAGCATGCGATAATTTCGGTGACTCACATCAAGACCGCGACGAACCTGTTGCGGCCTTGGTCTCTGCGAACGTTCCGAGTCGGCGAAATTTCTCGTAACGCTCTTTTAACAGTTCTTCGATTGGAATTTCAAAAGTGCGCCGCAGGTTGCGGCGCAACGCGGCACCGAGATTTGCCGCGACCGAATCGTAGTCTCGATGCGCGCCGCCTTCTGGTTCGGGGATAATTTCGTCCACCACTTCGAGCTTCAACAAATCCCGCGCGGTTAGCTTTAGCGCTTCCGCCGCTTCGGCGGCATGACGACGATCTCTCCACAAAATGGCGGAACACGCCTCCGGACTGATCACCGAATAGTAAGCGTTCTCGAGGATCAACACGCAATCTGCTACGCCGATGCCGAGCGCGCCGCCGGATCCACCCTCGCCGACCACAGCGGCGATAATAGGCACGCGCAGGCTCATCATTTCGCGAAGGTTTACCGCGATTGCTTCGGAAATGTGGCGTTCCTCCGATCCAATCCCCGGAAATGCGCCGGGTGTATCGATCAATGAAATCACGGGTATGCCGAATTTTTCGCCCATCCGCATCAGGCGCAGCGCTTTCCGGTAACCTTCCGGATGGGCGCACCCGAAATTGCGCATCACGTTTTCCTTCGTGTTGCGCCCTTTTTGGTGAGTTATAACAATACAGCGCTGGGGGCCGAGCATCGCAAGCCCGCTCGGCATGGCTTTGTCATCGGCGAAGCGACGATCCCCATGCAGTTCAACCCAGTTTGTAAAACATCGGTCGATGTAATCGAGGGCGAACGGTCGCTGCACATGCCGCGCGATTTGGACGCGCTGCCAGGCAGTCAGGTTACCGTATATCTGGCGGCGAGTGTCTCGTAGCTTTTCCTCAAGCGTCTTAACCGCCGGATCAAGATTGACATCATGCTCGTCGGAATGAGCCTTCAAATCCTGCAAGCGCCGTTGCAGTTCAAAGATCGGTTTTTCAAAATCGAGCGGGTGAATCTCCATGAATGAAAGTTGCAAAGTTGAAAAAGTTAGAAAGCCAAAAAGTCGTCGCGTTTCAGGGTTGTAACCATTGTAACTCTTTTAACTTCTTAACGGTTGTCAGTCGATAATGGTGACAGGCGTCCGGTTGTTTACAAGACTGCTTAGCTCTTCGGCATCGGAAGCAGCGAGGCCAAGGCCGAGTGGCGGCGGTGGCTGAGTGATATTGGGGTGCGCCGCATCAGCGACCGAGTAAAGGGTGTAAGCCGGTGCGCTCAGACGGACCCAGCGGATGCTGCCAATGTAATCTTTGCTGCCCAGTCCAATGCGTTTTCCATCTTTCCAAGCCATCGTCTCCGCAACTTTCGCAGTGACTTTCGACGGCTGTTTAGGCGGCAACTTCGCTTCACGCACATGATACTGCTTGAAAAAAGTGCCGTGATTAAGGAGCACCACCACGTTGGCCTTTCGCTGAATCACAATTGAGAAATCCGGATGGGAGATGAGCAAATGCTCGCCGATGTGCAGCATCGTGCCGCTCAAATTATTCATCCGCATGATGAGCTCTGGCGTCGTCTTCAGTTTCCTTGCAATCTTTGCCAGGACATCTCCGGACTTCACCACATAATCAGTTTTTTCCGGCGAAGGATAACGAGAGAGGAAGATGTCGATGTTCACTTCGCCGAGCAAATCCTTGGCCTCTTCCAAATGCAGGCCAGCGGGATATTTTTGGATAAAGGCGGTGAGCGCGTCGCGAGCTTCAGTCAGTTTGCCGTCCTGTCGCAGTTTCGCCGCGGCCTGAAATTCGGGAAGGCCGATATCTGGGGTGGGCGCCGGAGTAATTTCTCCGCGCTGCTCCTTTTTCACAGCGATCTCTTCTTTAAAAACAAGGTTATAACTAAAAAATGCGGCGCCGCCGAAGATGATCAGTGCCAGCAGTAGAACGAGGAGCCACTTCATGGATGGCAGAGGAAGATTGTGGATCCGAGCGGAGCGCGGGCGACGTTCCGAACGAAGCAAGACCAGCGCGAACGGGAGGCTCTCATGACTTGAGGCAATCGACAGTCCATCAAAAGAGAAATCGCGCGCGCGGAATCAATCGCGCCGGTTAACCAGAGCCGATCGCCTACGAACCCTCTTTGCCCGATTCAAGTCCAGGAAACAAGAGATGCCAGAGCCGCCCCAGTGTGCGCTCCTCCTGGTTACTCCAGGTAAAGTGGCAATCCAGACAATAAAATTCTTTCGGAATAATTTTCATCGCGCAAAGAACGCCAACAAGCGCCGGGGTAATGAATTTACGGGTCATTTGCGGATATTCGATGTTCGAAGAGCCGCACTGCGGACAGCGAATCAGCGCAGCAGCGATGTCCGGATCGGTGGCTTCCCACTCGACCATCAGACTTTGTGCCCTTTCGAAGTCGTTATCCTCCACCATCACTTTTGCGTTCGCCTGGGGGCGAGACATGAATCCGACCTGCTGCAAAGGGGCTTCGTTGTGAACATCGGCCTTCAATCCTGCGTCCTGAAAGCGCCGTTTCAGCTGCCTCGCTTTTGCCGGTTCGTTAAACGTGGCGATCGTCACCATAAATTTCTCTTATCTGCGCGACAGGGCGCGTGTCCTCTGATCAAACATCAACTAATGGGCGAGTGCAAGATTTGGCGGAGGAAACCATTTGTAGAGCATCAAATACACCAGCACGCCTGTCACTGAGACATAGAGCCAGATTGGGATCGTCCAGCGCGCGATGCGCCGATGGCGGTCCCAGCGGCGACGGAACACCGGAATGAGGGTCAAAATCACCAAGGGTAATGTCACGAAGGCGAGCAAGACGTGCGAAATCAACATTGCGAAATAGAGCGGACGCACAATCCCTTGGGCTGTGAAATGCGTCGATTTTTCGCCGACGTGCACGTGATAAACGATGTACCCGACCAGAAAAAATGTGGATGCAATCACCGCCGTGATCATGCAGGCCATGTGGCGGCGCCACGCGCCGTGCCGGATCAAGTACCAGCCTGTTGAGATGAAAACGGTGCTGATGAAATTGAGCGATGCGTTGATCGCTGGCAGATCGGAAATTGTCATGGAAATGTAGAAGCATAAAGCGATGAAGCGTTACATCAATAATCGCTGCAACCCTTAAACACTTCAACGCTTTCAACGAGCTGATGCCACCCATTCTCGAACCGCCTGAGTCTATCGCCCCAAAGCAAGGTGGACGATCGACTTTGGCGCGTCGCATCGCCGCAATCGTAACGCGTTTGACAATACTCGTCGCGATTTTGATCTTCGGCATTACCGGGTGGTATCTGGCAAAGCGAGGCTTCGGCCGACAGTGGCGATACCGCGTAGTCGAGGAATTGCACAAACATGGCGTCGAAGCTTCTGTCGGCCGGTTAACGCTCGATCCGTTCCGCGGTCTGGTCGCGAAGAACGTGCGCATCTTCGATTACAAGAATCGTGAAAATACCCTCGCTCTGATCAGCGAAATCTCCCTCGATATTAATTACGCCGCGCTCATCCACCATGAGCCGTTCCTCAACGCGCTCGACGTGCGTAATGCGCAAATCACGCTGCCACTCACCGGCGTTGGGGGGAATACCGGTAAGGCGCAGCTCAACGATTTCCGCGCCCACGTCTATTTTCCGCCCGAACAAATCTACGTTAGCCAGGCCGAGGGAATTTTTTGCGGAATACGGATCTCGGCGACCGGACAATTGATCAAGCGCGCCAATTATCAGCCATCACCGCCGCTTTCCCAGGAGGAGTGGCAAATGCGACTATCGATCTTGCGACGGGTCGTGAGCGAACTGCAAAAGTTTAGCTTTCCGGTCGCGTCTCCCGCGCTACAGGTAAAATTCAGTGGTGACGTCGCAGAGATCGAGGATTCACGAGTGGAGGCGACGCTGCGCGGCGATGTCTCGCAACGAGGCAATTACGAAATACGAAACCTGTCTGCTGCGGCCGAATGGCGCGACCACCGCCTGACGATCACGCACTGCGAATGGAATGATGCCCTGGGCAGTTTTGCAGGCCGGGCCAATTGGAGCCGACAAGACAATCGCGCCGATTTCCAAATCCGCAGCAGCATTGATCTAAAAGCTTTCCTCGATGCCCTCGGATTCCCAGGTCCGTTCGCAGACATGGCCTTCTACTCCCCCCCTTTGATCGAAATCTCAGGTAGGGCAAACTTCGGACAGGATTGGCTTCGTCCAGCGATCATAGGTCACGCCACTCTCGGCAAATTTGCTTACAGAACGGTGCCGTTCTCCGATTTTACGGCCGACTTTTCCTGGGATGGTGAACGCGCGTTACTCCGCGATGTGCGCCTCCGGCATCAAACCGGCCAGCTCAGAGCCGATCTTTTCGATGCCCCAAATGATTTTCGTTTAAATATCGAAAGCACAATCGCTCCAAGCGCAGTGTACGCCCTCGCCTCTCCTGATCTGGATGAATTTCTCCGGGATTGGGAGTGGCAGCGTCCGCCCACGATTCGTCTCGCGATCCAGGGTTCCGACCATCATCCAGAGAATTGGCGAGGCGATGGAAATGTGGCGTTGGATCGAACTCGATTTCGCGGTGTCTGGATGAACAGCGGAAATACCAGTCTCCATTTCGCCGACGGCGCCATCACTAGCGACAATTTCCGAGTAGTGCGCGACGAAGGGATTGGCACCGGCTCTTTCACCTATGATTTTAAAAAACATGAGGTGCGTGTCTCAAATATCAAAAGCAACCTGCATCCGGCCGAGGCGATTTTTTGGATCGATCCCAAGATTTGGAAGACCGTTGCGCCTTACAAGTTTCGCCGCCCGCCCACCGTTACCGCCAATGGCGTATATCAATTTCGCGGCGGCAAGAACACACATCTCGAGGTCACGGTCGATGGCGGCAACGGAATGGATTATGACTTTCTTGGAAAGACGTTGCCCTTTGATCGCGTCTCCGGGCGATTACTCTTCACCAACGATCGGTTGCAAATTGTCGATCTTCGTGGCGCACTTCTTGCCGGCACGGTGCGCGGAAACGCCGATATCTCGCTGGCCAAAAATGATCCGCGCTATCGAGCAAATGTTTCCGTAGGCGCAATCGATTTCCCGCGTCTGACCGATTTGTACTACAACTACAAGACGGCGCATGGGGAGTTGAGCGGCACATATGATTTCACCGGCTTAGGGAGCGATGCGCGCACCATGCGTGGCCGCGGAAAAGTGGAAGTGACCAATGGCGACGTTTTCGCCATTCCCATTTTCGGACCGCTTTCAGGAATTCTAAACCTTATTGTCCCGGGCAGCGGGTACAGCATCGCGCGCAAAGCGAGCGCGGGCTTTACGATCAAAGACGGAGTCATTCACACCGATGATTTCGACGCCGACGGCACATTCTTCAGCATGCTCGGCCATGGCGATATCCATTTCCTCGACGACAAGCTCGATTTCAATTTACGGCTGAACATGAAGGGACCCGGCGTGCTGCTCACGCCGGTGTATAAGCTTTTCGAATACACCGGCGAAGGAAGCTTGAAAAAGCCGGATTGGCACCCGAAGAGATTCTAGCCTTTGTCATTCCGAGCGAGGTCGAGGAATCTCTTGCTGTTCAGAAATTGACAATGAGAGGTGTCCCGACTCCGTTCGAGATGACAAAGAAAATTCTGCTCGGCGCTCACATGTCGATCGGCGGTGGCGTTCATATGGCGATCGAGCGCGGCTGCTCCATCAATTGCACCTCGATCCAGATATTCGTGAAGAACAACATGCAGTGGTTCGCGCGTCCGCTCACCCGCGAGGAGATTGCGGCTTTTCTTAATCACGTGCAGCGCGGCGAGTTGTTGTCGATCTTCGCGCACGCGAATTATCTCATTAATCTCGCCGCCACAAACCGGCAGTTTCATGCGAATTCGTTGCGCTCTCTTTCCGAAGAATTGACTCGGGCCGACCAGCTTGAGCTGCCGTTCCTTGTTTTACATCCGGGCGCCCATCTCGGCGCCGGTGAAGAGGCCGGGCTTGGTAAAGTTATTGAGTCGATTAACCGGGTACTCGCTCGAATGCCGAAAGTGAAAACCCGGATCGCGCTCGAGACGACGGCCGGTCAGGGTTCATCCCTTGGACATAAATTCAAGCATCTCGCTTACATCATCGGCCGCGTGCGCGAGCCGGAGCGATTGTGCGTTTGTCTCGACACTGCGCACGTCTTCGCTGCGGGTTACGATATCGGCAGCGAATCAACCGTGCGAAAGATCTTCGCCCAATTTCATCGAACAATCGGTCTCGACCGTCTCGTTGCAATTCATCTCAACGATTCTAAAACCGCGCGCGGCTCGCGTGTGGATCGACATGAGCACATCGGCAAGGGCAAAATCGGTCTGGCCGCTTTCCGCTTCATCATGCGCGATCACCGCTTCCGAAAAATCCCGAAAGTACTCGAGACACCAAAGGCTAAAGACTTGCGCGAAGACCTGATGAACCTAAAGGCGTTGCGAGCGCTCGCAGACGAACAATGACGAATGTCGAATGACGAAGGAATGACAAAATCCGATAGCGATACGTGTTCGTGACGATTTCGTCATTTGAGCATTCGGATTTCTTTCGTTATTCGTCATTTGCGCCTCGTCATTAATTGATAAACCGGATCGTAAACGGATAGCGATAGAGCGTTCCTTCGCTCGCTTTTACCGACGCGATGATGACAAATACCGTGTTCAACACCCAAAGCGCGATCAGAATCGGAATGCCGATGAGCACGATGCAAAGGACCGCGGCAATCGCGTCGTAAATCAGCATCGAAATCTGGAAATTGAGTGATTCTTTTCCGTGCGCATCGATCTCGGGCGAGTCGCCACGTTTCACCAACCAAACGATAAGCGGGCCGAGAAGATGACCCAGGAAATGAAAAAGCAATCCGGCCAGGGCGCTGGCGTGGCAAAGCACAGTCCAGGTCCGGACATTTGATGAAGTTGTCGATGTTTCCATTGGCTTAACCTTTCGCTCGAGTAATAGAACAACTGTTCCGCCTACTGCGGATGAGCGCAAGAAAAAGCCTCGCTCTACGTTTCTTTTACTCGCTCGATGTGTGCGCCGAGTTCGCTCAATTTTTCATCGAGCCGTTCGTAGCCGCGATCGATGTGATAGACACGGCTCACTTCAGTGATTCCGTCGGCCTTCAATCCCGCAAGCACCAGTGCGGCGGACGCACGCAGATCGCTCGCCATCACCGGCGCGCCAAAAAGACGATCGACCCCCTGGATCACCGCAGTTGCGCCCTCCAACTGCATTTGCGCTCCCATACGTTTTAGTTCGGCAACGTGCATGTAGCGTTGTGGAAAAATATTTTCCGTTACGACACTGATGCCGTCGGTTGTGGAGAGCAATGCACACATC
>WNFR01005239.1_pt1 | contig 16081 bp, 11 predicted proteins | sample 5400221 | NCBI WGS metagenome assembly WNFR01 (sample SAMN13153357, study PRJNA577476) | soil metagenome | isolation source: 40 cm soil under Madrone tree | place: USA:California | collected 2016-06-14 | reverse complement strand
TTACCGGAGACAAAAGGCAGCGGTCGCACACCTGAGTAGGTGTAGAGAATCTCGTTCCGGGTTAGCTGCGCCTGCGGAAACACGCGGTTCGTTTCACCGAGGAGATATTCGACTTCCCAAGGTTCGCAGTGGATCTTATCAACGGCGTCGTCAAAGCGAATCTCAGTAGTACCGATCAGATAGTTGTCGTTCCACGGAATAATGAAAAACGGGCGCCCATCACTTCTTGCTTCAGCATAGATAGCACCTGAAGGTGCTCCGGAAAATGGCGCCACGATGATATGGCTGCCCTTGGTGCCTCCGATGAGCGATTGCGAGCTGCCAATGGCTTGCTCCAGAAACTGATCGACCCAGGGTCCGGCTGCATTGACGATGATTTTTCCGCGCACCGTGTGACCCATGCCTTCACTCGGCGTTTTAGATCCGGAATCCTCCGTTACAAACTCCAACCGACGTGCTCGTCCAGTCTCAACCAACAGTCGCGTTACTCGAGCGTAAGTTACTACCATGGCTCCCTGGTTCTGTGCCGCAAGCACATTTTCAAGGACCAGCCGTTCGGCAAATTCCACTTGAGCGTCGTAGTAAACCGCAGCCCCCAACAATCCTTCGTTATTTACACCGGGCGCTTCCCGGAGCGTTTCTGCCCGCGACAGCATTCGGTGGGGCGGCAACTGTTTGTCATGAGCAAGCAGGTCGTAAGCAAAGAGGCCTGCGCGGATCATGAATGGGCCGCGGCGACCGCCTTTATAGATGGGAATCAGAATTGGCAACTGCTTGACCAAATGCGGCGCGATCCTTAGCAAGGCCGCTCGTTCGCGGAGCGATTCCCGCACCAGACCAAACTCTCCATGCTCGAGATACCGCAACCCGCCATGAATCAGACGAGTTGATGCGCTGGAGGTGCCACTACCGATGTCGCTCTTGTCTAGCAGGAGAACCTTCAGTCCGCGCATCGACGCATCGCGGGCAATCCCCGCTCCGTTGATGCCGGCGCCGATTACTATGACGTCGAATTCAATGCTGGCAGGATCAGTCATTGTGCGTTCGCTCATTTGCAATTTCGCAATCGGGGCACGATATGGTGCTAATCGCGCACGTTCTAAGGCAACGATTCCGTTGGCCTCAAGCCTGATCAAGAGCAGAAGGTCTCTAACCCCAAATTTGAGATGGCTCAAGCACGGACTTTCGCACCACGGACGTCATAAACATAAAGTCGCTTCTTGTTCGACCAGGCCCGAAGCCAGAATACTCCAGTCGTAACCTCCTTGAATCTCCCACCAGGGCCTTGCTACCAAAACCCGTGCTCGTCGAACTGAGGCTTGGAAACCTGAGAAGCGGCTCAAGTGGGTCTTTGAGAAATCTCAATTCGCTTCAACTCGCGCGGCTTATAGCAACCACAGGCATAAGCTTTGCTCTTGAGCGAGACAAAGAACTCAAGCCCTAGAATTCCCGAGCAAGAAATTCTGCGGCCTGGTTCTCCAGCCGGGCGCGCGGGTCACTGATTCTCTCCGTGCGTCTGCGGCAGAACCTTCAAACGGTGCAAACCGAAGCGAATTGAAAAGGAGCGTAGTTATGCGTTCTACCCGACTAGTCTCAGCCAATATTCTTTTTCTCTTCCTGTCAATCTTTACTGCGACAACAATCGTTCGGGCAGCAGACGATGAAGCGGACGACTATGACGTGAAGGCCCGCGTTGCACGCATCAGCTTGATTGCCGGCGACGTCAACCTAAAGCGCAACGGCAATACAGATTGGGAACGAGCGCGGCTAAATTTTCCACTCGTCGAAGGCGACACTGTCTCCACTGATCGCGAGTCGCGCCTCGAGATTCAGATCGATGGGCGAAACTTCGTGCGTCTCGGAGCCGAGACGGTACTCCGCATAGTTACCTTGCGCGACGAAGGCGTCGCGCTCAGCGTTGTGGAAGGCTCCGTAGTGGTCCGTCTGGCAAAGTTTGATCACGACCATGAGTACTTCGAAATCGATGCGCCAAAGACGACCTTAGCAGCGGAAACACAAGGTCTCTATCGAATTGATGTTGCTCGCGAAGGCCGAGTGCATTTGACGGCACGTGACGGCGGACGCGCTCGGATCTATTCAGATACTTCCGGCTTCGCTTTGCGCGACGGTCGTGCTGCTGAGTTGATTTACGAAGGCGCCGATGCAGGCGATTGGGAGTTACTCGTGGCCACGGCTGCGGATTCTTTGGACAGTTGGGTCAGCGATCGCGAGCGCTACCTGGCTCAGCGGATGCATTATGACGTTCAATATTATGACCAATACGTTTGGGGTGCTGAAGATCTCGACTCCTACGGCGACTGGATGTATGCGTCAGACTATGGCTGGGTCTGGCGTCCACACTCTACAGTAATAAACATCTACAACGATTGGGCTCCATATCGCTATGGCAATTGGACCTGGTGTCCACCCTATGGCTGGACGTGGGTCGGATATGAACCATGGGGCTGGGCTCCATACCACTACGGTCGCTGGGTTTACTACAACAACTACTGGGCATGGTGTCCGCGCAGTCATTACTACCGGCACCGCAGTTGGTGGCGCCCGGCTTTGGTGGCGTTTGTCTCAATTCATTTTTCATTCGGAGACGACTTCTGTTGGTATCCCCTTTCTTATCACCAGCGTGATCCGCATTCGCGCTACTACCACAACGTCGATCGTTTGACAGCGCTGCGACCGGACGAACTCAGATATCTTCGCCGTACTAATCCGGCATATCTTCGTGCGGTCACCACCTTACCGGCGAAAGAACTGGGCGGCGACAACGTACGACTGCGACCGGCCAACGAGGAATTGGCCAGACGGAGCTGCGACGTACACGTATTTTCAATGGGCGAGATCCCTCGTCTTCTATGCCTGCGGAAAGTACAACGACAGGCGCTCTGGAATCGCGCCCGACTGGAGCCGTCGCGCGGCCGGCCCGGCCTGTTCGCGAGCCAGGCCTTAGAGGAAACAATAGCGATGACAGCAACCGCAACGTCGATCGCAACGTGAGTCCAGATGAAGGTGCCTCTCGTCCGAGTCGAACATTGCCAGGACAGGAATTGCCTGTGAATCCTGCTAACAACGAACGAGGCGAACAGCCGCGCGAACGAAGACCTGCGAGTGTTCCTGCGCGACCGTCTGCTGGTGAAGACGGTACCACGGTGGTTCGACCGACCCGGCCAAGTCAGGATGCTCCACCGGAACGAATAGTGCGGCCTACCGCACCTCCGAGTCAGAGCGAGAAACGTCAGCGCGATCAGCCAGAAAGAATCGAAGCTCCTTCCCGGCCGGAACCGCAGCAGCGAACAGAAACACCAGCGCCGCGTTATGAGCCGCCACCCCAACGCAATGAACCGCGTACAGAAGCTCCTGCACGACCCGAGCGCCCGGAGCGTTACGAGTCTCAACCCCGTTCTGAACCACGTTCCGAACCACGCTCTGAACCGCGCTCCGAGCCACGTTCTGAACCACGTTCCGAACCGCGCTCCGAGTCACCACGTTCGGAGTCACCACGTTCCGAGTCACCACGTTCCGAGTCACCACGTTCCGAGTCGCCACGCTCCGAGTCGCCACGCTCTGAGTCGCCACGCTCGGAGTCGCCACGTTCGGAACCGCGGTCGGAGCCAGCGAAACCTGATCGTCCGTCAAGTCCGAACAATCCGGTTCGCTAACGGCAAAAAGTTGCGAGGGCGCGTTCTAAATCATTGACTCCAGAGTCAAGAAGCAGCGGAAGCGGCCCATAGCAAACAGCAAGGGAAGAGATTCATGCGACTGGTACGATTGAGCATTTATTTTATTGCGCTAATTACAGCCCTTACGATTGGCGCCTATCTTCTCGCCGTGGGCGGTAGTGCGCAGACCATCGATCCTGATCTTAGACCTGACACTAGACGCGTGCTTGCATCGAGACAACCGTCTGGATCGGCTGCCACCAGAAAAGGTGCGTATGAGCCGGCGCGAACGGAACAAGTGCGCGAACGGAGGCCTCGTCTGACAGGTTCCGGATCTTTGCCGAACCATGTAGCACGCGTTAGCACCGATTTGAACATCCCCGCGACGACGTCGATTGGCCCCGGCACGCGCTTGAGTCGCGTGTTGCACACCTCGCAACTGAGCTTAACCTCATCTGTCGGCACTGACGAACAATTCGTCGATCGCACAGGCGATCTTGTAGCCGACGAAAGAACGACCTTCGATTCGACTGGTGGCTCTTTCGACATCGCGGTTGGCAAATCCGGCGCCAGGTACGAGGTTTATTCTGCCACACTCAACAATACGCTCGTTGGCGTTCTCGTCGTGGCGCTTGACACCAATGGCGACTACATAGTCAACACCTCTTCCACTTTCAATCTTCAGCGGGATTTTGGTTTACCTTCAGCAGCGGGGGTGGTGTCCGGGACATCAAAGGCAGGTCAAGAGTTTGTCGTCGTTTCTTCCAGTGGTTATTTCAACTCCGCCGATCCGAACGATCCTAACAATGAGCCCTCACCAGGAATCGTCTTGTTAGTACGTGACCCCAACACCGGAGGCTTTGACAACTCGAGGTCGCGCGAGCTTGTTCATGTTGGCAATAACCAGCTCTTCAATGCCAACGCACTGGCCCTGATGCCCAACAACGACCTTTTGATCGCAGATTTTCATTCCGACGAACTGCGTATTATTCGCGATACCGACGGGGATGGCATGCCCGATACGCTCGATAACGTTGCCTACTACTCGTATCAATTTTCGGACGATGCACCGCTCGACATTGCCGTGAATTCACGCGGCGTGGTTTTTTCACACTCAGCGGGAAACGACACGGTCATGCTCGCTATCTACGACGATAATGGCGACGGCCGTGGCGATCGTGATGAAGTGGTTGTCGTCGGGCTTTCCCTCGACAACAACCTCTTCCTTCACGGATTGACGGTGGATCGTAACGGAAGTGTTTACGTCATCGAAGATGCCTCAGCTTCGTTCGACGGTTCGAGTGGAAACGGTGGCACCGCACGGATCGATGCGTTTCCCGACGTCGGCCAGAATGGTTTTTTGGAGAATGGCTCAATCTTCGCTGAAGCTGACTCCGGCAGTCTGGCGTTATCGGGACTTGGATTCGCGCCCAGTCTGATCAATGACTCGCAGTTTTTTGTTACGCAACAGTATCTCGACTTTCTTAATCGTCAGCCCGATGGCCCCGGTCTATCCTTCTGGCGAGGCAATATTGACTCTTGCGGTCCGAATGCCCAGTGTCGTGAAGTAAAGCGGATCGACACTTCTGCAGCTTTTTTTCTTTCAATTGAATTTCAGCGCACCGGTTTCCTGGTCTATCGTCTCTACAAGGTGTCGTTCCCGGCGCGGCCAGAGCGGCCACGCGGACTACCTCGTTATCAGGAGTTCATTCGCGATACCCAGGATATCGGCCGGGACGTTGTGGTCGGTAATATTGGATGGGAGCAGAAGTTGGAGGTAAATACAGTCGCCTTTCTCAACGATTTCATCGCGCGTGCCGAGTTTCAAGCGAACTTTCCTGCGCAACTCACGGAGGCGCAATACGTCGACAAGCTGAACACGATGACTGGCGGCGCACTCTCACAAGCGGAGCGCAACGAGTTGGTCAACGGAATGATCGCGGGACTGGAGACGCGTGCGACAGTGCTGCGGAAGGTTGCCGAAGATGCCGACTTTAGCGCCGCGGAGTTTACCCGGGCTTTCGTGCTGATGCAGTATTTTGGGTATCTGCGCAGGAACCCGGACCAGGCGCCTGACTCGGATTTTTCAGGATATGACTTCTGGCTTGGGAAACTTAACCAGCTTGGCGGCGACTTTAGAAGAGCGGAGATGGTCAAGGCTTTTATTAACTCGACCGAATACCGAGATCGGTTTGACTAGCCAGGAAGTAAGAAACAATCCGCCGATTACGCAGATTGCACAGATTGGACCATAACAAGAATCAGTTATGCTAAGGCCGAAAAGGTCCTTCACTTTCAGTTGTTTCTTTCTGCGTAATCTGCGTAATCCGCGGATGTCTTGAGTGGCGGTTCTGATTTCAGGAGGGGTCGATTGACATGCGAGGCAGTTTTCGTGGCTGGCCATCAATCTCGGAGTCGACCTCGCCAATTTTCCTGGCGCCCATTCTTTCGTAGAAACCCTCAGCGTTGGGATCCGAGGCGATCTCAATCTCGCGTACATTTAGAGTCGCAGCCTTTTCCATTGCATCGAGAAAAAGTTCTTTACCGATGCCCGTGCCGATATGTGCCGGCGCCACCCACATATGCTCGAGTTCAGCTTTTGCGTGGTTGATACATAAGGCGTAGAAGCCTTGAATATCTCCGGCTTGTTCAGCCACGTAGACCTGATTATTAGCAATGAATTCTGGAGAGATGGTGAGGTCCGATTCCCAATGGTTGATCCAGTGCTCGGGATAACCCCAATGCCGCTTAGCATCCAACGCGATACGAGTCAAGGTCGTCGCTTCTTCGGGTTGTGCTTTTCGTATTTTCAAGTTTACTCCGACTGAATCGAACTAAATCCTCGCGGGTTCCTGAGAAGTTGTGACGGATAGTACTACCGTAGGTCAGCGGAAAGAAAGTTCCCTATGTCCGATATGCTTTAGCTTGTCGATGCTTATCGAAGGAGACTCCATCGGTAAAAAACGACAAGCTAAAGCATATCGGACATGAGGTTGAACTAATTTCTTGTTCAAATTCCTGGATTCATCCATTCTGTTGTACAGAACGATCGGGAAATTGTTACCAAATATCATGTCAACCAACCGAAGAATCGAATCGATAGTTTTTCTGGAGCGCAATACCTTCACGATAGATTTCCGCCGACCTGCCTTCGATCACGAGTGGGTCGAGCACGGTGAAACGGCGCCTGAGGAAATTGTCCCACGCCTACGTGACGCGACCATCGCTATCTGTAACAAATTGCCTATGAGCGAGGACGTCGTGGCGCAACTGCCAAAGCTTAAACTCATTGCGGTTGCCGCAACGGGAGTTGACAATATTGACCTCGCTTTTTGTCGCTCGCGTGGAATTGGGGTCTGCAATGTGCGCGGCTATGCGGCCGGTTCGCTCCCCGAACATGTCCTGATGCTAATGCTGTGCTTGCGTCGAAACTTGATTGCTTATCGCGGAGATGTGGAGTCGGGTCGTTGGCAATCAGCGAAGCAGTACTGCTTGATTGATCATCCGATTAGCGATTTGCAGGGGACCACGCTGGGTGTTGTGGGTTATGGCACGCTGGGTCAGTCAATGGCGCAGCTCGCGCAATCTATCGGAATGAACGTGCTGGTAGCCGAACACAAAGATGCGGCTGAGGTCCGTGAAGGTCGCCGTTCATTTCCGGATGTGCTTCGATTGAGCGACGTACTTTCTCTGCATTGTCCGTTGACAGATGAGACCAGAAACCTAATCGGCGCTGCGGAGATTCAGCAAATGAAACCGGACGCAATCCTTATCAACACTGCGCGTGGTGGGTTGGTCGACGCGGCGGCACTGCTCAGGGCTTTGACTCGAGGACTGTTGGGCGGCGCGGGAATCGATGTCTTAAGCACAGAACCGCCGCGAGACGGAAACATTCTGTTGGAGGCGAGTCTGCCGAATCTTATTGTGACGCCACATATCGCCTGGGCCAGTCGTCAGGCAATGCAGATATTGGGCGATCAGCTAGTTGATAGTTTGGAAGCCTTCGTCAGGGGTGAGGCACGGAATTTGGTTACGTAAGAGGGTCTTAGGTTTTTGGTCTTTGGTCTTGCAGAATAGTGACTTTGAATTCACAGTATCAAGGCCAAAGACCTAAGTCCCAAGGCCGAAACCGGGTGCTCAGGAAGCCGTGGCCTCACCAGCAATTTCGTCGTGATGTTCGGTGGTGTAGAGGCGAAGAATGTCCTGACCCTGACGTGAGCGAGGATCGATCGTGCGCAGGTGCTTACGTCCCTGCATTTCCCAGATAGCCGTAACTACCCCGTCCTTCTCTACAGCGTGATAAGTAATTTCTTCTGCGCTTGCTTCAGCAGCCGGCTCGGTCGACGGTTCGGATACAGGAGTCTCATTACCGTCCGCGGCGATTTCATTTTCAGACATAGGAACTCAAAAACTCTCCTCTCAAATCCTTCGGGTTTCGTGTTGGATTAAGCCTGATTGTTGCATATGCCTGTTGGGCCTGTCCAGCCAGTTCAGTCGCCATATCGGGACGGAACATTAAAGACATCCACAGATTTCGCAGATAACGCAGACAAAGAAATCAGGAAGCAGGAGCAGGCAGGAGCAGTAATCCGCACGCGTAGACAGCACGCTTGAATAAACATCTCATCGTTGCCGCTCATGCTGATTGTCTCTGCTTTCTGATTTCTTTGTCTGCGTAATCTGCGAAATCTGCGGATGAATCAGTGACATGAAAGACAATTCCGCAGCTACCTGGCACTGGTCTTGAGTTGCAGCGCCAGTGAAACCGCTCGTCTCGGCACCACAACCCCCCAACCCTGTCGCTCGACCTCAACGCCCTCGACGCGCTCCGCGCTGTCAATCAAAATTCGCTTCACTTGTTGCGGCGTCAGGTTCGGGTTTGCTTCGAGCATACACGCAACGATTGAAGCCACGATTGGTGAAGCGAAGGAAGTGCCATCGACAAACTTGTAGTACTGGTTGATGACATTGCCTTCTTGCAACTTAATCGTAATCAACTGTCGCAACAGCGGAACGGGTAAGTCGCGAGCCTCATCGAGATCCTTATCTATGCCAGTGTGCGCAGTAATGATGTTGCCCAGCTCTTCATTTGGGGCGGAGTCAAGCTCTGCATACAGGTGAGCTTCATCGGCGGTAGGTGTGTGGGGCAGAATTGGCGCCGCCACCCAGATACCGGGCGCAATCACGTCCGGTTTCTGTAGGCCATCAATGGTTGGTCCATATGATGAACGATACATGCCGCGGCGCGCACGATCGAGCGAATTCTGATCGTCAAGGCCCCCGACGGCAATCGCCGCAGGAGCACTGGCGGGTGGCAATACGGGATGGCCCGGAGCGAGACCGGCATTGCCTACCGCGCAGACTACAATCAGCCCTTTGCTTACCGCCTCTTCAACCAGTTGAGAAAGCGAATTGTGCAAATAGGATTGCTCGAAATCTCCGCCCGCCGAAATGTTGACAATGCGAATCTGAAACCTGTCTTTGTTTGCCAAAACCCACCGCAGACCACTCTCGATGTCTGCCTCCGGAATACGCCCACTTTTGCCGATCTTTACCAGCACAAGTTTTGCTTCCGGGGCAATACCTCGATAGAGGCCATCAGAAAGGTGTCCATTTCCGGCTGCGACAACGGAAGTCATCATTCCGTGCCAGCTGGCTACGTCTGGATTTTGCAGAAACGTCGGGTCGTCTGTATCGGGAAAAATGCTGTGATAGGCGACGATGCGATTGACTGGCTCAGTTAGGTCCGCGTGCGCATAGAACCCTGAGTCGAGGAAGGCGATGGTTACACCACGACCGGTGAAACGTTCATCCGCATTCATTCTGAGAGGCGTGGGTAATGCGTGCTCAGTTTTTATCAGCGTTGCCAAATGGGGATCGAGCTTCTCACCTGCGCGAGTTAGAAGTTCTATGCAATGAGGACAAACTCGAGCGAGCGACTCGATAGTCGTGACTTTGGTAGGCGCGATTCTTTTTTCGCCTGGTTGAAGGTCGCCTAACGGAACGAGTGTTTCGTGAGCGCGGCCACAAACGTGACAAAGTTGACGTTCACGTTCTTGCTCGCGGGGCAAGGTGTCGTTATCTGTTGTAACACTGGTATCAGACATTGGTGACAAGATCGTAGATATCGCGCGTCGATGTCAACAGGAGGCACTCGCAGGGTAGTGTCCTAATTTCATGTCCCACGGGGTTCTCTCTGTGTTCTCAGTGTCTTCGTGGTGAAATGGTTTTCGGCGCTTTTATCACCACGGAGACACTGAGAACACAGAGAATGCGCTAAGACAATCTCAAATTCGGACACTACTCACTCGCAGGTAGCGGTTCAGTTTCGCATCGCTTACGCTGAAACTGAGCTACTACTTGATTCTCTACTCGCTTGCCACGTCTCCGCAGGGACTGCTAATCTTTGCCTTCCACTTCCTACATGTTCTGAAAAGGAGATTTAGTTATGAAAAAGCAAAATATCGGTTCGATTTTGCTGGCCGCCGTATTCATCATTGCCGGTTCTGTGATTACTGGAAGCGGACGAGCTACGAACGGTGAGATTCCCGCTCCTCCAGCCATTGGCACGGCCATCGAGGATTTCACGCTGCCCGACGTAGACGGAAAAGACCACGCGCTCAACTCGCTAAAGGGAAAGAATGGCACCGTGCTGATTTTTATCGCCGTCCAGTGTCCTGTCTCCAATGCTTATAACGAACGCATGGAAAAACTTGCGCAGGATTTTAAACCTCGTGGCATCAACGTAATTGGTATTAACGCGAATAGCACCGAGGATGCTGCCGTCGTTAAGGCGCATGCAACCCAGAAGCATTTGACGTTTCCAATCCTGAAAGATCCAGGCAATAAGATTGCGGATCGATTAGGCGCAACCAGGACTCCCGAAGCTTATTTCCTGGATGCAAATAACAAACTCCTCTATCACGGTCGCATCGACAACAGCAAAGATCCGGCAGGAGTCAATGCCAGTGAATTGCGCGAAGCGTTGGATGCAGCGTTGGCTTCGAAGCCGATAGGGAAGACCACTGCAACCGCTTTCGGGTGCAGCATCAAACGCGCTTAAGTGATGCGTTTGCTTCGAGCACTGTTTCTGGTCCCAATTGCCTTGGGCCTCTTGCTTACGAGCTTCGCGGCGCCGGCTCAAACACAAAAGAGCCGCGCCGCGAAGCCTTCGTCTGCTGTGAGAGCGTCCTTGCCCGCTGTTACCGAGATCGATACAGACGCGCTCAAGGCGTTGCTCAAACGAGAATCACAGCGACCACTCCTGGTGAACTTCTGGGCCACCTGGTGTGATCCCTGTCGCGATGAATTTCCTGATCTCGTAAAAATTGACCAGCAATACCGGCACGCACGTTTAGACTTCGCCGCCATCTCGCTCGACGATCTAAAAGATATTAAGACTGAAGTACCTAAGTTTCTTCAGCAGATGAATGCGAAGATGCCCGCATACCTGCTGAACGTTCCAGATCCGGAACCAGCTATTACTGCAGTTGATCCCAAGTGGCAGGGCGACTTGCCGGCGACTTTTCTTTATAACGGCAAGGGCGAAGTTGTCTACAAACATTTCGGACGTCTAAACGCGAACGAGTTGCGCGCAGCGATTGAAAAATTAGTAGGCAGCACACAGTAGACATCAGCGCGACCGGCTTAGGCTACTTTCTGCATTGCGGCTTACTGCCTACTTTTATGGAACAGATCACTCCCGAAGTAGTTTCCGCTCATAACCTCACGCAGGAAGAATTTCAACGAATAAAAGAGCTATTAGGCCGCGAACCGAGCTTTGTTGAACTCGGGATCTTTTCGGTCATGTGGTCGGAGCACTGCTCATACAAATCTTCGCGTGTCCATTTGAAGCGTTTGCCCACGACTGGTGAACGAGTCATTGTGCCTCCCGGGGAAAATGCCGGCGTCATTGATCTCGGAGACGGCTGGTGCGCTGCTTTCAAAATTGAATCGCACAACCATCCGTCGTTCATCGAACCCTTTCAGGGTGCAGCGACCGGCGTTGGCGGCATCTTGCGCGATATCTTCACGATGGGAGCGCGCCCGGTTGCCTCAATGAATAGCTTGCGATTCGGCTCACTCGACCATCCGCAACACGGCCGGCGTAATCGATCCTTGCTGGCAGGAGTGGTCGCCGGCATAGCCCACTACGGCAACGCATTCGGCGTGGCCACCGTTGGTGGCGAGGTCGCATTCGACGACGCCTATGCGTTCAATCCGCTGGTTAACGCGTTTGCCCTTGGTTTGGTGCGACACGACCAAATCTTCTTCGGCAAAGCCGCGGGCATAGGCAATCCGGTTTTGTACGTTGGCGCAAAGACGGGTCGAGACGGCATTCACGGCGCGACGATGGCCTCTGCGGAATTCGACGAAGAAGCCCTCGAAAAAAGACCCACTGTTCAGGTTGGCGATCCATTTCTCGAGAAACTATTGCTGGAAGCGTGCCTCGAAGCAATGCGCAGCGGCGCTGTCGCCGGAATCCAGGACATGGGTGCCGCCGGTTTGACGTCCTCGTCCTGTGAAATGGCTGCGCGCGAGGGGACCGGCATCGAACTGGATCTGTCTCTGGTTCCGCAAAGAGAAGAAGGAATGACGGCCTACGAGATGCTGCTTTCGGAATCACAGGAGAGCATGGTGCTCGTGGCCCACGCTGGTCGCGAGCGCGAGGTAATGGATATTTTTCGCAAGTGGGACCTCGATGCAGTAGTCATCGGTCGTGTTCGTGACAGCGGTCGAATGCAGGTCATTCACAATGGCGCGGCCGTTGCCGACATTCCCGTTTCGGCATTGACCGATGAAGCACCAGTCTATCAGCGCCCGATGAAGAGCAAGGACGAAGGCGGAGGGATGAAGGACGAAGCAACTCCTCTCCAATCCTCCGGGGGCGATAACTTAGAGAACAAAGAACAAAGCACAAAGGACCAAGGTCTAAACCATTGTGATTCGCTAAAAAAACTCCTTGCTTCTCCCAATCTCGCTTCCAAGCAATGGGTCTATCGCCAGTACGATCACATGGTCCGCACCAACACCGCCATTCTTCCCGGGGCTGATGCGGCTGTTGTGAGGATAAAAGAAACTCGGCGGGCGTTAGCGATGACGCTCGACGGAAATGGACGCTACTGCGCAGCCAATCCCCGCGAGGGTGCGAAGCTCATTGTGGCTGAGGCTGCACGGAATGTTGTGTGTGTGGGAGCGCGGCCTATCGCCATTACAAACTGTCTAAACTTCGCTTCGCCCGAACGCCCGGAAGTGATGTGGTCGTTCTCGGAAGTCATTGATGGAATGGCGGAGGCCTGCAAAGTTTTCAACACACCTGTGGTATCGGGAAATGTCTCCTTCTATAACGAAACCGAAGGCCGTGGCATTCTGCCTACGCCGGTTATCGGAATGATCGGACTCCTCGAAGACGTGCGACGTTCCGTTCAGCAGGGTTTCAAAAAGGAAGGGGACTTGGTCGCTTTACTCGGCACCACGGAAGACGATCTGTCGCTGAGCGAGTACGCAGTAACGATCCGGGGCACTTCCACCTCGCAGATTACGGCCCAGGGAAAAGTGCCGCGTCTCGACCTCGAACGAGAGCTTGCGGTCCAGCAGGTATGCCTGAAAGCAGCCGAGGCAGGGTTGCTCCGGTCGGCGCATGATTGTTCTGATGGTGGTATGGCCGTAGCTCTGGCTGAGTGTTGCTTCTCGTCTTTGACGCGTGACGGAGTCGGAGCGGAGATTGATCTTAATGGCCCGCTTCCCACAACCACGTTGCTGTTCAGCGAATCACCCTCCCGAATTATTGTCAGCTTTGAAGCATCTGCTCGGGCTGATATTGAGAAGATAGCCGAGCTCGCCGGCTGCCCCTTTGTGGTCATAGGTCAGGTGGGTGGCAAACAGTTGCGAATAGATGCAAACCGAGAAGAGGCTATTGCCACAGAGGTAGGTGAGCTTGAAAACACCTGGCGCAACTCCCTTTCCCGAAAGCTTCAGACTGAAGCAATGGCCGCGGGCATGGAATAAGACTGTCCGATATGCTTTAGCTTGTCGTTAAGGTTCGCAGTTGACTCTTCTGGACCAGGAACGACAAGCTAAAGCATATCGGACATTGGGGAGCCTTTGTGCATCCCGTAATCTACCTCAATAAGACAATGGTTGAAGCGACGAAGGCCCGCGTCGCGCCTGTCTCATCAGCCATGCTCTATGGTCGCGGCGTCTTCACTACGCTGGCGATTCATCACAACAAACCCTTTCTTTGGCCCCGACACTGGCGGCGTCTGGCCGCGCACGCCGGCAAGCTGGACATAGATCTTGATGGCTTAACTGAAAAGAATGTTGGAGACGCATTGCAGAGGCTGATTGCGGTAAATCAGGTTCAAGCCGGACGCGCGCGCGTTATTCTGCTTGCTAGTAGCGGGCGGGACATTTGGCAGGCGAAGACGCCTGGGGCACGAAAGACCGACCTATTGATCCTAACCGGCGAGACTCAGCGAGTTTCTCAGAATGGATTGTCACTGGCTGTCTCTCCCTATCGTTTGAATACTTTCTCGCCGCTAGCCGGGATCAGGAGTTTGAACTATCTGGAGCACGTACTTTCCTGGGAAGAGGCGCAAACACGCGATTTTGACGAAGCTGTGATGTTGAATGAGCGAGGCGAAATTGTTTCCGCGACGATGGCAAACATCTTTTGGGCAAAAGCCGGCACTGTTCATACGCCGACACTGAGCACTGGCGCCCTGGCGGGTATTACGCGTGAGTGTGTAATCGAGCTTGCGGCTAAACAGTATATACCCCTGGTCGAGGGAGTTTATGAGATGCCGGACCTCATTGAAGCTGATGAGATTTTTCTGACTTCTTCGGGGCTAGGCGTTGCGCCTGTCACCACTTTCGACTTCCGCCGCTATTCAATTGAGACCGGAAGCATTTTCGCCACGATCAGAAGTGTGTTTGGGAAGTTGATTGAGGATTCGCATTAGGTCATTCAACCCTCCACCTTGAAAGCCTCTCACCAACAAACAGACAATTCAACCTCAGTAACCTCACAAGTCGGGAAGGTGGACCCTGTCCCCGCGTCAAGTTTGAATGTCAGTTATCACCATTCCAATAATTCAAGCTTGATAACTCTTCATCTTTCTTTTTTCGTGTACAGCCGTCTTCTTTCATAGAAAACGGGTTTCACCCCGTTAGGGGGTGACATGTTTATAGATCGAGGAGCAAAATTTCCTCCGGCTCCGTTCGGAGGAGCGGAATGATTCTCAGTGGTGAAGCTCTAGTTGAATTCCGCTCCTCCGAACGGAGCCGGTCTTGGCGTTGTGAGTCCCGTCTATAAACATCGCACTCCTACCGGAGTGAAACGCAGTCGAACTATGGACTTTTCAAACTTGGGCGGGGAGAGGGTCTACCCTCCTGACCTGTGAGGTTAATGAGATCGAGTGGCTGTTGCATCGCTTGCGTGGTAATCAAACCAGCCCTTTCGGCGCCAGCGGCAACGATCTTAGTCGAGTCCCGGTCGCTTCGAAGATGGCATTTCCTACGGCAGGCGCCAGCCCAACAATTGGAGTTTCACCAGCCCCCGCCGAGGGCACGTCCTTGCGATCGATGAGTACTACTTCAATTGAAGGCATATCACTAAACCGCGGTACCCGATAGCGAGAGAAGCGCGCGTTGAGAATCTTGCCGTTCTCAAATTGAATGCCCTCAAACAGCGCCCCACCAATCGCCATTACGATTGCTCCTTCAACTTGGTTGTGCAAGTGCACCGGATTGACTATCGCGCCGCACTCAAACGCTTCGACCACGCGCACCAGCCGAACCTTGCCTGTGGGTTTGTCGACTGCAACCTCTGCGCAGGTGGCTACATAACCACCTTTCTCGTAGCCACAGGAAACACCCGACCCACGGCCCGGGGAAACGGACCTCTTCGGATCCCAAGCAAACTTCCTGGTTGCTGCTTCGAGTACCGCGCGCATTCTCTCGTCTTTCATATTCCGCAAACGAAACGCCAACGGGTCTACGCCGACGCTGTGCGCCATTTCGTCGATGTGAGTCTCGCGCGCAAAATGATTGGCTGTGGCCGCGAGTCCGCGATACGAACCCTGTCGCAAAGGTGATTGGCTTGCATGAAACTGAATGGTTTGGTTTGGAACATCGTAGTTGATCTGAATACCCGATGCTCCGGAATTGTAGTTGTGAAACTCCCAGGCCGTGATCGTCCCATCATTCTTGACGCCGCTCTTGATGTCGATGACACCAGCCGGGCGGAAGTAAGCCCAGGTGAACTCTTCTTCGCGCGACCACACGAGCTTCACTGGTTTTCCGCTGGCACGTGCCAGACGGGCAGCTTCAATGGCGCATTCCCCCGTGTGCTTCCCACCATAACCCGACCCTGTATCGGGCACGATGACTCGCACTTTCTCTTCTGG
>WNFR01016623.1_pt1 | contig 16082 bp, 11 predicted proteins | sample 5400221 | NCBI WGS metagenome assembly WNFR01 (sample SAMN13153357, study PRJNA577476) | soil metagenome | isolation source: 40 cm soil under Madrone tree | place: USA:California | collected 2016-06-14 | reverse complement strand
GCAGACATATCGCGAGGGTAACACTCCGCCACCGACGTCGCGGCCTTACACCCGACTGCACTGGAATGTTCGAAACACTCTTTGCCACGTCATGCATAAGCCAGTTCTCCCTCAGGTTTGAACAACAAGCGCCAGAGCCTCCGCGTCACCGCCAACTGACGTTCTCGTCTTTCCGTCGCCGTCATTTCCTGGGGACGCAACACATCGAGCATCAACATTCCGCGCGCTACGGCGAATATTAATTCAGCCAATCCGGTCGGTGAAAGGCCATGCGTGGCGTTTTGAGTTTCAGGCGCTCGCGCGATCAGTTCGGTCACACCGTCCATGGCCGTTTGCAAAACATCCCGAACGAGATCGGCCATCTGCGGATTGCGCGATGCTTCGGCGTAAAGATCGACTACGAATGCGGAGATAACTCGCGGCTCGTTCTCACAGCAATGCGCGGTGAACAGAATTTCCAGCGACTCGAGCAATGTTGGCGCCTGCTGCGCGCGTTCCAACATTTCGCCAATCTCTTTCTTGTGGCGGTCCGCCATCGCGGAAATCACCGCCTCTTTATTTTCGAAGTAGCGATAGATCAGGCCGACGCTGATGCCGGCTTCGGCACTGATGTCGTGCATGCTGGCCTGGTGAAATCCATGTTTGGCAAAGCACGCTAAAGCGGCATCAAGGATTTGAGAACGTCGGTCTGGGTTAGCAGATTCAATCTGAGGCTGTGACATAAGCCCGGGAAGATGAATGAACGTTCATTCATTGTCAACACTCATTCGTGTAGTCCGCCCCGGTCCTCGGTAGTACCGCACCTAAGAAATGGTCTCAAAGCACCACGTGCACTAGGGGAGGCGCGCTGCCCCGAGAGTCTTCCGGGGAGGGTCGGCGCAGCCCACCGACCCTACTACTCCTGGCCGGCAAATCGCCCTGTTGTTCAAGATTTCGTATCCACCACTGCTTCTAAGTGATGCGACACAACAGGCACAGGTTGGACCGACGAGTCGACGCCGCTGAAAGGATCCGGAGTCGGTTGCCCCATAAATTGCATAATCGCGGCGAGCACGCTCAAAATGCATGTGGCATACACCGCCGTTTCCATTATCCCCCGGCCCTTCTCCTCCGAGGAAGCCAGGAGCCCGTATATTGATTGAGCTTCGTTGTTCATAATTTTGAGACGCCGCGGAGTTCCCGCTTTGTCTAAGGTTGGTTGATTGTTCATTATTGGTTTTGAACGTTGGATGCGGCGCCGCCCTGAATTGGATTCAAATAATTGTCATGTTGAGCGAAGCGAAACATCTCTGTTTGCCTCTGACACGCGGTTCGATCAGATGATCAGAGATTCTTCGCTGCGCTCAGAATGACAGGAAAACACTCGTGAAGCCACTGACCATCAGCTCGCGGCTAATGCGCAATTTCCCTCTAGATGCGCGTTACCTCATCGGCGTCTCCGGTGGACGCGATTCCATCGCGTTGCTGCACTGGCTGGTCAATCTCGGTTATGACAGACTGATCGTTTGCCACTTGAATCATCAATTACGCGGACAATCGAGCGATGCCGATGCACGTTTTGTGCAAAAGCTCGCTGCGAAATATCAGGTCGGCTTTGAACTCGGCGCGGCAAACGTCCGCGCGCTCGCGAGGAAAAAAAAGATGTCACTTGAAACCGCTGCACGCGAGGCGCGTTACTCATTTTTCTCGAAAGCGGCGAAGCGCCGCCGTTGCCATAAAATTTTTCTGGCACATCATGCGGATGATCTGGTTGAGACGTTCCTGTTAAACTTGATCCGAGGCGCCGGTCTCACCGGTCTGGGCGGAATGCGCGATGTTTCCAGCCGACAGATTCACGGAGTTGACTTAACGATACTGCGCCCGTTGCTCTCAATCTGGCGCAGCGACATCGATAAATATGTGCGTGAGTGTCATCTGAGATTTCGCGAAGACGCCACGAATAAAAATCTCGCACCGACGCGAAATCGAATCCGCAACCGTATCATTCCGTATCTGGAAAAAATCCTTGACCGCAACATCCGTCAGAACCTTTGGCGAACAGCCACTATTGCCGCTGAGGAAGAGAACTGGCTCGACAAGGAGGTCCCTGATTTGACGAATGTGGATCTTTCAGTGCCAAAACTCCGCGCGCTGCCTGTTGCGCTTCAGCGCCGGGCGATTTTGAAATGGCTGCGCGTGCAAAACATCTCCGGAGTTGGGTTCGAGGTGATCGAACGCGTGCGCTTGCTGCTCGATCCAAACGTTCGCACAGCGAAAGTAAATCTACCGCAGGATCGACACGCGCGACGACGCGCCAAAACGATTTTCATCGAATGATGCCCACCATAAAGCGGGCATAACGATGTCAATTCAATCGCGGATCAGCTCCACCCAACGCAACCGTTCTTCGGGATAAACATCTTTCGTTGGCGAGAAATCTTCCGGGTGATCGAGACTTCCAGTAGTGATATCGATCTCATCGGCACGTTTGTTGTGCTCATAAGTGAGAGACGTTCCACAGTGAGGGCAAAAGGTCCTCCAGGCGCCGGTCTCCGTCTGATATCTGTGTGGCGTTCCTTTGGTGAATTGGAACTGCGAACGTTTTATTACAATCCACGCTACCGCCTGAGCTCCCACAGCTCGACGGCAGTTGGCACAATGACAATTCGCCCGGACACGAACCTCGGACGACGCGCTGAAACGCACCTCGCCACAATAACAGCCACCGGTAATTGTATGCGTTTTCATACTTGTTATTAGGATAACGGCTTGACACAGTCGCCGCTACAGCATCTGTGAAAATCTGTGTAATCTGTGGCTAATGGCTGCTGAAATCCGCGTCCGTTTCGCCCCCTCGCCCACCGGCTACCTGCACATTGGCGGGGCGCGCACCGCGCTGTTCAACTGGCTGTTTGCGCGGCATCACGGCGGGAAATTCGTGCTGCGCATTGAAGACACGGACATCAAGCGAAACACCGAGGAAGCCATGGCCGCGATTTACGAAGGGTTACAATGGCTAGGTCTAAATTGGGACGAAGGCCCGCACGCCGGCGGCGAGTTTGGACCGTATCTGCAAAGCGAGCGCACAGAACTTTACGAACGGTACCTGAAGAAACTTCAGGATGCCGGTCACATTTTCGAAGACCAAGGGGCGCTGCGATTTCGTTCCCCGCGCGAGCACGTAATCGTGGACGACATTGTCGCCGGCAGAATCGATTTCGATCTCAGCAATCCCGCCATCCACCCTGACATGACGATTCGGCGTCCCGATGGTTCATGGATCTTTCATTTCGTGAATGTGGTTGACGATCTTGAAATGAAAATCTCCCACGTGATCCGCGGCGAAGATCATCTCTCGAACACGCCGAAGCACATCGAGATCATCCGCGCGCTCGGCGCGACGCCTCCGCACTACGCGCACATCCCGCTCATTCTCAACCGCGACGGAACAAAAATGAGCAAACGCGACGAAGGCGCGCGTGTCGAGTATTACATCCGGCGCGGTTATCTCCCGGCGTCCGTCCGCAATTATCTTTGTCTGCTGGGCTGGTCGCCCAAGGATAACCGCGAGAAATTGGACATCGACGAAATCATCCGGATTTTCGATCTCAAAAACGTCGGGCGCAGCTCGGCAACATTCGATCCAGACAAATTACACTGGTTGAATGGCGAATACGCCCGCGAACTCAGCGATGCCGAGTTCTACGATCTTGCCGTCGCAAGGCTAAAGTCGAGCGGCGTGAAGCTCGATAAATTTCCTGAGGAATACGTGCGTGCAGCGCTGCAGACCTGCAAAGGAAAGATCAACACATTCGACGAACTGCCGGCGTATTGCGGGTTCTATTTTACCGACGACGTCGATTACAATCCCGAAGGCGTTTCGAAACATTTCAGCGCCGAAAACAAGCCACGCCTTAAGGCCGTTAGGGAAGCATTGAGTGCGCTCGAAGAATTCAACGCGGCTGAAATTGAAGCGACACTAAAAAACACCGCATCAAAGCTCGGCGGAAAAGTCGGGGCGATAGTTCATCCCACGCGACTTGCTGTAACCGGGAGCAACGTGGGCCCCAGTCTCTATCACTTGCTGGAAGTGCTTGGAAAAGAAAAGGTGCTGGCGCGCATTGACCGGGCGCTGGCAAAGTTCGGAAGATAAGCTGCCAGCTTATCTCGGACGCAAAGCGGCTCGCTCTGCGAATATCAAATCCGGCAGGCTGGCAGCCTCCCAGCCGAGTCAGGCAGGCTGCCTGACTTCCTTGTGTACCTCTTTTGCCCAGGTATCCCTGAGTGTGACCGTGCGATTCCAGATTTGTTTTTGCGACGTTGAATCCGGGTCGAGCGTGAAATAGCCGAGACGCTCAAATTGATAGCACTCTTCCGGACGCGCATCTGCCAGCGCCGGCTCAGATTTCGCGTTCACCACTTCCAGCGAATGGGAATTAATGAATGCTTTGAAATCACCGGTCGCATCAGGCTCGGGAGAAGTGAAGAGCCGATCATACAATCGAACTTCGGCATCAATCGCATGCGCGGCGCTCACCCAGTGAATAGTCCCTTTCACTTTACGGCCTGCCGTCGGTCCGCCTGATTTGCTCTCCAGGTCAACTGTGCAACGAAGCTCGGTTACTTTGCCCGCCGCATCTTTCACGACCTCGTCGCACTTGATGATGTAAGCGTACTTCAGCCGCACTTCGCCACCGGGTCGCAACCGAAAATATTTCGGCGGCGGCGTCTCCATGAAATCGTCGCTCTCGATGTAGAGCTCGCGACCAAATGGAATTTTGCGCGTTCCGGCATTTGAATCCTCAGGATTGTTAACTGCATCGAGCTCTTCGGTTTTTCCCTCCGGATAATTGGTGAGCACAACTTTGATCGGCCGCAGAACGGCGAGCCGGCGCGTGGCGGTGCGATTGAACTCATCCCGCATCGTGTGTTCGAGCAATGCCATGTCGGTCATGCTCGGGTATTTTGTGATCCCGACGTTGTAAGCGAACGTGCCCAACGCGCTTGGCGTGACGCCGCGTCTGCGCAATCCGGAAATGGTGGCCATGCGCGGGTCGTCCCAGCCGTTTACCAGTTTTTCGCTTACGAGCTGGATCAATTTGCGCTTGCTGATGACCGAGTAGGTGAGATTAAGCCGCGCAAACTCGTATTGATGCGGGCGCGGCTCTGGCAATTCGAGCGCATCGAGTATCCAATCGTAAAGCGGTCGGTGCACTTCGAATTCCAGCGTGCAAATCGAGTGCGTAATCCCTTCGATGTAATCGCTGAGCGTGTGCGCCCAGTCGTACATCGGATAAATGCACCACTTGTCACCGGTGCGATGATGGGACGCGTGCCGAATACGGTACAGCACCGGATCGCGCAGCCAGACATTGGCCGCGTTCACGTCAATCTTCGCGCGCAATGTGCGCGCCCCATCGGGGAATTCGCCAGCTTTCATTCGCGCAAACAGGTCGAGATTTTCCTCGACTGAGCGATCGCGAAAGATGCTGGCTTTTCCGATGCGGCGATATTCGTCCGTCTCCTCACGCGTCATGTCATCAACGTACGCCTTGCCTTTCCTAATGAGATCCACCGCGTAGTCGTAGAATTTTTGGAAATAATCCGATGCATACAACGGTGCGCCACCGAGATGATTATCTGCCCAGCCATCGATCAACCAATGCACGTCAGTCATGATCGACCTCACATATTCGGCTTCCTCCTTTGTCGGATTCGTATCATCCATACGGATGTTGCAAATGCCGCCAAACTCGCGTGCGATCCCAAAATTGAGGCAAATCGATTTCGCGTGACCAATGTGCAGATAGCCGTTCGGCTCTGGAGGAAAGCGCGTAATGATTTGTTTGTATTTTCCTGCACGAACATCCTCGGCGACAATGTCACGAATAAAGTCCGAGGGCCTGCCGGTTGAGGTTGTCATTGTAACGGGCTCAATGTAGCACAGGCATTCTGCCCTGTGGGGCACCCGGGTGTCTCGCCCGGTCGAGAAAGATCCGGCAGGCAAGACGCCCGCCAGCCCCACAGACACGATGTCTATGCTACGTTCAATATCCCTGCGAAAATGAAAACCAACCCAACCACCGAGCGCTACACGCTGGCTGACCTCGAGAAATGGGCTGAGATAGCGCGCAACATTGATCCGCCGATTCGGCTCGGCGTTTTTGGCGATCCGGTCGCGCACTCGCTTTCACCTCAAATGCAAAACGCTGCTCTGCGCGCCTGCGGGATCGAGATGCAGTATGCCCGATTTCACATCCGCGCCAACGAACTGCGCTCGGCCCTGCTGCTATTATCCAAGCTCGATTTCGTTGGAATCAATGTGACGGTCCCGCACAAGATCGCGGCCTTCGCACAGGTCGATGAACTGCATGAGAGCGCCAGACGCTGTGGCGCTCTGAACACCATCAAGATCGAGACGGCGCACAGCGCCGTGGCTACAGCAAAAGGCGATCAAAGGCTGATCGGCTTCAACACAGACGGCGAAGGATTTCTACGGTCGATTCGCACTGAATTCTCGATCGATCTACGCGATCTGCGCGTCATGATCATTGGCGCCGGCGGCGGAACTGGGCATGCCGTTGCGTGGCAATGCGCGCTGGAAAATTGTGAGCGTCTTGTTCTGGTGAATCGAACTCTGGAAAAGGCAAACGCACTCGCAGAGCAATTGCGGCCGTTTTTTTCCGGACCAAGAGTGTTAGGCCCGACCGCGCGGATTGAAGCGGTAGCCTGGGATGAGTGGGCAATGCGGATGCAACTTGCCGATATCGATCTCATCGTTAATGCGACCCCGCTTGGAATGAATCCGAGCGATCCCGCACCCATTCCGGCGCGGTTGCTTGCGCCGCATCACATCGTCTTCGATTGCGTTTACGGCTCGTCGAAAACGGCATTGCTCCGCGCAGCAGAGGAAGCCGGCGCGCGCGGCGCGAACGGTTTGTCGATGCTGCTGTACCAAGGCGCGCTCTCATTCTCGCTCTGGTTCGATCGCGAAGCGCCGATTGAAGCGATGCGCGCGGCGGTCGTATTATAGCGGCGGCTGGGTCAGCCGCCGAAGGCGCTCGCCACGGCGAGCGCCTCCACGACAACTACCAGCGTTGTAAACAGACCAAAAAACCGCCATATTAGCCGATGGTAAGTGCCGGCATAAACTTTGACAGCTTGTCGCGGAACTAAAGCGTGATCGAAACGCTGTTATTCTCGCGCATAACTATCAGGTGCCCGAGTTGCAGGATGTCGCCGACTTCGTCGGGGATTCGTTAGGCCTGAGTTATCAGGCTGCGAAAACAGACGCCGACGTGATCTTATTTTGCGGCGTCCATTTCATGGCAGAAACAGCCAAGATTATTAATCCCACCAAGCGCGTGATTTTGCCGGACCTCGACGCTGGCTGCTCGCTCTCCGAATCGTGTCCGCCGGAAAAGTTAGCGCAGTTCCTGGAAGAACACGCCGATAAAAATTATTACGTCATCGCCTATATCAATTGCAGTGCCGGAGTGAAAGCGCTGGCTGACGTGATTTGCACCAGCGGCAATGCCGACAAGATTGTGCGCGCCGCGCCCGCCCATCGAAATATTCTTTTTGTCCCCGACCAAAATCTCGGGGCCTGGGTAATGGAACGAACCGGTCGCAAAATGGATCTATGGCGAGGTACCTGTTACGTGCACGTTGAGTTCACCGCCCGCAGCATCAACAGAATCCGCCAGGAATATCCTGATGCGCCTGTTGTTGCGCATCCGGAATGCACCTATGCCGTCCGCATGCTGGCCGATGAAGTTTGTTCCACTGAAAAAATGGTCACCTTTTGCAAGGAATCCCCTGCGCCCGAAATCATTGTCGTGACTGAAGCCGGACTGTTGCATCGGCTCCGCAAAGAGATTCCCCACAAGACGTTCATTCCCGGGCCAACAGATAATTGTTTTTGCGGCGAATGCCGATTCATGAAGATGAACACGTTGGAGAAGGCGTACGACGCGCTGTTAAACATGAAACCGGAAATCACTTTGCCGGAATCAGTGCGCAAGCGCGCGGAGATTCCGATCCTGCGCATGCTCGAGCTGAGTAAATAGTAATTTTTCTGGAGCCTTGCCGCGAGCACGACGTTCAGTCCACCTCGGCGACAGCCAGACCACTAAAGAATCGTATGAACGAATCCGTCGCAGAACGAATCGATCGGCTACATGGCGGCGGCATTATCGATCTGCATTTCGATTTGCCGATGGACTTGTATGAAAAACGCGACCGCAAAAATGTTCTCGAAACAGAGTTCTTGCGGGAATTCGAGGAGGGGAACGTCGGCGTGGCAGGCGTAGCCATTTACATTGAGGATCGTTACCTTCCGGAAACAGGTCTGCGCGTAGCCCTCGATCAAATCGCGCGGTTGTACGCTGAGACGGAGCAATGCGGCCGCTTCGCGATCTGCAAAAGCTATCGCGAAATTCAGAAAGCGCGCGGAGCAGACAAGATCGCGCTGCTCATCACGATGGAGGGAATAGAGCCGCTTGGGACAGATTTGGACTTATTGCGCGCCTTTTACGAACTGGGTGTGCGTTCAATTGGGCTTACACACGCGCGAAGCAACGCAGCGGGACATGGCGGGGTCTTCGGAGCGAGTGGCTCGTCGTCGGAGGGTCTAACGAGCTTCGGGCAGGACGTAGTACGGGAATGCGAAAGGCTCGGAGTGATCATTGATCTTGCGCACATCAACCCAGCCGGGTTTGACGAAATTTTGTCGATTACAACACAGCCGCCTATCGTGTCGCACACAAATGTCCGCCGCTACTACGACATCGAGCGCAACATTAGCGATGAGCAGATCGAGATGATCGGCGAACGCGGCGGCGTAATCGGCATAAATTCCGTGCTGGTGAGCCCCAGGGAAGAAGAGAGCACCATGGATCGTTACATCGATCACATCCAGCATGTCGCCGATCTGATCGGCATTGACTGCGTCGGAATCGGCTTTGATTTTTTCGAATTGGCCTGAGCCGAGACAACAAGAACTCGCTGCAAAATTCACCACACCGCATTTTATTCCCGATCTAAGGAACCATTCTCACGCGCGCAATCTCACCCGGAGATTAATCGAGCGCGGATTTACCGACGAGCAGATCGAAAAAATCTTGCGCGGAAACTGGCTGCGCATTTTTCAGCAAGTGCTCTAACGGCGACGAGGGCGATGCGTGTGGCACAGCGACCGCCTACAGGATCGCCAGCGAGGGAAATTTTCTCCCGAGCACGATTTGGCTTGGAGTATTCAGCCAAGCCGAATAATCCTGGCTTGACCCTGCCACCAAGCACAAACATTGGCGCAGCCGTTCCGTGATCGGTACCGCCGTTCGCGTTTTCCGCCACGCGCCGACCGAATTCGCTAAAGGTGATCAACAAAACGCGCTCGAAATTTCCCTGCTGTTTCAAATCCGCGACGAACGCGGCGATCGTGTCGTTGAGCTCGGTCATTAAACGTCCGTGCGTGTTAAATTGTCCGGCGTGCGTGTCGAATCCACCGTGGCTCGCATAGTAAACCCGAGTTGTTAAGCCTCCAGCAATCATGCGCGCGATAATATTCAAACTCGCGGCCAGCTGACCCTGCGGATACGGAATGGTCGATTTGTATTTGCGCGCGATCGCCAGAATTTTGTCAGAGCTCAATTGGGCATCGAGGGCGGTGCGTTGCAAAAAATCCAGCGTGCTCAAGTCGCTCTTGGATGTTCCCGGCAGCGTTCCAATTGAAGCGCCATCAGTTGCGGCCGGTGTGTTTTCTTCGTCGAAGCCGTTGAGTTGGCGAAAGAAAATTTCCTCCGTGCTCATGTGGCCGGTGTTAGACGCGGACGCGCGCCAGCGAAATTGCTCCGGACGCGAAAACGTAATGCCTGTGGAATTTTTTGCCGCGAACGCCTGCGGCATTTCTTCGCCGATCGCCACGCCGATGGTCGGATCGGCGCCAGAGCAACAATTGTCGAAGTAACGGCCCAACCAACCGTGCGTTTCATTTCGGTCCGCGTCGGATGCCGTTTGCCAGATTTCCGTCGAGCGAAAATGTGAGCGATTCGGATTCGGATAACCGACGCCCTGTACGATGGCGAGATGTCCTTCCTCGTAGAGTGATTTCAGCCCTGCGAGTTTTGGATTCAGACCGACATGATGGTCGATCGTAAGAATTTGCTCGTCAGGCAACGCAAGGCGCGGCCGCGCGCGATGATAGGCATCGTCTGCATACGGCACGACGGTGTTAAGGCCATCATTTCCACCGGCCAGCTGCAGAACAACGAGAATAGTCCCATCCTTTCCGGTGGCCGTTTGCGTCACCGCATTTGCTGCTATCGCATCCAGCGCAAAAAACGTTTTCTCAAGAAAAACCGGCAGCGTCCATGTCGCAGCTGCACCGAGCATCGAGGTGCGCAAGAATTCGCGGCGAGTCTGCAATGTATTTTTCGTTTTCATTCGTCAGGCGAGCTGAAATTTCGGCGTGCTCATCATCAGGTGCACGAGCTCGCGCATGGTTGCGTCGCTCGTGTCAGGTTTCCGCGACTCAAGGAATTGCACGAACGTGTTGGTTTCCTTTTCCGCCAGACGGGTCCGGAAAAAGCGACCGCTCAAGAGTTCGACAAGCTGGTGTGGCTTGTCCCGCAATGGGTCGGGCACGAATTTACTTACGTCGATGGGGTCGCGCTTAATCTGCTCGGCGAATTGCCGCCGTTGCACCGATCGACGGAAGCCGGCGTCCTGCGGCTTCGCGCGCGCCGCCTGGCCTGCGGGCAGCATCGCGTCGCCGCTGATTAGATAATTCGCGAAATTGTAGCGGAACAACAATGTTGAGGTTGTGATCCAGTCTTTGCCACCGTCCCAGCCTTTCACGTTGGGAGGCGCAAACAGAATCTGGCCCATCTGCCGCATTGCGTTTTGCACGACAATCGGCGAGGGCAGCTGCGTTTCGAGTAGCTTCGATGTTTGCACGATATATTGCAGCGGGCTTTTGATCTGCGTCCCCATCGCGCGATCGGAATAAAATTCGGCCGAGCTGAAAATCTCGCGCAGCACCGGGCGCATCTCGAAATTGTGCGCGCGAATGCGGCTGGCGATAGCGTCGACAATTTCCTGCGAGGGTTCATCTTCGACAAAAAATCGCCACAATTTTCGACTGATGAACCTCGAGCATGCTGGTTGCCTGACAAGAATGTCGATGACGTTATCGCCATTAAGGGGGCCGGTGTGGCCCATGAACTTCTTCGTTCCGAGATCCTGCTCCATCCGTGCAAAACGAAATTGCTGCGTGGTCATGTCGATCCGGTAGCCGGTGAACGCACGTGCCGCTGCGCGAATGTCATCCTCGCTGTAATTGCCAATTCCGACGGTGAAAAGCTCCATCAACTCGCGCGCCCAATTCTCGTTCGGATGCGCTTCGCGGTTCTGCTGAAGATCGAGATAAATCATCATCGCCGGGTCGCGCGAAATCGCTTTGACCAGTGTGGCAAAATTCCCAAGCGCGTTTCGACGGAGCGTGTCGTTTTGCAGCCACATCCAGTAACCGTCTTTGACTTTCTGAACGCTTGTAGCGAAATGACCGTGCCAGAAAAGAGTCATCTTCTCCAGAAGCGGCGCCGGGCTATTCATCATTCTCTCGAGCCACCAGCGGCGGAGATCGAGAATCTCATCTCCCTCCATCACGCGGAATTGCCGTGCCGTTTCGCGAAAATTTTCGCCGCGCTCCTTTGCGGCTTTGATCGCCATCCGCGCTGCGCGAATGTTACGCGGCTTCGCCCAGGCGGGCGGCGGAACATTTCCGGCATCGGCGCGCACATCGACAAGTTCTCGCACCATGGCGACGAGACCCTTCTTTCGCGCGCTCTCGATTTCAGCTGGCGTGGCACCAAACCTCGCCCGGTTCAAAAGATGGGCCGCAGTCTCATCGTTCCATAGCGACGCAGGCAACTGAGCCAACATGTTCATTGAACCAAGTTCCCAAGATAGAGTTGCCTCTATCGCAAATTCTTCTTACCCCTCTTGTTTAGACCAGGCGGGTGAGATTCTGGTTACAATGAACTGAGTGAACAACAGGAGAAGCGGCCTTGAAATTCATTAATCTCACTCGTCGTACAGAGATTGGCGCGAACTCGTACTACCTTGAGATTGGCCGCCACCGGCTACTGCTCGACTCTGGAATGCATCCAAAGAATACTGGGGAGGACGCATTGCCTCAGTTTAAGGCAATCGCGGATCGCGGGATTGAAGCGATCCTCATTTCGCACGCGCATCAAGATCATATCGGCACGTTGCCGGTGGCGATGCGGCGCTTTCCACGCGCGCGCGTGTTCATGACGGAGGCCACGGCAGAGATCGGCAGTGTGCTTTTGCACAACTCGGTCAACGTGATGACGCGCCAACGCGAAGAGATCGGAGAAATGTCGTATCCACTTTTTACGCATCGTGAAACGGACAGGGCATCGGAGCGTTGGCGCTGGTGCCCGTTGCGCCAGCGGGTCTCCACTGCCGGCGAGCGGGCACCACAGCGCGAAAAAGACGCGCTGACGTTCGAGCTTTTCGACGCAGGACACGTCCTTGGCTCGTCTGGAATTTTTCTGCGCGCCGAAGGCCAAACCGTCTTTTACACGGGCGACGTGAATTTCGACGATCAAACAATTATGCAGGCGGCGCCTTTCCCGGAAGAAAACGTCGACATCTTGATCATGGAATGCACGCGAGGCGATCACGCAAAGCCGCCGGGCTGGACGCGAGCCGGTGAAGAGCGACGCTTGGCGGAGGCGCTCGAGCGCGCTTTCGAGCGCGGCTCAGGCGTGCTCATACCAGTATTCGCGTTAGGCAAGACACAGGAGATCCTGGCGATGTTATACAAGTTTCGTCGTGAATCCCGAATGTATTCGGGGCCTGAATTTCCGATCTACATCGGCGGTCTTAGCTCAAAAATGACTGGTATCTACGATCGCCGCGCACAGATGACGCGCCGGCAATTGCCGCGCCTGCAACTGATGAGGGAAGTAGCGCCGTTTATTTTGAACGATGAAACAGTACGCGATGCACCGCTGCGCGCGCGACACGTGTATGTCCTTTCCAGCGGGATGATGATTCCCAAAACGCTCTCCAATGTTTTTGCCCGCCGACTAATCGAAAACCCACAGCACTCGATTTTTTTTGTCGGCTACGCGAATCCCGAATCGCCCGCCGGTCTTCTGCGCGACGCCGGCACGGGCGGCGAAGTTGCTCTTGATCCTGAAAAACCGCCGCAACGTGTCCGCTGCAACATCGAACAATTCCAGTTCAGCGCACACGCAACGCGTGAGGCGCTTGTTGCGTACGCAAAAAAATTCGCCCCGAAAAAAATTGTGCTTGTGCACGGCGATCCCCCGGCAGTGGAGTGGATGCGCGCGACTTTGTCCGCCGCGCTTCCCGCCTCGGAGATGATTGTACCACCACCGGGAGTGGAGCTGGATTTGTGAGAAGTGATTGGCGAGATGTGAAATGTTAACTTCTCACGTCTCACCTCTGACTCCTCACCGAGAGTCATCCCCAGCCGCGAAGACGGCGAGGGACCTCACAATTGCGTGAACAATCACGCAAGTTACTTAGTGTGATCCACCAGCGAATGAGAGGTTCTTCGCTTCGCTCAGAATGACATCCTATGAAAATCGTTTCGTGGAACATCAACTCGCTGCGCAAACGACAGGATCGCTTGTTTGCCTGGCTGGAGGCGACGAAGCCCGATGTAGTTTGCTTACAGGAGACAAAATGCCCGGACGGCCAATTTCCAGCGCTCGCTTTGCGAGCGGTTGGTTATTACTCCGCTTGTCACGGGGAGAAATCGTACAACGGCGTGGCGATTCTCGCGAAGGCCGAGCTGCGTAAGGTCCGCCCGTCGCTTTGTGACGAAATCGTCGACCCGCAGGCGCGCCTGATCGCCGCGACAATTGGCGATACGCGCGTGTTCTCGATTTATGCACCGAATGGTCAGGCAGTCGGCTCGACGGCTTATGAATACAAACTTCTTTGGTATCGCCGGCTCGGTGATTGCATCGCGAGAGAAAAATCCCGTGATCTCGTCGTGTGCGGCGATTTCAACGTCGCCCCGGAAGACACCGATGTTTACGATCCAGACCTCTGGCATGGGGCCATCATGGCTTCGGAGGGCGAACGCGCTGCGTTTAGAGAACTATGCCAAATCGGGTTACGCGATACGCTTCGAATCCATCACAAGGAAGGCGAACTTTACAGTTGGTGGGATTATCAGATGCGTGCATTTGAAAGAAATCGCGGCCTTCGCATCGACGCGGTTCTGGCGAGCGATGCATTGGCGAAAAGATGCAGCGCAGCCGGAATCGATATTGAAATGCGCAAAGGCAAGGAACCGTCCGATCACGCGCCGGTATGGGCGGAATTTCAGGATTAGGGAGAAGTGGATGGAAACGCAAAGCAACTTCTCACTTCTCACACCTCACCTCTCACGTTCTACTAACATGAATGCGCCTGCGCGTTTCTAATCCGCCGTCCAAACCGCTCCTGCTCTGGGACGGAGAGTGTGATTTCTGCCGGTTGTGGATCGAGCGCTGGAAAGAAATCACCGCCGGCAAAATCGACTACGCTACCTATCAGGAGGCGGCGGAGTACTTTCCTGAAATTTCACGCGATGAGTTCAAGCACTCGATGGTTTTTATCGAACCAGATGGCACGGCATTCTTCGCAGCGGAAGCGGTCTATCGATCGTTAGCATATCGACCTTCGAGAACTTGGCTGGCGTGGAGTTACGATCGCGTTCCGGGATTCGCGGCGATTTCCGAAACCGCTTACAAGTTCGTCGCTCGTCATCGCGGCTTCGGCTCGGCTGTTACTCGATTACTCTGGGGAAAAGACGTGCGGCCCCCGACTTACTTTTGGGCGCGCCGCTGGTTTTTGCGCGCGCTTGGGGTGATCTACTTAATCGCGTTCGTGTCGCTCTGGGTGCAAGTAGATGGATTGATCGGCAGCGATGGGATGTCGCCCCTGAATCGATTCCTACCCGCGGTCCGGGCGCAACTTGGACCGGACGCGTACACTCTTTTGCCAACGCTTTGCTGGCTTGATTCGAGCAATGCCTTTCTTCACTTGCTTTGCGGCGGCGGCGTTGCTGTTTCGTTGCTTCTGATTTTCGGAATTGCCCCGGCGCTCTCGCTCGTCGCGCTTTTCGTTTTTTACCTGTCGCTTACCATCGCCGGACAAACATTTCTTAGCTTTCAATGGGACATTCTGCTGCTTGAGACCGGCTTTTTATCGATCTTTTTCGCGCCGTGGCAGCTTTGGCCGAGACGATCTTCTGCAGAGCCAGCCGTGTCGGCTGCAAACAATTTGCGTCCCGCAGGCGACACGCCTGCCGCCACAGTAACAATCGCCCGGCCCCGACAACAAGAACCGCCGGTTTCACGCACCGCTTTGTTTTTGCTCAAATTTCTTCTGTTCAAATTGATGCTGATGTCGGGTGTCGTGAAGCTGAGCAGCGGCGATGACTCCTGGGGTTTGGTGAATCACTCCTTGCATTGGAGCGCGCTCACGGCACTTGATTATCATTACTGGTCGCAACCGCTGCCGACCGTGTTCTCGTGGTGGGCGGACAAAGGCCCGGAATCGTTCAAGCACTTTTCAGTTGCTTTTTGTCTCGTGGTAGAAATCGTCATGCCCTTTTTCCTCTGGGCGCCGCGGCGTCCACGGCTGATCGCTGCTGGATTGTTGATTTTTCTCCAACTCGTGATCGCTATCACCGGCAACTACTGCTTCTTCAATCTGCTAACGATTGCGCTGTGTTTGTTACTGATTGATGACCAGTCGCTCTATAGGAAAAGCACTCCGCTCCCCTTCGGGACGCCGGCAGCGTTGCCTGTAGGCCTCCGTAGCATGAGGACAGCCCTGCCACAACGACTATGCAGCTACGCGTCCGTCGTTGTAGTCATCGTGACGTTGCCGATCAACGCTTGGTTGATTTTCAGTGCATTTAAACCGGAAGCTAGGCCACCACGCATGCTGGCAGATATTTACGGAAAACTGGACGCGTTCCGGATCGTCAATGGCTATGGATTATTTCGGGTGATGACGAAGGACCGCTGCGAGATCATCCTCGAAGG
>WNFR01003561.1_pt1 | contig 16083 bp, 11 predicted proteins | sample 5400221 | NCBI WGS metagenome assembly WNFR01 (sample SAMN13153357, study PRJNA577476) | soil metagenome | isolation source: 40 cm soil under Madrone tree | place: USA:California | collected 2016-06-14 | reverse complement strand
GGCGGGCCGCATGAGATCTGGATTGTCTATGCACTCTATGCGCTAGGCGCTTTCTGGATTGCCTGGAGTCGTAGGCTAACTCAATTCAGTTGGATCGGATCGGCGCTGTTGCTTTGCGCTTTCGCTCAAGGCTTCGCACAGTCGCTCGCACTCTCGTTCCCCTGGCAGACCGCGGTTCTAGCGCACGCTACTGTTTGTGCGATTGCGGCAATCATCAGCTCGCGACATCGGGACGGCACTGTTGTTTCAGGGCCGCTCAACTATTCCGCACTTCTTTCGTCATTCATCGCCGTCATATTTCTGCTCGAGGCCCATAGTTGGGAAGTCACTTCGATGCAGGCCGAACGCCTGTTCTGGATTGCGGGGCTCTGGCTTGTGTTGCTTTGGCTAAACAAACAGAGGAGTCTCTTCATAGCGTTTCAGATCGCCTTGACCTCCGCCGTGGTGCTATCAGTCAAGGCCACACTGCAGCAGTTTGAGTGGTATGCATATCTCCCACACGCGTTTCTGCATCCCTGGGGTTTGCAAATCCAGGGCACTGTCTTGTTGTTGCTCAGCCTCTTGTGGATAGCATTGAGATTTCTCGTCGGGAGTACGGCAAGGTCTTCAGAACAAAAGAATGAGTGGGTAGCAGCAGCGCGAGATTTACTCGAAGCCGAGGGGTTTTCGGTTGACAGATTTATTTCGTGGGTGATTCTGGGCGGCTTCGTATTGCTCGCTATCTACGGTGCGGTCTTTGGCGTGACTGAGGAGCTTGCGGCGCGCGGAACTAGCTATGTGGGTTGGGACATCGCCGGATTCCCTCACCAGGCGGCACTGGGAATCGGCTCCTGGACTCTGTTTGGTCTGCTCACGATTACGATGTTGGCGAATCTGTGGCAGCACCGCCGCGGCCCATACGCATTGGGTGCTCTCGTCGCACTGCTAAGCGCCGTGCCTTTGATCGCGGGTAGGTTTGAAGACCAAGTCGCAACGGCCTCTGCCTGGCGCTGGCTGGCAGCTATATTGCTCGTGGTCACTTCACTGATGCTGTGGTATCGCCAAACGATTCTGCGGCAACTGAACAAAGCAGGGTGGCCTGAGCCGGAAACTGGTCGCGGGGAACTCTCAACCCAAATAAGAACGCTTCTTCTTGCTCTAACGGCAGTGCCACTACTGGTGCTTACTATCTATCCGGCACTACGCGCCATCTATTACCTCCCAGTACAGGGCCCAGCCGGGGGTATTTTCTCGTTCCTCAGCGATAGCTTCTCCTATGGCGTGCCACTGATTCTTGTAGCTCTGGTGCTAATCGGTTTCGCAATACGCGAGCGGATTCTTGATTACGCATTTCTCGCCGGGCTTCTTCTTAACACGACAGTAACGATCGTCTATTTGCTTTCTGTCGTTGCGGTGGGCGGTTCGATGAATAGAGTTGTGTTAGCTCAAGCACTGCAGCTAAACGCGATTACTTTTGGTTTATATGGTTTGGCGTGGCTAGGCATGCGCAGGCGTTGGGAAACTGTGCTGGGTGAAGATCAGGCAAAGGCCGCCGGAAGACTGCTCGAGGTCCAGGTGGGAATCGCCATTGGTCTTAACGCGCTGCTCATCGTGCCGGTTGCTATCAGATTGGTTCTATCACCTCAGCGTGCCGGCATCGGTACGTTTGCTGCGGGAAGTTATCTCGGCTGGCTCGCATTCATTGTCGCTGTAATCTCAGCAACGCTGATTGTCAAAAGCCGTCGCGGGAAAGGGTTTTCCGCAGGCGCATTGGCGGGTGTCTTTCTGGCTGCGAGTTCCTTGTTGGCGTTTAGCCTATCAAGCGTGAACGTGAAAACGTTGACAGGTTTGCACGCACTTACAGTCGCAGTGACGTTAACAGCCTGGTTAATACTATTTGCATCCCTGTTGCCGTCCATGGACCTTGACCGAATCGCGGGACCCAATTCTCTGCTCAAGCGTTTGCGCGGTACTCTCGATCTCAATGGTCCGTCACAATCCACTGCCAGGGGTTTGGCTGTCCTTATCGGATCCCTCGCGACGCTTCTTGCGTTGCGGCCGGAACTTCACGACCCGTCTAGCGACTGGTGGGGAATTGCACCGCTAATGGCGATCAGCGCTCTCGCCGCGGCGCTAAATTGGGAAACACTCAGGCGAGGGTATCTGTATGCTGCCGGAGTCCTTTTCAACACCGCCGTGTCGATCTGGTGGCTGAGTTATGCAGTCAAGCAGATCCCTTACTTCCTTGGTTTTGTGGAGGTCAACATCATCGCAGTCTGCCTGTCGAGCATCCTTTGGCTTTGGATGGAACTGCGCGCCCGCCGTCTGAGCGAAGCCAAAAAGAACACCAGTCTATCGTTCCACAATTTGGCGGCACTGGGATCACTTTCTGTTCTCAGCATCATTGTGTTCGTGAGCTTTGAATATAACGTTTGGAGAGACATACCGGGGTTGACCTGGCTGACAGTAGCGTCGTTGGGTGCTTTACTGACTGCATGCCTTTGGGACCAGCGGGCCAGGTACGCGGTTGCGGCGCTATATCTACTAGGGCTAATAGGCGGAGCGCTCGTTCTTCAGCAGCTGGCTTTACCTCACAATAAGCTTTTGTGGACCGGCATGATGTATCTGGCGATTTACTCGCTGGCAATGAGCCTCGTGTGGCACTGGCGAAGCAAACTCCTCGACTTCACCCGGCAACTTGGAATTCCGCAACGCATGGAACCAGATGTCTCCGAACTAAAATGGCTATTAGCCTTTACCATTCTCACGGTGGCGGCAGTCGCAGGCCTGGCGTATTGGATCGACATACGCTTTGCGACTTTCAGTTTGCGCTCAACTGCCGCTTTAGCTGTCGTTGCACAGTCCCTGACATTTGGTTTGTTTGCGGAAGTGCGGCAGCGAGATAGATGGCAACGTACCGCAATCGTCGCTTTCATTTTAGGGGCTATCTTTTTCGGTTGGGCATGGCTGGTACCTGGTTCAACCGGTACGTGGTTGAATCGAAGCGTGATACTAATGGTGGAAACGTTTGCCGCCATTGCTCTATACGGACTCATGCTTAACAAGGCGCGCGCATTCAGTTCGGAGTGGACCAACTCCGCGCGGGCCTGCGTCCCATGGATCCTTTGCGCAGGCGTTGCCGCTTTGGTCTTTTGCCTCGGAACGGAAGTCTTCTACCAAATAAACTTTGGCGCAGTGCGCATCTCCATTCTGTCGCTCTTTGCGATTGGATTGACGCTTGCTGCCGCAGTAGTCATTTGCGTGCTCTTTGCTCTTTCACCGTCGCACGATCCGTTGAGTCTTTCGCAGCGTGGCCGGATGAGATACGTCTACGTGGCTGAGATGATGCTCGCGCTGTTTGTCCTGCATGCGCGCTTAACGATGCCCTGGTTGTTCACAGGCTTCTTTGAACGCTACTGGCCAATTGTGATCATGGCGATAGCTTACGCAGGTGTGGTTGCGAGCGAAGCGCTGCGAAGGCGAAAGCTGTTGGTGTTGGCCCAACCCATACAGCGAACAGGAGCGTTCTTACCGCTATTGCCCGTATTCGGTTTCTGGTTGGCGCAATCAACGGTGGACTACTCGCTATTGCTGTTTGTAGTCGGTGGGCTCTACGGATTGCTATCCGTCTTGCGGCGCTCATTCGCTTTTGGAGTTGTGGCGGCGATCGCGGGTAACGCGGGGTTGTGGTATATGCTGCAGCGAAGTGCTGATTTCCAGTTCCTGCAACATCCGCAATTGTGGCTGATTCCTGTTGCTCTCTCAGTCTTGCTTGCGGCGTACCTAAACGAAGACGACTTCAGTGAAGATCAGATGGCCGCAATTCGCTATCTTGCGTTGGTCACGATCTACGCATCGTCGACGGCCGACATTTTTATCAATGGTGTCGCCAATTCGCCCTGGCTGCCACTGGTACTAGGAGCGTTCTCCTTAGCAGGAGTGTTTTCGGGAATCATCTTTCGCATCCGCGGCCTGCTGTTGCTGGGCTCTGTTTTCCTCTTGCTGGCGATAATCACAATGATCTGGTACGCCTCTGCAAACCTAGGTTGGACCTGGCTCTGGTACGTTGCCGGCATCTTTACCGGCGCAACGATCATTTTCATGTTTGCAGTTTTTGAGAAGAAGCGCGGCGAGGTGCTGCGGGTGGTCGAAGGTTTGAAAGATTGGGCTCCTTAGCAAACAGCTTGTTGTCATCTACAACGCGACCTCCGAAGGCTTGTGTTCTGCCACATTGGGAAAGTATATTCGGCGTGGAGGCAAGGAGCTATGGTTACAAGGGAAGAAGTTGTTGCTGAGATTCAGAGAGTGCCAGAAAAGCACTTGGAAAAGATCTACAAGATTATTAAGAACTACGAGGAGAATGGCGAGCAAGCAGACGCACCCGAAAGTGTGATGGCAAAGCTGCGACAGATCAGAATTTCAGCCACACCGGACCTCTCAACTAAAGCGAACCTCCATGACTTAGAAGGGCAAGATGCCGGATAGGGTCTTTGTTGACACCTCATTTGTTCTCGCCTTAATAAACCAGCACGACCAGTACCACGATCAAGCTGAGATTCTTTCCTTCAAGTTCGAGCAGTCCTTTCTCATCACAACTGTCGCGGTTCTTTTGGAAATTGGTAATGCCCTGGCGAAGGATTTCAAAAAGGAAGCGAATGAGATCCTAAAGCTGCTCAGACACTCTAACAGAGTAGAAGTAGTAGAGATCGATCAACGCCTATTTGAGAAGGCCTTGGACATTTACGAAAAGTACAATGACAAGACGTGGGGCCTAGTAGATTGCATCTCGTTTGTCGTAATGGGAGAGCGCGGATCTACAAACGTACTAACGTTCGACAGAGACTTCATCGAAGCAGGATTCGTGGTAGTCACAACCGAGCCGGATGACCGGTCTAAGTAATGTCAGATGCGGAGCGCGACTACTCGGAAATCTTCAGTCATAAGTTAAGAACACTCACCATGCAAAGTGACATTCAACATAAGTTACGGATTCGTGGGTTTCCTCACTTCACGTCCAGCTTTCGACCTGCGTTCAGGTTGTCAAAATTCAAAATCGCATTGAACAAGAGGAAGTAGCTGCCCTTCGTCTGACCGCGCCAGAAGGGATTTGTGGAAAAGAGAATCACGTGACCATTGCCTGAAGGCACGTCGATCACCGCAGCGTGTTGCGCGATCTCGTCGCCACCATCCAACAGACCTGAAACAAACAGATCGCGGTTGTCGGCATAACGCACGATAACGCGCGGGCGCTGAGCTGGCGGAATAATGCCAACCGCATTGCGGCGTTGTTCTTCTGGTATCGGCGCGGCCTCCCAAACTTCCGTTTTGGGCGGAGGCTCGGGAATTTCTGCCGGAGGACGGCCCTGCGGCACATCGGGATCATCGGGAGTACCGCGACCCGTGCCTCGTCCGTCACGTTGTCCGCGTCCGCCGCGGCCACCGACAATGTTACTGATATTGAAAATCGGTCCATTGGAGCAATACATCGCGAGCGAATCGCCATAGCCATAGGCGATTGGGCTTGTCGAATCCACGGTCCTCATTCGCAAAATATCACCGACGGCACGCAGACGGGTCGAGGGAGTTACCGACACGCCCGGAGTGAAGCCGTAGTTCACGGCGAGATCAGTTGTATCGTCAACAGTGATAAAAACCCCGCCCTCACGAACAAACTTCTGCAGGTTCTCCAGACCGCTCCAGCCGAGGCCCGGACGCATATCGTCAGTAGCATCGATCTTGCCGATGTTGGGAGTCAGCGAAGTTGTCTTCCAGGGAATCGGATTTCCGTACATTGGCTGGCCATTAATGATAGCGGCTGAGCCACGACCGACGGGAGCGAGAAGAATAACATCGTACTTACTCCGCAGGTTGGCATCCTTCGCTGCATCCTGAGTATTGATGTAGGCAAAAGGCACTTGCAATTGATCGAGACCAAGACGATACCAACCTTCATCCTGCGTGCTCAGCCACGTGTGCATAAGTGCCACGCGCGCGACCCTCACAGGATGAGTCTTAACTGACGGTGCGTCGGCAACCCCATACACCTTAATGCCGAGTTCGTCACTAACGCTCTTAAGGTCGCCCTCAGAAGCCTTGCGAATAATGAACGAGCCCCGATTAAACTTGTGACCCGCCGCTTCAAACGGTTCCTCCGCCGCTTCCATCTCAACGTTTTTCAGACGATAGCGCAATGTAACAAGGGAGTTATCAGCGTTATGGTTGACGAGATAGACCGGGCCACTGCTATTTATTCCGCTCGGCGATCGCACTTCGCTGCTGACGCGCTCCATCGCGGCACCAAGCACTTTTGGATCTGTGATGCGCACGACTTCGACATTCGCCAACTCACCCATGGTCCATGCCGTGTCGTCGTAGATAGCTTGCTGCGGATCGTTTGGCGCCCAGTATTGATAATCGAGGAGAGCATCGGCAATGCGACTGTACGGCTGGTCCATGCGCACGATGTAACTCCCGGCTGGGAATTGACGCGTTGCCGGAGTCGCGCTGGGCGAGGGCGAGGGAGAGGGAGTAGGAGACGCCGTCGCTGCTGCGGAGCCTCGTGTGGGGGACGGGCTCCGGTCCGCCGCCGGTTCCGACTTCTTCGCCTTAACTACAACGGTGAACGGCGCAGTGGCTCGATTGATTTCCACACCCTGCGCCTGCAACGTCCGGAGCAGTTCGGCTTGATTACCGGCGCGCAGTTCATCTCCAGGCAGGACGTAAGCGGCCGGACCCTCATTCTTCGGCTTTTCAATCGACCGTTTGCCCTTGAGGTAGAAATTCTTCAGAAACAGCTTGCTATTGTTGCCCAAGTAGGTGAGCGAAATAAGCAGCGCGGTCTCTTCGTAGTTGTTGTTGTTTCGTTGTGACCACTTAGCTTTCGGGAGCGGCGGATTCTGTCGATACCATGTCCGCTGATACTCGCTGGGCGCTAGCGTGCGTTCGAGTGTGTCGGCGCCGCCATTGCCAAACGTTTCATACAAGCGGCTGATGCCATTGTGTGTGGCGGCGATAAACATCAAATAGCCCGGCGACCAGGTATCGAAGTTTCCATGTGCGAAGACGCCAGGCATGCCAAACTTCGTCATCTCGGAAACGTTGTTCCAGCCAATCATCTGCCACTCGTCTGTCAGAATCGGATCGACCCAGGCATTGTAAGGACCGTCGCCAATTGTATTGTCGTATAGATAAGGCACTGACTCGTGCAGATCATGAAGCACTTGCGGCTTCCAGGTAAGATAGGTATTCAACACGTTGCGGGTGAGTTTCAACGATAGACCAATCGCGTCGCGATTGTTGTCGTGGGCGACGTAATGCCCCCAGTAAACGAGCGACGGCCAGTTTTCGTTTGGATGAGCGAGATGCCAGTTGTAAATGTCGACCATGCGATTACGACCGTCGACTTCGACCACCGGCGTGATGAGCGTGACCACGTTATCTCTAATGTTTTTGATGTAAGCGCTATCATCCACGGCGAGGCGGTATGCGAGCTCCATTAACGCGGTCGGCGCACCCGTCTCGACAGAATGGATTGTTCCGGTGATGTAATAGATAGGGAAGGAGGCGGCCACGAGTTTGTCGGCCTCAGCGTCGTCCATATTGATGGTTCTCGGATCGGCAAGCTTTGTCAGACGCGCGCGGTTCTCATCAAGTTTGGCAAGCAACTTTTCCGAAGCGACCGCCACCGCGATCATCTCTCGTCCTTCTTCAGTGGTGCCGATTGAGTAAACCTTGACGCGCGGAGTGGCACGCTCCAGCATGCGCATGTAACGGTAGACTTCTTCCGCGTAAGGCAACTTTCCAGGGGCGCCGGAGACGTCGCCCAGAACCGCCTTTGGTGTCGGCACGTTTGGAGAGGCCGGCAGGTAGTCGGTTAAGGGTGAGTTGAAATACGGCGCAGTTGTATACTCGCGAATCTTCCTCGTGTATTCCTCGTCAATCGGTTGGTTGGGATCACGACCGGGCTTCACCTGGGCGTTGCTGATCGCGCACGTTGTAATTACCAAAAGGATCAATGACAGGGAACGAAAACGAAGGGACAGGATCATGTTTTTCCTCGGCTGTATGGAGAAGTACTGTTCAATGCTCAGGCCTATCGCCAGAACCTTACTTGCACACTCGAGAATGCTCGTTAGAACTCGTTTAGAGGAGAAGAAGCTTTTAAGCTATAGGGTAGTTGTAAGTCAAATAGTTTATTTGCATTAAGCACAAAAGTTCGATAAGAGTGTTAGGCCATGAGCAGTCGAATATTCCAGATCAATACTTCTCCGGGCGGCGTACCTAAGTTGCCGATTCGCGAGGCGGTGTTGAGTGAGTTGGGACTGGTTGGCGATAGTCATAACTTCCCCGATATCCATGGCGGACCCGACCGTGCCCTTTGCCTGTTTTCTTTAGAGCGGATTCTTGAATTGCAGACTGAAGGTCATCCTATCTTTCCTGGCGCCGTCGGCGAGAACATTACGGTGTCGGGTATCGACTGGAAGACGGTAGAGCCCGGCAGGCAGGTGTCTTTAGGCGATGAAGTGGTCGTCGAGATAACCCGTTACACATCACCCTGCAACTCGATTTCGGATTCATTTTGTGATGGCTACTTCGGGCGTATCTCCCAAAAACTACACCCGGGATTCTCGCGAGTCTATGCACGTGTGCTAAAACCCGGACGAATTTGGATTGGCCAGGAGGTGCGGCTATTGAAGGCGAATGATGGATTCGGCCTCCGTCCTGAGAAAAGATAAGGTAGTCTTTACCAGATGTCTGATCTCGAAAAGAATCCTACGGAATCTTCCGCGCAACCTCCTGAAGAGAAATCGTCAGTCGAGATCGACTCGATCAGCAAAACTGCAGGCGGCATTCCCGCAATAATCTCAACACTCAAAAGCAGTTGGTCGGAGATGGGGTTGATTCGAGGAGCGCGAACGCTGCTGCAAATAAACCAGCCGGGCGGTGTCGATTGTCCCGGTTGTGCCTGGCCGGAGCCCGATGGTAAGCGTTCCCATTTTGAATTTTGTGAAAACGGCGCCAAGCATGTTGCGGATGAGGCAACAACGAAGCGCGTCACGCCAGAGTTTTTTGAAACGTGGAGTGTTGCCGATCTCTCCAAGCAGTCAGACTACTGGCTCGGCGCCCAGGGGCGTATAACCCATCCGATGTTCTTGCGTACCCGTGCCACTCACTACGAACCGATAACGTGGGATGACGCTTTCAATTTGCTTGCCGGAGAACTCAACGCACTAAACCATCCAGACCAGGCGATCTTTTATACTTCAGGACGGACGAGCAACGAAGCCGCTTTTCTGTACCAACTCTTCGCCCGTCAGTTCGGCACAAACAATCTTCCTGATTGCTCCAACATGTGCCACGAATCCAGTGGCTCGGCTTTGAACGAAACAATCGGAATCGGGAAGGGAACGGTCACACTCGAAGATTTCGATCGAGCGCAGGCGATCTTTGTTATCGGTCAGAATCCCGGCACAAACCATCCCCGCATGCTTACTGCGCTGCAGCGAGCGAAGCAGAATGGCTGCAAGCTGGTTCACATAAACCCCCTGCCTGAAGTTGGCATGACGCGCTTTAAACATCCGCAGGACGTCGTGGGTTTACTGGGAGGCGGAACCCCACTCGCTGATCTCTTTTTACAGGTGCGTATCAACGGCGACGTGGCGTTGCTGAAAGGCGTCATGAAAGACGTGCTGGCTCAGGAGGAGCGTACGCCTGGGCAGGTACTCGATCATGAATTCATCAATCAATCCACTACCGGATTCGAGGAATTCGCCGCAGCCCTGCGAAAAGCACACTGGGGAGAAATCATTGAGCAGTGCGGAGTGGCCAAGACGAGAATTGAGGACGCTGCTCGCATTTTCGTTCAATCGGAACGGACGATTTTTTGTTGGGCTATGGGTCTAACTCAGCACCGGAACGCGGTTGCAAACATTCAGGAGATCGTCAACCTGATGCTGCTGCGCGGGCAAATTGGAAAGCCAGGCGCGGGTTTGTGCCCAGTTCGCGGGCACAGTAACGTGCAGGGGGACCGCACCATGGGTATTTGGGAGCGGCCGCCGAGCGCCTTTCTTGACAGGTTGGGCGCAGAGTTTGATTTCGAACCTCCGCGCAAACATGGCTACGACACAGTGAACGCGATCCAGGCAATGCACGCGGGCGCGGCCAAAATCTTTTTCGCGCTGGGTGGCAACTTCCTGTCCGCAACTCCTGATACAGAATTTACTGCTGATGCCTTACGTCGTTGTCGCTTGACCGCACATGTGTCAACCAAGCTAAACCGATCCCACCTGATCACAGGCGAGCAGGCGTTGATCCTACCCTGTCTGGGTCGGACGGAAATCGATGCGCAGGAGTCTGGTCCGCAGTTTGTTAGTACCGAAAACTCCATGGGCGTGGTGCAGATGTCACGGGGATCGCTCGAGCCTGCGTCGCCACAGCTGCTGAGCGAGCCGCAGATTGTCGCGCGTATGGCAAGGGCGACACTAGGTGATCGCACCACCGTTAATTTGGAAGAGTTGGTGAATGACTACGATCAAATTCAAACACTCATCGAGCGGGTTGTGCCAGGATTCGAAAACTACAAGGTCCGGGTGCGTGAGCCGGGAGGTTTCTATCTGCCCAATTCGACCCGTGAGCGTGTTTTCAATACTGCGTCACGCAAAGCGGTGTTCACTATTCACGAACTACCTGACCACGACCTAAAACCGGATCAGTTTTTGATGATGACTATTCGCAGCCATGATCAATTTAATACTTCGGTCTACAGTCTCAATGATCGATATCGTGGCATTCACAACGGGCGGCGCGTAGTGTTTCTTAACAAAGACGACATGCGGCTGGCAGGACTTCATCCGCAGCAAGTCGTGGATTTGGTGAGTCATTTTGAGGGGGAGCAGCGTGTGGCCCATCGCTTCGTGGTGGTGCCGTATGATATCCCGCGGCGTTGTGCCGCTACATACTTCCCCGAAGCAAATGTTTTGGTGCCGGTGCGCAGCGTCGCCGAGAAAAGCAATACGCCGACGTCGAAGTCCGTGGTGATTAGTATTCGGAGTGTAGAGTGAAATCGAAACCTAAGCTTTACGAGAATCTCGTTTTGCAGTTGCGCAGTCTGCTTGCAGGTGAACGCGATTTCATCGCCAACGCCGCTAACTTCGCGTCTCTTCTTTATCATTCGTTGCCTGATCTTAACTGGGCGGGCTTTTATTTTTTGCAGGATGAGGAACTCGTTTTGGGTCCGTTTCAGGGAAAGCCTGCATGTGTGCGTATCGCGATGGGCAAAGGAGTTTGCGGCGTGGCTGCCGCGCGGCGCGAAACAATCATTGTCGCAAATGTACACGACTTTCCTGGACACATTGCCTGCGATAGCGCCTCTAATTCCGAGATCGTTGTGCCGCTGGTGAAAGAAGGTCGCCTGCTCGGCGTTCTCGACCTCGACAGTCCACAGTTCGCAAGATTCGATGACGGAGATGCTGAGGGTTTGAACAGGCTGGTTGCGGAGTTTATGGTCTTAGGGTTTTGGTCTTAGGACTTTGGTCTTGGGTCTTAGGTCTTTGCATGAGTTGTTCAACCCCGAAGAAGACCAAAGACCAAAGGCCAAAGTCCAAAGTCCAAAGTCCAAAGTCCAAAGTCCAAAGTACATCTCTTTCAGGTACCCATCATGATTAATATCCGCAGAGCAAATGAACGCTGCCACTTCAACCACGGTTGGCTGAACACCTATCACACCTTTTCATTCGACCAATACTACGATCCCCGCTTCATGGGTTTTCGTAGCCTGCGGGTCATCAACGAAGACTTTGTGAGTCCTGGCCACGGCTTCCCCACGCATGGTCACCGCGACATGGAGATCATCACGTATATCCTCGAAGGTGCGCTCAAACATGAGGACAGCATGGGGAATGGCTCAATCATTCGGCCAGGAGACGTACAACGTATGACGGCCGGGACTGGAGTCAGACACAGTGAGAAGAATGCATCTGAGAGCGCGCCGGTTCACCTTCTGCAAATCTGGATTCTTCCTCACACAACCGGATTGCAACCCGGTTACGAGCAGAAGGCTTTTTCCGAGGATGAACGACGCAGCACTCTTTGCTTGATCGCATCCGAGGACGGCAGGGATGGTTCTGTAACGGTGCATCAGGATGTGAACGTTTTTGCTTCAATCCTTGCGCCAGGCGAGAAGGTGGTTCATGAACTTGACCCAAAACGTTATGGCTGGATTCAAGGCGCCCGCGGCGCGGTAACGATTAACGGAGAGGACCTGCAGCAAGGAGATGGTGCCATGACTAATGGAGAATCAGCGCTGAGACTGGTTAGCCGTGAACCTGCTGAAGTGTTGTTGTTTGATCTGGCCTAGGAAGCGGGGACAAAAGATCTCATCTCCGTCGCAACAGACCTTGGACGTCAATTTCCGTAGCGGCAAAGAGAGGTTGATGTGACAGTTTTAAGGAAAGTTGAGTTAATTGGCGGAATAGCAACGGGTTTATTGGCGTTGTTCGGCCCGAGTAGTTTTAGTCTGGCAGTATTTATGTTCAGCAGTTTTACCGTCAAAGAAAAAGTATTAGGGCTGCTGTCTCTCTTTGTGACCTACATAGGTCCCGCAATATTGATCGCCATCGGATCTTACATTCATGCCGTACGACAGAGAGCGAGTGGGTTTGTGATGATCCTGGTTGGAGGTTTGTTTCTTACGAGCATCGAACTCGTCGTTTTTGTTGGAGGGTTTTTCTACGCATTAGGCTCTTGGTCGATGGCAGTGACTCTTCTGCCTTGGGCGAGCGCAATTATCACCGTGATCGCTGCGTCACTGACAAGATCTGCCGAATCACGAGGGTCAGAACCTACTTGATGGGTGTAATGTTTATGCACTACGTCCAACCTTAGCTTGCAAAAGAAAACAAGTTTCGCTAGGCTCTCGATTAAGGTGATTAAGATGCGAGTAGTTCATTAAGTACTGAGTAGACGCTTGGTGCACGCTCGATCGGCGATCTCTATCGCGCAGGTTGATTGTGCTGACTGTGCCGCCCGCTCTCATGCGGGCGCCTGGTGCTCTTCTCAGTACCTCCTCATTTCCCAACAAAAATCAAATCCGTATTCATTTTGGATCGTTTTCGCGATTCCAAATTTGAGGTAATTCATGCAACACGCAGCTATCCACGTATTCAATCTCAAGAAAAGCTTTCGCAAACGAAATGGTTTTCGGAAGGCGTCACGTTTGTGGGCGCTCGATGGAGTTTCTTTCAGCGTTGCAAAAGGAGAGACCTATGGATTGCTGGGGCCAAATGGTTCGGGCAAGTCGAGTTTGATTCGGATTCTCTCGACTCTTCTAATTGCAGACAGTGGCGAGGTGTCTCTGCTCGGCCATTCTTTACCTGACGAGCAGGAACAGGTGCGTCGGATCATCGGCAGAGTAAGTGTTGACGCGGCTTTTTATAAGAAACTTTCAGCCCGCGAAAACCTGCTTTATACGGCGTTGCTTTATGGTCAGGAACCTCGTCTTGCGGAACAGCGCGCCCTGGAGATTCTTGCGCAACTCGGCTTGGAGAACACTAAGTTTTCCACACCACTGGAAGAGATGAGTCGCGGTATGCAGCAAAAGATCAGCATCGCTCGGGCGCTGGTAATCAATCCGCCACTGCTTCTCCTGGATGAGCCGACCACGGGTCTTGATCCCAAGAGCCGGCGCGACGTGCAAACGTTTCTCGAAGACCTGCGACGACGGGAAAACACGACGATTCTGCTGACCACGCACGATATGGCAGAAGCAGAACGACTCTGTGCGCGCATCGGTTTCCTGGCTCGCGGCAAACTCGTCGCTGAGGGAACGGCGCAAGAACTAGTGGCTCAAGCGAAAGCGGAAACGCTTGACGACGCGTTCATTAAGCTTACCGGCGAAGAACTTTCGGATAAGGATGGCGACGTGGCGGAAACGATCGCTGCGGAGGGTTAACAATGGAAACTGTTATGCGTCAAACGTGGGCCTTTCTGTTTAGAGGCTATCACTTAACCCGCAGGTACATTTCGTGGGTCATTGTATTTAACTTTTATGCGCTGGTGACTTCCGCGACGGTAGCTTTGATTGGTGTTGCCGCTAAGGACTTCCAGTTGACTCTTACTCTGGTGGTTGGGGCGTTACTCTGGAATTTTCTTTCGTTGCTCTACAACGAAATCGCAATGTCGATCGCCTACGAACGCTGGGAAGGGACGCTTGAATATACATTCATGGCGCCGGTGTCCCGCCTTGTCCATCTCTGTGGTGTCAGTTTGTTTTCCCTGCTAAACAGTATTGTGAGCAGTGTTGTCGTGCTGGCGGGGTTGATTCTCTTTACAGATCTGGATTTGCACGGTGCGAATCTTCCTGGGGTGCTGATCGTAATCGCGGTCAGTACTGTCGCCTTCGTAGGTCTGGGACTGATGGCGGCAGTGTTGCCGGTAATGAGTGCAGAAAGAGGTGCGGAAGCCACTCACATATTCCAGGGCTCGCTTCTATTGGTTTCCGGCGTTTATTATCCGGTCGAGGTCCTGCCAAAGTGGATGCAGACTCTTTCGTTGTTTTCGCCGGCAACCTACACGCTGTCCGCATGCAGAAAACTAATCGGAGTAGGAAACAGCCAATCAGTGCCGGGTCATCTTGCCGGGGCACCTTTGTCGGACGTTTCGCGTGAGCTAATAATCCTGGCGCTAATGGGAGTGATTTTGATGCCGCTGGGTCTCTGGATCTTTGGGCGCATCGAGGCATGGGCCAAAAGAGCAGGGAAGTTGAAGAGAACAGGATAATCAATTGCATCATGGCTAAGACCAAAAACCACGACGACTTGAAACAACGGGTTCGCGAGATCATTCGCAAACTGAAACGCGCATATCCTGATGCCAAGTGCTCGCTGAATCACAGCAACGCCTTTGAGTTGTTGGTTGCAACTATTCTCTCAGCGCAGTGTACAGACGAGCGTGTGAACATCGTCACAGCGGATCTCTTTAGGAAGTATCAAAAGCCTGAAGACTACTTAAAAGTTTCGCCGCGGGAATTGGAAAAGGATATTCGTACGACAGGTTTCTTCCGCAACAAGACAAAGTCGATTCAGGGCACGGCAAAGCTTTTGACGGAACAGTACGGTGGCCGTGTGCCGCAAACGATGGATGAGTTGCTGGAGTTGCCGGGGGTCGCTCGCAAAACTGCGAATGTAGTTTTGGGAAATGCATTTGAGATCAAATCAGGGGTGGTGGTGGATACTCACGTTACGAGGTTGTCCCACCGTCTAGGTCTAACTAAGCAGAAGACTGCGGAAAAGATAGAACTGGATCTGATTGAAATAGTCCCGAAGAAGGATTGGGTGATGTTCTCGCATCTCTTAATCGCGCATGGGCGGAGGATTTGTAAGGCCCGCAATCCGCTCTGTGCCGAGTGTGTACTCGAGAAACTCTGTCCGTCGTCATATCTGAAGACTGGTGTAATGCCCGGGAGTTGATCGCGCCGTGCATGACGTCAGTACGACCGCGCGTTAGAGGCTGGGTGAAAACTCCGAAATCCCACCAACGGGAGAAGCTGTGAAAAATTGGATCGATCCCGGATATGACACAAGCTTAGAAGACTTGCAGGTTTGGAAGGACGTGCTAATCGCAGTGAGGCGTGATCATCAGCGATTAAGTATTTGAGGAAAATAACCTAATAAAGACAAAAAAGGAGGCCAGGAGGATATCAAGTGAGGAGATTGCCGTGGACTAACTCACTACATTGCGAACGAGCCGCACGGGGGTTAATTGGGGGGCGAGTGGCCTTAATACAACCCGTTATGTTGCCGCCCCCCTACCTTCTCGACGCCCGTGTCCTTCGGATTCGCCGCTTGTACCACTTTTCTGCTACCGGGAACTGATAATGTCTCCGTGATTGCCCGAGGAGCAGGAGCCGAGGCTTTATTGTCAATAATGTGCGCTTGGCCGCACCGAACGCAATTAACAGTGGTGAGAGCGATGGATCTATAGGGTCGTCTAGCTGTGTCATACTAAGCGCCGTTGTGCTGTGATCGGTGACTTAGTAGGTGCGCGTCTGCCGCGCGTGACTTAGAAACCGGGGTCCCTCCCCAGCGAGTTAGTCGGACATGAAATACA
>WNFR01003560.1_pt1 | contig 16087 bp, 12 predicted proteins | sample 5400221 | NCBI WGS metagenome assembly WNFR01 (sample SAMN13153357, study PRJNA577476) | soil metagenome | isolation source: 40 cm soil under Madrone tree | place: USA:California | collected 2016-06-14 | reverse complement strand
GGCGAAACTCGAAATCATCGCGGGTGGGCTCGCGCTTTGAGTAAGGGGCGTGGGCGGATGAGACTGTCCGTTTTTCGATGTCCGGGGCTATTCCCAGTTGTGGCGTACGATCGAGAGAATCTCGAGCTCAGGCCGGTGTACTCGTCGTAGTCCACCCATTTTGCGGACTGTTTTGAGGTTGCGAATGGATGACAAGGTCAAGGTTCTGACCGAACAGGAGGCCTCGACGCCTTGCGCAAGGTAGTCAGTTCGAGGGCATCAAGGCGTTCTCCGAGTTCTTGCGCTGGAAAGGTCGCGCACACAGCGCGCGCTTACGCGATGGGAGGCGGCCGGGCTCACCGCCATGGAGGCTAGACCGGGCGGCCGGAAGATCATCCGCATAGCCGTGCTGGTCGCCTCGCCCAATGTGCGCGCACCCGCCTGCGCAGCCAGATGCGCACCCCGCGCCCCCTGCCCCAGGTCCCGGCTTGCTGGCGCGAGCCTTCAGCCACAGCGTGAAGGCGTGGCTGCAGGTAGTTCTCGGCATCGTGTTCATTGCCTCGTCGCTCGCACCACTCGGCGCGAGCCTCTTCGTGAGCGCAACATTCGAAGGCGCATCAGGGTCCTCTCAGACCGTTCAACTCTCAGCGCGCCGAACCGGCCGGAAAAAGGAATGCGTCCGGATCGAGCCGGGTGAAGCCGATCGGCCCGTCGCCAGCAACTGAGATGATCGCATCGAGCATCTGCTGGGTCACTGCAATCAGCGAGCGGCCATAGGGCGCGTTGTCGATCTTGCGCGCGAGATCGCGGTACGCCGCTATCATGGCCGGATCGGTAATACCAATCTGCTGCGCGACCGCAGGCCAGACGTTGTCGTCGCTGGAGAGCTTGGCGTATGCCTCGTCGATCATGGAAAACAACTTGTCGACGCCGTCGGGATGAGCGGTCACCCATTTGTCCGATACGTGCCACTGCGAATTCAAAGCCTCCGGGCTGAAGCCCGCTACGTGCATCACGCTTGGAACGTCGATGATTAACCGCTGCTCACCTCTTAGGATCGGTGCCACGCTGAGCGTGCTAAATTGCAACATCCCGTCCACCTCACCGCGCGCAAGAAATTGATTGAGCAGCGGTGGAGAGCCCGGAATCGAAGTGGCGTCCTTCTCGAGATCGATGCCAAAGGCCCGTTTGCCGGCAGCGCGGACGATCAGCCAGTCAAGAAATGTAGTCCCGAAATTGCCGACTTTCTTGCCCTTCAGGTCGGAGAAATGCTGAATCGGCGAGCTCGGTTTGGTGACAATGAGATTGTTGTAGCGCTGGCGGCCGTGAAATGCCCGTAATCCAATGCCGGCTTTGCGCTGGCGCATGAGGTCGACGAACGTGCCGGGGGATGCGTCGATCGTGTCTCCCCGCAGCATCACGTATTGCTGACCGGGCGCCGACAGCTCGACTTGCTGCACGGCGAGGCCGTGCTTTTTGTCGATCCCGAATTGCTGGATGATGTAGGTGACGTCCGCTTGGCCGGCAGATTTGATGACGCCGATGCGGATTGGAATTTCGTCGGCCCCCCGGCCGTGGGAAGGAGCCCCCGCCAAGGCCGCGAGCACCGCCATTCCTATTATCCGCCTGCGTGACATGATCTTGCCTTTTGATCCCAGGGCTCAAGCGTGGAGACGCCGCGCCCGGCGATTCGACCGCCAACGACGCATTCCGATAGATTGCCGCCGGAGAGATATAAAAATCCAAACGCGCTGCCTAATTCGCCAGCCGAATAGAGCCGCTGGATCGGCTCCCCGAATACGTCCAGAATCTGGCGCCGCGCGTTGTGCACCGGGCCGCCCTGGGTGTTGGACACCATCGGCCAGATTTCGCCGACATAATAGGGCGGCGTCTCGATGGGCATCATCGTGCCATGAGGGCGGCCAAAGTCCTCGTCGCGCCCCCGCTGGCATGACGCGTTCCACCGGCCGATCGTCGCGCAGAGCGCCGCCGGAGCGCCGCTCATATGGAGCGCAAGCTCCTCCAAGGTGTCTGCCTTCTTCAGGATACCGAGCTCAGTCTCGCGCAGATTGTCTTCGCTCCATTCGAAGTCCAGGCCGGCGGTGTTGTAGATCGCTTGCCCTACCGGATAGAGCTTGCGGCCGCTCTCATCGAAGATCAGACGCGAGGGAATGCGTGGGAAAATCTGACGGGCCGAATCGTAATATTCCATTGGCCGATGCGCAGTGTCCTGGGCGTAGGGCGGGTACTCGTTCATGTAGCGCCGCCCATCCTGATCAACGATGATCCAGCCCATCTTGACGGTGGCGGCAGCTTCACGACCAGGGAACCAATCCGGCAGGCGTTTTACACGTAACGACAAGGGCGTCTTAGGATCGGGATATTTGAACCCATAGGCACCATGGTAGTGCCACATGTGCCAAAGCGCGGCACCGATATCCTGCGCCATGCGGATGCCATCGCCTGTATTTGCCGTCGTGGCGACTGGCAGCACCGGCGCCTTTTCCCAGTATTGCGCTTTCATCTCAGCGTTGGACTCGAAGCCGCCGCATGCGAGGATGACCCCACGCCGCGCCTTCACCGCGATGACTCGTCCGTTTTGATCGCGAAAACAGACACCGAGCACCTCGCGATCGCCGGTCGCGATGAGGCGCTCCGCCACGAAGGCGCAGCGCACCTCGATGTCGCGCTCTGCGATATTGTCTTGCAGGACCTTCATCACGCGCCAGCCATTGCCGGATCGGCCGCCGCGAAAATGCGGGTACAGGGCCTGGGCGTCGTCGAAGCCTGGGATTTCGATGATGTTGGCGTCGTAGAAGGTGTCGTGGCCGGGGAACGGATAGTTCCCGCCGTTGTGGCGGATGCCCACTTTTGCGCCATTCACCTGCGCAAGATCGCGGATTTCCTGCTCTATCTTGGTCATACCGTCCGCAAGCATGCGGACAATATCGTCAGGCGTCCGTTCGGCGTTAGTGGCCTTCAGATACGCGAATGCGTCGTCGACATTGCGGGCGCAACGCATCGAGCCGTAGGAGCAAATCGAGATGCCGCCAGGCACCGCCTGTTTTTCTGCAAGCAGCACCCGGCAGCCCGCATCAGCCGCGTGGATCGCGCTGAATGCGCCTGCAAACCCGAAACCGACAACGACGACATCGAACGTCTCGTCGAAGTCGGGTATGCGGCTGTTTGGCAATCCGTTTCTGACCATCCTCCGAACAGCTCTTATGGAAAAAGGAACGCTGCGGGATCAACAGTGGTGATGCCGACGGCCTGTTCGCCTGCGATTGCGATAATCGCGTCGAGCAGTTCCTGAGTTGGCTTGATCAGTTCAGCTTTGTACGGCGGATTGTCGACGCGCCGTTCCAGGTCCCGATAGGCGGCGGTGATCGCCGGATCGGTGACGTTGATCCTTTGTGCGAGGGCGGGCCACAGCCCGTCGTCCCGCTTGAGTACCGCATACGCCTCGTTCAACATCGCCGGTAGCTTGGTGACCGCCTCCCGATTCGCCTTCACCCATCTCTCCGTGATCATCCACTGCACGTAGAACAGGTCGGACCGAAAGCCGGCCGCTGTCATCAGCGCGGGCAGGTCAGTGAGCATCCTCTGTTCGCCACGAGCGATGGGGGCGAGTGTCAGCGAGCTGAACTGCAGCGTCGCGTCAACCTCGCCTCTCGCCAAAAATTGGTTCAGCAAAGGCGGTGCGCCCGGCACCACACTAGCGTCGGTCTGAAGATCAACGCTGTAGGCCTTCTTGCCCGCAGCGCGCGCGATCAGCCAGTCAAGGAAGGTCGTACCGAACGAGCCAACCTTCTTGCCCTTGAGGTCTGCAAACTCCTTGACCGACGAGTTGGGTTTGACGACGAAGATGTTGCTGTAGCCCTGGAAGCCGTGAATCGCCTGGATGGCGTTACCGCCCTTGCGCTGGCGCAGCAGGTCGATGAAATTGCCGCCAGCGATGTCGGCCGCTCCCGACCGGAACATATTGTATTGCTGACCTGGTGCTGCGAAATCGATGATTTCAATGTTGATTCCTTATTTCTTGTCGAGACCGGCTTGCTGAATCGCAAAAGGTACTTCGGTCTGACCCGCCGAGCCGATGACAGCGAACCTCAGCGTCGGAGCGCCTTGGCTTCGAGCGCCGCCGATGTCCGCGACCGCCGCAACCACAACGGCGAGACCGAGCGTCGCGAATGCTTTCCGGGCTGTCATGATTTTCTCCGCCAGCTCCAAAGTTTCCTGCACCTTAGCGCGCAGACTACACGGGCTTATCGTCCGACCATTCCACGATGTCGGGACTGGTCGGCCGGTATGTCAGGACTTGAAGTTCAAAACCCTCGTTGTCGCTCAGCAGCACGCTGCGGGCCTGGGCTTCTTCTAGATCAATCGGCCCGCGCTCCCATTTCCACCCCTTGTCGACCAGCGATCTTGCCGCTGCGTCGACACCGCTGCTGCGGAAGGCGACATGCAGAAAACGCGGCGCCCCTCTGGCGGCGCCCCTGTTTTCGATCAGCTCGAGCTTCATGCCGGTCGGATCGCCGACCATGGCCATTCGGGTACCGCTGCGCTTCGCGGTCGCGCGGCGTAGCAACTTCATGCCGCCAGTCCTGACAAGCTGCTCGACATAATAGTCGAGATCGCTCACCTCGATCGCGACATGATCGAGTCTTTCAAGGTTCATGGCCGCCTCATTGCAGAGCGCAGCCGGCCACGGCTGAGCAGATCATGCGGGTCGAGTTCCGATTTCATCTTCACGATCGGAGCAATGTCGGAGAACAGGCCATTGTCCTCAATCACGTTGGTGTGCGAGTTCTGATATTTGATGTTGTTCGCATCGCAGAACCGCAAGACTTCGTCGACCTTGCCAGGTTCAGAGCCGTTGCGCACCACACACAGCGCGGCGGGGAGTGAGTCGCCGCTCATGCTGAGCGCGCGCAGCATCCACTTCGAGCGGATGAATTTCATCTCGACCAGAAGATCGTCGCCGAACCGCTCCTTGAGCAGCTTGACGGTTGCCTCGGGCTCCGCGGGATCATAGTAGATGTGGCAGAAGGCGGCCTGGGGCAGGTAGCGCTTCACCCACAACATGCGATGACCGTAGACCATTTGTGCGATCGACGGCTTGCCACGGGGATCGACTTTCCATTCCTGCCATTCGACGAGTTCGCCTCCGTGGGTGGCGACGAGCTTACGGATTTCGGTTGTTTGCTCGCGATCGAAGATCATCAGAACGCCGGCACCCGGTCGACGTACCGAGGCGAGCTGGCGCACGCCTGCCATCAGAGCTGCCTCCTGGGCAGTGGCAACGCGGACACTATAGCGCAAGGCATTGGAAATCTCGTTCACGAAGGCGGATGCCTGCGCGAAGGTCGGATGAAAACTCACCGCCTCGAGCCAGTCGTGGCTCGCAACGGTGCGCATGGTGATGTTGGTGCAAATGCCGATCGCCCCGAAGGTGTGCAGAAGCGGATTGACTTCCTCGCCCCGCAGCGTCAGCGTGCGCGGGTTCTCTTCGACTGTGACTACGCGCACCTCATCAACGAGGTCGTCCCACACCGCGCCATGCATGCTACTGCCGATGCCAGCATGCCCCCCACAAAGCCAGCCACCAATCGTTGCGACGGAGTAGGTCGTTGTGAGCACCGGCAATTCGCGGGATCTGGACCGTGCAGCTCTTTCCATTTTTCCCTGCACCGTGCCTGCCGGCGCGCGCACAGTATTGTCCCGGAGTTCCGGATCGCCGGTGAGCCCGCGGAAGTCGACGATGAGCCCGCCTTCCTCCGGCGTGAGCAGGCCGAAGTTCGACGTGCCGGCACCGCGCGGAGTCAGGGGGACGCGGTTGCGCGCGGCGATCCTCGCGAGCGCGATCACGTCCTCCTCGCTTCTCGGGCGCACCACCGCCTGGACGCCGAGGCCTTCGCCCTCCTCCTCGGTGCGCCGCTCGATCTCTCGCCGGAGGATCGGCGAAAGCCAGGACTCATCTCGCATCAGCCGCAAGATCTCCTCGCTTGAGGAGGATACGGCTGCATCGCCAAGCGTTTCGCGCAGCTCTCGCACGACCATGGTCCGCGGATTGTCCATGCTGCTCCCTCAGCGGCCGCTCAGATTATGCCGCGGCCTCCGAAGATGCACCCGTGCCCGCATTGCGATCGATGAAACCGCGTACATGCGCGGCGATTTCAACAAGGCGCGGATCATCGATTCGGCGCGGGCGGGGCACATCCACAATGACCTCCGCGACCACCGTACCGGGATGCGCACTCAAGACGATGACCCGCTCGGCAAGATAGCATGCTTCCTGGATGTTGTGGGTGGCAAACAAGACTGTGCGTTCCTTTAGGGCGCACAGCGCGACGAGTTCTTCGCGCAAGTGCGCCGCGGTAAGTTCATCAAGCGCCGAGAATGGCTCATCCATCAGCAGAAGGTCCGGATCGACAGCGAGCGCGCGCGCCAGCGAAACGCGCTGCTGCATGCCGCCTGAAAGTTGCGCCGGAAATTTGCCGGCGGCGGCGCTGAGGCCGACGAGATCGATCATCTCGTTGGCGCGCCGGCGCGCCTCGTGTTTTTCGACCCCGCGTGCTTCCAGCACAAAGGCGACATTGTTGCGCGCCGACTGCCAGGGCAGTAGCCGCGCCTGCTGGAACAGGCAGGCGAGCGTCGCATCGGCCGGCTCACGGACGAAAGAGCCCTCATATTCGGTGTCGAGTCCGGCGGCAATGTGCAGCAAGGTCGACTTGCCGCAGCCGCTCCGACCGATCATGGCGGTAAAGCTGCCGCGCTCGAGCGAAAGGTTGACGCCTTTGACGGCTACTGTGGTGTCGTGGCCGCCACCGAACGTGCGTCCAATATTGCGAAACACGAGGCGCGCACTCATTTCGCCTCCGCGCGGCGCCAACGGAACGCCCACCGCTCGAGCGGACGCAGCACCCAGAATTCGAACAGCAGCATCAACGCGATGAACGGCAGCGCCGCCGCCATGACGCGCTTCATGTCGACGAGATTGTAGAAATACTGGATGCGATAGCCGACCCCAGACGAGCGGCCGAGCAGCTCGACGAAGATCATGAGGCGCCACGTCAGCGACAGCCCGGTACGCGCAGCAGTGAAGATGAACGGCGTCGTCTGCGGCAGGATGACCCGCCGCAGGATGGTGAATTTCGGGACCGCGAAGGCGCGCGCCATTTCTTGCAGTTCCGGATTGATGGCACGGATGCCGTCCCATACCGCGAAGATCATCGGCGGCGCCACGATCAGCGCCGTGCCGATCATCGCCGCTTGGTCATTCACACCGACCGACAGGTACACGATGACGATAACGACGAGCGACGGGATCGAGGCGCCGATCGTCACCCATGGACCGAACAGACGCTCGACATGCCGCGAGCGCCCGAGCGACGTGCCGATCACCAGCGCCGCCGTGAGCGCGATCAGGAATGCGCCAACGATGCGGAAGGCGGTGATGCCGATGTCCGACCACAGATAGCCTTCGCGGTTCGATTGCTCGACCGCGAGAATTGATGCGATTGGGCCTGGAAGGACATCGGCGCCCACGAGGAAGGATAGCGTTTGCCACACCAACGCAAGGAGACAAAGGGAGGCGATGATATAAAGCGCCGAACGAAAGCGATCCGCCGATGTCATGATCTCAGTCGTAGGCACACCCAGGCCGGGGGCGGCGAGCCACTTAAGTCCTGGTGCGACAATTCGCGGATTGGCGATGCCCGCGGATTCGTCGCGCGGCGCCGCACGTTTTGCGACGGTTGGCATGACGCTCATCAACTCGTCCCGGGCTCCGGATCAAGCTAGCCTTGCTGCCCGCACTATACAATGGCAGTCGGAAGGCTTGAGTCAATCTGAAGGCTGATCTCGGAGCGGTATCGATCGGTTCGCCCGGTGCGCAAATGATCGCTACGGCCCGGTTTTCTCCGCGCCTTTGAACTCGGTCGCCCGCCTGAGCATCGTCAGCACCCTTTCCGAGGGCCCGGCGATCTTCTCGACCATTGCCTGCAGCTCCTCGCCGCCCATCGGGTTGATGTAGATGTTGGCCTGCTTGGCCGCCTCGATGAACTGCGGATCAACCAGCGTCTCGTCGAATGCCTTGCGCAACGCTCTCACTCTGTCGGCAGGAACACCCGGAGCGGTGAGAATCGGCCGTCCGATGGCCACGTCGCCGGAGAGAATTTCCAGAATTTGGCGCTGGCTTTCACTCTCGCCGAGCTCGCTCCACAGCGGCACATCGGGCAAATCCGGCTCGCGTCTGGGGCCGACCTGGAACAGGATATTGATCTTGCGATCGCGCACCCAATCCGCATGTGTGGATTTCATTGACGCCCAGGAATCGCTGCCGCGCCCGTCCAGCTCGCGCCGCTCCACTGCCAAGTTGATGTCGCCGCCCCCGGAATAGCCCGGCACAATCTTGAACTTGGTGCCGAGTAGATTGTTCGATACCTGCGGATAAAGCACTGAGGGAGAACTCGCCCCCGTCGCGCCAATGGAGACTGTTTTCTTCTTGGCGTCGTCGATGGTCGCCACGCCGGACGCGGCCGATACGAACATGATGTTGTTGACCACCACCAGATTGCCGATCCAGTTGAATTTGCGTGCGTCGAACTGAATGCCAGGCTGGCCAAGCGCCTGGTCGGTCGGTGTCGCCTGGCCGAGACACGCGAGTACGGTGCCATCCTTGGGGGCGACGGCGTAGAGCCAGTTCGCCGCGCGCCGGCTGCCGGCGCCCGGCATGTTCTGAGGCACGACCGTGGGATTGCCGGGAATATGCTCGCCGATGAATCGCGCGAATAGACGAGCATAGATGTCATAGCCACCGCCAGTGCCGTAGCCGATAACGAAGTTGATCCGCTTGCCACGGTAGAAGTCCGCGACGTCGTCGGCAGCGGCCAGCGAGGCGGTGGCGCCAAGCAGCGTTGCGGCAACAAGCATCGTGAGGGCTAGACGGCGTTGCATGAACAATTCTCCGTCACGGCGACGGTCTGAACCCAGACTCATAGTAGGCGGACAGGTCACTGCCTAGCCATTCGGTCGGAATGGTCCTGTTCGACCCCTCGGCTAGTGCTCTGCGATACATGATGCCGCCCGCGGCGGCAAACTGGATCGCGAGGCCGGAATTGTTCTTGTAGTAAATGATCCCCTGGCCGGGTCCTTGACGTGGCGGCTGGCTGACTCGCACTTTGCCCAGGACGAGGTCGCCGAGTTCATGGACCTGCTCCCGCCTGATGACGCCGTCCTTGATCGGGTCGAGCAACTCGGTTTGGTCGTTTTCGATCACGCTTTCCCAGTCGTTGACGATGACGGTGGTTGCGCGCTCATAGGTCCGCCGATCAACTTCAGAGCGCTTGTTGGTGACGTCCGAATTGGCGATCGACACGACCACCTGCCCCTCCTCTAAGGAGTTGCCATCGAACACCGGTTTCATAGCGGTCGTGGCGCAGCACACGATGTCGGCGTTGGCAACGACGTTGCGCGGGTCGTCTACGGCGACCACGTCGACGCCGTCGCGCCTCATATCATGGGCAAAGGCAGCGCGATGCGCGGCACTCGGACTGTAGACATTGACGCGACTGATCGGACGCACGAGTTGGATGGCCTCCAGCGCACAACGCGCCTGCTTGCCGGTTCCGAACAAGCCAAGCGTCGTGGCGTCCGCACGCGCGATCTGATCGATCGCCACGGCCGTTGTGGCGCCGACCCGCATACCAGAGAGTCGGAATTCGTGCATCAGCGCGAGCGGCTCGGAAGTCTCGATGCTGTAGAGAATGACGACGCCCCAATTGAACGCCTGCGGATTCTCATAGAGCCGCCGATCGTTGCCGGCGCTCGGCGGTCTGATGACCTGGGAACCCGCCCGCACGCAGGCTATGCCATAGGACGGGACGGCGCCGACATGGACATTGGCGAGATATTTACGTTCCGGATCGGGATGCCTGGCAAGATAGCGCACGCGCGGGCGGTTGACCGCTGCACCATTAGCGAGATCGCTGAAGGCAACGCGCATCGCCTCAATGCAGTCCCGCATCGGCAGCAGCCGTTTCACATCCTCATCGGTGATGATGATCGTCATGTCCCGCTCTTTGACGACGTTTGGCTGGTGCTGGTGGTAGGCGAGAAATTCACTTCTGGGCTCGGGCAGAGCTCCATGAATCTGCCTTCCGCAGCGAAAGACCAGGCGGCGTGGAAGAGCCGGTAGCTCATCCCACCTTCCTTTCGCATCGGTCATGGACGGGGATGAAAGAGTATGCAAAAGGCGGCCACGCGCCGCTTACTTCTCCAGCGCCAGCGAAACCACCTGAGCGGGTTCAGTCGGGGTGCCGACGGTGAACGCGATGTACTGCTTGCCATTCACCATGTATGTCATCGGCATGCTCCCCATCATGCCGGGAATGGTCAGCTCGGACAACACGGCCCCAGTCTCCTTATCGTATGCACGGACCATGTGAGCCCCACCCCATCCTTCACCTGCAATCAGCAACGTCTTCGTGACGAGAAGCGTAGCGTGCAGGTTGATGCCGCCAGTGTTCGGCAACTTGATGCCGTTGAGTGCCGGATGCTGAGACACGCGTTCAGGTGTCGTGCCGAGCGGCGCCATCCAGGCGAATTCGCCCTTGTTGAGATCGAGCGCCGTGATCCGGCTGTACGGCGGCTTCAGGATGGGCAACCCTTTGACCGACAGGTTGGCGCCCGGACCGCGCGAGAATCTCAGGTCCGATTTCGGGTCCTTGGCAACAGTGATGATCCCGGGACCGGTCTTCGACGGGATGTAAAAGTAGTTCGTTTCGGGGTCGAAGCCCCCGCCCTGCCAGAGCGATCCCCCGGTTCCGCCCGGATTGTACCAACTCCCTTTCGTCGCCTCCAAAGTGATTTCGGACGGGGGCGTGAACACAGGGCCGAGCCGATACTGCTTGGCGATCTTTATCGCTTCAGCGCGAAGCTCCGGGGTATAGTCGATCAGATCGTCCTCTACATAACCCTGGTAATCATAGGGAGGCGGCTTGGTTGGATGCGGCTGCGTCGGCCCTGCGCGCTCTCCGGACACATCGCTTGCCGGAGCAGGCCGCTCCTCGAACGGCCAAACCGGCTGTCCGGTCACCCGATCGAGCACATAGGCATAGGCTTGCTTCGTCAGCTGTACGAGCGCTCTGACAGGCCTGCCGTCAATCGTCATGTTCACGAGAGCCGGAGCGGACGGAAGATCGTAATTCCAAATGTCGTGATGCGTGATTTGGTAGTGCCAGATACGTTTGCCGGTATCGAGGTCGACGCAGACAACGGAATTGCCAAACAGATTGCTGCCCAGTCGGTGGCCGCCATAATAATCATCGGTCGGCGTTTCTACCGGCAGATAAGCAAAACCCAGTTCGGGATCGACGGAAATGGGCGCCCAGACGCCGGTGTTGCCGGTGTATCCGTTAGCCCCGCTTTCCCAAGTATCCGCTCCAAACTCTCCTGCCTTTGGAACCGTGTGGAACACCCACTTCTGTCTGCCGGTACGCGCATCGAAGGCCATCACGTAGCCGGGCGTATTTCTCATTGAATCGGGAGTGAATCCTTCTTCGAGTGCAGGCGGGACAATGACCGTATCGTTGAAGACCATGGGCGGCGAACTGTTGCCGATCCGCGTAACATGGTCGAAGTCGACATGGAGCTCTTCCATGAGATCGACCGCGCCGTTTTTGCCGAAAGTCGTCACCGGCACACCTGTCGCGGCGTTCAACGCTACCAGATAGAAGCCGGTGGTGACGACGAAAATCCGTTCCTCGTGGCCATCCGTCCAATACGCGACGCCGCGACCGGCATTCCTCCTTGGCGCTTTGCGATCGCGGCCGCCTTCGTCCATCCCCATCCACATCCATAACTGTCGACCGGTGGCTGCGTCGATGGCGGCCACTACGCGTTGACCGCCAGCCGCCGTAAACAAAACGCCGTTGGCCATGATAGGGGTCGATTCACTTTTATAAATTGCCAGCCTCGGGTCTCCGTTTCCCTGCGCGGTTCCCCCCAGCGACGGCGGCGCAGGCCCGATCGCTGGCTTCCAGCGCCAGGCGATCTTCAGATCCTTGAAGTTATCTTTGTCGATCTGGTCGAGCGGCGAATAGCGTGTGCTCATCGGATCGCTGTTCAAATATCGCCACTCGCCGGGCTTCGCGGTAACCGATAGCCCGGCCTTTGCCTCCTGGCTCCGCGCCGGCAACGGCCCTACCATCGCGACAAACGGCACCAAGATGAGAGAAATCAGAAACGCTAACCGCGATCGTGCCATGCTTTCCATCCGTTTTTTTCGCTCCGCAATCGCAATGTTCGGCGTCAGCGCGATCTTTGCTTCTCGCGCCGCACACCGCCTTGAGGGCCAATGCTGCGCGACGACCTCCCAGCAGGTCGCAAACACGCCAGCGCCTGCTGTACTTCGGCGACGTTGATCGATCGGGATGAAAGCGTAATCCGCGATCATTCCCGAGGCTGCACGCGGACCATGTACCCGTTGTGATCGACATACCAGACCGAGACCGGCGTGGTGGAATTGTCGATCCAGGTCCTGCGGTCATGCGAGTAGGGCTCCGGCAGCACGTATTCGATCCAGCGGTCCTCTTTGGGATTGAACCGTACCATGCGGCCGCCATGCAGCTCGCCGGCCCATACTTCGCCCTTCTTGTCGGGCTGGGCCTCGTAGAAATCGACGTACGGCGTCGGCGGTGCATATTCGCGGATCTGGCGCGCCTTCACGTCCAATTGCAACAGCGAGCCGCCGCGGCCGCCGAACCAGGGATTTCCCTCCGCGTCGAATCCGCCTCGCGCCGGGGTCGAATCATGCGACGGGCTATGCAATTCGAGGAGCTTGCTGGTGCGCGTATCCATCAGCTCGATCGTGTCACCTGCTTGCGCCGCCGCGCCGCCGGCCCAGAAGTTCCCGTCGTCGGTGATGATGTTGTCGTAGGGATTGGCAAGGTTGACTGTGAAGGGAACTCGTTGCAGCAGCTGGCCAGTCTTCGAATCGAATTTCTGGACCGCTTTATTGCGTGCAAACCAGATGCCGCCGTCGGGTCCGATCGAGAAATTGCCGACCCCCGGCGTGTTCAGCGGCTCTTGGCCCGGGATGGGGATCTTGACGAAGGTATCGCTCGCAGGATCGAACCGCACCACCGTGTGCGCCCAATTCTCCGACATCCACACGATGTCGTGGGCGTCGACCGTCATGCGGTGGGTGCCGGGCAGGACGCCGGCCGGCGTCGGCGGCACCAGGTGCTCGGTCACGATGCCAGTGAGCGGGTCGAGCACGCCCATGTAAGGGGTGCGGTGGCTCGAATACCAGATATTGCCCTTTGAATCGCCCGACACGTCATGCGCCGAGAGGAGCACGCGCGGCAGCTCGTATTCGGTCACCACGACCCGCGTCGCAGGGCCGCGCGGTCGCGGATAGATCCGCAGCTGCCCGAGCTCTGTACCCGGCGAGCGAACCTTCGCCAGCCATTTGACGATCATTTCTTCCTGTTCGCGATTGCCGCGTGCGGCCGCACGGTTGATGAGCGGCGAACCGGCATGGTGCATCATGCGGAACACCATCAGGCCCCAGCTGCGCTCGTCGAACCGGTTCCGGAGAATCTGCTGATAGGAATGGCAGCCGTTGCCGCAATTGCGGCTGAAGGTATATTTCTCCTCAGCCGTACCAGGCAGATTCCACAGCCATTCCGAGCCGGTGAGCTGAGGCAGGATGTCCGGCGCAGGGGGGAGATAATCCGTCGCGTAGCGCGGCTCGAGCACGATGTCGTCAAGCGCAGTCGCGCCGTCGATCTTCACAACGTCGCGCTGGTAGGGAAGGAACTGCAGCGGCTTTGCGATGCGCAAAGTGTAGGAGCCGGCCGGCAGCTTTGGAAACTCATACTGCCCATCGGGATTGCTGTAGACTGTAGTGCGGACGGCGTTGGGCGCGATCAGCTGCACCATGATGCCTTCGAGGGCGTCGCTGCGCGCGCTGTGCACGGTCCCCTTCGGTCCGCCCCGCAGATTGCCCAGCAGCGGCATTTCGGGCGAATTCGCTGCGGTCGCCCGGTACCACGGATTCTTGGGCGGATTGGTCTCCTCGTAGCAGCACTTGTCGTGGAGATAGGCGAGGAGGTCAGCGATGTCGTTATCCTTGAGGAAGCTGCCGAAAGCCGGCATCTGCGCGCTGCCATTGCGGATCTGATTGGCGACGGTGGTGTCGTTGACGGGATCTCCGGTGCGAAGCTGCGCGTGCTTGAACAGGTCCTTGAGCGTCGGTGCCGGCGAGCCGGCCGCAATTGTGTAGTCGTTATGGCAGACCCAGCACTTGTAATAATAGATGACTTCGCCGCGCTGCGTGCCGCTCGTCGCCGCAACGTTGTAGTTGTAGATCTCGAACGAGCGCTGGAGATCGTTCGTTGCGGCTGCCGGCGCACTGGTCTGCGCTTGGGCGAGGTTCGCGATACCTCCAGGCCCCACCAGGATTGCGAAAGTGAAGATCGCCAAATCGGCAATAATGCTGCGTCTCATGGGCGCGTCCTCCGAACGTTTGCCATCCTTACTGAGATTTTTTCAACTGACCCGCCGACCTCATTATGATGCGTGAAATCAGCTGAACCGGCAAGGCAGGCGCGGCGATGTCAACGCCGTCCGCGCAATTATGCATCCAAGTGGCGAAGGAATCGACATGCTGCCCGTTGCGCCAAACTCGTCGGAATTCCCCTCCCGGCCGACGCTGCCGGTCCACCGAGTCCGCTTTCACGGTGAGTGTCAGAGGCGTAACCGGACGTTGCGGCTTCGTGGCCGGTGTCAAGGAGGCCCGCAGTCTCGAATCGTCACGATGTGGATGCGGCAGCCCTCCCATAAATGCGCTGACGTCGTCGGTTTGTGAGCCTTCTTCGACCAGTGCCCTCGCTACAACCACGAATACGTCGGCGAAATCCACGGTGGCCGGGACCGGCGCCAAGCGCCGTTATTCGACAAGTACGCCGCGCCAGCACCTTGGAGCCCATATCGACACTCCGGCTTTCGCGATTGCGGCAGGCGGCACCACGCTGACCGGGTCTTACGCGTTCACGACCGGGACTTGGAACACGAAATAAGGGATGAGAGCACCGGCGACGGTTTCGCGTCTGCCTGGGTTGCTCACCAACGTGGATGGATGGACCCGTCATCGGCGGTCTCGGCTCACACGATCGTGAGAGTCGCACAAGCGCGCGTCATGACCGTTATCCAACGCGAATGCTGCACCGATCTTCCTCCGCTTCCGCCGCAGCGGAGGCGGCTGGGGCGCCATACGTTCGACCACGACAACCGTCGGCGCAGGCTCGGCCGTGAATGCATCGAGCACGACCCGCGGCGCGTTTGGGGCCGCTATTTCGGGCCCACCGACCCGGGCCGCATCAGCAATGTCGTAGAGCCAGCCGGTTTCTTCTGCTTCGTCTAGGGTCTGTTTCACCCACCTGTCGATTTCGGCGAGCTTGCGATAGCAGTCTGCGATCTTGCTCTTGAGTTTTGCGTACCCGAGTGGCGGCGCTTCGGCGCCGCCTTTTTTTGAGGGCTGATATCTCGCTACACCCCGTCACTTGCGGCACGGCCACGCGTCCTGCAGCGCTTCGAGGGCCAGCACCACGAACGGCTCGTGCATCTTCTGCGGCCGCGCCTCCATGTAGCGGACCATGACTCGCACCGCTTGTACCGTCACGACATTGTTGGGAATGCACATGACGGAACCGGTCACGACGGTCATCCCGTGGAATACGCCCAAGCAAAATGCCGCATCGTAGTCAGCGTCAGCGCTCCTGTGTCCCTCAGCAGCGGCGATGACAGATATCAAACGAGACAAGCAAGAGGCTCGACGCGATTCCGGGCGTCGGTCCGGCGCTGGCGACTGCTCTGGTCGCAAGCGTTGCTGATCCCAAGGCGTTTCGATCGGGACGGGATTTCTCGGCCTGGATCGGGCTGGTGCCGAAGCAGAACTCGAGTGGGGGCAAAGACAAGCTCGGCAGCATCAGCAAACAAGGCGATCGTTATCTGCGCAGCTTGTTCACAGCCGGTGCGCTCGCCGTGATCCGCTATGCGAAGCTCCACGGTACCAAGCATCGGCCGTGGCTTACGGCGTTGT
>WNFR01003558.1_pt1 | contig 16090 bp, 15 predicted proteins | sample 5400221 | NCBI WGS metagenome assembly WNFR01 (sample SAMN13153357, study PRJNA577476) | soil metagenome | isolation source: 40 cm soil under Madrone tree | place: USA:California | collected 2016-06-14 | reverse complement strand
TAGGCCATGAGGAAGTACACGATGGAGATCCGTTCCCCTCCTTTCTTGTGCTCGACGGGTCGCAGGCGCCGGATCGGCCGCGCACGCACGCCCGCCTCTTCGCCGACCTCGCGCAGCGCGGCGATCGCGGCTGTTTCTCCGTTCTCGACGTGCCCCTTCGGAAACACCCACCGGTCGCGCGTTCCGCCGGCCTCGACGAGGAGGTAGCGAGGCCCTTCTCTCGTCAGCTTGAAGACGACACCTCCTCCGTGCGTCGAACGTCTCAACGCGGCGGCTCCCTAGAACGTCCTTTTGCCCGCGAAAAACACGCCCTTAAGCGCTACAAGCGCCCGTATTTCGGGCCGTCCTCTCATTGGATCCATGCGTTGCCATGGTGCGACATAATGATAAGCCTTGGGCAAGCCTGCCCCGGTATGATTCACCGAATAACATCGATGAGAAAATAATGAACCGTCAACGCAGAGCGTTCTTTAGTCATTTCACGTTGCTCGCAATGGCCGGCGCGCTGCCTGGCGGATTCATCACAGCCCGCCACAGCTATGCGGCCACGACGGGTGATGTCAAGGCGCTAATTTTCGACGTGTTCGGCACGTTGGTCGACTGGCGAAGAGGGGTGGCCCGCGAGTCCCGGACGCTTCTCGAGCCGCTTGGCCATCAGCTCGACTGGATCGCGTTCGCAGATGCCTGGCGCGCGGAATATCAACCAGGCATGGAAGAAGTACGTTCAGGTCGCATCCCGTTCTCGCGCCTGGACATCATCCACCGCCGCATGCTCGACCGCATCCGGCCACGGTTCGGCCTGGAGAATGTCGACGAGTCGGTGCTGCGCGAACTGAATATGGCCTGGCACAAACTCGACGCCTGGCCGGACGTGACCGCCGGGCTGAAACGACTGCGCAGCCGCTACCTGTTGGCGCCCTGCTCCAACGGCAACATTTCCCTGATGGTCGACCTTGCCCGGCGCAATGATTTTCCGTGGGACGCGATACTCGGCGCCGAAATCGCCGGCGACTATAAACCGAAGCTGCGCGTGTATCAGGCAGCCGCCGAGGCGCTCGGCATTGAACACCACGAATGCATGATGGCCGCTGCGCACAGTGGCGACCTCAAGGCGGCGGCGCAGGCCGGATTGCGCACCGCGCATGTCTCACAGCCCGACGAATTCGGCCCCGGCACTGGCGAACTGGCGCCGAAAGTCCCGGTCGACGTGTCGGCGCGCAACTTTACAGAACTCGCCGACAAGCTGCTGGCGTGACCGCGTTACCCACCCCTTGAACCCGAGCGCTCGCAAGACGCCGCACTCACATCTATTGCGCACCGCTAATTAGTCGGTCCAGTTCCTCGAACGTGACCGTGTCATCATAGATCCCGGCGCCCAGCTGGTACGGCAGGCCATCGACAGACATGACGTAGCTGATCTTTCGCGAGGGCTTGCCGCCTCTGGGCCTTGGCCAAACATATTCGACCCAACCACCCCCCGGCCGTTTGGCCGTCTCACACAATTCGAGCCCATATCGCTTGCCGTTGTAGTCGGTGTGCTGCTTGATGTCACCGCCCACGCGCGCCGGGAATGCAGGGTTGGCCATGACCTTATCCGCATCGCAATCGACGACAAAAATGTAGGTGTCTTTCCACGTGAATTCTGATTTGTTGTCGCGTATTACCTCGAGACCTGCTGCGCCCTGTTCTGCAAGGAGGGCCACGGCCTTACGCACCTTCGAAACGACTTCAGCGGGCCCGGCACGGCCGTCTTGCGCCAAACCCACTGACGCACCACCGCTCACCAGGTCAACGGCCAGCATTGCGACGAATATGATTCTCATATCGCTTTCCTCCGGGTGAAGGAAACCTACGTACTAAATCCACACTGAGGCCGTTGAATCGGTCTTCTGTTTTCCTTCGCGTCCCTTTGCGTCCTTTGCGTTGAACGCGTCTATGGCCGGCCATCGGCCGGCCGGTTGCCCTCTCCCCTCGCCCCTCGTCCCTCGCCCCTAACGCTAGTGATTGTCTCTCGGCACTCCCTTGCTGGTCGAAATCCGCTGATACTTGACCGCGGGTTTGAGCACCATGCCGTAGGCCAGTTCGTCCACCATGCTGCGCTGGATTTCCTGCCAGGGGGTCTGGCTGCCGGGCATCTTGAATCCGCCCTGCTTCGCTAAGGCCTTCTTGCGTCTTTCGTACTCGGCTTTGGTGATCAGGATATTGGCGGTGCGTTTGTTCAGGTCGATGCGAATCCGGTCACCGGTCTTCAGGATTGCGAGGCCGCCGCCGGTCGCCGCTTCCGGTGAGGCGTTCAGGATAGAAGGTGAACCCGATGTGCCCGACTGCCGTCCGTCGCCGATGCACGGCAACTCGGTCACGCCGTGCTTGATGAGTTCAGCGGGCGGCTGCATGTTCACGACTTCAGCGGCGCCGGGATAGCCAACCGGGCCGGTGCCGCGCACGAACAGCATGCAGTCGTCGTCGATCTTGAGCTTCGGATCGTCGATGCGATGATGGTAGTCCTCCGGCCCGTCGAACACGATGGCACGGCCTTCCCATGCATTCGGATCCTTCGGATTGGAGAGGTAGCGCTTGCGGAAGGCGTCCGAGATCACGCTGGTCTTCATGATCGCGCTGTCGAACAAATTACCTTTCAGATTCAGGAACCCGGCCTTCTCCTTCATCGGCCTCTCGTACGGCCAGATCACCTTCTCGTCCTCGATTCGCGCGTTCTTGCAGTTCTCATAGAACGTTTTGCCGTTGACGGTCAGTGCGTTCTTGCGGATCTTGCCGGCTTTGATCAGCTCGCTGGCCACCGCCGGCACGCCGCCGGCGTGATGGTAATCCTCACCCAGGTATTCGCCTGCCGGCTGGAGGTTCACCAGCAGCGGGATGTCGTAACCGATCTTTTCCCAGTCGTTGTTGTCGAGCTTGACGCCGATGTGGCGCGCGATCGCATTGAAATGAATCGGCGCGTTGGTCGAGCCGCCGATCGCCGAGTTCACCACGATCACATTCTCGAAGGCCTCGCGGGTCATGATCTTCGAAGGGCGCAGGTCTTCCCAAACCATCTCGACGATGCGTTTTCCCGTTTCGTAGGCGTTCACCGCGCGATCCTTGTGCGGCGCTGGAATCGCGGCGCTACCGGGCAGCGACATGCCCAGCGCTTCGGCCAGCGAGTTCATGGTAGATGCCGTCCCCATGGTGTTGCAGTGGCCGGTCGACGGGGCCGAGGAGGCAATCAGCTCGATGAACTGCTCGTCGTTGATTTCGCCCGCTGCCAGAAGCTCGCGCGCCTTCCAGACGATGGTGCCCGATCCCGTGCGCTCGCCGCGAAACCAGCCGTTCAGCATCGGTCCGCCCGAGAGCACGATAGCCGGGATGTCCACGGTCGCCGCCGCCATCAGTTGCGCTGGGGTAGTCTTGTCGCATCCAGTGGTCAGCACCACGCCGTCGATGAAGTAACCATAAAGAATCTCTACCAGGCCGAGGTAGCAAAGGTTGCGGTCCAGCGCAGCGGTCGGGCGCTTGCCGGTTTCCTGGATCGGGTGCACCGGAAACTCGAACGCGATGCCGCCCGCTTCGCGAATCCCCTCGCGCGCGCGATGAGCAAGCTCGAGGTGGTGGCGGTTACAGGGAGAAAGGTCCGAGCCTGATTGGGCGATGCCTATGATGGGTTTGCCTGCCTGCAGCTCCTCGCGCTTCAGGCCGAAGTTCATGTAGCGCTCCAGGTACAGCGCCGTCATATTGGGATTGTCGGGATTGGCGAACCACTGGCGGGAGCGGAGTTTTGAAGGGTCTTTCTTGACGGATTTCCTTGCCATGATCTGAATTCTCCTCGGGCGGCCGGGGCTCGAATGAGCCGGGACGCTTCGAATAATTGGTTTGAACGGGAATTTTACCCGAGTAGAAGAGTAAGGATGAAGGATGAAAGGACAAGGATGAAGGATGAGGGATGAGGGATGAGGAAAAGTGCTGGGTGCGCAGTACCCAGGAAGGGCAAGAATGAAAGGGCGCGAAAAGTGCTGTGTGCGGTGTTTTGTGAGAAAAACATAGCTGGTCACTGGTGATTCGTACAGACTAGCTTTTCCTTTGCGTCCTTTGCGTCAACGCTCTTGACCGGGTCTTCGAGCCGTGACGGCGTGATGTGAGGCGAGCGAGGGCAGAGCAAATGCATGCAGACCCGTGGTTCAAGCGGGTTCTCACGGTGAGGGATTGCTCGACGCTCTGTCGCGATACGTCCTACACGGTGGGTGGCACGGGGATTGCCAGTCATAGAAACTTGGAAACTATTGTTGGACATAAAAAATGGCCAGAGAACCGCAATCGCAGACAAGTCTTGTCGATCGCCTGATAGCGTCGCTTCAGCAGGACGAATTCGTCCTGTACGCGCAGGCCATCATGCCGCTTGTACCGCAAAACGGAGAACGGCCGTTCCAGGAGATCTTCGTCCGATTCAAGGAAGAGGACACCAAGCTTCTCCCGCCGGGGACGTTCTTCCCCGTTCTCGAAGAGTGTCAGTTACTGCCGTATCTCGACCGCTGGGTGGCGAATCGGCTGGCGCGTTGGGTTCGCAGTGCGGTCGGCGTCAAGCCGGATTGGGTGATTCCCCGCAACAACGTCAATTTGTCGGAGGCAACGCTGGCTGACCCGGATTATGGCCAGTACGTCTGCAAGTACGTCGACGACTCGTATTTGTCCGACGGGGCGCTGGGGTTTGAGATTGCATGGGAAAACGCCATGGCACACGAAACGTCGTTGCAGAAATTGATGGCGGAAGTGCGGCCTTACAGCTGCACTTTGACCCTTTCCGATTTCGACGGGAGCGAGGCGTCGTTTCCAAAGCTCAAAACCTGGGCACCGGATTTCGTCAAGATCAGCGCCGCCAACGTCGCCCCGGCCAGGCTGTCCGAAATCAACCTAAAGTGCCAGACACTGGGAATCAAGACCATCGCGGAGCATGTGGAAAGCAGCCAGATGCTGCTCCATTTGCGTCAATCAAAGATCGATTTTGTCCAGGGATTCGAGATCTCGCCGGTAAAGCCGCTGTGAGAAAAGCAGGTAATGGGTGATAGGTAATGGGGAATGGGATTCAGTAATTAAGGGATTCAGTAAACCCAATCACTCAATCACCCAATCACTCAATCACCATCACGCTATCGCGACTTGCGAAGAGCAGGATTGAGCCTGTCGATGTCGGCCTGGACCTGATCGCGGCTGCGTTCGTAGATTAGCTCGCGCCCCATCACGCTGCCGGCGTAGCCCATCCCGTTGCGGGTCGGAGTCAGGTCGCATTTGACGTTGTGGACGCCTTCGCCGAGCACCACCACGATCCGCTCGGCGCGCTTGTTGAGAACGACAACATCGAGGACTTGGCCGGTTTCGGTGACGCGTACCTTGATTTTTTCGTCGACCATGGTTTGGTCAGGGGCTAGAGGCTAGAGGCTAGAGGCTAGAGGCTAGAGGCTAGAGGCTAGAGGCTAGAGGCTAGAGGCTAGAGGAGTTTAGTTCTTTTCGTTGAATATTTATTGCTTTTCTTTGCGTACCTTTGCGTTGAACGCGTTTCGATTTAAAGCGAAGCTCAAGTGCCGGAGACCCAGCGCTGCAGGGACAGCGTCAGCACGAACGCCACAACCGCCAGCCCGGCCAGCAGCGGCGCGCCGTGGCCGGCGAGGATCACCGAATCGAGCAGCGCTATACCGGCGATGAGACTGACCACCGCGCGCGGCACGTCGCCTTTTGCGCGACGGCGCAGCAGCCAAAGCGCATACAGCGTCCAGCCGATGAAGAGCAGCAGCGGCAGCAATGCCGCCGATTGCCGTATCGCGAGCCAGATTCCGTAGGCGACCGGAACCGCCAGAAACGCGAGCGGCCAGACGGCTCCGAGGCGGTCGAGATGCTCCTGCTTGGCGCTATAGGTCAGCCCGATCAGGTAGCACAGCAGCACGATCGCCGCGATGAACACCTGCCGCGGCAAGACGCTCGCCACCGCGTACGCCGCGGCAATGTAGACCAGTAGCCTGCACACGCCCATCACCAGCGGGCTGAGCGGATTGTCCTTGTGGTGCCAGTTGTAGAACGTGATGGCGATCGCCAGCGCAATCCCGGCCAGCACCGGACGCCATTGCGTGAACGGCCCGAAACCGTACCCGGCCCACGCGAGCAGCCCCACTCCAGCCACCAACATTCCGAAGCCGGCAGCGTAGACCTGCGCCGCGCTCACCTGCCCCGATGGGATCGGGCGTTCCGGGCGTGACCCGGCATCGAAAGCGCTGTCGAAGGCGTCGTTCAGGAACATGCCGCCGACGTAGAACAGCGACAGCGACCCCAGCAGGATGGCGAGCCGCGCATCCGCTGCGGCGGCGCCAGCCAGCGCCACGCCGGTGAATACGTTGGTCCAGACGGTCGGGAGGTTGGAAACGCGCCCGAGCCTGAGCGCGACGGACAGCTTCACGAAGCCAACTCTGCTTTTACCCAGTTCAGCTCGCGCGCGATGGCCTGTTCCATGCCGCCGGCCTGCAAATGCGCGGGCAGCACGTTCCAGGTGTAGGTCTCGACTTCGAGGTGCGATGAGATCGGGTTGACGCGATGCCGGTCGAGCACCTTGCGGATGAAAAAGCGCGTCGAGGAAAACGCGCCGAGGTCGTCGAGGAAAATGGGTACGTGGAAGTGCACCCGCCATTCGCGACCGGCTGCATGCCCGTTTACCGTCGCCAGCGCTGCGGGCAGATCGGCAAAGCGGCGCACGCCGTCCGGGCCGTCTTCCACCACCTGGTGCAGGTAAACCGGATCGTCGAACTGGCGCAGCGCCTTCAGCGCTTCCGGCGTGAGTTCCGCCACCCGCAGGCCGGCACTGATCTGCATCTTGTGAACGCGGATTCCGGCCTTTTCCAGGCGCTGCAGGCAAGTGACCGGGTCCTCGAACTCCACCGCCGCATGGCACAGGTCCAAACACAGGCCCAGATGATCGTGCAGCGCCACCGACGCGGCCTGCCGCTCCAGGCCGGCAAGCTCGCCCAGGCGCCGCACCGCCTGGGCACTGAACAGGTGCCGCTGGAAAAATCCGATGCTCTCGTCCACCGTCTCCAGATAGCAGTGAGGCTCCGGTTCGATCGCCAGCATGACGCGCTTGCCGCTACGCCGTTCAAGCTCGACCAGATGCGCGACATGACGCAGCAGGTTGTCGGCGATGCGCTCCACGTCGGCTCCGTTGTTGCCCGTCATCGCCGGCTTGAATGCGCCCGGCACCGTGCTGACGCTGCCCTCGACGCCCCCCGGCAGCAGCCCGGCGAGCAGGTCCGCCAGCTCGTCGGTATAGCGCAGCCGCTCCGAATCGCGCCAGTCGGGCAGATAGACCTCTTCCTTCACGCGGGTGCCGTGGAAGGTACCGTAGGGAAAGCCGTTGATTGTGAAAACGTAGAGTTTGTTGCGTTGGAGGAAGTCGCGAAACTCTTCCAGCGTTGCCGGATCGGTCAGCTCCCGTGACGCTTGCGCCGACAGCCGCAGTCCGATGCCGAACGGCTGGCCCGGCGCCACACGGTCGCGCACGGCCGGAAAGAAATGCTCGATGTTGGCCCGTACCTCGGCCCAGGTCTCGCCCGGATGGATGTTGCTGCAGTAGGTCAGGTGGCTGCCGAACGCCCCGAGCCTCATTGGCCGGTCTCCCGCCGGCGCAACCACGTCATCGCATGCAGGATCTCGTTGTTGTCCATCTGGTGCACTTCCTCGCCGCGGCCGAGGTCGCGCAACAGCGTAATGGTGAGTTCGCCGCCGAGGTGTTCGCGGAACTCCTCGATGCCGCGCAGGATGACCAGGCGGCCCTGTTCGTCGCGGGTTTCCATGGCCGGGTGCCACAGGTAGAAGCCCAGGCGCTTGAGCAGCTTGTACACCCGCTCCTCGCCGCCGGGCGCCAGCATGCCGATCTGCACCGAATAGCGCGTGTCCAGCGCCAGGCCGATGGCGACCGCTTCGCCGTGACGCAGTTCGTGCTGGGTGAGCGCCTCCAGCTTGTGCGCGGACCAATGGCCGTAGTCGAGCGGGCGCGCGCTGCCGGTCTCGAAGGGATCGCCGCCGTGCGCGATCTGGCGCATGTGCAGCTCGGCGCAGCGCCGGATCATGCGCGCCATCGCAGCCGGCGCGCATTCTTTCAGCGCCTCGGCGTTGGCTTCCAGCCAGTTGAAGAACTGGCCGTCGCGGATCAGCGATACCTTCACCGCTTCGGCCACGCCGGCAATCTTGTCGCGCGCATGCAGCGTGCGCAGGAAGACGAAGTCGTTGAGCACCGCGAACGGCGGCGCGAAAGTGCCGAGCAGGTTCTTCACGCCGAAGGCGTTGATGCCGTTTTTCACGCCGACGCCGGAATCGTTCTGGCCGAGCACGGTGGTCGGCACGCGCACGTGGCGGATGCCGCGATGCGTGGTAGCCGCGACGAAGCCGATCATGTCCAGAAAGGCGCCGCCGCCAATGCCGACCACGAATGCGTGACGGTCGATGCCCATTTCCACCAGCTTATGCTGCAGTGTGGTCACCAGCGCGGGGTCGTTTTTCACTTGCTCGCCGCCGGACACCACTTCGGGACGGCCGATCAGTTCCAGCGAATCCGCGTGCGCTCCCGCATACGCGGCGATGTCGTGCACCAGCGTCGGCCAGCTTGCCGCGACGTTGGCATCCACGAAAACGACGAAGCGATGGCGCTTGCCGGGCTCGCGGCGCACCATCGCCTGCACGAACACCGGATTGTCGCGGGCGAACAGGTGCTCGGTGAAATGCACCGGGTAGTCGTAGCGGACCGAGAATTCCTGGTTGTAGACCGCCTCGGATTCGGCGGGTGCCCTGACCAGCTCGATGCTCATCTGTATGTCCCGTCTGCCGGTGTGCTGCCCGGCTTATTTGAATACGGTTGCGTCGCTGTGCCGCGCGACCGCCGGCGGCTCTGCGACGCGCGGCGCCTGGCCGCGCAGCACCGAGTTGCCCTCGAACAGCATGCGCTGGTCGATCGGCGCCGGATCGAGCCAGTGCTCCTCCTTCATCTGGCCGCTCTGCCCGAATGCTTTGAGCGCGTTGCCGTAACAGATCGCCTCGACGTCCCCGGCGGCGATGCCGCGCTCCAGCATCAGGCGCCCGGTCTTCGGCACCGCCAGCGGATCGGATACGCCCCAGTCCGCGCTGGAATCGATGAAGATGTGATCCGAGCCGTACTTGCGCGCGATCTCGACCATGCGCTCGTTACCCATCTTGGTGTGCGGATAGATCGTGAACGCCGCCCAGAAGCCGCGGTCGAGCACTTCCTGCACGGTTTCCTCGTTGTTGTGATCGATCACCACGCGCCCGGGATCCATCCCCATTTCGATGGCGACGTCCATGCTGCGGGTGGTTCCGCTTTTCTTGTCGCGGTGCGGGGTATGCACCTGCACCAGCATGTCGAATTCCCTCGCCAGCGACAACTGGGCGCGATAGTACTTGTCTTCCACCGGGGTCTGATCGTCGTAGCCGATCTCGCCCACCGCCACCACGCCTTCCTTCATCAGGTAACGCGGCAGCACTTCCAGCACCTGCTCGGCGAGCGCCTCGTTGTTGGCTTCCTTGCTGTTCAGGCCAATGGTGCAATAGTGGCGGATGCCGAATTGTGCAGCGCGGAAACGTTCCCAGCCGACCAGGCTGGACATGTAGTCGATGTAACTGCCCACCTGGGTGCGCGGCTGTCCCAGCCAGAATGCCGGCTCGACGATGGCGACGATGCCGGCCGCGGCCATGCGCTCGTAATCGTCGGTGGTGCGCGCACTCATGTGAATGTGGGGGTCGATGAATCTCATGTGCTTTCTCCAGATGATTCGGCGCCGTCAGGCTGGATTCGCAATCGCCTGCCAGCTGATCTTGTGATCGGACACGGCAACCGACAGTTCCGGGTACGCCCATAATAGCCCGGATGCCGCCGGGTCGGGCGAGCTGGAGAGCGCCAGCGCCGCCGCCGCGCGCTCCGGACCCGTTCCCTTCTCCAGCACGCGGCCCAGGTCGGCGAGCATATCGCCCCGGGCATGCGGCCCGACGCAACGCCACAATTCCGGGCTGACCGGCCGCCCTGCGGCCCAGCGTTCGTGCGCGTAATCGCAGAGCATGCGCGCCAGCGCCGGATTGGCGCGGCGGTCCAGGCCGACGATTGGATCCAGGCTGGCGCCGATGAATAACGCCTTCAGCACCATCTGGTTCCAGGCCGGTTCCGCCAGTTGTTCGGATGGATAGGGATTGCGGTGCGCCACCGCCTGGAACACAGCTTTCATGTTGGTGCGCACACCCTCTGCGGCGCGCAGCACGTGGCGCCGCTGGTCGGGATACAGCGGCAGGCCGCGATAAAAGGCGACCAGTTCGCCGACGTCCGCGGTCGCACACAACTGGTCCAGCCGCCGCGAGAACGTCGCGCCGTCGCTTCCGGCCGCGAGCAGCAGGTACACGCGCGCAGCCTGGTCCAGGCTCCACTCGCGCGGGTCCCAACCGGGACGGGCCGCAGTCGCCTGGCCGAGTTCCGCGGCGCTCAGCGCCAGATCGGCCTTGCCGATCTTGCGCGGCACCAGGCTCACCGACATGTACAAGTTCTTGTCGCCACCGCTGCCGCGCAAGCGTTGCGCGCTGTCTTTCAGCCACGCGGCCGCCTCGCCCGGCAGCCGGGCGACCAGCCATTGCTCAAGTGCCTGTGCCGGGCTCATGCCGCTCATGCCGCACGCCTCGCCGACGCTGCCGTGCTTGCAAACACGTGGCCGAGCAGCAGGCGTTTCACGTCGGTGGCGGCCACCGGACCTTCGTCGAATAGTTCCGGAGCAGAACTGATGAACAGCGGGCCCTCTTCTGCGCGGTCGGTCGGTCGGCCGTGCGAACCCTTGACCAGCGTCGCGTCGAGCGAGATTACGTCCATCAGATAGCGCATGCCAAGCATCTTCTGCGCAAGCCGCAGAGCGATGCGCAGCCTGGCTAGCGGCAGCGCCGGATCGATGAACAGCTCCACCGGGTCGTAGCCCGGCTTGCGGTGGATGTCCACCGTACGCGCATAATCCGGCGCACGCGCATCATCAAGAAAATGATAGTAGGTGAACCAGCTGTCGGGACGTGCGATCGCCACCAGTTCCCCGGAGCGCGGATGATCCAGGCCCATCTCGCGCTTGCCCGCCCCATCGAGCACGCGCTCCACGCCCGGCAGCGAGCGGAGCAGATCGGCAACCTTGTCGACGAGTTCCGGGCGCGCCACGTAGACGTGCGCAATCTGGTGATCGGCGACTGCGAACGCCTCCGACGCCCCGGCATCGAGTTGCTCGCGTCCGAGCTCCTCGCGCACGCGCAGCCAGCCGGCCTGGCGCAGCTTGCGATTGATGTGCACCGGCCTGGATACTTCGGTGATTCCGTACTCGGAAAGCGCGACCACGTGCGCACCGGAGCGCTGCGCGGCATCGATCAGTTCGCCGCACACTTCGTCCACTTGCGCCACGTCGCGCGCAATATCGGGATGGTTCGGCCCGAGCCGTTGCAGGTTGTAGTCGAGGTGCGGCAAGTACACCAGCGTCAGCGTCGGCTTGACCTTGCCGAACACGTGCAACGCCGATTTGCCGATCCAGCGCGTCGAGGTGATGTCCGCCGCCGGGCCCCAGAAGCGAAACAGCGGAAACTGGCCGAGCGTGCCCTGCAGTTCGTCGCGAAGCGCAGCCGGGTGGGTATGGATGTCGGGAAGCTTGCGGCCGTCGGCCGGGTACATCGGCCGCGGCGTGACCGCGAAGTCCGCGGTCGAATACATGTTGTACCACCAGAACAGCTTGGCGCAGGTGAACGACGGATCGCGGCTCCGCGCAGCCTCCCACAGCTTCTCGCCGCCCACCAGGCGGTTGGACTGGCGCCACAGCCAGATCTCGGAGAGATCGCGGAAATACCAGCCGTTGCCGACGATGCCGTGTTCGCGCGGCAGCGCGCCGGTGACGAAGGTGGATTGCACCGTCGTGGTCAGCGCCGGCACCACCGTGTCGAGCGGCCGCATGCCGCCCCGCTTCGCCAACGCACTCAGATTCGGTGCATGTGCTAGCAACGCCGGCGTAAGGCCCACCACGTTCAGCACCAGGGTGCGGTTCATGGCTGCGATTGCAACGGATCGTGAGAAATCCGCCGCCGCTGTCCGAGCGGCCATCCTGTTTTCACTACCCCTCCTCGGTGCCCGCCGGTTGCGGGCTTCGATCGATTGTCCCGCGGGCGCTTCCGTGGCACTACCGGGATCGCTTTCTGCAATTGTAACTCTGCCAAGGTGACGAAAGGCGAGAGGCGGAAAAGCAAGGATGAGGGATGAAGGCGGAAGGATGAAGAACGGCAAGTGCTCAGTGCTCGGTGCGCAGTGCTTGGGAAGATACGGCAAGTGCTCGGTGCGCAGTGCCCGGGAAAGGCGGCACTCAGGACGCGGGATTCAGCAAATTCGCAAGTCTTGGCTCCCCTTTGCGTACCTTTGCGTCCTTTGCGTTGAACGCTCTTAATGCCGGCCTTTGGCCGGCTAGTTTCGTCGCAGCAGCCAACACGCAGAACCCGCATCCTACTATCCATTTCTTCATCCTTCATCCTTCATCCTTTCGCCTTCATCCTTGCCGTTCCTTGCGACCTTCGCGTCAACGCTCTTGACCTGCTCTTCGGCCCGCTCAGAACCGGCATGACCCGAACTAATTTCTGCCGGTCAACCGGGCGGACATTTTTTCCCCTGCCCGCGCCGTCTATAATCCCTGCCATGCCTGCTTCGCGACCGTTTGCGGCATCCTGAATAATTGAGAAGAATCGACAATGACCCCCTCGTCAATTCGCGCGCTGACTTTCGACGTGTTCGGTACCGTTGTGGACTGGCGCGGCAGCATCATTCGCGAAGGCCGCGCACTCGGAAAGCAGAAGAACCTGAAAGCAGATTGGGCAGCCGTCGCGGACGCATGGCGCGACGGTTACAAACCGGCGATGGACCGGGTGCGCAAGCGGCAATTGCCGTGGATGAGCATCGATCAACTGCACCGGCTGATCCTCGACGACGTGCTGGCCAAGTTGCGGATAGAAGGTCTCACTCCGGAGGACAAGGATCGCTTCAATCTCGCATGGCATCGCCTGCGCCCATGGGCGGACGCGCGACCGGGGCTGAAGCGCCTGAAGAAACGCTACGTGCTTGCCACGTTGTCGAACGGCAACGTGTCGCTGCTCGTGGACATGGCCAGGAAAGCGGGTCTGCCGTGGGACTGCGTGCTTTCGGCGGAACTGTTCCGGCATTACAAGCCCGATCCCGAAGCCTATCTCGGCGCGGCTGCGCTGCTCGGCCTGCAGCCCTCGGAAGTGATGATGGTGGCCGCGCACAAGGACGATCTCCAGGCGGCGAAACGTTGCGGGTTGCGTACCGCTTTCGTGCGCCGGCCAATGGAACGGGGAACGGGTGTGAAAGCCGATCTGTCGCCGGACCGCTCCTTCGATTTCAATGCCGACGACTTCAACGATCTCGCCTCGCAACTCGAAGCGTAAAGCCCCGGGATGAAAGCACAGGATTCCAGCAAAGTATTGGAGACCCAGGCTACGACCAGGGTCTGGGACCTGCCGCTGCGCGTCTTCCACTGGGTGCTGGTGCTGCTGGTGATCTCTCAAGTCGTCACCGCGACGATCGGCGGCAACGCGATGGAATACCACGCGCTTGGGGGCTATACGATTCTCACGCTGGTGCTGTTTCGCATCCTGTGGGGATTTGCCGGGGGAACGCATGCGCGTTTCGGCGACTTCCTGCGCGGGCCGGCAGCCGTGGCGCGCTACGCGCACAGGCTGATCAAGGGCAAGGCCGAAACCTATCGCGGCCACAACCCGCTGGGCGGCTGGAGTGTCGCGCTGATGCTTTCGTCACTATCGGTGCAGGCGGTGACCGGGCTGTTCGCCAACGACGACGTGATGATGGAAGGGCCGCTGGCGAAACACGTGTCGGACGATGCCAGCGCACTGTTTACGGCCATCCACGACATCAACGCCGGCATCCTGCTGGCGCTGATTTCGCTCCACATCCTGGCGGTATTTTTCTACCTGTTCCGCAGGAAACAGGACCTGATCGTGCCGATGATCACCGGCCGCAAACCGATCGAGCTGATGGACGGAAGACCGCCCAGGGCCGGCAACCTCTGGCTCGCCGCGCTACTCCTCGCGGCATGCTCATTATTCGTTTACTTCGTCGTTACTTTTTAACCCGCCGATAGCGCTGCGCGTGCTCCGGGACCGGGATCCCCGATGCAAGGCGCGGATCGGGCTTCGGCGTGGTAGAAAGCGGCGCGAAATCCAGCGTGCCCGCCCAGATCGGCAGACCGTAATCCTCCTCGTCGTCCAACGGCGGGCCGGTGCGCACCTTCGCGGACGCCTCGATGATTTCCATTCTGAGCACGGCGGTCTGGTCGAGTTCCTGCGGTTTGACCGGGCGCAGGCTCTCCCAGCGTCCCGGGATGATGTGATCCGAAATCGTTTTCAGGGCGCGCAGCTTGTCGGCCGCGGGCACCGGCTCGGCGGTGCCGAGGATCACCACCGACCGATAATTCACCGACGAATGGAAGGCCGAGCGCGCCAGCACCAGTCCATCCACCAGCGTCACCGTCACGCTCAGCGCGACGCCCTTCCCCGCTTCGTTCAGCATCCTGCTCGCCGCCGAACCGTGGATGTAAAGCGTATGGCCGTCGCGCCCGAAACCCGTGGGAATGACGTAGGGCTGGTCCTTGACGACGAACCCGACATGGCAGAAGAAACCCTCGTCGAGGATCGCCGCGATGGTCGCGAAGTCGTGGCTGCCGCGCACCGGATAGCGGCCGAGTTTAGTGCGGCTGGAGAGAAGATCCATAAAGGCGGTGACGGGTGACCGGTGACGTGTGACGTGTGACGGGAAGGGATAACGGCCCTAGCTTAACAAGTCAAGCGCAGCAACATCTTATCGCACCGATTTGTCTAAACACTCGGAACCGTCTGCGCGTTCGATCGTCATTTCACCTGTCACTCGTCACTTGTCACTCGTCACTCGTCACGCGTCACTTGTTCCTGTATTTATCGTGGCAAGCCTTGCAGGCCTTGCCGGTCTCTCCGAGCTGCGCCTTGCTGGTATTGAGATCGCCGGCTTTCGCGACTTCGGCCAACTTGGCAACCTCGGCCTGCATCTTCTCCAGCTTGGCCTTGAAGTCGTCCATATCGAGCCAGATTTCCGGCTTGGCCTTGGTTTCGCCGGTGTCCGATCCGGGCACGAAGCCTTCCAGCGGCAGTTTGCTCATGAAGGCGACGATCTCCGCGTGGCGCGCGAATGCGGCGGCGTCGTACGGCCGGTCGCCCTTCGCCATCGCCGCCATCGGACCGAAGTGCCAGCCGATCACTGCCATTACTCCTCTTCGAAACTTGATCGCGTCCTCGGGCTTCTGCGCGAATGCGGCATTGGCGAACACGGATGCACAGACAGCGAACAACAGCGCAGCGGCAAGGCGTTTCATTTTTTCTCCTCCTGAAATAATAAAAAGTTGGGGAGATTCTAACACCAGCCCCCTCTCCCCAGCCCTCTCCCGCGGGGGGAGAGGGAGTAAATTCAACTGTACAGACAGGCTCCTTGTTCATCGGAGCCGGAGGGTTTATCGGCGCCAATCGATTCAGCAACGACGGACGCAACTGCAGGACTGGTTCTCGATTCAGAACTCCCTCTCCCCTCGCGGGAGAGGGGTGGGGAGAGGGGGGGCTTATGAGAGCGGATCTCAACTTCGCATAAAGGCTGAGCCCCAAAGGTTCAGCGTGCGCTCCTCATGCTTCCAGGGTCGTTTCACCACGTCGTCCGGCATGATCTCCAGCTCGGCGGAAATCTCGATCAGGTAGCCTTGCGGGTCCTCGATCATGAAGAAAAGATTGTTGCCTGGGCCGTGTCGTCCCGGTCCCCACCACAGCTTGATGCGCAGCGTCGCCAGGTGGTCCGCCCAATCGCGGATGTCGTTCCAGCACGTAACCTCATAGGCGTGATGGTCAGGCCGCGCCTGCGGACAGCGGAATGCGGCGAAACTGTGGTGTTCCGGATCGGAACGGAAAAAGCCAGCCGTTGGCTCCACTCCCGCGCCATCTTCGAAGACAT
>WNFR01003556.1_pt1 | contig 16091 bp, 23 predicted proteins | sample 5400221 | NCBI WGS metagenome assembly WNFR01 (sample SAMN13153357, study PRJNA577476) | soil metagenome | isolation source: 40 cm soil under Madrone tree | place: USA:California | collected 2016-06-14 | reverse complement strand
TCGCATCCAAACAGGAACTCAAGGACCGCATCATGGCTGCCATGGATGAATTCAACCGCCATCCCGTCGTCCACACTTGGTCCTATAAGCTCGATCAGGCCGCCTGATATGATTCGAATCTCGAAATCGCTGAACTAGTGACCGTGCGCCTGACCAAAGAACAGTGCGCATTTTTGCTTGCGTTGGTCGATCGAGAAATTCGTGAACGCGCTTGATCCCAATCGATAACTCGTCTCACTTGGGTAAACCCTAGCGAGCCGGTCGCGTGAGACACAAAACACGTCTCAACAGGATTGGGTTGCTGTAAATGAGACGCCGTTTAAGTGAGGGCGATCCTAACGAGACACTTGAAACGTTCCCGACCCATGACGGAGATGTCGGCGCTAATCAAAGGCGAGCGCCGGCGATAATGGGCTTCATCGGCTCTACGAGGCCGGCCGCTTTGATCCCTCACACGGTGGGGGCCCAATGTCCTTCAAGATGGCGAGATCCAACCGCGAAATGCAGTAACGATGGCCGACCTTCCAGGGATAACCGGTCATCAGGTCGGAACGGCCTACGGCACATTGCCCGGCGTCGTTGCCGAGATGATGGTAATTATTGTTGAATCCTCGGCGGTCGCTCAACGGTACCGTCAGACCGAAATTCTCCGCTATGGCAGACGGACCGTCGAAAAAGAAATTCTTGCCGTCGAAACGCACGAATTCGTCGTACGTGCTCACCCAATCTTGTTCCGGTCTGCCCCAATCGGGTCGCGTCGAGTCCTGGACAAGTCGACCGTTGAACCCAAGCCCATGCGCCATCTCATGCAAGAATAGCGTAACGGCATCTACGCGGTCATCCGCGACCGTTTGAGAGCCCCCGATCGCATCCGGATCAAACCAGATCCCCTCTGTCAGATATTTGTTCACCGGAAGCGTTATTACGATGCCCGGATCGGCCGGGGTCCCGTGGCCTGCGATTTGATATGCGGCGCCCTCTATGATGAGGGTCTTGCCGGCACAACGCTGGGATTGGCCAAAGTCCGCGGCGGATTTGCTCGTGCCGCCTGCCAGCGGTCGACCGCTGTTGTCGAACACGACTTCGATGGAGACGTGTTCCTCGGAGCGGAAGCATCGTCCCCACATGCCGACCGCAACCAGCAGATTACTTTCGATCAGCGTGCACAAACCGGCAAAATCTGCGGCCGGCGGATCGGGGGCATCCCGCAGGAGCCCATCAATCTTCGAGACCACGTCATCGGCCGGCGGTGTAATCGATATTGAGAAGATCACAGACATGGCTTCCTCCTCACGGTGGGCGTTGTTGCAACCGCCCTTTCGGCAACCCCATTATAGCTCAAGACCGGACAACCGCAGGGGGGGCCGCGACACGCAACGCCATCGCGGGGCAAATGTCTGCACCTGGAGAAAGCGGACCGATGAGAGGCAACGGGGAGGTCGGGTCCCGGACGAGGCCGGGACCCGTTTGAACACGCCCTTTGCCAGAGGGGAGAGATAAATAATAGGTCTAACCGTGGGTCTTGGCGTTCATGGCAATCACCGACATCGCCCGCACGTTACGATCGGCAATCATGCTGCCGGCCGTGGCGAAGAATTTCTTGAAATGAGCGGTTTCACGATGGGCGGCGAGCGCGGCCTCGTTGTCATAGACCTCGAAGAGAAAGACATGGTTCGGACGATTGGCGAGCACCAGGACGTTAAACTCGCGGCAGCCCGGCTCCTTCACAGAGTTGGAGGCGTTTTCCTTGATGGCCTCGACAAACTTAGACATTTCCGACGGGATGATAACAAGATCGACCGCGTTGACGTAGACACCGCCCGCTTGCGCCGCGGCTGACATGCCAAACAAAGCGTTGAGGTCGGAGTCGCTTTGGCTGGTGCGGTGCATCGAGCCGAAGAATGTGCCAGCGGTGAACAGCGCCACGGCGGCAACGGATGTGATGATGATCTTCCGCATAAGAGTCCTCCGCACGGCCGGCTTGATTTGATCGCGCACGTTGGTCGGCCTGCAACGCGATGCGATGAATTGAACCCTAACATTGTACGACTCCCGCCGCCACGACCGAATGGGGATCGCTGCCAATGTCGGCGCGCGGTTCAAGCCGACGTTCGGGCACACGGCGCCGCGACCGTTTGACTCAAGTGAGTTTCACCGCTTGCTGACTGTTCGTACTTTATGTGAACTACGAACAGTTGCCTTTCTGCCAAGGGGATTTCATTGACAAATTCTGCACTCCAGCTGGTGGCGCCAACTGAGATTTTCCGAACAGTTGCGCCGACACGGCGACCGAATGCCGAGCTTCGCACCCGCGAGCACCTGACGCCCGGTGAGGTCGAAACCCTGGTTGAGGCCGCCAGGGCCAACCGGTACGGCCATAGGGACGCCACCATGATCCTCGTCGCCTTCCAGCATGGGCTCCGGGCGGCTGAAGTCTGCGACCTGCGGTGGGACCAGGTCGATTTCAACGGCGCGGTGCTCCACGTGCGGCGGGTCAAGAACGGGACCCCGAGCACGCATCCGCTCCTTGGCGATGAGCTGCGGGCGCTTCGCCGCCTGCAGCGCGAAAGCCCGCCGCCGCCTTTCGTCTTCGTCAGCGAGCGCGGCACCCCGTTCACGACCGCGGGCTTTGCCCGGATGACCGAGCGGGCCGCCCCCGCAGAGGTCTCGGTCTCGAGCTGAAGGCTCACCCGCATATGCTTCGCCACGCCTGTGGTTATGCCCTCGCCAACAAGGGGCACGACACCCGGGCAATCCAGGGGTGGTTAGGTCATCGTTCGATTACGTCGACAGCGGTCTATACGGCGCTGGCGCCGAATCGGTTCAAGGATTTCTGGCGAGAGTGAGCGGGATCGCCTAACGCCATCGCCAACAGCAGGAAGCCGGGGGAGCGACCCCCGGCCCCTTGGTCCAACAATGGGCGGACGACCCGATCGCACATGTGGGGAGCGACCCCCGTGCATCCAGGATTGCGACCCGCCCTAAGGTCGGACCAACCAATTGCGAGAAGAACATATCGCCTTTACACACGGCGTTGAAATAGTCGTCGGCGCCGAGCGGTGGACCGCCATGTCGACTTGGGGCGATTAACCCAAGACATTCAATGCGATCATCTCGAAACCCGGCGGCGCCGAGCGGCGGGCGCCCCGTAAGGATTTCTGGCGAGAGTGACAGACGAAAGCCCCAGCATGCGACCGGGGCTTTCGTGCGGCTTCGTCCGTCGGGTGGATGGGGGGGCGCCACGGACAGTCCGCGAATAGGTAGTGTCGGCAACCGGCAAAAGGTTCGATCTTGGCAGTCATGGTAGCTCCGCCCGAGGACGAGCCACACTATGAGCTTCCTATGCTGCCTATGCTGCCTTGCGCTTCGCTCCCGCGCTGGTGAATTCGATGCGCCCAATCCGAAGAGCTTTCGCCCGCTGATCATTGACGATGCCGCCGGATCGGCGCAGCATCGGTCCCGATCACCGCGCAGGTTCGTTCGGTGATCAACTCCAGTTGTGTATCTCGCCCGCGCGCATCGTGCCCCTTTGTCCGCGGGCTTTCTGCAAGTGGTGCCAGTGTCGGAAAATGACGGTCGAACACCGAATCCGCCAGCAAGCGCTTCACGCGTACACGAAGGGGGGTGATACAAATTGTACAACGAACCATTGACTGAGGCCTCGGCTTGCCGACTTGCCGGCCGGGGCCGTGCCAGAAGCCTCGACGAACCGATGATGCGGAGCATAGCCGCCGTTCCAAGCCGGCTCCGGCCCGTCGCGGTCGGGTATAGAATGCCCGCCGATGCCCCGCTCTGACGAACCAATCGGCCCGATGACACTCGGCAACATGCGCAGTCGCGGTGTGCGCTCGCTTTTCGCGGCCTGCCTAGCCTGTGGCAGCAAGACTGAGGTCAACGTCGATGCTTGGCCGGATGACGTTCCGGTACCGTCGTTCACCCGGCACCTGCGGTGCACGCGGTGCGGCAATCTCGGTGCCGGTGCGATACCGAATTGGATCGAGCGGGGCAACAGCTTGCCGGGGACGCGGCGATGAGCCTGACTGGCCGCAACGGCGCGATACAATCACGACTGATCGCCATTGCCGCGGAAACGCGGAGAGAGGCCTGCTAGCGTCAGCCGCGGTGGCGATTGGGAGCAACCCTACGATTCCGGGACAGTCTGATCTAAGATTCGCCTGCGACGACCGCGGCACGGAATTGCGCGCTGGGGTGGCGGTTGGGTGCGACAGAGCTGTCGAGATCCGGTCAAGGATGTCCTGCTCGGCCGCCTTCACCTTGGCGATCTCGGCGGCGAGCTTGTCGACGCTTTGCCACAGCGAATCTAGACCGGCTGGAGCAGCCACGTTCTTTTCTTCCCTTGTCGCATCGCGGTACGACTGCAAAGCCAAGGTGGCAGCGACACCAATGAAAAACGCGATCAGATGGCGGGCGAATGCGAGCGGGCTTAGTTTCCCCATCCACAACCGCAGCCTCGCGACGAGGTTCAGTTCGGTTGGATGAAGAGGCGGTTCGTCTGATGGCTCGGCGGCCCAACGGCCTTTGGAGAACTCGGATAATGCGACGATCAGGTTGGGTTTCATCGGCATCCCCCTCCTCTGCCTGATGAACTGAAACAGGGCATCTTGTGTGACTGGAGCAAGGCAGGAGGCACAGTGGCGACAGTCTGCGCTCGATCAATCAATCTTGGATCGCCTTCCGTCCTGCGTCGGTAATGCGGATGCGAGCAATCTCGATCGGCAGGCCGTGCTCTGTCACGGTCTCAACCCGTACCGTTGCGAGTCCACCGCCGACGAGGTCGCCCATTGTCTCGATCTTGAACCCGCGGGTAAGCAAAGCATTCACATCGCAGCCATGCTGCGTCTTAGCGAGCGCTCTGAGCACGCGGCGATGGCTCGGGCGGATGTTTTGGTTTTCGGGCTCCGCGACCATATCGCTGGAAGAGCGGACCTCAGGGCTGCGCCGCCATTTGGACAACTGGCTCGGATGGAGACCGGCCTCACGCGCCAGCATCGCGGCCACCTCCGCGAGTCATGCCTTCTTCCTTTCACCCGTTAGCTCAGCCATGAAGCGATCCCACGCCTGTTGGGCTTCGTCAGTGGTAATTGGTTGTGACGCGACGGCAACGCCGAATTCGCCGCCTGTATCGGGAACGTTTCTTATGAACGGACAGTGCTTGCCATCAAATACGGCTTGCAATCCTTCATTGATCCAGTCCGTATCCGGCTCTTCCGTCCGGTCCCAGTGCACGATTTCAATTTTTGCTGCCATGTATGCTCCCTCCGTTTGAAGCGAAGTGCATCGCGTCGGTATCTCGTCGCCGCGCGGCCCGCGTCATCGTCACGCGGCTTCGCCCATACGCCGCCTCCGCTCCGGATCGCTGATCAACGTGTTAATCGTTCCGCCAGCTTCTCGGGATCACGCGGCGGCACGGTAATCGCCTCGATGCATCGACCCCCAAATTTGATCGCCGCCTCTATGTGGGAAAACATCACACGTCAAGAAAAAGGTGGGATTGTGTCCCACGGGGCTCCTGCTGTAATTTTATATGAAGCAAGATCCCGGACATCGAAACCGGCCTCGCATCAGCCGATCGCCGCATCGACGCTGCATGTGCCGATGCACCCGACCCCGGGCGAGATCATCCCGGAAATCGTGGGCGGAACTATCTCGGAATGGTGGGCGACATCATTCCGGAATGGTGGGCGGCTTCGACCTGAATCCGCACCCCACCCTCAGCGCCAGCTGTGTGGGTGGCAAGGAGTTGCGTCGGGATTTGCGCTGACACCACAGCACCCGGCTCCAGTGATGCCGCGACCAACCGTTCCGCGGTCGCGGCAGGGCACATAGGAATGGCCGGGTGGCCAGACACTTGCTGCTCAATCAGCTTGGTGCGGCGATCACCGCCGGCCACCGCCGATGCCATGGCCGACGCCACCTCCTCCCAATCCGGGAGGGCCACCTCCTCCCAATCCAGGAGGGCCGCCTCCTCCCAATCCAGGAGGGCCACCTCCTCCCAATCCGCCCTGACCGGGTGCAGCGCCGAGACTGGGTGCAGTGCCGGGACCAATGTCAGGTCCGCGCGGGACTAGCAGTGACTCTCCCGGGAAATGGCCCACGGACCGGACAGATTCAACCCGCAGACCACCGGAGCTATCGCGGGTCGCATCCACAACCACACGCGCTTCGCCGGCCGTCGGCTGGAAGCGTGACGCGTCGCGCGCGACATAGCCTGAGCCGAATCGCAGATCGCTCCCGACACGCCGCACATAGGCTTCGATTAACAAATGGGTGGCTCCGGCTAGGTCAGAAAAATCGTCCGGCTTCGCGCGCGAGACTCGCATCACGCCCTGTACGACGTGGCCTTCAGCCTGAATACGTCGTCCAGCGAGTGCGACATTGACGCCGTCAAGTCGCAGGCCACCAATTCGCAAGTCCCCGCGATCTCGTTCAAGCAATCCCGCAACCCGTGTTGCGTTGTCGCGGCGTGGCTCGACAAGACTTGCGACGATCACGCCGTCCGTTCGCCGCAGCCCGAAGACCGCGACTTGGGTGCCGGGACGACGCCAGCTTTCGCTGCCGACCGATATCACCCTCTGGCCGAGAACAGTGATCTCACCAGTTTTGACGCTTTCGATGGGACCAGCGACTTCGCTGACCACTTCGATGCGGTGCGTGGTCAGCGTGCCATTGGCCTGGCGTAGCGCCAGAATGCGCGCGACCTGCCCGATCCGCAGCGCCTTCGCCGACGTCGCCGCGCCATCGATCAGTACCGGCACGTTCGGCGCGTAGCTGATGCGTTCGTCATTGACGAAAATGCTCCCAAAGCGTTGGATCACCCCGACGATGCCGGTGCCGCCAATGCCGCGATCCTCATTGCGGCGGATGATGCCGGTCCCCCCGATGCCCTGATCGTCGCCTCTTTGGTCCAATGCCCAGGCCGGGCACGATCCAGCGAACCAAAGTCCAGCCAGCAGCAACCGCCGGGAGATGACCGGATGCTTCGTCATGATTGACTGCCTTCGTTGGCGCCGTCGGGCACGCCGTCCGGATCTTCACGGTATACATAGACGCCAAAATTCCAGCGGCTGTTGCCGCCCTTATCTCTGGCGAGTGCGCGGTTGGCTTCCCGATTAGCAATCTTCAGCGCCTCTACCGCGAGTTCGCGCGAGCGCGCTTCAAGCCGCTTCGCCAATTCGGGCGACAGGCCGTTGTAGTGCACCGCGCGCTCCATGAAAGGCGGCGTCGCTGAAGAAACGTTCGTCGCCGCCGCCGCGATGTGATCATGCAGATTGCGGCCGAGATAATGCCACTTGCGATCGTCGTCTCCGCGCGGAACGAAGGCAGTCTCCACCAGCACGATCTCGTCATCGTCATTGATAGTGACGAGCTTGCGATCCAGCCATTCATCCAGAACCGCGCGAGGCCGCACGTCCTTCGTGACGGAGGTCACCAGCAATTCGAATGACGGTGCATCACCGCTTGCCGTGCGCGGCAATGGCAAGGGGTCCCCTTTCGCATCGGTGAACTCGGGTGCAGCGAGCCAGCGGGCGATGATGGCGCTGGTCCGCGACAGCGTAGCGGGCGTTTCGTTGACCGGCGCTCCCGCACCGCGCAGCCTCGCCACCTCCTTGCGATTAATCCCGGTGAGCAGGCTGACGCGGCTGTCGGTTTGCTCCTTTCCCTCCAAAGCAAAGTCGTGCTCGGCGACGTTGACGAAGAGCTCACGCAAAAGCTGCGCCAGCGCGGGAAATGTCATGCCGCTGCAGATGCAAAGCCGAACCAGAGGACGAAGCAGGCGCGCCATCGGCACGTGCAGCTTCGATGCGGCGATCGGCTGATGCGAGGCCGGTTTCGATGTCCGGGATTTTGCTTTCATAAAAAAATGTAGCTGGTTGCCCCGTGGGACACAATCCCACCTTTTTCTTGGTGTGTGATATTTTCCCACATCATGAACGATCAAATTCAGGGGGTCGATGCATGCTTCGCATGTCGATCCGCTGACTAGCGCGAGCGCCAGCATGATCCCTCAACGACTTGGCTCCGCGTTTGTCGGTGCTTCACAACGCGCTTGGCGGAACGCCATTACCCTGATCGCGAAGCGCGAGTGGCTGCTCTCCGGCGACACGCTCACCGTTCGCCGAACCGATGAGGACCTTACCGTCGAGATCATCCGACGCCCTCATGGAGAATCGACGGCGGAAGCGATAGTCTTCGCCCTCATTCCTGTGTTCGCCGCCGCCATGGCTCGGGGCTACGACTCGCTGTCGCCCTAGTGCCGAAGGCTGCCGGTCCACCACGGCTGCTTTGAACGTGAGTTTCGGAGGATAACCGGACGTAGCGTGGACGCGAAGAAAGCGGCGGGAATTGACCCAGACCGGTCATATGCGGCTTGCTCCAGACTGAGCTTTACCGCTCGAAATCGTCCTTGGTGATAAAGGGCGAGGTGGTCACCCACCAGCTTGACTGCGCCGTCGCGCCATCGGCTCCGATCGCCTTTCAGCTTGGGTGATCATGGCAATCTCTGCCCGTTGGTATCTGCCCGCGTCAGCCGGCGCGGGCTTTTTTTCTGAACAGCAGCCACACCAGTAACGCCAGTCCGGTTGCCAGCAGCCCGGCCCGCGACTAGCAAGCCCGCCCAGCGGCCTCGCCCACTCGGGGCCACTACCCTACCGTCAAATGCATTCGAGAACTCGACCTGGGATTTCGCCAATACCTTATGGTCGGATACGCCAGCAAGCGGCTGGAGGAGATTCGTAGGGAACGGGAGGCCGCGGCAACTGATCGGTGATCGTTGCTGACGAAAGGTTGACCGGCCTGGCACCGCGCCATCATGGCCACTACTGGATACGCTTCGCCAAGACTATTCCAACAAAATAGCCGAGTTGAAGAGCAATCCCAACTATCACCATAGCCAAGACGATTGATCCGAAGCCGTCACCGCGCGCAAGTCCGATTATCAGCGCAAGTATTGTGGCCAAGGCGATGGCGGGCACAAGGACCAAAACCTTAAATCGCAGACCGAGCACAATGCCCACCAAGGCGCCGATAATTGCCAACGCAAGTGCCATTGCGCCCCGCGCGCAAGGTTAGGTAATGCCCGTGCGCCATACACGCCACGATAGAACCACAGGACCAAATTCCTGTCAGTTCGGTTGCCGACATAAGGAGGCCGCGTAAGGCAGGAATCGCCTGCGAGCGCCCGTGATTTCGGGCGATTTGTTGCCGATTTATCGTGCTCAACAGAAAATTGTTAGGGGCATGTGTACCAGCGAACAGACCCGAATCGCGGTGACTTTGAAGCCATGCTTGACAGCGCGAAACATTCAAAGGCCATCAGCCGCAATGCTTGCCCTTCGATGACGCCATGATGCGGCGTAAGCCAGCAAGTGGCGGGCCGATTGCTCGCGAACGGCGCGCTGCCAATCGGTGCGGACATGCCAAGAAAATGGTGGGCACTAAACCTACAAGCGCCGTTCGCCAGGCTGGCCATCTGGATTTTCTGGTTGCTCGCTAGCATGGCCGTTGGCGGGATGATTGGTGCTTGGCTATCGGACAGCGGCTCGGCCATCTCCGTCGGTGGCATGATAGTTGGTGGCTTCATATACTCATGCTTGAGCCTTTGGCGGAACTGGTAGGCCTATCGCCGCCATCTGCTTGTCAGCATCGTTAGTTCCTAGCCCGCCCGTTCGGGGATGACGATCTTGCCGCCGACCCGCAGCGGCATGTACACAGCCCATCGCCCCTGCGCGTCGGTCACTGTGATCGTTTGTGGCATGTTATCGGGGTAGTCGCCGCCGTGCTCTCCGGTCTCGAACCGCAACCCGGTGCCGTCCCCGTGAGGGTCCTGCGGTCGCATGGCGTAAGTCAGATCTCGGAACGTCTGTGTTGCGTTCGTGTGCGGGTTGCCTTCATTCTTCGATCGCCCGCCGTCCCGGCTCCGTGATCATCATATAATTGACTTCAATCCTTCTGCCGCCCGCTATTAGGGTCTGGTAGTTCCACGTGGCCAGCCCGGAGCGGAGGAAGGCAGCCAGCATCCGGCGGCTGAAGCCATGGGCGAGTAGCAACGCCTCAGTGACACCGTGCGGGTTGCGGGCGAGCAGTTCCAACGCGTGGCGTGCTTTTGGATTGAGACGACGTTTTCGAGGGGACTTCCCCATAGGGAACTCCAGCCCATCACTTCCCCCGTCTCACCTCCCTGATAACGCTTTTTGAACGCTGCCTGCGCTTCCTCCAGCATATCGGCCATTCCCTGATTGGGCGGCGGGATTGGCCTCCCCGGACCTGCCTCGGGGATGCATTGCAGGAACCACCTCTACTTCGGTTTCCCGAGGATCATCTCCCGATAGATGCGGCCGATCACCGTGTCTTCGACCACGGCGTAATCGTCTTCGCTCCGATTGAACGGTTCCCGGCCTTCGATGCGGGTTTGGGCGCTCGATTTGCGGAGGCGAAGGGTCATGCCCTCAAGATAGGAACGTAACAGGAACGAGATCAAGGGGCAGCTACTTAGAGCTTTCGGCCGCTTACTTAGACCTTTTGGGTAGTCGGCGACTCGCTGCCCTAGGACATGCCTGTGAAATCAAAGCCCCGCGCCTGGGAACCAGACACGGGGCCATAACCAACCTGCCTAGCGTCTGTGGTCAGGATTTACGAGTTCATCACGCTCGGACGGCGCGCAGATTGTCCGCCGAGGACTTGCCGCTCTTTCTGTCAGCAACAACCTCAAAAGAGACCTTTTGTCCCTCGTTGAGCCCAGGCATTCCGGCTCGTTCGACCGCGCTGATGTGGACGAAGACGTCCTTGCCGCCGTCATCCGGTTGGATGAAGCCGAAGCCTTTTTGGCCATTGAACCACTTCACGGTACCTTGCGTCATATAGTTCTTCTTTTCAGTTCGTGTGTAATGAGGCCGCGCCTCAGCGCAACCGGTTGTTCGAGATTTGGAGGAAAGTCGTCAGTCCGACGCGGGGATGCGCGGCGAGGCCAAGTCGTTCGGCCGAAGCTCGATCGACACGATATGGGGTTTACGGTTTCGATCGCAAGGGAATCGCCTGGTAGTTCAGGCCGCGGCGTCGACGCCTTCGGGGGCTTCTCGCCAATCATACGGTTAGGCTGCTTGGCATGTAGGATCAGTATCACGTCTGGGGCCCCGGCCCTTCGGGACTTCAGATAGCGGAGCAAGGGCCGGGGCCGCGTGAGAGGAGCCTACTCGATCACCTCACGCCGGAATCCAACGCCTGCCGCAGCGGCACGTTCCGGGCGACGCAAGGCCACTCATCGAGCTTATGGCGCTCAATCACCCTTCGAGTGCCCTCCGGCCGTCATCCGTGATCCTCACGTAGATGACCTCAATCGTTCTGCCGCCGACTCGTAGGGGCATGCGGTACCACAGCGCGAGTCCAGCGCGGATAAGGCCGGCCGTCATCCCGCGGCTGAATCGGTGACCAACCCCCAGCAAATCCTCGTTGACGCCGAACGGATTGTTGGCGAGCAGCTCCAGCGCGCGCCGAGCTTTAGGGCTGAGACGACTTTTTCGAGGGGGTGTCGCCATGTGCGAGGATCATCGCTTTGATAGCTCCGGCTAGTTTTCAGCCCCCCCCAACCCGCGGCCCGGAAGCGCCAGCCGCCCAAGCGTCAGTCGCGTAGTTCCGCCCGGAATCGGCCTGTAAGGAGTCTCTGCCGGGCGCTTTCGGCGATTCGTCGGTAATCTTGCAACAGCCCATCCAGGGTCGTGCGCCCTTGATCGGTGAGTACGAACTGGCCGCCAGAACGACGTGTGATAAGGCCTCTTTTTAACAGGGCTGTCAGGGCCGCGGAGTTGGACCAATTGCTGTGGGCCTCGATGTTCAAAAGGATCGCGCGTTCCCCGGCCGTGAGGGCGTTCGGTATCACAGGCTCTAGCGCCATGCCTATCATTTGGTCTGCCATGGGGGTCCTTTCGTAAACCCCTGCCCACCGTTCTGGCAGTGTGCCCGACTGGCGATAAGAGCGCGAGCGCAAATTGACCTCCGCCGCACCGCACCGTCCGCAGACTGCATGCGCAAGCCGTATCTGGGCATCGAGTGACCGGTCGACGCCCGTCGAGCCAGTTCAGACTGGCAGCGCGGCTTGCGGCAAGACTTTAGTTTTCATGCAGATTCGACGTTTCACTTTAAGGGCTTAATCGCTCAAGTGAAGTGCGGCAGCACAGCCTTAAGCACCGCCCGCCCACGCATCGTAAGCGCCAGCCGATCGAACGGATGATCCACTATTAGGCCCTTCTCGATCATGTCGATTACGGTCTCTCCTGGGACGCCGGCTTTCTGCCAGTCGGTGCGGCGTGATCTTTGACAACATCGCTCGGGGTCGCAAACCCTTGATGAACCTCGCCGCCTAAATCGCATAAACAGGATATTCAGGTGTCGAAGCGGAGGAATGCGACAATCCCCAAGAAGCGATCAAAGGCGAAACCGCCAACTCGCGTTCAATATGGGGCGCTGCCCTACCGCCTTGACGATGACGGCTCTGTCGAGGTGCTGCTCGTCACCTCTCGCGAAACGAAGCGGTGGATCATCCCGAAAGGCTGGCCCATAAAGGGTTTGAAGCCATCCAAGGCGGCAGCGAGGGAAGCTTACGAGGAGGCCGGCGTTCGTGGCCGCATCGCAGGGCGCGCGTTTGGCCACTACGTTTACGAGAAGCTGCTAGAGGACAGCGTTATGGCCGTTCCGTGCCAGGTTGAAGTCTTCCCCTTGGCGGTCAAGCGACAATCGAAGAATTGGCCGGAGTCGAAGCAGAGAACGGCACGATGGTTCCCAGCCGCTGAGGCGGCTGCTCTCGTCGAGAACGACCGACTGCACGATCTGATCCGGCAGTTCGAGACGCGCAAGGCTTCAGGCCGTCAGAAATGGGAATAGCGCACTCAGTGGCGTTGATTTCGGATTTCCGGAGCAAGTGTCGAGAACATCAATTATGGGAAGCAAGCCGATGCTCACCCGCCACCACGTCGACTAGGGCCAAAGCCCGGGCGCGAGCAGAAGCTCGCCGACGCACATAACTCTGATTCTGGGAAGCGGAGGGATCATCCGCCTCAGAACACCATAATGGTCCAGATTATTGTTGCTTGCTGCCCGGCACCTTGTAGACCAGTTCCTCCGTAGCGCACCGTCATAGAATCGTTGCCGGTGAAACCTGAGTTTGGTCGGAAATGGATCATCCCATCGTTACTGGTTACGGCTGTGCCGTGATGTGGGCGTTCGACGATTTGCGCGGAAGAGAGCGTCGAAAAGCCCCCCACATGTACGGGCACGTGGCACGGCGATCCAGCCGGAACCGCGAACCATCCTTGTTGATCCTGCAATCCCCATCTAATAAACCCACCATTAAGTTTAAACCTACAACGTTGGTCCTGGGCATCTGCCGCAGTGGCTAAGACGAGTGCAACGAGTGCTCCGATTGCGAAGCTCACCATGATTTTTACTGCATTCCCGAAATTTGCCCCTCATCACATCCTCCCACGTTAGTTTGCAACGAAATGCTATCACGCGGTGCGCCGCGCTGAAATCGAGCGCTCGATCGCGAGCACGGCGGCCTGGGCACAAATCCTGGCGCGAGCAGAAGCTCGCCGAGGTGTTGAAATAGGTAGCGAGAATAAGTCTTATCCGCGCCTGTGATTACCGGCGACGACCCGCTGGAGTTCGTTCTCTCGGCGAACCTGCACCGCCGGCACCCGGACGAAAGCCGGCGAGCGATGGTAGCCGGGCGACTTGCGACGTTGGAACACGGTTCAAATCAATGGACCGGCAAATTTGCCGCTCCTACCCCAACCCAGGCCGAAGCAGGCGATTTGTTCTATGTCAGCGAACGTTCGCCGCGCCACGGGCCCCGCGGCCTGTTTAACGGGCGCCCTCAGTGGGGGAAACTCTGAGGATTGCCGGACGCCGGCAAGACGGCTGCCACGGGCCGCCTCGTCCGCCTTGCCGTGGCTGCAAAGTCGGCAGCTATCTGGGGTACACCGGTCGTGATCCCAACGTAGTCGCGAAGGCAGCCTTTGGCCCAACTTCGCCGTCACCGGCTACGCCTGGCACGGAAGCTATCGGGGGATAAGCTTTCGTTGCCGACCCGAACCGCATCGTCGGCCCATGAACCATTCGGCCCGCCAGCCTACCTGAACGCTCACAAGGCACACCCACGGGTGCAGCGCACTCGCGGTCATCGCGCCTTCTGTGCCTTATACCTTCCGGACTTGCTCATCTGGCGGGGCAGCGCCCCTCAGAAATCCGGCTTGTTCGCCCGTGGCACTGCAGCATCCTTTCCCGAGTACCACTGGATGTTTTCGGCGCAAACCGCTTCCGCCCAGTCGCCGAGGCCGCGCCCATAAGTCATCGTCGCGGTCCATGGCGTCGTGAAGGCGCCTTCATCGTCGACGGTGAAGTGGAGCTGCAGGTACTTGCCCCTGTAGTTTGGCGGTGGCTGGGCGCGCCAATTCTCTCTCGCGTCCCGTTCCCATCCTTCCTTTGCGGCTTCGTAATCGATGAGCCGATATCGTTCGACTACGTGCAAAGCCTCCGTGTGCGGCGTGCCGTACCAGTCCACCGTGGCAAAGGGTCCGACCTTGATCCCCACGGTGTCTATGACCAACGTGTCGCCTTCGTAATGGCCCACGGAATCACCATACCAGGTCGGCGTCACATACGCCGGATGTGATTCGTTCAAGCCCACGTGACGGACTTGATGATCGTAGTTATAAAGGATGGCGATCTTGTCCGGCTGCTGTAGGATCTGGATTGCACCGCTCGTAAAAACAAAGGGCACACCTCCGGGCCAACACTGGTTGCGCGGGCTCGGAAAGCCCACGCCGGCCAGCGACATTTCGCCGAACTTCTTCACGACCTCCACCGCCCAAGGCTGCAAGATCGGATTGGTGTAATCGCCGACAAGCTCAAGGAGATTGCTCACGCCGTTTTCCGATGGCGGCTCCCCGGGGCCCAGCCAGTCGACGACAAGATCTCGGAGCAGTTGTGCGGTGGAGCGCCGCGAGCGGTTGACCAGCGAAGTGGGACCGGAGGGCAGCGGCTCAAAGCCGGGGATGGAGCCGTGGATCCACGTGCCGGAGAAATTGGGGACGGATGCGGCGCTTTCCTCGCCGCTCTTGGCTGGCGCAATCGTGGGCGCCACCGCTTGACCAAAGGCGGCCGTCGCGGCCGCTGCCGCCAGTGTCACTACCAGAAGGAAATCCCGCCGCTGCAAGGTCATGCTCTCCTCCCTTTTTTTACGGGTTTGCGCCGAGGCTCTCGCATAAAGCTACACCCTGTGCGTCTGCGCTTGGAAGGGGAGCGTGATCTCTGTTGCTGGCCCAACCCCGGTTATGCCGGGCGGCGGCCGGTCATGGAGCCTTTCGGCGTATAAGCTGTTGGCCCCGCGATTGAGGTCGCGATCGGCCTTGGCCTTTCCACAAGAGGGCGCACGAGCCGCCGCTCGGGGCGGCCATGGAAGGTCCCAGAGAAAATTTGGCTGGTATCTCCGCCCCGGCTTCCGACGTGGAGCATGGTCGTCTGCGTGGCGGGTGCTCTCCGAACTCTCGCCCTCGGCGGGGTCACTCGTTGGACACCGACCACATCCTCCTGGGCGGAGGGACAGCAGGACCGATGTCGGGACCGAAAGGTGTGAGCGCCTTCGCCTGGCGCTCACTTTGTCAGATGTCGCTTTGCCTTGTCGGAGTCGAGCTTGGTCTTCTTCGTGAAAAGGGCGCCAGCGGCACCGTCCATCTCCATCGCTACCTTGTCGAGCGTGCCGGCCGGCGCGTTATGCGCAAGGCTGATCCGCGCAACGTTCTTTGATACGAGCCCGTGGTCCTGCACTTTGCCGTTTGTCGTGTAGCCGTCGTAAAGATCGAAGAAGTCGTCGGCCAGTTCGTAGCACAGGGTTTCGGTGTTGGCTGACGAAACCCAGGCCGCATTGGCGTCGCCGCAGCTCGCCATGACCATCTTGATCGGGCGCGGCAGGGCGTAACGGCTCGACGCGTAATCCGACAGAGCTTCCAGAAACGCGACGGACTGGAACGACCTCGCGTAGCGCTCCAGATTGCCCTGGCCGGCTTCGTAGGCGATCTCGA
>WNFR01003554.1_pt1 | contig 16091 bp, 6 predicted proteins | sample 5400221 | NCBI WGS metagenome assembly WNFR01 (sample SAMN13153357, study PRJNA577476) | soil metagenome | isolation source: 40 cm soil under Madrone tree | place: USA:California | collected 2016-06-14 | reverse complement strand
GCTCCGGTCGCTGCGGTGGTGGCAAAGACGCGAGCACAGGCCGAAGACGCGGCCAACTCCATCGACGTGGAGTATGAAGCGCTACCCGGAGTATCGAATGCAGAAGCGGCGCTTAAGCCAGGTGCGCCGCTCGCGCGCGAAGAAATCGACAGCAATATCTGTTACACGATGGTCAAAAACGGCGGCGACGTCGATAAGGCGTTCGCCATCGCGGACCATATTTTCACCATGCACATCGCCAGCCCGCGGCAAGTCGCGTTGGCGATGGAGCCACGCGGTATTGTCGCCAGCCCGGACCCGTTTGGTAAAAACCTCACCCTATGGCTTTCCACCCAGGGGCCGCATCGCGCGCGCGCCGAGATCGCCAATACTTTGGGGTTTCCCGAGCATAAAATTCATCTGATCGCGCCGGACGTCGGCGGCGGCTTCGGTAGCAAAGGACCGGTTTACCGCGAAGATATCGTCGCTTGCCATCTCGCGCTCAAATTGCGCAAGCCGATCAAGTGGGTCGCCACGCGCAGCGAAGATTTTATCACCACGATTCAAGGCCGCGATCAGGCGATGACCTCGGAGATGGCGCTTAGAAAAGACGGGAAAATTCTCGGCTTGAAAGTCAAAGTCGTCGCCAACCTCGGCGCTTACCTCCACTCGAGCACCGCAGGACCACCGCAGCGCATGCTCGGTATGGCCTGCGGCAGCTATCAGATCAAAGACTGCCGTGTGGAAATCGTCGCGGTGTTTACCAATACTTGCCCGACCGGTCCCTATCGCGGCGCCGGCCGGCCGGAGTCGGTGTTGAATATCGAGCGGCTGCTCGACAAAGCCGCCGCGGTTTTGGGAATGGACCGTCTGGAAATACGCCGGAAAAATTTTATCCAGCCCGATCAATTTCCGTATACCACGGGCACCGGCGTCGAGTACGATTCCGGCGATTATGAAAAGCCGCTGCGCGAAGCACTCAAGATGTCCAACTACGACGATCTGCTGCGCCAACGCGACGAACGGCGCAAGCGCGGCGAATTGGTCGGTGTCGGCTTTTCGACCTTCGTCGAGCCGAGCGGTGGCGCCGGCTTCGAGAGCGGCACCGTGCGCGTAGAGCGCACCGGCGAGATCACCGTGCTCACCGGCTCCAGCTCACATGGTCAAGGCCACGAAACGTCGTGGGCGCAAATCGCCGCCGAGTTGATGAAGACGTCGATGGACCACGTGACGATCCTCCACGGCGATACCCACGTGAGCCAGCAAGGCACCGGCACCTTCGGCAGCCGCAGCGCCGTCGTCGGCGGCGGCGCGCTCGCCATTGCGGCCGAGCGTGTGATCGAAAAGGGCAAGCGCATTGCCGCGCACCTGGTCGAAGCCGCACCCGAAGACCTGGTTCAAAGCGACGGCGGCTTTGCCGTCAAAGGCGTTCCCGACAAAAACATTTCCTGGCGCCAGATCGCCGGCGCCGCATACAGCGGGAGAGTTCCGGAAGGAATGGAGATCGGCCTTCAGGAAACGGCTTTTTTCGATCCCAAACGCGAAGCCTGGGGCTTCGGTACCCACGTCGCTCTCGTCAGCATCGACCGCGACACCGGAAAGTTCTCGATCGAAAGGCTCGTGCTTGTCGATGACTGCGGCGTCGTGATTAACCCGATGATCGTCGAAGGCCAGATTCACGGTGGGGTCGCTCAGGGACTTGGTGAAGCGATGCGCGAGCAAATGCTCTACAGCGACGACGGTCAGGTGCAGACCGGCACTTTTATGAATTACGCGATTATGCGCGCCGCTGACATGCCGCCGATGATTCTGGGGGAGACAATCACACCCAATCCGTTCAACCCGTTGGGCGTCAAAGGTGTCGGCGAATGCGGCACCAACGGCGCGCCGACGTCGGTCGCAAATGCGCTTATGGATGCGCTTGCGCCGCTCGGCATCGAGCATGTCGACATGCCGTATACCGCGCCCAAATTGTGGGCACTGATTCGCAATGCCGAGCGAAAGAATTAGACAAGCGGCTAGGCAACAGAAAAGTTACAGGCGAAAAGCAAAGGGCTACTACGGCAAACCGCAGCCCTTTTTTGTTCACTCTCTAAAGTAATAATGCCGCGCTGAACCGTCATATCGACCCCTCAGCATACAGCATTTCTTGAAACTTTCTTCCTGAGTTGCACGGGCAGAGATCGTCACGGCCAAGTTTTTCCATCAGTTCTTTATCTCCATGGACCGCGCGGTTACCCTGTTTAATGCGGGTCTCCGACAGAAATCCGTGGCGCCGCTTGCTCGTACGCTCAAAAGCAGTTTTTGCCCTCGTAATACGTCTTATTTTTCATACAACTAATTTTCCTTTCAATCGCGGCGAGCAGATCAGCAAAAGCACGCCTCGAATGTTAGACGAGAATAGAGGGCAAATCTCAGCGATTCGGCAGCTTATGGTCGATCGCGCCGATCAGCTTTGGGGATAAGAGGGGGCTTTCTTAATATTTACTCCGCACCTTACCGCTTCCTTTGAACTACATCCGCAGTGCAATTATCGCGTTGGGGCGGCGTCGCTCGGCTGTCATGGAGGATTGGCACTGCCGTTGCTCCCCTTAAAGACAGGTACTTTCGGATTTGCCCGGCAGGTTTGCGTAAATCAAATTCGACGACAAAAAATTCGTTAATCTGACCGGAAATATCAAATTGTCAAAGTTGATTTCTGTGCAGGTTCGAACGCGAAATAAGCTCCACTGACAAATTTGACCGTTTGGTGCAGCGTTTTCGTACCGCCGCTCAAATCATGAACCTCGTAGCGAGCCGGATCCGGCAAGGCGTGCGACAAAGCGGCGAAGCAGCCGAGTTGCGAGCCTGCGGACCGATAACTCCGGGCGCTGGTCGTGCCCGCCATGCGAAAGATCGCAACCGAGCTGAAAGGTTAAAGTTTCCTTTCCTATCCAGCGCGCCAGCCGTTTGCCGGCCCACGCACGGGACACGCAAGTTTCTGAACGTCATTTCCCGCAAGCCAAGCATTGATTCTGGGCTGGAAATAGGTGGTGAATGAAAAAAGCGAAACGCGGATTCAAAATGGGCGCAACCGGTCAACCTATCTCAAGCGGCGGTATCTTCAAGAAGGCTGTGACAAGCCCAGCGCCCTACCAGTCGCTCTTCGATACCGCGGTTCTCAGCATCGTCCAAACCGACCTCGATGGTCGCATCGTCGATTGCAATCCAGCCGCTGCTCAAATGCTCTTAGTCAATCCGGAAGACATTAGAGAGCGCGAGTTCTTAAGCCTGGTCCCCGATAAATGGCATGAGAAAGAAGAAGCGACGACCACCGAGGTAATTAAACACGGCGTCATCGAAGAATATGAAATTGAACTCCGCAGAGAGGATGGCACGGCTTTTCGCGCTGGTATCAAGAAATGGCTACAAATCGATAAGCCCGGAGAGGCGCATGGCGTTTGGATGGTGATACGGGATGTCATGGAAAAAAAGAGAAGCGACGACGCGGTGTATCAGCGCGCGATTCTCCTCTTGGAGAGCCAGATCCGGCAACAATCTTTGTTGGCCAACGCGCCCATCTGCATCTTGACGGTCGACAAGTCAGCGCGGATAGAGGCGACCAACCCGACTATCGAGGAACTGCTGGGTTACGAGTCAGCCGCTCTGGTCGGCAAAAGTTTGGAAGAGTTTGTGACAAGCCCCGGGGGACAACCGATTTCGATCACGGCCGGACAACCGCAGACAGCCATCGCCAGATGCCGTGATGGTAAAATCTTACCCGTGCAAGTGACCTTTAGCGAGCTGCGCACCAAAGGCCAAGTTTTTCATACCTGTTTTCTTCGCGATATCGCGGTCGATTTGCAAATTCGCGAGGCGCTTCAAGGCGCACATAACGAAATGGAACAACGCGTGCGCGAGGGCACCGAAGAAATCGCTAGGCTAAGCGATGCTTTGCGGGCGGAAATCAGCGAGCGCACTTGGGCTCAAGAACAATTTCAAGTCGCCGTGGAATCGGCCCCTAACGGGATATTACTCGTAGACCAGCTGGGGCACATCACGTTGGTCAACGCTTCCTTGGAGCAGCTCTTTGGCTACGGCCGCGAGGAGTTGATCGGGCGGCCGATCGATCTCCTGGTGCCGGAACGTTTTCACAACCGATTTCCTAGCCGGCGCGAGTATTTTTTTTCTCATCCGCGGGTAAGATGGCTGGGACGTCGACAAGACTGGTACGGATTGCGCAAGGACGGTTCTGAGTTTCCCATCGAGGTCGGCTTGAATCCGATTCACACCCCGCGAGGCAATGGAGTTCTCGTGTCGGTGGTCGATGTCACCGAACGCAAACGGGTCGAATCTGAGCTCAAGCGCACTGCATTTCATGACGGTTTGACCGGCCTGCCCAATCGCACGTTGTTCCTTGACAACCTGCTTCGGCTCAATGCGGCGGCCAAACGGTATGGCCATCATCCCTTCGCGTTGCTGTTCTTGGACCTGGACAGATTTAAGGTGATCAATGACAGCCTCGGCCACACCGTCGGCGACAAATTACTTATCGAGATGGCGCATCGTCTCGTCGAATGCACGCGTGAGGAAGATACGGTCGCGCGACTCGGGGGCGATGAATTTGCTGTTTTGCTCGAGCAGGTGCGCGGCCCTGAAGACGCCGTTCGAGTGGCTGAAAGAGTGCTGGAACGATTCGCCGATCCTTTGATGTTGGATGACAATGAAGTGTCCATCAGCGCGAGCATCGGCATCGCCCTCAGCCTCACCGGCGAGAAAAGCCCCGAAGACTTGTTACGAGAGGCGGATATGGCGATGTACCAGGCCAAGACGCGGCGCTCGGGCTACCAGATTTTCGACGCCAGGATGCATGCCCACGCGCTGGAGAAGATGCGTCTGGAGATCGACATGAAACGCGCCGTCGAACGAAAACAGATTCAACTTCACTACCAACCGATCATCTCGCTCGAGACCGGTAAACTCGCCGGGTTCGAAGCGCTGGCGCGCTGGCACCATAATGGACGGGGGATAATTTCGCCGACGCAGTTCATTCCGTTGGCGGAAGAAACCGGGCTTATTGGCAACTTAAGCCGGTCGGTGCTTAAGCAAGCCTGCCTGCAAATGCGCCACTGGCGAGAACACTTTCCTCTGATCGGCGACTGCTTCATGAGCGTCAACGTGTCGAGCAAACAGGTGTCCAATGGCGATCTCATCGACGAAGTCGACGACGTTCTCCAGGAAACCGGAATGGATCCTCGGTATCTCCGCCTCGAAATCACTGAAAGCGCCCTGGTCGAGAACACCCGCGTCGCATCGCACGCCCTGGCCCAACTCAAAAAGCGCAGAATTACGCTCTGCCTCGATGATTTCGGCAAGGGATTTTCGTCGCTTAATTATCTCCACCGATTTCCCATTGACGTTTTGAAGATTGATCGCTCGTTTGTGCGCCGATTGGGGGCCAACCCTATCAACGATCACGGCAAGAAACGGCCCTATGAAATTGTCCGCACGATCGTGGCGCTGGCACAAATACTCGGCATGCAGGTCGTCGCCGAAGGAGTGGAATTGTCGGATCAGTTGAATATTTTAAAAGAACTCGGATGTGAGTTGGGGCAAGGGTTTCTTTTTTCTCCCGCAGTCGAGGCCAGCGATGCAATCCGTTTTCTCGAAGCCGGTTTATCGCTTTCGGAAATGACCGCCCCGCAAGCTAATTAGCGCCTCGGTGATTCCGCATGCTATCGCGTCCGGTTTTGCAGACGATCCCGCGATCGTAAGTTTGCTGCCCCCAATGCCGAATGCTAACTTCCCGCGTAGCCAAATACGGGGATTTTTCGATTCACCGAATATTGTGGTCAACAGCTGACTCTTCGGCGCGAGCAATCCTACTGCGCGCCCTTTACGCCGTAATCCTTCGCCGCTGCTTCGGCCGAGACATAGCCGCGCCGCAGGTCGCGGTCGACAAGCTCGCGTGGTCTTTCCGACGGCGGACCGTAGCCGCCACCACCGCCGGTTTCGACGATGATCGAGTCGCCGGGTTCGAGCGGATAACCTTTGCTCTTGTAAATGACCTCGCTCTCGCCCGATTTTTTTACCACGGTAATCTGACCTGATTTGCCTGCTTTACCGGCGTGCACACCCCAGGGCGGATACTTGACCCGATCGAACATCGCCTGCAGGTCACAAGGCCCGAGGATCAGGTAACGTTTACGAAAGCCGAGTCCGCCGCGAAACTTGCCCGCGCCGGCGGAGTCTTCACGCAAACTAAACTCGACGAGACGATAGGGATACATCGACTCCTGCAGCTCGACGGGAATAATGCGCGTGTCGCCGTGCGCCATGGTGCGGAAGGGCCCCGCGCCGTCGTGGATCGCGCAGGCGCCCCAGCCACCGTGGCCGCTGTCATGGCAATCAAAAGGCGCGCCGTTGTCGCGCTTGCCACGAAAGCGCACGCCGGAAAACGTACCAAAGTGCGCGCCGGTGACGCGCTCGGGCAGCGCTTTCTCCAAGGCTTTAATAATCGCGTCGATCACCGTCGGAAAGGGCTGCGAGTAGTTGCCCATGGGCGCGGTCGGATGAGCGCTCAAGATTTTCCCTTCAGGCAAAATTAATTTTAACGGCCGAAACGTACCTTCGTTGGCCGGTTCGTCGTGAGCGACCAAATACTTGAACGCGACCCGTGCCGTCGTCCGCCCGCCGCCGTAATAGCCGGAATTAATGCAGCCGCGCACTTGCTCGGCGATCTCGGAATAGTCGATGGTCATCTCGTCGCCGGCGACGATGACTTTCACGCGGATCGGCAGTGATTCGTCCGACTCGCCATCGTTGTCGAAAAACGTGTCGTAACCGTATTTGCCGTCGGGAATCGCGCGGATCTTGGCCCGCGCCGCCGCTTCGCTTTGATCGAGCATGGTTTTTACCGCAGCGAAAAAAGTTTCGACGCCGTACTTGTCGGCCAGCGCTTGCGTAAGATCGCGACCGAGAATACAGCCGGCGTGTTGCGCCGCGATGTCGCCCAAGAGCTCGACGGGAAAGCGCGTGTTGTTCTCGATGATGCGGTAAACCTCTTGAATCGGCTCCCCCTTGGACCAGAGCTTGATCGAGCGCAGCTGCAAACCTTCCATGAAAATATCGCTGGAGCGCGGCGTGATGCCGCCGATGTCGATCCAGTGGACATTGATCGCGAAGAAACCGACCAGCGTGGCGCAATCAGCGCCGGCAAAAATCGGCGTGTACATCACGGTGTTGTTCAAATGCTGGCCCTGGATCGCCGCATGATTGCACAAGACCACGTCGCCGCGGTGTAAGCGCTGGCGCCCGTAGACAGCCAGGCCGTCACGCACCGCCATGCCGACGGAATCGGCGACGAACACCGGCATGCCGCCGGTGCATTGCGCGATCAATTCCCCGTCCGCGCCCACTAGCCCGACGGCGAAGTCTTTATATTCGTAAATGTAAGGACTGAACGCCGTACGCGAGATATTGGCGTCGATCTGATCGGTGATCGAAACGATCCCGTGGCGGATCACTTCGAGGGTGATGGGGTCGATGGAACCATTGACCGTGTGTTGGCCGGATTCTTCATTCATGCTGGGCTCGGGTCGTTTTTCTCAGTCATTTCTCGCCGCATCCTTCCGGTCCTCTCCTGCTCGACGGGGGAGAGTTAGAGAAGGGTGATCGGTGTTACTTCGAAGGTGCACCCCCATCGTAACCTTCCCCATCAAAGGGGAAGAGACTAAGACTCGAGGCAAACGCAAGCTGACAGACTCCCTCGATAAATCTTTAACTACTAACGCACTGAATCCGAATCTCATGCAATGCGCCGATCTCAAATCGATCCCCTGGCCACACCACCGTTGTCGAGCCGTATTCTTCTATTACTGCCGGACCTGCGGCGCTAAAACCCGGCTCCAGCGCATCGCGATGATAGATCTGCGCGTCGACCCAACCACCCGCGTTGCCGATATACACGCGTCGCGTGTGCGGCGCTGCTGCGTTGATCGCGGCGCGCGGCAGACGCGCGATCTCCGGTTGCTTCAGGCGCGCGAATGCCGACAAGTGGAGCGCCTGAAATTCCGCGGGCGCTTTGGCGTCGGCATGACCGTAGCGCCGCTTGTAGTCGCGCTCAAAGGACGCGCGAATCTGTTCGGCGTCTTTCAAACCGGACACCGGCACTTTGATGTTATGCCGCTGGCCGCGATAACGCATCTCGGCATCATGCTCGAAGAACACATCGCCGGTGCCGAATTCTTGCGCTAGCGAAGCTGCGGCTTCTGTTTCCATCGCGTGATAAATCTCGGCCATCGCCGGCACCGTTTTATCGTTGAGAATTCCGACGAACGTCTTCGACGTATCGATGCGCGCGTCGGCCAGAAGCATACCGATCGCCGAAAAGTTTCCCGGCTCGGGAGGAATGACTACGGTTGGAATAGACAGTTCGCGCGCCAGCGCGCACGCGTGCAGCGGCCCGCCGCCGCCGTAGCTGAAAAGGATGAAGTCGCGCGGATCGAGACCATGCTCGACGGAAATCTTTCGAATCGCGCCGGCCATAATCACGGTGGCGATGGCGATGATACCGTCGGCCATCTGAATCATGCCGTTCTCGCCACCGTAACCGAGAGGCGTGGCGATGCGTTCTGCGACCGAGCGCCTCGCCGCGCCGATGTCCAACTGCATTTCACCGCCGAGAAAGTTCGCTGGATTGAGCCGTCCAAGAACCAGATTCGCGTCGGTTATCGTTGGCTCCGTACCGCCGCGGCCGTAACATACCGGGCCAGGCATCGAGCCTGCGCTTTGCGGGCCGACGTGCAAACGGTTCTGCGAATCGATCCACGCAATCGAACCGCCACCCGAGCCGACTTCGACGATGTCGATGACCGCCGACTTGATCGGGAAGCCTTTCACGTAGCCATTGGCGTAATAAACGGAATTGACCGAAAAGCGGCCGTTCTCGACCAGCGCGCACTTTGCCGTGGTGCCGCCCATATCGAAAGCGACGACGTTTTTGAAGCCAAGTTTTTCGGCGTAGGCGCTGGCGCCGATGCAGCCGCCGATGGGGCCGGATTCGACCAAACCGATGGGTTGCCGGCAAGTTCGGTCGGCGGATAACAACCCGCCGTTGGAACCCATCATGAAGAGCGAGCCCCGAAAGCCTTGGCTCTTGAGATCATTGTCGAGTCTCCGAATGTAAGTGCTCACTTGCGGCCCGACGTAGGCGTTGGCCGCCACCGTCGAGCAGCGCTCGTACTCGTACCACTCGCGCGTCAAATCCGTACTGAAGGTGACGTAAATACCCGGCAAAAATTCTTTGAGCTTCTCCGCGGCGTCTTCTTCGTGACCCGGGTTGATATAGGAATTCATGAAAAAAACCGCTACCGACTCAACGCCGAGCTTTTTGATCTCGTCGGCAAGTTTTTTTAGCGCGGCGGTATCGAGCGGCGTGACCACCTCGCCTTTGCTGTCCATTCGCTCGGCAACTTCGAGACGCAGCTCGCGCGGAATCAGAGGTTCGTCGCGCTGATAGTGGAGATCAAAGGGGTCGGGCCGGTTGCCGCGCGCGATTTCAAGAATATCGCGAAACCCTTTGCTCGTTATAAGTGCCGTCTTTGCGCCCTTGCGCTGAATCAGCGAGTTGATCACCAACGTCGTGCCGTGATTGACCAGCGAAGCTTCAGCCGGTTTGATCTTCGCCTTGTTGAAACAGTCGAGAATTCCCTCGACCAAATTATCGTAGGTGGTCGGACTCTTCGAATAAACGACTCTATGGGTTTCGTGATCGAAGGCGACTAAATCGGTAAAAGTACCGCCGATATCGACGGCGATGGCGTAACTCATCGAAGATGACTCCCGTTCAAAAGTTCAATCGTTCAAACGATTGCTTCCATACTCCGGCATTTTCTGACGTTGAACTTTTGAACCTTGAACTGTTGAACGTCATGTGCGGTGCGCTTTGCCGCTGGCATCGAAGACGACACCGTAGTCGTCGCGCGCGGATTCATGCGAGACAAAGCCTCGAATCACATCGCGCCGGACCAATTCGACGGGGCGGTCGCGCGGATCGCCGTAGCCGCCGCCGCCACCGGTGGCCATGCGCACGCGATCGCCAGCTTTCAAGGGACGGTTTTCGGTTTTGTAAAGCAGCTCGGACTCCGAATTGCCATTTTTGTAGATCAGCACCTGACCTGACTTTCCTTCCTTCGCTCCTTGCACACCCCAGGCCGGACAGCCGATGCGGTCGAAGTTCGCCCACAGCTCGGCGGGCGCGAGCAGCACATACTGTTTTTCGAATCCCAAGCCGCCGCGCCATTTGCCTGCGCCGCCGGAATCTTGGCGCAAACGAAACTCTTCGACGCGGAACGGATACATCGATTCTTGCAGCTCGATCGGAATCAGACGTGTGTCACCGTGCGCCATGGTGCGAAACGGTCCGGCGCCGTCATGCGTCGCGCAGGCGCCCCAACCGCCGTGGCCGCTGTCGTTGGCTTTGAACACCGCGCCGGTATCCATGCGTTTACCGGCAAAGCTTAGCGATGAAAAAGTACCGAAGTGAGCGCCGGTCACGCGCTCGGGCAACGCCGGCTCCAGCGCTTTGATGATGCAGTCGATGACGGTCGGGAAAGGAATACTGTAAAGGCCCATTGCCGCGGTCGCCTCGGCGCTGATCAACTTACCTTCCGGCAAGACCATCTTTACCGGCCGGAAGGTTCCCTCATTGGCCGGCTCATCGGTAGCGATCAAATACTTGAACGCGACACGCACGCAGGTTCGTCCGCCGCCGTAGAACCCGGAGTTGATGCAGCCCTTCACTTGATCCGACATGTCGGAAAAATCGACGGTCATCTCGTCGTCGGCGATGATCACCGTCACTTTGATCGGAATCTTCTCATCGCGCACGCCGTCGTTATCGAGAAACGCCTCATGCTGATAGACGCCGTCAGGAATCGCGCGGATTTTTTCCCGCGTCGCCGCCTCGCACTGATCGAGGATCGTATCGAGAGCGTCGAAAAACACTTTGATACCGTACTTGTCGGCCATGACTTGAGTCAAATCGCGCCCCAAGAGGCAACCGCCGAGCTGCGCTTCGATGTCACCGAGTAACTCCAAGGGAAAACGCGTGTTGTTCTCGATGATGCGATAAACTTCTTCGATGGGTTCGCCCTTCGACAAGATTTTAATCGAGCGCAGCTGCAGTCCTTCCATGAAAATATCCGTGGAAGAGTAAGACACCGACCCGATCGCAGAACCGCCAATGTCGATCCAGTGGCAATTGATGGAAAAAAAACCGATCAGATCGTCGCCTTTCGCGCCCGCAAATACCGGCGTATACATGACGGTATTATTTAAGTGTTGGCCTTGCACCGCGGCGTGATTACAGACGATGACATCGCCCTTGTGGAGATTTTCCCGGCCGTAGATTTCCAAGCCGTCCTTCACCGCCATGCCCACCGAATCGGCGACGAACACCGGCATGCCGCCCGTCGATTGCGCCAACAACTCACCGGCAGCGCCGACGAAACCGACGGCATAATCCTTATACTCGTAAATATACGGGCTGAACGCCGTTCGCGTCATGTTGGCGTCGATCTGATCGCAGACGGAAATGATGCCGTGGCGAATCACTTCCAAGGTAATGGGATCGATTTGCGGCTTTTCAGAAACTTTCGGCGCGGCGACTTGATTCATAGGATCGCGTTTTTCCTTGCGTAATTTTGCGATCCTTTCAAGGAACCAAAATGTTGTCAAGCATAGGCGGCAACTACACCTTGACACCGGCGAAAGCGGTTAGATATAGACCACAATGGTTTTCCCGGAGGCATTATGAATTTCTGCCGGTTGATCAGTCTGCTGATGACAACGCTCTTGGCGGTCGCCGAACCAATCCTCGCCGCGCAGTGGGCGCCATCCCTTTCGACGGTGATTCAAGACGCAAACAAGGAAGGCAAGCTCAAGCTCATGTGGGGCGAGGGAACTTTGGGCGGCACCAAAGGCGCCGCGAAGTTCGAGACGATGATGAACAAGATGTTTGGCACGAATATCAAAATCAGCTTCACTCCCGGAGCCGCGATGCCGCAGATGGGTAGCCAGATCGCGGCCGAATATGCCGCCGGTCAATCCGCCGCGTCGGATGTCTACATCGGCGCGGACAGCTACCTCGCTCCCCTGGTAAAACACAAGCTTTTCCACGAGGTCGATTGGCCGAAACTGCTGCCAGGTCGGATCACCAACGAAATGGTCGAAGGCGGGCGCACGAGCTTGAGAGTTTATACGGGATTGCCCGGCATCCCCTACAATACGCGGCGAACGCCCAAAAACGAGGCTCCCAAATCGCTCAAGGACATGCTCAAGCCCCAATGGAAAGGGAAAATAGCTTCTACCCCCTATGTCACGAGCTTGAATATACTCGCGGCCAAGGAGATGTGGGGCAAGGAAGCGGCGCTTGAATACGTCCGGCACTTGTCGAAGCAAGTCGTCGGCCTGATACGCTGTAACGAGATCGAGCGGGTCGCGTCCGGCGAGTTTCTCGCCTTTGTCATGGATTGTTCCGGCTCCCAGACTTTTGAGGCCCAAGCTCACGGCTCTCCCGTGGAACACGTTATCCCGGTCGATGGCGCGATGCTCCGGCATCGCATGCTAACGGTTCCCAGGAACGCCGAACATCCGAACGCCGCCAAGCTTTTCACCACATTCATGCTGACCAAAGAGGCGCAGAAGCAGCTCTGGGACAGCGATTTCTCCGACATGTACATGTTTCCCGAATCGCAAATGGGCCAACGGGTGAGACGAGCGGAAAAACAAGGCGCAAAATTTTTCGTGCCGACGGTCGATTGGGTCGCCGCCAATCCGGAGATCGATGCGATCTCTGAAGAGATGGTAAAGATCATGACACAAAAGTGACCGCGCGAAGCGCGGTCATCCCGACCATGGGAGGGATCTATCTTCATCGCACAGCGATGTCATCCCGAGTGAAGCGAGGGATCTCGTCTTTTGTCTTCCCGAAGTTTCGCTTGGGTTTGTGGTTTTTGTCGCCTCGAACGTAGCAAGAGATTTTGTACTCAACCTTGATGATTCATAAGGATTTCTACCTTTCGGCTCGAATTGACACGGGAAAACAGGAGACCCGATGAGAAAACTATTAGCGCTCTATTTCGTCGTATTCATCCCATTTCTGTTAGCGCTCGATTCGGCTAACGCCGCCCAGTCGCAGGGGTCACCGGCGCTTTCGGCCGTGATCCAGGAAGCCAACAAAGAAGGCAAGCTCAAATTAAGCTGGGGCGAGGGCACCTTGGGCGGCACCAAGCGCATGGCGCTGTACGAGCAACTGATGAACAAGATGTTCGGCAGCAACGTCAAGATCGGCTTCACGCCGGGGCCGTCGATGCCGGCTATGGGGAGTCAGATCGCCACCGAACTTGCTGCCGGCCAACCGGCGGCCAGCGACGTTTACATCGGCGCCGAAAGTTATCTCGTGCCTCTGGTCAAGCGAAAAATTTTTCTCGAGGTCGAATGGCCGAAGCTCATGCCTGGCCGGATCACGGCGCCAATGGTCGAAGGCGACAGCCAGAGCCTGAGAGTCTTTTCAGGATTGCCGGGTACGCCCTACAACAAAATCCGCGTGCCAAAAAACGACACGCCCAAAACGCTCAAAGATTTCTTAAAACCATTTTGGAAAGGCAAGATCGCCTCCACGCCCTACGTCACCGGCTTAAACCTGCTCGCTGCGAAGGAACTGTGGGGACGGGAAGCGGCGCTGGATTACGTCAAGCAGTTTTCCAAACAGGTGTCGGGCCTGATTCGTTGCAACGAAATGGACCGCGTCGTCACCGGAGAGTTTCTTGCGTTGGTGATGGATTGCAACGGTGCGCGCACGTTTGAGTTGCAAGCTCAGAGCGCGCCCCTGGAGCATGTGATACCATCCGACGGCGCGATGATCCGCCATTTCTATCTAAACATTCCCAAGAACGCCGAGCACCCCAACGCCGCGAAGCTTTTCACATCCTTTTTGCTTACCAAGGAGGCGCAAAAACTGCTCTGGGAAAGCGACTTTTCCGACCTCTACATGTTTCCCGAGTCCCAGTTGGGGCAGAAGGTCCGACATCTCGAGAAGCAGGGTGTGAAATTTTTCGTGCCGACCCTGGAGTGGGTAGCCAACAATCCGGAAATCGAAAAAATTTCCGAGGAGATGGTAAAAATCGTCACCCAGAAATGACCGGGCTCTGGACCATCATGCCGAAAGAAGCGATGAAACTTACTTTGCCCCCGGGAGTTGTCGCCGAACCCATGCCAGGAATCTCGTCTAGCGTAAAGAGACGGAAAGATTTCTCGCCTGCGCTCGGCTCCGGCTCGAAATGACACCGAAAGACTCACCACTGTTACTTCCCTAATGCCGCCATGAGTTTGTCTGATTCAATCCGCCTGTATGCTTTTTTTCCTCGAATAGTTTCACGGCGGCTGGGTCAAGCCGATCCCTGGGCGTGGTTGATGGTCGGGGTTGCGTCGTTTTTTAGTCTGTTGATTCTCGCCCCTCTGGTGGTGGTTTTCTGGCTGAGTTTTTTCGAAGGCTCCCTGCTCGATCCAGTTATTCGCTATTCCTTCAACAACTACGTCAAAGTTTTCACCGAGCCGTTTACTTATAAAGTCCTCTGGAATACCGCCGGCTTCTCGCTCATCGCGCTCGCGGTATCGTTCTTGTTCGGCCTGCCGGCCGCATGGTTGGTCGAGCGCACCGACTTTCCGGGGAGAACACTATTGCTGACGCTCATGACCGTGGGCTTGCTGATACCCGGTTTCGCCGTGGCGATGGGCTGGCTGTTCCTGCTTCATCCGCGCATCGGTATCGTCAACCAATTTTTGCAGGATAAATTTGGCCTTGCCGACGCGCCGCTCAGCATCACGACGATCACCGGCATGGGTTGGGTGCAGGGGCTCAATCTAACGCCGGTGGCGTTTATCATGACTGCAAGCGCCTTTCGCGCCATGGATCCCAAGCTCGAAGAAGCCGCGGAAGCCAGCGGCGCGAGTACCGCGAGAATGATATGGAGCGTAACAGTCCCGCTCATCTGGCCGGGGATCCTCGCGGCGGGAATTTATATTTTTACCGTCGGACTTTCCGCCTTCGACGTGCCGGCAATCATCGGTTGGTCCAACCGCATTTTCACTTTCAGCACCTATATGTACCTGATGGTCAGCCCCCAGGAAGGTCTGCCGCGCTATGGTTTGAGCGCGACCTTCAGCATCATCGGCATCGTTCTCGCCGCGGTTCTCGGCTGGTGGTACGCACAGGTGCAAAAGCGCAGTCACCAGTATGAAGTGATCACCGGCAAAGCCTATCAGCCGAAGATCATAAAGCTTGGCAACCGGACGATCCTAGCTTGGCTGTTCGTCGGTATTTATTTATTTCTAAGCAAGTTGATACCGCTGGCGATGCTCCTGTGGGCGTCGTTGCTAAAATATTTCGAGATGCCTTCCGTAGACGCCTTCTCGAGAACCTCCCTGCAAAACTACGTGGGCTTGCCTTGGGAGCTTGTCCTTCGCGGCGCCGGCAACACCTCGATCCTGATGCTATTGACACCGACGATCACCGTCATCGTCAGCGTGATTTTCGCATGGGTCGTGCTGCGCTCGCGCATCCGCGGACGATTTTTGTTCGACTTTTTTGCCTTCTTACCCCACGCCGTGCCCAATATCATCTTCGCCATCGGCGCGGTCTTGCTCGCGCTCTTCGTTCTGCGCGGCTTTATTCCGCTGTACGGTACGATCTGGCTCTTGCTTCTTCTCTACATCATCGTGCGCCTGAGCTACGGCACGCGCATGATGAACAGCTCGCTGATTCAGATTCATCACGAGCTCGAAGAGGCCGCCTACGTTAGCGGCGGCAGCACCTGGAACGTCGTGCGGCGCATTCTCGTGCCGATCTTAACCCCGCCGATTCTTTATGGCTGGCTGTGGATCGCGCTGCTCACCTACCGCGAGCTCACACTTGCGGTCTTGCTGTCCCGAGCGGAAAACACCACGCTGCCCGTTGTGGTCTGGAGCATCTGGCTCAACGGCGGCTTCGGCCAGGCGGCGGCATTGACGACGGTCATGCTTTGTATTCTAGTGCCGATCATCGCGCTCTACTGGTTTGTCGCCCATCGTTC
>WNFR01003553.1_pt1 | contig 16092 bp, 16 predicted proteins | sample 5400221 | NCBI WGS metagenome assembly WNFR01 (sample SAMN13153357, study PRJNA577476) | soil metagenome | isolation source: 40 cm soil under Madrone tree | place: USA:California | collected 2016-06-14 | reverse complement strand
GAAGCCGGCTCCAAGGCAGAACTCTATGCAGCGCTCGCGCTCGAGCAAACGCCCGACAGCCTGTTGGTGCTCAATGGTTTCAAAGACGAGGAGTTTATCGAGCTCGCCTTTGCCGGCGCGGCGTGTGGCAAGCGCGTCGTGATTGTCATCGAGAAACTCAACGAGCTCGACCACGTGCTGAACATTGCCGAGCGTCACAAACACGCGTTGCCGGTTTTAGGAATGCGCGTGAAGCTCTATTCCAAAGGTTCCGGACGCTGGGAAAAATCTGGCGGCGAAGCGGCAAAGTTTGGTCTGACTACCACTGAGATGTTGGAAGTGATCAGGCGACTGGAGGAGGCCGATCGGCTCAGCATGCTCAAGCTGCTGCACTTTCACATCGGCTCACAGCTTACCGACATCAAGCGCATCAAGAACGCCATGAAAGAAGCGGCACGGGTTTACGCCAAGGTCTATCAAATGAAGGTGCCGATCGAGCTGCTGGACGTGGGTGGCGGCATGGCCGTCGATTACGACGGTTCGAAGACTGCTTTTGAATCCTCGGCTAACTACAGTGCGCAGGAGTTCGCCAACGACGTCATTTATACAATCAAGCAGGTTTGCGACGACGAAAACGTTCCGCACCCCACCATCATTCAGGAGTCCGGACGTTACCTGGCTGCCTATCACGCAATGTTGATTACCAACGTTCAGGATGAAATCGAAACTGTCGTCGAAGACATTACCCCGATTGAAATCGATGATGACGATCCGCAAGTGGTGACGGAGTTGGGCGAGCTGCGCGAATCGATTAGCGTAAAGAACTATCGCGAGTACTATCACGACGCCCTTGAGCATCGTGAAGAATTGTTCACCCTTTTCAATCTTGGTCTGGTTTCGCTGGAAGATCGTGCCAAGGGTGAAGTGCTTTTCTGGGACGTTTGCGAGCGTGCGGACAAGTATGCGCAACAGGCGAAATACGTCTCCGAAGAATTCGAGGACCTGCGACGGCTTCTATGCGCCAAGTACTTGACTAACTTTTCTGTATTTCGCTCAGTACCGGATAATTGGGCGCTGGGCCAATTGTTTCCTATTGTTCCGATTCACCTGCTCAACAAGCCGCCCACTGAGTACACCACGCTGTGCGATATCACCTGTGATTCAGATGGCATTGTGGACAAGTTTGTCGACTTGCACGATGTCAAACACGTCCTCGAGCTGCACGCGCTGGTGCCGGGCGAAACTTACTACCTGGCATTCCTGCTGGTGGGCGCATACCAGGAGGTGATGGGGAACAATCACAATCTTTTTGGGGCGCCACATGAGGCCCACATCTACATTGACGACGATGGCTACCTGATCAAGAAGGTAATTCGCGGCACGACAGTCGGCGAAGCCACCGAACGCGCGCGCTATGAACGCAGCCTGCTGCATGACGGGTTCCGTCGTCTTATTAATCAACGCGTCAAGGATGAAGAATTGACTGAGGCGCAGGGGACCGAGTTGGCCCAATTCTATGAATCGCGCTACGACGCCTACACGTACCTTTCGGTGAACGGTGCGAAAACACGTTCGCGGCGTCGCACCGATTATTAGCTGTCGCTCCTCAGCACTAATCCGCGAGAGACTCTTTTCATTCTGGCAAGTCGAGAGGTTGAACCTTTATGGTCACTCAGCGAAAACCCAAAGCATCAAAGTATTTGACAACGCCCACGCGGCCCGTTCAGGTAGACCGTGATCGTTCGGTGGCCGGCCTGCTGGAAAAAATGGAAGGCGCCGGCTTTGGCGGGCGACAACTGGCGGAAGCGCATCGCATCTGGCTGGACATGCTCGGCGATAACACGACGATTCTCGTCGCTGGTTCAGGAGCGTTGATTCCTGCAGGCATGCGCCGGTTGCTGGCCTACGTCATCAAGAACCGCTTCGTCGACGTGCTCGTGTTGTCGGGTTCGCTGCTCTTTCACGACCTGCATGAAACCCTCGGCCGCTATCATTTCCAGGCGCATCCCAACATGACCGATGCGGAATTGGATTCGGCACAGATCAGTCGTATGTGGGACTTGCTGGCCAGCGATGAAGAGTATCGCGAGGCAAACGAATGGGTCGCGGGTTTTACCAACCAACTCGATCAAAGTCGACCATATTCCACCCGCGAGTATCTGCATTTGCTGGGGCGAGAGTTGGCCGAGATCGCGACTGAGGACGGGGTGCTCACTTCCGCATACAAAGCGCGCGTGCCGATTTTTTGTCCGGGAGTTGCCGACAGCGGCATCGCCATCGGCATCGCCTCAGCGCGCTTTGAAAAGAAAAACAGCTTCGTGTTCGATCTGGTTCAGGACGTCCTGGACATAGCCAACGTTACCGCACGCGCGCGGCTTACCGGAGTTATCAATCTGGGCGGCGGCACTTCGAAGAGTTTCATTCAGCAGACAGAACTGTCTTCGTTCATTCTGAAGAACCATCACCAGGGACATAAGTACGCGATTCAAATCACTACTGACGCTCCCCATCCCGGCGGCCGGTCCAACGCAGTGGCATTCGATGAAGGTTTGGTTTATGGCAAACTCGCGCGCGGCGCGCACAGCGCATACGTAAACTGCGATGCGACTATTGCATTGCCAATTCTGATCACCGCGCTTTCACAAACAGCCGCGAAGTATCTGAAAGGCCGCAAACGGCCGAACTTCACTTTCGGACGCGAGTTGATTATCGAAGTGCCGTAAAGGAACTTGCCGGAACACGACAATTAGTCGATACGATTTTTAGATAGAGCGTCGGGCAGTGATTGCTCGCGACGACGGCTAAGCAATTTAATACCAAAAATTTTACCCACTCAGATCGGTTGGCTGTTTTTCACGCAACATTGCCAAGGTCTTAGCCGCAAAAGCTTCAACTCGCTCAACGTTTGCAATGATTCCATTGAGTGCCTCTGCTTGCCTTCGACTTGCACGAGTTAAGTCTTTGCTAATCTTTTGCTCGCCCAGTCTGATGCTTGATTCGCGAAACACATGAATGCTTCGACTGGACTCTCTCGAAGTTTCAAGCAAGGTTTCCAGCATGCCTCCAAGGTGAATTATTCCCTTACGATCTTCCTCGGTCGTTGGGTTTATGAGGCTGATATAACCTGAATAGTTCTGGTTTAGCTTTTCTATTGTCCCCTCAAAGCGTGGTAGGACGTCTTCAACTTTCTTCGAAAACGAATTCATATCGGATGAGGCAAGCAAAGCAATCTTATGAAACCTTCCGGCAGATCCGGCTGTAGGATTATTCGATAGAGCCTCCATGTTTGTAGTGTGCTGCGAGATCCTTTTGGTTAGGAGTTGGTTATCCTTAAGCAGACTATTGAGGATGGCGGTTAAGTCCTGAGTGGCTCTTTCGCCTTCTACCCAAAAATCTAGGAGCCCTTTCCCGTCGTTATCGTCTAACTCCCTTTCCGAAGTCTTGGTTGATAGCGCTGGGCGTTGATTCCCTCTTGAGACATCGCTAAGGGCGGAAAAATCCTTTACCGGATTACCAAAAGATATTTCCTTTTTAAGATGCTTCTCTCCAACAGCTTTCAGAAAATCCTTTAACTTTTTGATCTTATTAAAGTGGGTTTCATAGATATGTATCTTATAAGATCTTAAATCGAAAGGGACATCACTTATGGACTGGGCAAGAAGCACAGTGGCCCTTCCAAGACCGTGACTCAGCCCAAGTTCATAGAAAACATTTGGGTTGTTCGTTGTGAGATCCGCCACGATCAGGTCAGCGTCTGTGATGCCGACAACAATCTCTCTAAGAATGTTCCGCTGGTCTAAGAGACTATCGGCTCTAGTTACCTCGTAACCGGCTTCTTGTAAGGACTGCTTTATGAGGGTGTCATAAATGGAGTCGAACTCTGAATCAAAAGGCATTAGTATGAATGCTCTTGGTTTTTTTTCCATATTTATTCTCGTCACTAACGTCCTAGCGCCGCACAAGGTATTAGGAGTTCCCTCTAGTCTTTGGGCCGAGAGATATGTTTCAGGGAATTATTAAGGAGTCTTCCCACGCAGGTTAGATTTCCCGCGATTAGAGTGCCAATCCCAATAGTTGCTAGGCCTAATTGTCCTCTTGCTACGAGGATCGTCGCGACCAGCACAGTTACTGTGTCCACGGTCAAGAGTATCAGAAGCCACGTCATTGTCCGTTTCAGCAACGCAAACTCCGCCCACTGAATCTCGATTCTGAGCTGTTCATTGCTGGGTCTTTCTCCTTCCGAGGCGCCCGAAAGGTTTAAACTAGTGAACTCCATCTCAACATCTCCTAGCATTTCAATAAAACTGGCCGCACCGAAGGAAAAGATCTCCGGCCAAATGCATGCACAGCAAGGCGGCATACAATCCACTAAATTGATCTGGCTAGGCTGTTAATCAGCGGGATGAAGGGAGGCTGGAATAATATCGACAGGTTGATGGAACGACTTCACAATATCGCTTCGCCGAGATTGTTGGCGGAAGAACGTGACAAGGACATCATCTTGGGCGTCAGCGACATTGCGGAGAATATCTTGCTCAAGCTCAATACCCGCATTAAGCCATCCAACCGCAAGGGCTGCATCCTGTGTTTCTTTCGCGAGAGCTTGTAATTCCCAAACGGTCTGAGTCATAAAATCGAATCGCCGCTCTAATTAGGAAAGAATCCCAAACCTCGGCCATTGTATATCCAGATTCCGCAACAAACAAGATTTCTGCGACTGTCAACTAACTATTGGAACTAATTGACCGTCTTTCTTCATGCTCTCCAAATAACCTTGAATAGCATCCGTCGCCATCGCGCGTGCTTCTTCAAGCGTGTCACCTTCGGTCACCAAGCCAGGTAATGCCGGACAAGTAACCACGTACCCTCCAGTAACATCGGGAGTCATGACCACCGTGAAGTTTAGGATTCTCATATATCGATTATATATCGAAACTCCTCTCAATTCGCCAAATGCCCCTCCGATCACGGGGGGTTAACTGTCGCGCGAGTCGTTTAGTTCGTGTCTGACCTCTTATTGTGACGTAAAGTAACGCCGCCCCTAAACCGAAACCATCACCAGCGTCAACCCACCTTGCCGCTCATGTTTCGGACCAAGCTGAGTCAAGTGAAAGATGAAGGCATCGCCAAACTCCGAGTTGGAAAGATCCGCGACAAAATGAAGGTTGATTACCTTGTTCGCCGCCAGTCTAAAAGTTGCCTCGAATCTGCGCTGACCACCTAACACGAGTCCCAGGCAACCGCTCGGTGTAGAGTGATCGCTAATCTTTGCATCTGGAAATTCTTTTAGTTCAAAGCGAAAACCGCGCGGTGGACGCACAGCAAGTTTGCGAAAGCCTGGTTCCTTCTCCAGGTGCTGCAACACCGTCGTTCGCACAAATTGGTTTGGTCTAAGATCTAATGTGGCCGCGATCGTTACTTGCTCAGCCTCTAACAGATTGACATTCGCGGTAAGCACGTCAAAGCCGCATGGTCCGGGCCGCCGCGCCGCGCCCGGCCCGCCACATGGAAAAATACAAATATTTCGCTGAGCTACGTGCTGATCATCAGGCACGAAAAAATTTGTTGCGCTGGGTGTCAAACTATCGGGATAGCTCCGCGAGATTAGGCATTTATGCCCCGGGCTTTGTGGATCGGAAGCCGGCACTCCCGACGGCGGAGTCCAATTAAAATGCTGCGTTCCAGTGCCACCCTCAGGCGGAACGGGCGAGCCGACCTTTGAAATTAATTTGGTGCTTGCCGCGTTATTAGGCGTCATAGCAATCGCGGGATTGCCCACCCACAATTCCACTAACATCTGCTCATCGCCCGGAAATAGACAATTGCTTTCAGCGGTTTTACGGTGAATAGTGACATCGACCGAATTGATCTGACCGGGGTCTGCTTTGTCCGCTCCGGAAACAGGACCAGTGAGTACAATGTCGGGGCTTAGCCACCAAACATTGGCAGTGTGTACCCCTCCGTCCCCAGCAGTGGATTCCATAAATACGCAAGTATCAGCCGCGAGGCCAGGATCGTTTGCTGCCATGGCGAGACTCCTTTGGGCATTCAGAGTTTTCGGTTGCGAGGATTGCGAGCGAAGTATAGCAGGCGTAGCAGAAATCTAGCGAGACCATTTCATGCCGGGCACCGGCGCGAGTGAAAACCAAGTCTAAAAGTTGGCGACAAACTACGTTCGGCGACGGGCGAGAACGATAAGTGCCACACCGATAACCAGTAGCGGTGCGTTAAGCCACAACATTCCCAGGTTCGCGACGCGTTTGAGATTTAAAACTGCGATCACTGCGGCTGCCACGAGCATTAGTATGCCAAGTATGCGAAGAGTTTGAGCAGACAAAGTTTTCTCCTATTCATGCGGGCTTGCGGCCCAGATACTGAAACGCTGCCGACGCATTTCCGTTCATGGTAGTTACCTTGAAGGGTTCATACTCCAACTCCTGAAACGAGGTCGTTACTTCCTTAATCCATTCTTTTCTGTGATGTCGCACAACAACGCCTTCCGGTAGTTCAAACACTCCATAGCATTTGTATTTTTCAGCATCACGCTCATAACGCTCGCGATTTCGCAGGTCGTCGTTAACCAACACGTCGCTAATGTAAAGCAACCCACCGGGCCGCAACACACGTTCTGTTTCCGCCAGCAGAGACCGCTGTTTATTACCGTCAGGAATGCAGGTGAGCACAGCAAAGAGTAACGCGGCGTCGAAGCAATCATCCTTGAAAGGCAAGCTGTGTCCATCATTGCGAACCAACTCGGCCCGAGGCGCCAGAGCACGCGCACGCGCGAGCATGGCCTCGGAGAAATCTGCTCCTGTGAGATTCTGAAAACCCGCCTGCGAAAGTTCAGTGAGCGTGCGCCCATAGCCACAGCCGTAGTCGAGAATGCGCGCCTGTTGATTCGAATAGCGCCCGAGCCAGTCCAGCCTGAGAGGATGCGAGAAGCGCTTTTCGTGCGCAACTCGATCCCAGTAACTAACCTGGGATAAGGCGGCTTGTGTCATTCGATCCTCGTAATCGTAATCCGTATCCGGCGCTCACCGGTCTCAGCAAGCAACTTACCCTAGCCACTGAAGAACTTCTTCCTCACCGGTAGCGGGGGCGCCGCCGACCACTTCCACAAAGTATTCTTCCAGCGACACTGGACCTTTTTGCTGGCCTTCTTCAGTCAAGCCAACGCCTTTTTTCAAATCGGCGAGTGGTCCAGCGGCAAGCAGCTTGCCCTGCGAGATGATCGCGATGTCGCTGCAAAGGCGTTCGACAATTTCCAGCACATGCGAAGTAAGAAAGACAGTCAGACCTCGAGCGGTCAACCGCGAAAGCAGATCTTTCAAAGTGCGCGAAGCGATCGCGTCGATACCTTCAAAGGGCTCGTCAAGGAAAAGAATTTCGGGCCGGTGAATCAACGCGCAAGCCAATGAAAGTTTTTTCTTCATGCCATGAGAATATTCAACGATCAACTTCTTCGGCTCGTTGCTCAGTTCCATCAAATCCAACAACTCCGGCAGGCGCTCCGCAATCTCTGCTTTCTGCAAGCCATACATGCGCGCGGTGAAGGAAAGCATCTCGGCGCCGGTCAACCGCTCGAAGAGATTTAGATCTTCGGGGACCACGCCGATTCGTCGCTTCACTTCCAAAGGCTCGACGGCGAGGTCACGACCGAGCACAAGAATCCTGCCGCTGCTCGGGGCCAATAATCCTGTCAGCATCTTGATCGTGGTGGATTTGCCCGCGCCGTTGGGTCCGAGGAAACCGAAGAAGCTGCCGCGTTGAACCGTGAGGTTGAGGTTATCTACCGCGGCAATATCACCGAAGCGACGTACCAGGTCAAACGTCTCAACCGCATTGGACGCGCGGCTTTTTTGTGAATCCTGCATTCATAGGTTTGTACGCGGGGCTGGCTCGGCGCGTCAAGCGTCTGATGTAAAGCAAACTGTAGTTTGCGTCGGTTGCCTGGCCTTCAAGTTGAGTGACGACAATCCTCCGTAAACTAACAATTTGCTTTACGCGGCAGAACTATCGGCGACCTTAAACGCAAGTCGGTCGGCGAGGATGAAATTCAGTAGCGAACACGCAAGTACACTGATCAGATTGGCGAACACAATCGCCAGGCCAAGGCGTCCTACCAAAACGCTCATGAAAGCCAGATTGCCGAGAATTGAGACCAGTCCAGTGGTGATGTTGAATTTGGCCAGTCGACGCAATGTTTCAACAGTCGTCGTGGACGGCCGGTCGCTCCACGTCCAGCGTTGATGCCAGACAAAGTTATTGAGTACCGCCAGCTCGACAGCTAAGGCAGTCGCTGCCAGATAACTAATATGATGTGTAGCGTGCGTGAGCAGAAAGAGCGCGCCGGCCTGCAACGCAAAGCCAAGCACGCCGACGACATTAAACTTTATCCAGTGGACCATAGATCAAGAAGTCAGAGGTCAGAGGTCAGAAGTCAGAGGTCAGAGGTCGGAGGTCAGAGGTCAGAGGTCAGAGGTCGGAGGTCAGAGGTCAGAGGTCGGATAAAAGCTAAAATTTCACCGTTCAGCCAATTTATGAGATGGTATAATTCCAACATCTAACCTCTGACCTCTGACCTCTGACCTCTGACCTCTGACCTCTGACCTCTGACCTCTGACCTCCGACCTCTGACCTCTGACCTCTGACCTCCGACCTCTGACCTCTGACTTCTGACCTCCGACCTCTGACTTCTGACCTCTGACCTCTGACCTCTGACCTCATGGCAGGCGCTCCAATTCGTAGAGAGTGTGGGTGTTCTTGATGGACGAGAAGACCAGCATTGTAGCCATGGCGATTATGCTTGCCACACCGCCAACATCGAACAGCAGAAAGCGGTGGCCAAACAGATGCGTATGCGAACTGTGAAGCAGATAAAGGTTGCCGACGATCAAAGCCAGACGCATCTCAGTCGGCCCCAGTTTCCATTGCGATATTTTGAAGATGCCGAGCGCATACGCTGCCAGATAAGAATCGATTGCCAGCATCAGGAACACGATCAGCAGCGCGGCGGCGACGCGCTCGCTCATAAAACCTGAAAGTGCCAACCCGAAGATGAAGAACAGCGCGCCGAAGGTATCGATGATGTGGTCCACGTAGAATCCGTAGCGCGGCCGCTGCCGGTCTCTATATCTAGCCAGCGTTCCGTCGAGACTATCGCCAAACCAGTTGAGAAAAATAAAAACATTGACCAGGTGCAGCAACAGTGGATTCTGCCCGCTGGCAGCGTAGCAAACGCCCGCCATAAACATCGCCACCAGCCCAAGCAGCGACAGGTGATCCGAGTTGACCCAGCGCGGCATCCGCCGGGCGAGTCCTCTCAGCGCTGCCCTCTCCAAAGGGGCAAGAACGCTCGTTTGTTCGCGCGTGGCGTCCTGGAAATTGTTATTCATCAAATACTCCGATTCATACTTCCTAATATTTCGCACTCCATTCGCTAACGCAGGTCTCTACCGGAACCCACTAACCACCCGCTAACGCCGCAGGTTCTGCCAAAGCGGTTTCGGTTTTGTATGGCTTGGCAAGCCCTTTCCTCGCTTGACCGTGCGCCGCATAAATATCCGGCCGTGTCAGCACTTCGCGATACTGCGTCAGCGCATCTTCCCGTTTCCCCGCAAGATCAAAGGCACGCGCGGCAAAAAGGTGGGCCATGGTTACTAAAGATGGTTCAGAATGCTCAACGCGTGTGGCGGCCAGGAACTCACGCGCTGCGCGTTCGCCTTCGCCGGCAGTCAACAACACTTCGCCATACTTGAAATGGACCAGATCAAGCGCACGCAAAACTGTCTCGCGGACCGAACGGTCATGCAGCAAGTCTTCGAAAGTAGCAAACGCTTCGCGTTCAGCCTTCACTGCGGCCTCAGTGTTTTTCGCTTCTCTTTCAACTTCGGCCTGGGCGACTAACGCATCCGCCGCTTCCAACCGGAACAGATAATTGCGCGGAAATCTGGCACTCAACTCACGAGCATTCGCCAGTGCCTCCGCAAAACGTTTCTCGCGCGTGTAAAGAACTATTAAAAGCGTTTTGGCATCGTCACGCGCCCAGGTCCCTTGCCTGGAAACGCTTTCAATTAACTGCAAACCCTTTTTCTTTGATCCGCGAAAGCCGGTGACGCCCGCGACAACTTTGATCGGCAGCGGCAGCGATCCCACGACATACTCATAGAGCCCGGCAGTTAGATTCGCGTCGATGAAAGTCGGATCAAGTTTCAGCAACTCGCGATGGTGGTCTACTGAATCGTCGCCATCCTTCAGCGCGGCAAAGTGACGACGCTCGACCGCTTCCTCAAACGAAGCTTTCAGCCCCTCGGTTGCACCCAGCCAATAGAGTGCCTCACCGTCTTTTGGATTCTGTTTCAAGCGCACTTCGGAAAGTCGTTTCGCTTCGCGCGTCAGAGCGCGAAACTCGTTAACAACCTTCAGATCAACTTTGTCTTCGCCGCTGGAATAGAAACTTTCCGAGGTGTAGAGCGACGATTGCAGCCGGCGCGACTCGTAAAGCGTTTTGATCCAGACGCGCGCCGCCAGCAACTGTGGACCCGCCGCATGATTTGGATAAAGCCGCGTGATCTCTTTGAAATCTTTCTGCGCCTTGTCGTAGTCGAGATTGTAAAGCGCATCGAGACCGCTGCGCCGTAGCGAATCAAACTGCGCGCGATCGCTTTCGCCGATCCACACGTTACTGCTGGGGATTTGGGCCGCGACTATAGTCGCAAGCGCAAACAAAATCATGAATATGAGAATCAACTTCTTCACTCTAGTACTCCTTACTCAAACGACCTGAAAAAATTCAAGCGGCCCTGCCTCTAAGGTTGGGAAGGGTGGCTTGCCCCCGCCAACGTTGAACGCCATCCAACCGGCGGGGCAAGCCACCCTTCCCGACCCTGAGGTTACTGATCAATCAGTTTCATGGCTCCACCTATGGACCGTTTCAACTGAACACCTCCAGGTATTTCACGCCGGCGCCAGTATTGAACAAGACAACTCGCTCATCTGGTTTGACCAGTTCCGCTTCGATCAACTTTCTCAGCGCCGGTAAACATGCTGCGCCTTCCGGAGCGCAAAAGATTCCTTCGGCAGCGCCAATCTCCTTCGTGGCGGCGATTAATTCCTGATCGCTAACTGCCACTGCCGTGCCGCCCGACTCGCGCAACGCATCCAGAATCAGAAAATCTCCGATGGCTTTTGGAACTCGCAATCCTGAAGCAACAGTTGCTGCGTCCGCAAACTCATCGGCGAATCGCGTCCCTGATTCAAACGCGCGCACTATTGGCGCGCAACCGCTTGCCTGTACAGTCACCATGCGCGGACGACGTGAATCGATCCAGCCCATCTCTTCCATTTCCGCAAATGCCTTCCACATGCCAATCAAACCTGTGCCACCACCTGTCGGATAAATGATCACGTCCGGCAGTTCCCAGTTGAATTGTTCCGCCAGCTCATAACCAAGCGTTTTCTTGCCTTCCACGCGATAAGGTTCTTTCAAAGTCGAAACGTCGAACCACCCTTCAGCATCTTTTCGGCGCGCGACTTCCGCGCCACAATCCGTAATCAAGCCCCCCATCAACATCACATGCGCCCCGGTCTGTTCACACTCAATCACATTTGCTCGCGGCGTATCGTTGGGCATGAAGATGAAACACTCCAGTCCCGCGCGGGCTGCATAAGCAGCGAGTGCACCGGCGGCGTTGCCTGCCGAGGGGACGGCGAGCTTGGTCGTGCCGAGTTCCTTTGCCATCGAGACTGCCGCTGACATGCCGCGAGCCTTGAAACTCTGCGTCGGATTCTGCGACTCGTCTTTGATGTAAAGCTGATCGATTCCAATTTGTTTCCCCAAGTTTTTTGCAAGCAACAGTGGCGTCCAGCCCTCGCCGAGTGAAACTATGTTCTCGTCGTTTTCAACCGGCAATACTTCACGATAGCGCCAAAGATCAGCGCGCCGTGCCGCCAATGATTCCTTTGTCAAAGTGTGCGCCGCCTGCTTTAAGTCATAACGGACCAGCAACGGTTTTCCGCATTCGCGGCAAAGGTTGAGCAACCGCCGTGCCTCGTGTTCCAGATGGCAGGCAGCGCATTCAAGATGCGTAACATTCATTTGATTAAGGACCTTTCTGAGCGGGTTCTAAATAAGTGCTTGTCAGCTGTGTCATGCTTTTCGTGGCAGGTGGAGCAATCGTACTGCACCGCGAAACGAACAATTGCCTGTGCCAGTGACAACCACAGCTAAATCAAAGTATCTTGGTCATTCAATACTAACAAACTGTGAGGCTTTCAAAGGACAAACATGCCAAATCGTACCGCAGCGATTCAAACCAACAAGGGCACTATTCGCGTCGAGCTTTACGAATCAGATGCGCCTAAGACTACTGAAAACTTTATTACGCTAGCCGAGAAAGGCTTTTACGATGGTGTGATTTTTCATCGCGTGATCAAGGGCTTCATGATCCAGGGTGGCGATCCAACCGGCACCGGACGCGGCGGCGAATCGGCCTGGGGCGGACGCTTCAACGATGAGATCGATGCTTCGTCAGCCGTGTACCAGCGTGGTTATAAAAAAGGTATCGTGGCGATGGCCAATGCCGGGCCAAACACAAACGGCTCGCAGTTTTTCATCATGCATGCCGATTACCCGTTGCCGCCAAGCTACACGATCTTCGGACGCGTTACGGATGGACTTGACGTGGTGGACGCAATCGCGACCAGCGAAACCGATCGCAACGATAAGCCAACAGCGGAAGTGAAAATGGAACGCGTGACGATTGAAGAATAGAGCTTCTTACTGGGAGCGCGGGCGTCTCGCCCGCAATGAGCGCGTAGCGCGAAAAAGAAACGCGTAGCTCACCAGTTGTCGTGCTGCTAACACGACCCTGTTGCTACCGCTCCCGGTTCTGCTTTTGTCTGGCGTCGCGAAGCTCATTCAACACGAAGTCTTTCGCTTCCCTTACTGAATCCTCCAGCGTCCCACCTTTACCCAAACCGGCTGCAATCGCCGCTGACAGAATGCAGCCCGAGCCATGAAGTTTGGCGCCGGGAATAAACTCAGTGCGAAACACAGTCACTGTACCGTCATCATCGAGCACATCAATCGCTTCGTTGGGCCAGGATGCTGCTTTTGAGCCCTCCCTAACGGTCGGGCTTCTGCCCCGTTCGCTACCTGCTGCTTTCTGCCTACTGCCTTCTGCCTTCTGCTGTTCAAGGTGCCCACCCTTAATCAAAACCGCGCGCGCACCAAGTCCGCGAATAATCTTCGCTGCTTCAAGCATCGCGGCTTCTGAAGTTATCGCCAGGCCGCTCAGCACCTCAGCTTCGGGAATGTTTGGCGTGACCAATCGCGCCACAGGTAACATGTCTGTAATGAAAATTTCAAGCGCATCTTTCTCCATCAAACGCATACCTGAACTTGAAACCATTACCGGATCGACAACCGGAGCCGGCAATTCATTCTCGCGAAAGAGACGTGCAACCTCATGCACGACTTCGCGCGTCGGCAGCATCCCCGTCTTCGCGGAAGCAAACCGGAATTGCTCCAGGAGTGAACTGACCTGGCTACGAACGGCTGTGGCTGTTTGATGAGCCGCACCCGTTGCGCGCAAATAATTTTGGAAAGTAATGGAGGTGACCACAGCCGATGCGCGGCAACCTAAGGCAGCAAACGTCCTCGCGTCAGCAAGGACTCCGGCTCCTCCGGACGGATCAAAGCCGGCGATCGTCAATGCATTTGGAAGTGACATAGAAGCTTGAATTCGCTCATTTCATTAACACCGTGGCTTCAGCCCGCTGATTGAACCTACGCGCAAGTTTTCATGAATCTTTGCGACAATAGCGCTCAATCGCTGTTGATCCTCGAACATTCTGATTGCAGCAATGCCCTGCGCGCCAGCACGCAGACAGCCGGCAAAATTGTCTTCCGTAACGCCGCCGATCGCCAGAATTGGAAATGGCTTCAGCTCCCCACAAACGTGTTTCAATCGTTCGAGTCCCAATGGTGGTCCATATTGAGCCTTTGCCGGCGTCTCAAAAACAGGACCCAAGACGGCGAAATCGGCGCATGCGTCATATGCAGCCCGGGCTTCGTCTAACGAATGCGTTGACACACCAATTAAAAAATCATTGCCAAAAGCCTGGCGCACCACTGACGCAGGCAAAGATCGGGTTGTCAGATGGACGCCATTAGCGCCGGCCGCCGCGGCAACATCAGCGCGATCGTTTACCAGAAGTTTCGTCGCGCTGCTGCGGGTAATCTCGGCGGCACTCGTGGCGAGTTCACACAATATTTTGGTTGTCAGGGCTTTTTCGCGGACTTGAATCAGATCGATCTTTGCTGCGACTGCAGCTGTAATAAGCTGGAGGATGTCGCGGAAGTCTTTACTATTGGATGTCGTCGCTACCGTCGTTTGGCCGCTGGTGATGAGGTAGCTGATTGGCTTTTGCGGACCGTACATTTTTCTTATCGTTCGCACTCACCTGTTGCAGCGCGGCGACGCTCTGTTTGAAATGGAAAATTTCCCAAAAGGCCATGCCCAGGTTGAGCAGGCCCAGCCCGGTGACTGCGCCGCGCACCCAGCCGGAAGCCACCACGGTCTGCAACCCATACATTCCGGTCTTGCGCGCCGCATACAACAGAAAATAATTATTGCCCCAGTCACTCAGGCCCAGCGTGCCTTGCGGAATCCACGGCAATAGCGCGAGCACAATGCCGATTTCCAGGCACAGAATGATGTAGAAGATAACACTTAATTTAGCGGACATAGATGGCCGGTAAATAGTAAATGGTAAATCGTAAATGGTTGTTGAATGATTGGCTGTTTGGATGATTCCCTGAAGCTACATCGGGGGAAACTATTTACCATTCACCATTTACCATTCACTACTTTTTCTTCTTCTTCTGACGCGCTTGCAAACTTTGCAGCCGGTCGCCGACGTCACGATAGCCAACGTCAACGCCATAAACTTCCGTGAAGGCTGCCACCGCGCGCGTTAAGTCACCCATCTGTTCGTAAGCTGAACCAAGCTCATACTGCAATGCCTTGTATTCTTCGGCGCCGCGGCTGGGAACATCCAGACCCTTCTTAAACCAGAGCACTGCCGCTTGCGGCAAGCCTTTCTGCACAAAGCAATGGCCCAGCATGTTGCAGCACTGGAAGAAGCGCTGCGTATTGTCGCCGGGACTGGTCAAACCGGCAGCAGCCTGAAACTCTCGGATAGCCTCGTCAAGCAGGTCCATCTCCTTATAAGCAGTCGCCATGTTGTAATGCGTTTCAAAATCCTCTGCCGCGGCGGTGTGTTCGCCCTCTGCCTCGACGCGAAACTCTTCAAATATCTCGGCCAAGCCTGAATCAATTCCGCTCTCGCCAGGTCTCGCTTGAGAAATACTCTGCGAACTGATTTCTTCGCCACTGCGGCGGGCCTCATCCAGAACTACGACTGTTTCTGTTTCCGCAGGCGAACGAGTCGTGTCCAACTCCATCGTTGCTGGTCCCGGTTTTCCAGCATTCAGCTTGTCGCGGCGTAAATCAAACTCAGGATCCGGGCCAAACTGGCGCTCCAATATTTCGAGCGTGTCGAGGGCGATGTCGGAATAGCCTTGCGCGATGTAGAAGTCAACGCTCTCAAGCTCCTGCTTGATCATTGACCCTTTCTGCGGCTCGGCGTCGTCAGCTTGATCCGAAGATTTCCCTTCGGCCTCGGTTGTTTCAGAATGGCCCAGTATAAAATTTTGTGAAAAAGAACTGACTGATGATGGGTCCGGCACGAGATCTTCCGACTGGTCGGCTTCATTAAGATCGGCAAAAGAAATGTTCTTTGAGTTGGGATCAGCGACAGAATTCCATTCAAACTCCGACCCCACTTCGGCAGCGCTGCCGTCCGCCACAGTTGTCTCTTCAGTGATGATTGCAAAACCCTCGAATGTGGGAAGAACATCTGCGGCGAGATTTTCGCCTGGCTGAGATTCAAAACTTTCGTCCAACGCGCCGCCTATTGTTTGCAACCGCTCGGCGTAACGCGTTTCATCGGGTGCAAGACGGACCAATTGCGTCAAGGCATAACGCTCGTCTTCGATCATGCCGGCCGCTTCTGCCGATTCTGCCAAACGCTCAAGCACCGACCGCA
>WNFR01004528.1_pt1 | contig 16094 bp, 21 predicted proteins | sample 5400221 | NCBI WGS metagenome assembly WNFR01 (sample SAMN13153357, study PRJNA577476) | soil metagenome | isolation source: 40 cm soil under Madrone tree | place: USA:California | collected 2016-06-14 | reverse complement strand
GAACGTCGGAGAAGAGATGGAAGTCGGGACGCGTGCGCTTACCGGGAGAACTGCCGCTCGATACTGCTGGGTCTACGTGATTCAAGGGTGCCTCCATGTAGTGGACGATACCATAACACCATAACATCGTCAACAGTACTGCGATACAGCGTAATAGATTCTTGACACCATGGGGCGTCTGTGTTAGAGTGCCTATATGAAAGAACTAGATAAACGTTTGAACATTCAACTCGACGCCGATATGCACCGCAGGCTCAATGACTTAGCGACTCTGACTGGCCTATCTCTCGCCGACCTTATTAGGCGTTGCGTCGATGCCGGACTAGGCCTCGTGAAGCGAGAGGCTATGAATGACCCTAAGGTGCGGGCGCGGATTAAAGACCAACAACGGCTAGCATCTGAAGGACGGGATATGCTCGCCTTGCACCAGAACAAAGTCGAGGAATAGGTTTCGCTGTCTGTTCGCCTACGGGCGGGAAAGGAGTAAGGGGAAGAAAAACTGAGCGGGCTAAACGCCCACAGTCACCATGAAGCCACGTAGTCACGAGTGGTAGTGACAGAGACAACGCCTACCTTTTTAATATGGCGTCGTCCATTCCCACCAAGACGCCATGATTTTCAAAATTATCTACGCACCGATACCGCGCTTCAGTCCAAGTGTCATCAACGCGGATTCGCCTGAACATGCTCGCAGATTGTTCGGAGCGGGGCTGTCTGAATCGGACAAAGCACTCATTGTCGTTCGTGAAGCCGAACCAGCACGTCCTAACGTGGGGCGGGCAGCGTGAGCACCGCTCTCACAGTAACAGAGGCGTCGGCAACGTCGCTCCCATCTTTAACTCTGGAGGAAACTGAAATGGATCAAAATCAATTTACAGAGTCTGGCAACTCACCGCCGCGCAGGCGCGAAAACAACCCGCCTCTTTTCGCTCCCACTCTCACATCGGTCGCGTCGGCAACGTCGCTCCCTCTTTCCTTTGCGGAGTCCCAACCGCGTATATTGTTCGCCATTCCAGGCGTGTCGGCGTCTCTCCTAAAAGAACTTCCGCTCGTTGAAACCTTTGAAAAGAAGGCTCCTTGCACATGCTCTAGCGTCCATTGCAACCGCTATCATGGTTTGCCCCGCTCGCACGGTGTCCCGCCAATTCGCAAATCGTGGGTTGTTGCGTCATTTCAGCCGAAAGAAGGGCTGTCTGAACCGATTCTAGGCGATGAAGACGACGACATCATTCCAAGTGCTGTTGGCCCGCACCGCATGCTGTATGGCCGAGAAAAATACTATAAGTCGAACGGAAACAAGTTCGTTCGCCCTGTTTGGAATCTGCTCAGGTTCAGGAAACAGGTTGCGAGATCCGCCGCCGATTACCACCGAGACGCTCGCACCGATAAGCTTCTTGATTTCCTCACGACGACGCGCTCCTTAAAATCGCTGACGGTAGAAAAACTTTTCGATGACTTTGACCTTGGACCGATAGACTTTTGGATGGTTTTCTGGTCGAAAAAGTTCATCGCTTCGCAACGTCGGGCGTACAAAAAAGCACAACGCGAGTTGCGAGCAGCGCGACTAAAAGAGGAGCAAGAGAAACAAGAACTCGAACTAGCCGAGCGCAATCGTGAGATATTGCTGCAATATTCATCGGGTGAAAAAGACGTTCACCGTGCGCCGTGTTGGGCAGCGGAGGCGAAACCTACAGGTTTTGGTCCAGCCAGATTGCAATTAAAAAGTTATACGGGAGTCGTTCTCAAAGATGGACCGCTTTGCAACCGCAAAGGGAACATCCAGAGCTTATTTCCGACACACGATTATATTCGTCACCTCGTGCTGAAGTGTGGTTATCACAAGTCTGCTGCGGCTGCCACAATCACGGCGGCGCATAAGTTCTGGCTGAGGTCTTGTGATACCCACTCAGGAAACGAACACACGGGTGGATCATCGCCGATGCCTCAAGCGCACCATCCTTACGTGCCTGCTGCCCCACTTAAAAGATCATTTGTAGGCGGGGGACAAACCCGCGCTCAGATAACTGAGGCGTTGAATCGTCACCCCAATTGGGACCCCCGATATCACGATGCTGTTTACGCAGTAATGTGCCACGGGCAGAAAGGTAAAGACGAGGCTTTGATTCGCGGTCTCAACTACGCGACTTTGCGAAACTACTGCAGCCAAATTCGCGGCGAAATTAAGCGCAAAAGCAAATAACACCTTTATTTTCTTAACAACTGATTACAGTTTGACCTAAAGATAGAGACGGTATCAATGCTCATCACATTGCATACCGTCCTTATTTTTGGCGTCGATACATTTTCAGTGAATTCTGTCCACTGGACGGACACTGGACAAGGAGGTACCTACCGTGAATTTTCGAGAACTGAGAACTGAATTAGATGCCCGTGGAATGAGCATACCGGCGTTTGCCGAACTCGTCGCACTAGAGGGAATCCCCTACGCTTCAAAATCACGACTGAATCAGGCGTGGTCCGAAAAAGACACTGTGCCTATGCGCGACGACATTGCCGAGCGAATTTCCAACCTGTGGCACGAAATCCGAGAAATGTCGGATTGCTTTCTACCATACCGCTTGGACCTTTCCGAGGCCACACGTGTTCACAGTCAACTTTCGTTGTACCGAAAAGCGGTGATGGAAGGCGCTCTGCAATTTCTCGGCGTCAATATCAATAGTAATGGTAACGACACGGAACCCGCCGACAATATCCAGGCGCAAGGGGGACCGAATTTCGACAAGGGCAATGCGGTGAATGGGTGATGGACGATGAACGACTGGCGGTGCGGCGTGTTGCTTACGAATGTGACCTTAAATGCTTCGAAGAGCTAGCCACGCTCATGGGCAATGCGGGACACGCGTTGCGTAAGCCGGTGTGGAGTGATTATGAAAATTTGGACATTTCAGTACCGGGCGCTTGACGTTCGGGCGAAGGGGTAAAGGAGTTTTAAGCATGCTTACGAGCAACCATAGAGTCGAAAAGACGCTTGCCGATATCGTCGACGAGCACCTACGTTCTGAAGAATTGTTTTTGTACAGCGGTGTGATCGCCAACATCGAACTCGGCATCCAAGCCGTCGAACAAAACGATATAGCCGAGGAAGATCATCGTTGGTGGGGCAACCTTGTCCGCGATGTGCTGCGCCAGCACGCTGCGCGCGGTGTGTTCGCACTGAACCAGAACTATCTCGCGGCACTCAATGCCGTGTATCAGCAGTTCCCGCAGAAGGGCCGCACCGAGGCCAACAATCACGCCATCATTCGCGCCGCTGGCGTCCATCAGGTTCCATTCGATGCAGAACACCTGATCGACCTTGTGGCAACGCCTGAAATTTGGAGCACGCTCCATGATTCTCGTGAGACCGAAGATCAACGCCGCAGCAATAACTTGCGCGAACAACGAATCAACGAAATGACCTCAAATCGTACGAAACCTTTCAGCCTGAGAACCGCTACAGGCAATCCTCGGAACTTTGACACTGCGGGCCGAGAGATGCAATTCAGCGGCGCTGGTGGTCGTCGCTATGTTTCAGGCGACGACGGCTTCGAGGGGATGTCAAACGAACAACTCGAAGCGATCTACGACCAGTGGAAACAAGAACAAACCTACAAGTCGATGTCGACCGAAGATTTGCGAAAAACCGTGCGTCAGCAGGGCAAAGAGCGCTTCGAACAGAAGTTCAACAGCGATCCAACGACAGGCAAGCCTGTAACGTCACCGAACGCAGCAGCGGTGCTCGTCGATCCGAGAAACGGGCAGGCGATCACTTCGCGGTTGGGCCTCATTGCGTATATCAACAGCAGCAACGACGCTCTCCAGAGATTAGTAAAACCACGGGGCACGACCATCCGCGAGCGCGCTCTTGCCGTAGATGCACTGCTAAATCAGAGGGACTAACGATGACAACGAAAGCAGAAGCCGTACTTTTACTCGACGAATACATGCGACGCGACGACGCGGTCGACGTTGACGACAAGCAACAACAGCGCGTGATTCGCAAATTAAGTTGGTTAGAAAAAGCCGACGTCAATACCGTCGTTCAAATAGTAGAGGAGGAGAATTCGATGTATCGAGGAAATTCGCCGCAGCAAACACAGCAGTCAAAGAAGCAGTCAATAGATGAGGTGCGACAGATCATCGAATACTTCGTCGAGAAATATTGGTCCACCTATACTCGCGCAATTCCGCCGACTGAGAATGGTATGAAGAAGAGCAACATCAACTATGTCGCCTTCGGAACTGCGGTGCGCAACCGTTTCAACGAAGGAAAACGCATCGGGCACGATATTCTTGCCGAAATCGTTTTGACGCTCGATCAGCAGAAACTTCTTGAACATCCGCCGCAGGTTGCCGTGAAAGAAGTTGAGAAGGAAGTTCATGTGCCGCTCACTCGTCGCGAGGAAGCGAAGCACAACTTCAACCTCGACAAACTCATGAATTCTTCGGGTTCGCCAATCAAAGGCACTAGCGAGCAAGTGGCCAATAAACCTTTTGTGCCTCAGGCCCAACTTGAAGCACAAGCACGCCACGATCTTCGAGAGAACGAAGTGATGGGCGACGTGCGCGCGCTGATCGCAGGTCACAGTCACAGCGGCAGCCACGCGGCGACCCGCTACGAGCGTGAAATCTTGACGAACCTAATGAACACTGGCATTCGCCAAAACCTTTCTGCGGAGAAAATTCTGGCCAACGTGAAAGCTAAGCAAGACGCCATGTCTAAATGGGGGCCGCAACAGGCCTTGAAGGAATTGCGCCCTGAACTCTTCACGGGTCAACCGAAGGCGGCATACTAATGAACACGGAAATACGGAAATACGCGATCAGCCTCATCTGGCGAGGCCTCAACTCACTAGAAGTTCCCGCTGAAATCGTGAAACGTTTTGACATCATCCCAGGTGGTCGCGACGAACAAGAAATCGCCGATGCAGTTTCGGATTTACGCTCAGAGATTGAAGATCTTGTGCGGAAACTTCCTGAAAACATTGAAGGGGCACTGCGAAATGGATATACAGCGGCGCAAATCCTTGAAGGGATCGCCGCTATAACCGACCTCATACCCGAGTTTGAACTGCGCTGCAAAATCTCAGCAGTTGAGGAGAAACTTTTCGACGAAGGTGCGCCAGCGAGAGAGGCTGCCGAAAAAGCCGCGAGTGAAGCGAGGCTGGCGGCAATTAGAAAGCGGATCGACGACGCACGACAATGGCTTCACGACCGGGGTCTCCCCGCGTGATCCTATGTCTGCGAATCCTAAGACGTCCACGAGGGAATTCCTCGAATCCATAAGCGATTGTTTCAGTCGTAGTCGCGGCGGGCTGCACAGCCAGCACGTTCAAAATCATCACCAGGAAAAACCGAATAAGGCCTGCGATTTGTGTCAGCCGAAGCACGGTGAGAATACAGATTCGAAGTAGAGAACGCCTCGGCGCTGGCCGCGCCGGGGTGATCCCGTTTGTGCAGGGATGGAGCCAGAAAAGAGGTGAGTCCTTCGGCGGGACATCGGGAAGCCGATAAACAAACTTAGGAGATGTTCAAATGGAGTATGTCGGTATCGTTTCAGCCTACTTTCCGAGTCGAAAGTTCGGATTCATTTTGTTGGATGACGGCACGAGCCGTTTTTTCCATCTTAGTAATTTCCACGGTGCGCCAGTCCTTGGCGAACGAGTTCAATTCGAGCTTGGCGATCCCGTGAAACTTGGTCGCGATAAGCAGGCAGTCAGTATTGAAGTTGTGACTCCTCCCACGGTTTCGTCGGAGGCACGCTAATGCTTCCAGTATTCCAAACGCAAGCAGAAGGCGAAGCATATTTTCGCGATCCGTCTAACTATCACAAGTTCGTAAACGATGACAGCGGCATGGGGCCGACCATGCTTGCCGTTCTAAAGGGTAGCGGTTGGAATGTGCCAGCGGCTTCGGCGAACGGGCACAGCACACGTACCGAAGTTGCGGTAACTGTGCGCGCGAGCGTTACGCCGAGCGCTGTCGCGAACGGAGTGAGCGAGTCTGGCGAGGCACAATTCATAGACCCATTGCCAGATGTTCCCGCAACGATGAAAGCCGCGCGCCAATGGGTACGCCATTCAAAAAAGGTTCCGCATCAGGTGAATGGTGTGAAGGCGTCATCGACCGATCCAAAGACGTGGACTGATTATCAAACGGCAGTCAACAGTACATTCGGCGACGGCGCAGGCTTCGTGTTCGCCAATGGCTTCGCTGGGATTGATTTGGACGGCTGCCGCGATAAAGTCACTGGTGAAGTGACGCCGTGGGCCGACGCGATTATCGAAAAACTCGACGGTGCGTACGTGGAAATCTCTCCGTCTCGCACGGGGTTGCACATCTTTGTGCGCGGCAAAGTTCCAGGCAAAGACTACATGTTCAAACTTGATCCTGCTATTGGTTACGGCAAGGCAGCGGTCGAGATTTACGACAAGGAACGCTATTTCACGGTTACTGGTAATCCTCTTTTCGAAGATGTTGGTGATATCCACGACTGTGACCTGACCGAAGTTTATACAGTGTTCCATGAACTTCGTCAGGAACATCCTGTGCCAAAGTCGGCGAGAGAGTTGGCCCCTGATGCTGGCGAAGGTACGCCTATCGAATTGTTAGGAACCTTCCAGACAACGAAATTCGATATCTTTACGGACGGTCAGATCGAATCTCAGTCTCCGTTTGTGATCTCGAATCGCGTCGGGCGTTTGACGTACCCGTCGCAGTCAGAAGCCGACATGGGTTTCTGCACCGTGCTCGCGATCCGCTTTGACAGTGACTCAGAGAAAATTGACGCGGCGATGCGCCAGTCCTCTCTATATCGTCAGAAGTGGGAGCGCAGGGATTATCGTGAGGGCACGATTGCGAAAGCGATTGCGACCGCAGCCAAGGTGAGAACGGACGAGACGCCGACGCTGTTGGCTCCTGAAGCTCCTGTTGTTACTCCTGTTTCTGCACCAGTTGCATCAACAGAGGATGATAATGGAATTCCAGCGTTTGATCCCACGGTGATAAACGGTATCTACAAACGATTCGTCGATGTCGCCACTCACGGCACCACAATGGCTCCACAATTTGTGTACGCGATTGCAAAGACGGTTGTCGGGGCGAAGATGGCGGGTAAGGTCAAGTTTGAAAACTTGGATGTCGAGCCTCGCTTTTACAGTGCATTAATCGGTGAAACAGGCAGCGGTAAAGGGCTTGCGTGGCACCGCGTTTTCCAAATCCTAAACTCCATAGGCGAGATTGGCACGACGGTGGGAATCAAAATCAGCAACTCGGCGGATAGCGGCGCTGGTATCCGCGATGCCTTCTTCCGAAACCCGCAAGACGCACCGATGCTCATGTATGTGGATGAGGTGGAGGGCCTAGGCAACAAAGCCGCTCCAACGCGGAATCCTGCTATCGTCGACGCGATCATCGAATTAGCGGATTCCACGTCTATCTCTCGCACAAAAGCCGACAAAAAAGGTGATCCATTCTCGGGCGGTAAGACTAAGAATGACGCCCGTCTTTGCGCGGTGTTGTGCGGACAAGACGGCCACGTATATATGAAGTCGTTCGCAGGCCGAACAAAACTCGGTTTGTGGGATCGCTTCTATCCTGAATACGGCGTTCCAGTCGAGCCTGGGGACCTTCCAGAGGTCGACCCTCGTGAAGCTTTTGGACTCGTTTTAGAACTGACCAAACTGGACTACTCGGGAGTCATGACAATGGCTCCAGATGCCAAAGCACGGCTCGAACAGTTCTGGGCGGAACAAGACGAAGCAACGCGAAAGAAAGCGCGATGGAAAAAGCATCTGATGGTTGACGCGTTCATGAGCGCCTTCGGGCGAGGCTTGAAATGCGTTGAACTAGCGGATGCGGAAATCGCCATCAAAATCTGCCGCCGTCAACTGGCGATCCGCAAGGTTTGCTTCACGGATGAGGTGCCAGATCGGACAGGCTTCTATATCGGCTTGCTCAAGAACATAACCGCCAAGATGGAGGCACAGTTAAAAGCTGGAGGCCATCCTGCATTAGTGGCCAAGAGCCGACGCGACTTTGAGCGTGAAACCCACGCCCATCGCGACAACGAAATCCACTTATTCGAGCGCGCCTGGAACGCGTATTCCCAGTCATGGCTCAAGCGCGTGGACATCGAAAAAGCGAACGGGCAGAAATACCCGAAGTTCCTGCCAGCGGACGACGACTAAACGTTTTTCGAACTTTTAGAGGGCGCAGCATCGGCTGCCAAACGGAGTGGACGCGGATGCAACAGCCGTAATGCGAGTTTGGTGACAAGTGGATTGCGGTTCAAAGCCGGTTTTCAGCTGTCACCAAAGCCCTTCAAAAAACACCTGTCACTAAGCTTTTTTTTCAGTTTGGTGACAAGTGAAAAATGGTGACAAGTGAACTTCAGCAGATTCATACGGTTAACCCCATTTTCGTGTCACCTGTCTCCAAATAGTGTGACTGACTTTTCTTTAGGTAGTTACACCCTCTATGGGGACAGGTGAATGGTGACGAGTGGATCGTGTCAAAACCGAAGGTTAAAGTGTTCCGCGTCGCGTTTGGTGACAAGTGGCGGCGTAGACCGGCCAACCACGCCGTTGCTGGAAATTCGTGGTTAAAGCCGGTTTCGAGTCCAAAATCTTCGCTTTTTCTTCATTTCTTGTTGAAAATAAACGATTTTTCCCAGAAAACGTGCCAGGAACGATTTTAGGCGAGAGTATCTCTGACATCGAACTTGGAAAATGCTAGCGCCAGCGGCTGCCTGTGCCGCACGGTTGAGTATTCTGGGCGGTGAGTGAGGATCGCTTTGCGGCAATCCGCGAGGCGCGTCCTGTGCCGAGACGCGCATAAAAGAAAAAAGGCCGCCAGGATCGGCGGCCAGTGCGAGCTAGATTGTGATCCAGATTACGCGAAGACTGCAGCCATCTTAGACCGCGCTGTGACGTGCGCTTCGTCCTGGGTAACGTGGGTGTACATCGAAGTGGCTTTGATGTCGCGATGCCCGAGCAGTTGCTGAAGGGCCAGGAGGTCAACGCCAGAGCGATAGGCGAGCGAGCCGAGCGTATGCTTTGCCATGTGCGGGTGACGGCGACCGCGTTCGATGCCAGCGCGCATCGCAGCATCTTCGAAGATGTCGGCGACCGCATCGCGAGTCATGCCAAAGCCGAGCCTGGAAGTGAACAGGAAGATGCTGCCAGCATCCTCGCGTTCGCGCAGCCAAGCCGCTAGGGCGCGTTTTTCGTCGAGCAAGGGGTTTGGGTCGGATTCGAGTGGTCGATTGGTGTGGAGCGAGCCTTTGAGGCGTTTGCAATCGAGTCGACCCTCGGCAACGTCTCCGAGTGTCAGGCGGCAGATTTCGGTTGCGCGTAGACCGTGCTTGTATGCGAGTAAGATCGTGCAGTGGTTGCGAGCCGACTTGTTTTTTGCAGCTTCGAGAACCTTAAGCAATTCAGCAGGTTGCCAGTATTTCATGGTGCCTCGCTTTCTATGATGCTCAGAGTATAAGCAAGCCGCTTAGGTTTGTCAAGTGACATCAACTCCGCAGTTCTGAATTTTATGGAGTTCGATGGCTAATGGAATGAGCGAGTTGCAATGGTGTTGGCGTGTTGGTGCAATCTAGCCGCTTAGGTTCGCAAAGTATTCGCCTTGAATCCAAGCGCTTTGGTATGTAAGAATCGAGTTCCACATGGACGAAGTGTCAAAAGCAGCGAGCATGTTGGGACGCCTGGGAGGACTGGTTAAATCCAAGGCTAAGAAGAAAGCGTCGCGTTTGAATGGCGAGCTTGGCGGCAGACCTCGGCAGTTCCCTCGCTGTCCGCGTTATGGATCGCATCGATTCGATCCGAAGACGCTCAGGTGTCCGTGCGGTTATCGTCGCAAGTAAGCAAGACGCTTAGGTTAGCAAAGACTTCGGGTGCGCCAGGGCAAGCAACGATGTGAACCGTGTTTCGGGAGGGGTACGCGCGGTCCTCGTTGAGCAAAGCAAAACTCTTTCGGTGAGCGCCTTAGCAATTGCGTTGCCAAGGAGGTAAGCAATCCAGCTTTGGCCCGTGCGACGCGCCCCAGGGGACGGTCAGCAAAGTCGGCTCCTTCCGTCACGTGTCGCCAAGCTGTTCTCAAACCGTTCGTACGATTTCCCGCCAGGAAAAAGCCCGGGGGCACATCACAAATTTTGGGTCCCTCGAAAAAGGTACCCGCAAAACGGGTACGGATATTTCGTTTTCGGATGGTTCTATCTCGGAGACAAAAGGATACAGTATGCAAACTAAAACATCTGAATATTCTCAAGACTCAAAAATCGCTCTCGGGCTTCCTGAGGAAGTTCGTCGGGAAGTTTTCGAAGCGACGTTCCCAGAATTGAAGCATATTTCTGATTCATCTTCTCGCGAAGACCGGGAGACTGCCGTGCAGCGGCTAAATAGCCGTTTAGGGATTCCTTCAACTTTGGGTGTGCCGTCAGCAAAGCCGTGACGCTATTTTGGCGAGCTTCAATCTCGATATCTGCCTCTTTGAGCAAACGCCATACGGTGACGAACTCATCTAGCAGGAACTTTTCTAAGTCAGTCATCGCTTCTCCCTAGTAGTTTCGATAACCCAGTCAAGGATTGTCACATGGAAAACGAAAAACAAGTAAACCCGCTTTCGAGCGGGACGGAAGAAGTGTCTTCAAACATCGAAGACGGAGTGGTGGAAGCCCCGGCCACCAGTTCGCCAGAAGGTACTCCTGCGTCAGTGGCGATGATTAACTGCAGCGAGTGCGGCACACCTACTCCGAAAATCGGTCGCACCAGATACTGCAAGACGTGCGCCAAGGAGCGTGAACGCAGACGCGTGATTGCTATTCGTACCGGCAACAAGGCCGAGACTTACGTGTACAACGCCAAAGAAGAGCCGACAAAGGCTGACGCCAAACGCTTGATTGAAGAACGTGGGATTCGGCACCCGCACGTTATCAACATTGTGTACAAGCTTCTGACCCGCGAGGCGGAAGAACGCCAGATCAGCCCGAACAGATTTTTGTACGCCAATGGACTGAAGGCTGCGTTGGCCGCATACGAGCAGAAGGCAGCCCAACCGCTCGAAGCTATTGCCGATGAGTACGTTCCAGGCGAGCTACTGACGAAGGCAGAACTGTTCGCAGAGTATGACGCCAGTATTGCGACGCACGAGGAGATCACCTTCGAGGAATTCCTGTCGACCCGCTTGCGCTGCAAGTCCGACACGTTCTACTTGGGCAAAGAGGTTTTCAAGAATGATTTCGCACACGTCCATGAAGTGTGGCGCGATTTCTTCCCGCGGTGGAACCCACTAACGTTGCCGCCGAACTATACCCAGAAACAGGCTATCGAGTGGTTAGCGAGTCAGTCTGACGTGAAGGACTTCTTGCTGATGGCATCGCGCCGCGCGTTCAAATCATCTTTCGCACGTCTGTGGCTCGCGAGTCTAATCATCACGCTACCGGACTCAAGAATTTTGATCGTAAGCGAAACCCGAGATTTCGCCAAGGACAACATCATAGCGTTGCGCGCGATATTCGAAGCCGCCCCAGGTTTCGAGACGCGCTTCAACCGACTATTTCCTGAGTTCACCATTCCAGTTGGAGATGGCAGTGCGATGACGTTGGATGTGCCAACACGTCGTCTGAAATTGCCCCAGATTATCGAGTCCAGTTCATTTGGCACGGGAGTGAGTGGCCGCCGCGCGGATGTAATCCTCTTCGATGACCCAATCTCGCAAAAGTCATGTACCGACGAAGTTCAGATCGCAAAATCGGTGAGTACTCGTGATCTAATTTGCAAGTTAAAGGAAAGAGGCGGCCTCGTCGTTACACTCGGCACCCCGTATGCCGCGCAAGACTTATACAAAGTCCAAATCACTCGCGCCGAGAGAAACAAGGACGCGACCTTCGCGTCTCGCGTCGACCCAGCGTTCACGGTCAAGACGACAGCGGGCTACAAGTTGACGCCTGCGCTTGCTCCGACGATCACGTTAGACGATATCGATTCGTTTTTGTTCCCTGAGGGATTGCCTTGGGGGGAATTGCGCGTCGACTTGCTCAACAATCCGAATTTCTTTTAAGTCAAAATTTGTGCATCTTCCCTGAGGAAGAGGATAGCGACATCAAGTGCCAGTTCGACCACAACATGCTTTGGCGCAGAGTTCGCACCATGACGGAACTCGGTAACGCCAAAGGTGCCGTTAACTTCATGAGCCTTGATAGAGGTTGGAGCGATACTCGCTTTGCAGATTTCAGTTGTGCGGTTGTGGGCCGCGTGCAACCTGTAGACGGAAGGCAAGCCCTAGTAGTTGTCGATGCGAAGTTAGAACGTGCTCGCGAATCTGAAGTAATCAAGGACATGCTTGTACCGCTTATCGCTCTTCATAAGCCTCGCGTTTTGATTTTTGAAGAGGATCGCGGGTGGAAGGACTTCGAGGAGAGCCTTAGGAGAGCACTCGTTTTGCGCAACATTATCGTGCCGTGGTTGCGTCACGTTCCAATCGATACAAGTCCTAGGTCCAAAAGCATACGCGTGAAGGCACTCGAACTGCCCATTCACTCTGGGAGGATGTACTTCAATGCTGCGATTCCTGACCTCGAAATTTGTCTCGGTCAGCTAGAGCGTTTCGACGGCACCACGAACAGTAACAGCCACAGGAAAGATGATTTTCCAGATAGTTTGGCGATTTTGGCCGACGCATGTCTTCCGAAAACACACGAAGAGGTCGCTAAGGAGGACCCGAAAGAGGCGCAACAGCGTAAGGATCGCGAGGAAGTGGAATTCGAGAGGGAGCGAAGGCAAGCCTATCACGACCGCATGCACGGCGGCCCATCTCAACCGGAGCAAGAGCAGCCACCGCCACAAACTCCCGCTCCCGTTTATCGACCACCTACGGCAATGGGAAACGGCTTCGCAACTCTCCCCGGCAACATGAGGGGCAATCCGAATAAACGTTAAACAGTTTCTCGCCTTCGCTGGGCGGGGATAGCGCCGACCGTCGCGTCCTTCATGGGGGCAAACGGTCAAAGTTCCCCACCGCCACGTTTTGTGGGATTTGCCCGTGGCCGCTGGGCTGGGATCGATGCGTCTCTCCTGGCGTGTCGGTCCCCACTAAAAAGTTTCGCCGAGATTAACTCGACGGAAAGCACCGCAGGCGGCCTCCAATCCGCCTCGGAGCATTTGGAGAAAGCAACATGAGCAAGCAGAAAGACAACAGCAGCACAGCATCACGTCATGATGACCACCCAGGCAAGCGCGCGGAGAAATCCAAGCACTTGGCACTTCGCGCCGACCAGCAGATTGTGGCCGACACCAACACGGTGTTTCCGCAGCACTCAACCGCCGATTCTAAAAAATTGGCAGCGAGAAGGAGGAAAGACTAAATGAGCATCGACCCCAATGTGAAAAATTGGAATGTGAATTACGACAACGATCCGACGCCGCCAGATTTCAAGGCGCTTCTCGACCACAAAGCGGCGACAGATCAGCTACTTGCGAATACTCCGTCAACGCATCCTAGTTTCGCCGCGTTGACTGCAAAACAGGCAACACTCGTACAAGCCATAGCTAATCACCCGAAGCGCACAAAGTAAGAGGGCGGTCAACCAATAAAAGCTTCGGCAAGCGTTACGAATCTCGATGCCGTCAGCACGATCAAGACGGCGCGAGGCGGGCCGTTGCGCTTGCCGAATTCATTTTCAGACTTCAGTCAAAGGAACAAAGGAAAGCAGCAATGGAAGAAATATCAACAGTAGATGCGATCAGCGCTTTAAATCAAGCCGCGCGCCCGAGTAAAACGGAACACGGCATCGTGAAGTGGTTCAACAATGAGAAGGGTTATGGGTTCATCCAACGCCAAGATGGTGCAGGAGATGTTTTCGTTCATCACTCGGCGATAAAAATGGGTGGGTACCGAACCCTCGTTGAAAATCAGCCCGTCGAATACGAGTTGGGTTCAAGCCCCAAGGGATTGATTGCGATTAACGTAGTTCCCTAGGAATAACAACAGGTTTCGGGAGGCGACCCCACGCGGGAATGGGAGTTTGTGGCAACAACCCTTCGTCTCTCGAATTCATCCTCAGGAGAAGACGCATCTACTGCCCGATTCAACCCGACTTACCGGGAGTTGACCCAGTCATGCGCTTTCGCTAGGTTCGATAGTGAATATGTCAGCAGAACTTGAAACGCTCGATCAATTGCTCGGTGGTGTCCTTTCCTTGGCAGTCATCCGAAACCTCTACCCAGATGGCGAGTCGTTCAGGCAGGGTGTGTTCGGGTTGCTGTCTTCTGGTGACGCATGCCTCTTGATGGTCGACCAAACTATCGTGCCCAGTTGGCGCTGGAGAGAATTGTTCGTCGCTGGCACCGTCATGAATGACCTAGGGAACCTAAACCTAAAAATCACGGAGCAGGGTGCTCACCGGATCGCCTAGGCAGCGGGCTTGGCCTCATTGTCCGGTTACCCGACTTACCAGGAGCTAGGAATCGCTCCAATTTCTTGTGCTTTTCCACCACTTCTAACCTGCGGTTTTCAGACAATATCATCCACCGACCGAAAGTGAAGGCTACCAGCCAGAGAAACACATCAGCAACTAGGAACAGAGGCAATTTAAGGAGAAATTGCAGTAAGCGCATATTTTCGATGAATTATGCCAGATTTTGTCTGCGGGCCGCTGGGCAGATGTCCGGTAACCCGACTAACCAGGCAAGTCAATGTGATTCGGAGAAACCCCACAGCTTTTTGTCGGTCGCGGGAATCTGAAGAAGTGCGCCTTGCCTATTCTTGCTTCAGATCTTGTCGTCCGATTCTTTCAGCGATACATTTTTTCTCTTGGGCAGCTTGCGCCCGGTCATCACTTAGCCGATAGCTGAACAATGTGTGGTCATCGCTATCACGGAAAAGTTCCGTCTGTTGGTAATGCGAAAAACAGAGCCGCATAAGCAATGAACCTTCCTTTGTGGCTACGTTCGTCGCGAGTGCGGTTGCGTACCGATTCAACCTAAAACGGAGAATTTCGTGCCCGGCAGCATCCCGCCCGGCCACTGCGGATTGAATATCGACAGTCGTTGCCACTTCTCCAGATTTTCCTTCGAGCATGAAAGCTTCGCCCTTCCGGTCGATGGCCCGACAGAATTGCGGCAACCCTAATTTCGCCATCTCACGCCGTAGGTCAGGTGAATCAAGTTCTCTCTTGCCCACGGAAAACGGAATCCTGCAAAGGTAATCCCCATCCCCGCCATGTTCGATAGAGTGCTGCGGTAAGTAGGCGATGTTGCATCTGTAAGATGAGCCTCCGATATTCAGATTAAGGGCTTCGGCACCACTCTGGGTAACCCAGGTACTCCAACATGAAGCGAAATCGAAGATGTACTTTCCATGCTGAAAGGAGATTGGCACCTCGCGCCGGAACCCAACTCTGCCCATTTCATCAGGAAATGTCAGTTCATAAACCACGTGCGTGCATTTGCCAAACCGATTGCATATTTCCCATGGTCCCACTTGACGACCGTCTTTGTAGGTTCCTTGGTCTCCCGGATAATCCTCACTGAACCAGAACTTGGAGGGTCCGTCCTTTACCTTGAGTGACCCTGGCAGCAGACGCTCACAAAACTCTTCTCTCCCAGCATAAGGGCGAAGGTCGCGATAGATCGTGCCCGGAGGACACTCTATGTCTTTGGTCCACTGCGCGGTGCATGAATGGGGTGTGGCGATGCACAAAAATGCAAGAGATAGAATGACTGGTGATGCGCTGCGTTGCATTGGTGGTCGCGGAGAAAGCTGCTGCAAGAATAAGACAGTTTAAATGGTGGTACAAGGAACAGCTCTGCGAACCTCTGGCTCAAGTCCTGATTAACGCTAGTGCTTAATCGGACGCGCGTTTTCGCGAATACGTGAAGGCAGGCACGGTGCTCTGCGCGCGTTCGATTAAGCCGTTTGAACGTAGCCGCTGGCGGTTGCGGCGGATGCGGGCTAGTGGACCCGATCTAACGGCTATGGGAATTCAATCTTTTCGCTCACCTGTAAGCTGTTGGTTTTGCGGTACTTAGAAAACCAGCATGCGCGAGAACCGCAACGGGATGCGCTACGTTGGGGCATGACGTGCGGAG
>WNFR01003548.1_pt1 | contig 16095 bp, 14 predicted proteins | sample 5400221 | NCBI WGS metagenome assembly WNFR01 (sample SAMN13153357, study PRJNA577476) | soil metagenome | isolation source: 40 cm soil under Madrone tree | place: USA:California | collected 2016-06-14 | reverse complement strand
AGCTCTCCTCGACGACGTACGCTGACGGGCCTGGGTCGAGTTGCGCGCGCGACGAGGCGCGATGGAAGCGAGGAGCGCCCTCGTCAAGCGAGGACGAGCAGGCGTAGCAGCGCTACGGCGAACATCCGAGCGATCGGAGCAACGAAGTATCGCGACGTAAATCGGCTCAGGACCAAGAGGCTACTTGGCGCGCTGCGTATTCCATCGTATACAGAATGACGGTATCCGCGGGCTCGCCGACACCTTCTCTACCCGGGCGAGTCGACACGTTTCGCAAAAGAGGCAAGCCACGAACGCCATGGTTACCCAGGTCGATCGCCGTCGGAGTGCCAGCATCTTGGCGTGCCCGAGCTGCGGCGGCGACCTCGATCCGGTCGCCGGCGGTCTCGAGTGCGTCGCGTGTCGCTCGCGCTATGCGGACGACGGCGTGCTGCGATTCGTGAACCGCGAGGCATATGCGGAGTCCTTCGGCGTCCAGTGGAAGACGTTCTCGCGCGTGCAGCTCGACTCCGGACGTCTCGCCGACTCCGAGCGACGCTTTCGCGCCGAGACCGCCCTGCAGCCGAACGACGTCCGCGACAAGGTCGTGCTCGAGGCGGGCTGCGGGATGGGTCGCTTTCTCGACATCGTGTCGCGCGACCGCGCCGCGCTCGCGGTCGGCGTCGACCTCTCGAGCGCCGTCGATGCGGCCGCCGAGAACCTCGGCCGGCGTGACAACGTGCTCATCGTCCAGGGCGACATCTTCAAGCTGCCCTTCAAGCCCGGCGCCTTCGACGTCGTCTACTCGATCGGCGTTCTGCATCACACGCCGTCGTGCGAGCGGGCGTTCAAGGCGCTCGTCCCGCTCGTCGGGCCGGGCGGCACGATCGCGATCAGCGTCTACGCGGCGACCGTGAAGCCGGGAGTGCCGTGGGCGCTCAACATGTTCCGCCGACGCGCGTTCCGCGTCGTCACACGGCGCCTGCCGCGCCGCATGCTCCTGTGGTGGTCGAAATACGCGGTGCCCGTGTTCTGGGTGATCGACAAGATTCCCGTCGTTCGCTACGTGCGCTATCTCTTCCCGATCTTGATCTACAAGGATTACCCGCTCGACTGGTCCGTGCTCGACACGTTCGATACCTACGCGACCGAGCTCGAGTCGCGGCACCGCCCGAAAGAGGTCTTTCGCTGGTTTCGCGAGATGGGGCTCGACGACATCGATCTCCTCGACAGCGACGACGGGTGGGTGAGCGTGCGCGGGCGCGTGCCGACACGGCACGCCTGAGCGCGCGTCATGTGCGGCATCGTCGGGATCTTCAACTTCGACCCGCAGCGGCCGGTCGACGAGGATCTCCTGCGCGTGATGAACGTGACGATCACGCATCGCGGCCCCGACGAGGACGGCTTCTACCTGAACGGTCCGCTCGGGATGGCGAACCGCCGCCTCAGCATCATCGGCCTGAAGGACGGCCGCCAGCCGATCGCAAACGAGGATCGGACGGTCTGGACCGTCTTCAACGGCGAGATCTACAACTACCCGGACCTGCGCCGCGATCTCGAGGCGCGCGGCCACACGTTCCGCACCAGCACCGACACCGAGGTGCTCGTGCATCTCTACGAGGAGCACGGCGAGGATTTCGTTCGCGAGCTGAACGGCATGTTCGCGATCGCGCTCTGGGACGATCGCCGCCGCCGGCTGCTGATCTACCGCGACCGCCTCGGCGAGAAGCCGCTCTATTATATGCGGACGGGCGGGCGCCTGCTCTTCGCGTCGGAGATCAAAGCGCTGCTCCGTGATCCGGCGGTCGACCGCACCGTCGACGTCGCGGCGCTCTACGACTACCTGAGCTTCCAATACAACCCGCGCCGCGAGACGATCTTCCGCGGCATCGTCCGCCTGAAGCCGGGCACCATGCTCGTCGCGAGCGCTGACGGCGTGCGCGAGCGGATGTACTGGGAGCTCCCCGCGTCGGCGGACGCGCCGCGGTCCGAGGACGAGTACCTCGAAGCGCTACGCGCGCTTCTGCGTGACTCGGTAAAGCGGCGGCTCCTCAGCGACGTGCCGCTCGGCGCCTTTTTGAGCGGCGGCATCGACTCGAGCGTCGTCGTCGGGCTGATGAGCGAGGTGCTCGCGGAGCCCGTCAAGACGTTTTCGGTCGGCTTCAAGGTCGCTGGCGGCTACGACGAGAGCACGCACGCCGAACGCGTGGCGCGTCATTTCGGCGCCGATCATCACCCGCTCGTCGTCGAGTCGATGGACGTCGAGCATCTCCTCCCGCGCACGGTGTACTCGCTCGACGAACCGGTCGCCGACTTCGCCGCGATCCCGACGTTTCTCGTCTCCGAGTTCGCGCGCCGCCACGTCAAAGTCGTGCTGACCGGCGAGGGCGCCGACGAGCTCTTCGCCGGCTACGAGCACTATCGGCTGGCGGCGATGTTGACGCGCTATCAGCGCCTGCCGGGCGGCGTCCGGCGCTTCCTCTCGGCGCTCGGCGCTGTGGCACCGCCGCGACTCGCGAAGGCGCTCGCCGCCGGTGCCCTCGATTCGCTCGCGGGATTTCGTCTCGTGAAGTCGGTCTTCCGCCCGGCCGAGCTCGACGGCCTCCTCTCCGGCGACGTGCGCGCGCAGCTGAACGGCGTGGCGGTGCAACCGGATTTCGCGCGCATCTTCGCCCGCGCCGGCGATCTCGACCCGCTGAATCGCTATCTCCTCGCCGACCTCGCCACGTGGCTCCCCGAGGACCTGCTCATGAAAGTCGACAAGATGAGCATGAGCGTCAGCCTCGAGGCACGCGTGCCGTTCCTCGACCATCGCGTCGTCGAGCTCGCCGCGGGCATGCCGTCGACGCTCAAGTGGCGGCGCGGCGGCAAGTACATCTTGAAGCGGCTCGCCGCCGGACTCGTGCCGCAGGACATCATCGAGCGGCCGAAGCACGGCTTCCGGCTGCCGCTCGACCGCTGGTTCCGCGCCGAGCTGCGGCCGATGGCGGAGGATCTCCTCCTCGGACCGACGGCGCGCGGGCGCGGGTTCTTCGACGCCGACACCGTCGGCGCGCTCTGGCGGCGCTACGTCGGCGGCAACGACGAAGCCTTCATGCAGATCTGGACGCTCATCAACTTCGAGATTTGGTGCCGCGGCTTCCTCGATCAGCGCGACGCCGCCGAGGCGGCGTGAGCGCGACGGCCGGCGCCCGTCCCGGCACCCACCTGGCATACGTCACCGCCGGCTTTCCGAACCTCACCCAGTCCTTCGTGCGTCGCGAGGTCGAGACGGTCCGCGCGCTCGGAGTGCCGCTCACGATCTTCTCCGTTCGGCCGCCGCCGCGCGCGTTCCCCGATCCGAGCCTCGCGCGCTACGTCGACGAGACCATCTACGGCACCGGTTTCGCGCCGGCGGTTTTCGCTGCGCACCTGCATTTCCTTCTGCGGCGGCCGCAACGCTACCTGGCGGCGCTCGCCGCCGTCCTGGCGCTCGCGTTTCGTCAGCGGCGTTGCGGCGGCCTGCCGCTGCGGACCTGCATCGTCTTTCCGATGAGCGTCTACTTCGCGCGCGTCATGGAGGAGCGCGGGGTGACGCACGTGCACGCGCACTTCGCGAACCATCCGACGACGGCGGCGCGCGTCGCCGCGACACTGCTCGACCTGCCGTTCACGTTCACCGGGCACGCGTTCGACATCTTCGTGCCCGCGAACCAGATCGGGCTCGCCGACAAGGTCGCCGATGCGGCGGCGATGGTCACCTGCACCGAGTTCAATCGCCGTCTCCTCCATAGCCTCGTGCCGCCGGCGCAGCACGCGAAGATCACGGTCTGCTATCACGGAATCTCGGTGCCCGCGGGCCCGCGCCCCGTGCGCGAACCGGATCTGATCGTGGCGGTCGGGCGGCTCACGGTGAAGAAGGGGTTTCATCACTTGGTCACGGCGTGCGCGGAGCTCGCGCGCGACGATGTCGGCTTTCGCTGCGTCGTGATCGGCGAAGGCGAAGAGGAGGCGTCCCTCGCCGATGCGATCGCGCGCGTCGGCCTGCGCGACCGCGTCGCGCTCCTCGGTGCGCGTCCGCATCGCGAGGTGATGGAGTGGATCGCGCGCGCCGCCGTGTTCGCGCTCCCGAGCACGATCGCCAAAGACGCCTCGATGGACGGCATCCCGAACGTGATCCTCGAGGCGTTCGCGCTCGAGACGCCGGTCGTATCGACGCGGCTCTCGGGCATCCCCGAGGTCGTACGCGACGGCGAGACCGGCGTGCTCGTCGACCCCGACGATCCGTACGCGCTCGCGACGGCGCTGCGCGACGTCCTCGCACACCCGGAGACGCACCGCGCGCGTGCCCGCCGCGGTCGCGATCTCGTCGTCACGACGTTCGATCCCGACCGCAACGTACGCCGCTTCCTCGAGTGGATCACGCAGCCGCACCGCGATCGCGGCGCCGCGCGCGATCCGCAGCGGGCCGTTTCTTGACACGCGCCCGTGCGATGCTACTGAAGTCACCATGCTCGAGCAGATGCGACGCCGGACCGAAGACATCATCCGCTACTACGGCGAGCTGAGCCGGCGCGTCTCCACGAAAGGCGTCGACGGGATCCCGCAGCTGCTCGAGCTGGCGAAGCAACTCGAGACCGCGGTCGCTGACGTCGGAGCGGAGGAGATCACGTGGGTCGGAGCGGAGATCAAGCAGCTCCTCGATCAGCTGGTACGCATGGATGCGCGGCTCGAACACCTGCGCGAGTTGAAGACGCTGCTGACGCAGCCGCAGGAGATCGAGCAGGGCCGTCGGCGCTCGTCGCTGTGAGCGCGGGCGCGGGACGCGCGCTCGCCCGCGACCCCGCGCGGTCCTCGGCGATCCACCGCAGCCGCACGATGGCGACCGACCGTCGTGCAGCTTTGCATGGTAGTGGTCGCGACGTTCAACTGCTTACCTATTGAAAATACATATATTTTCGCGTTTTCGCCACGCTCGCGTGGCACTGGAATTGCTTTCCCCCTACCGCCGCCGTTCACTCGTGAGGCCGCACCCGAAGGAGTTCCGACGTGACCCAGGAGATCCGTGAACTGATCGACCACATCCTCGCCTCCTACGACGAGATGGACCGCCGCTTCACGGCTGCGGGTGGACTCGGCAACCTGCTCAGCTTGTACGAGCAGGTTCGACGTGAGCTCGAACGCGTGTCGTTTCAGGAGCTCGACCGCATGACGGGGGAGATCAAGAACGTCATCGAGGCTCTCCTGACGATCGATTACGAGCTCCGGAAGGTTCAGAATCTCAAGCTGGTCTTCGACTCGCGGGGTGGGATCGGGGGTCAGTAACGCCCTCGGCTCGGCGCCCTGGGACGGGCGCTCCCGCCGGACGGCACGCACGCGGGGCGCGTGTCGGAGTCCGAAAACTCTGCAAGACGTGGGGTTTTAATCACGCGAAATTGTGGGTTGAACGCCCGATAGGGGGCGGCTAGAATTTGCGTCGTTTCGCCAACAGTTCTGCAAGACGTGGGGTCTACCGCAGAACGACGAAATCGTTCCATATTGGCGCAACGGCACGAATGACAGCGCACCGCGATAGACCGTCCAACCTCGCCGATCCAACGACGGCCGTGGCCGCTCCCAGCGAGGAGTCGGCCGAGCACGGCAGTCTCGTCGTCGTGCAGGAGCGCGTGCTCGCCGAGATCTCCCACGAGCTCGGGAACTTCTTTCACAAGCTCTACTACTGGTCTGACTACATCAAGAGCGACAGCGACGCGGCACGGAAGGCCGACTCGACGGCCGGCCACATGCTGGAGCGGACGATCAGCAACCTCGAGGATTTCCTCAAGGTCGCCCTCGAGTATTTCTACCCGATCCGCCTCAATTTCACGAAGATCGCCGTCGGCGAGCTGCTCGACGGCTTCATGACGCACCTGAGCGCGCACCTGAACGGCAACGAGGTGCGTGTCTTCCGCGACGAGATCGGCGAGCCGGCAACGATCCTCATCGATCCCGCGCGCATCTCGCAGGCGTTTCGGATTGCGCTGCATCAGGTGCATGAGGATCTGAAATCAGGTGGTGCCCTGACAGTCAGCCTCGGCAAGGGCACGCGACGCGACTTCCCCGGACTCGAGATGCGCCTCGACGTCGAGCCGAAAGTTCCGCCGTCGCCGCTCTTCCGCACGGCCGAGGCGGGCGTCGAATGGGCGGTCGCCCACAAACTCATCGAAATGCACGGCGGCGAGATCGTCGAACGCTGTGACGCGAGCGGCAGGAAGACGGTGCTGATCTTCCTGCCACTGTACGTCTAGGAGTGACCATGGACACGAGAATCTTGATCGTCGACGACGATCCCCTGATCTGCCGCCAGCTCGAGGATCTCTACGCCTCGCAGCAATACCTGGTGAGCAGCGCCGGCAACGCCTCGGAGGCGCTGCGGCTCCTCGGCGAGCACGACTTCTCGCTCGCGGTCGTGGATCTGCGTATTCCGGGCACGGACGGCATCGGCCTCACGCGCGAGATCCGCGAGCACTGGCCCGATCTCGACGTCATCATGATCACCGGGTACGCCAGCATCAAAGGCGCGGTCGAGGCGATCAAGCAAGGCGCGAGTGACTACATCACGAAGCCGTTTCAGAAGGAGGAGATTCTCCTCGCGACCGAAAAGGTCCTGGAGAAACGCCGCCTTCTCGACGAGATCAACTACCTCCGCAACCAGCTGTCGAACCGCTACTCGTTCGCGAACATCGTCAGCCGCAACCGGGTCATGCACGAGATCTTCGAGACGATCGAGGTGCTCGCGCAGAACGACGCGACGGTGCTCATCACCGGCGAGTCGGGCACCGGCAAGGAGCTCGTCGCCCGCGCGATCCACTACCAGGGCAAGCGCAAGTCCGGTCGCTTCGTGGCGATCAACTGCGCCGCGTTCCCCGACACCCTCCTCGAGAGCGAGCTCTTCGGCTACGAGCGCGGCGCGTTCACCGGCGCCGTCCACGACCGCGTCGGCAAAATCGAGCTGTCGAGCGGGGGCACGCTGTTCCTCGACGAAATCGAGAGCATCACGCTGAACATGCAGCTGAAGCTCCTGCGCGTCCTCGAGGAGCGCGAGGTCGAGCGCCTCGGCGGCAACCGTAAGGTCAAAGTCAACATGCGCGTCATCGCGGCGACCAACGTCGAGCTCACCGAGCTCGTCGCCGACGGCCGGATGCGCGAGGACTTCTTCTATCGGGTGAACGTCGTGCCGGTGAAGATTCCACCGCTGCGCGACCGCATCGAGGACATCCCGCTCCTCGTCTGCGAGTTCCTACGCAACAGCGAGATGGCGCGCGAGCGCGGCATCACCCGCGTCTCGAACAAGGCGCTCTCGGAGCTCATGGGCTTCAGCTGGCCCGGCAACGTGCGCGAGCTCGGCAACGTGCTCGAGCGCGCGATTCTCCGCACGACGGGCCCGGTCATTCGCGAGGTCGATCTGCCGGGCGCCGGAAAGCGCAAGGACCTCGAGTCGATCCGCCGCACATACGACTACGAGGTGCCGCTGAAGGAGTACTTGCGCCGCGCCGAGAAAGATTATTTGAGCCACGTACTCAAGAAGAACCGTGGCAGCATCAACCTCAGCGCCAAGCACTCGCTCGTTGACGCCGCGACGCTGCACCGGAAGATGAAGCTCCATGGTCTCGCGCGTGAAGACTTCCGCGGCCGCGGCCGCAGCGAACCCGATCAAGCACTCGTCGGCTGACCGCGGACCGACCCGAGTACCGGGGACCAGCGCATATCGTCAGGGAGGCGCGCGCATTGACGTCGCGCGCCGACGCCCACGCGCGGTCGCCGCGCGCACGGGGCCGACATGTATCTGACGTTCTTCGGGTTTCGTGAGAAGCCGTTCAATCTCACGCCCGATCCGAAGTTTCTGTATCTCAACGCCAGCTATCGTGAGGCGCTCGCATCGCTGCGCTTCGGGATCAACGAGCGCAAAGGGTTCGTCTCGCTGATCGGCGAGGCCGGTACCGGCAAGACGACACTGCTCCGACGCCTGCTCGCCGAGCTCGGGCCCGACGTCCGGAGCGTGCTCGTGCTCAACCCGGCGGTCGGTTTCGATGAGCTGCTCGCGTTCATTCTCACCGATCTCGGCCATGTTCCGGCGCCGGGCACGCCGAAGCTGCAGATGCTCGAGATCCTCAACGCGGAGCTGCTCGACACGCTCGCGCGCGGCGGCAACGTCGTCGTGCTGATCGACGAGGCACAAGACCTCGCGATCCCGGTCCTGGAAGAGCTGCGGTTGCTCTCGAACCTCGAGACCGCCAAGGAGAAGATCCTGCAGTTCGTCCTCGCGGGGCAGCCGGAGCTCGACGACATGCTGGCGAGACCGGAGCTCCGCCAGCTGCGGCAACGCATCGCGGTGCCGGCGCGTTTGCGGCCGCTCGCGCGCGGCGAAGTTGCCGCATACGTGGCGGCGCGCATCGCCGCGGCGGGAAGCGATGCGCGCGGGCTCTTCACGGCGTCCGCTCTCCGCCAGCTCTATAGCTTCTCGGGCGGCGTCCCGCGCCTCGTGAACGTCGCCTGCGACAGCGCGCTCGTGAACGCGTACGCGGCCGGGACGCGTCTCGTCGACCGAAAAATCATGCGCGCGACGATCAAAGACCTGCAGCGCGGTGCGTACCGTCGGTCGCCTGCGGCCCTCTGGCGCATGCGGTTCGCGACCGTCGCGATCGCGGCGGTCGTCGGCGCAGTCATCGGCATCGCGTCATCGCGGCTTGCCGGCGGCGTGCGCGAGCGCTCGACCGCCGCTGCGCCGACGCCGTCGGCTGCCCTGCAGCTCAGCCGCGCGGAGCGGACCCCGGCGGAAGGGGAGTCGCACGTGGCGGTCGCGGTTCCGTCGTCCGAGCCCGAGGTGATCGCGGCTGCCGGCGCTACCCCGCCCCCCGAGGCCGCGACGCCGAGCGCGTTTCGCGGAGGCGGCGACGGCGCCGGGCCGAGCGCTGCCGAGGTCGCAGCCGTTGCGGCGGGCGCGGCAGTCCAGCCGAGCGGCGGCGCAGCGTCCGCCGCCGCGACGCCCGCGCGTGCGCCCGTTGCAGCGGAGGAGCCGGTTGCCGCGCCGGCGCCGCCGGTCGCGGCCGTCGCCGACGGAAACGCATCGACCGTAGTGGCGCCGCCACCGGCCCGGCCGCGGCGAACGCCGCGGACGAAATCGATGGCACGCGCCGCGCGGCCGCGGCGGTCACCGACACGCGACCTCGACGTCGACACCGGCGTCCGGAGTGGCGCCAGCAGCGGTGATGCCGGCGTGGTCGAGAGTGGCGTTACGGACGAGCACCACGTCGTCATCCAGAAGGGCGACACGCTCACAGGAATTGCGCGGCGCGAGTACGGGCACGCGAACGCCGGGCTCCTGCGGGCGATACAACGCGCGAACGCCGACTCCGTGGCCGATCGCAATCGCCTGATGCCGGGCGAGACGCTCGTGCTGCCGCCCGACCCGTCCTTGCGCGAGCCGATGCCCGCAGCGACGCAAGACGTACGCGGCACGCCGTGAGTCGGGACGGGCGGCGCGAATCGCGGGCGCCATGGCGTCCAATGTCGATCCCGCGTCATCGGACGAGTCCCGGACAACTGCGCATCCGCACGATCGCCGCCGGCAGATGGTCCCGCTGCACGATCCCGCACGAACGCAATTTGCGGCGACGGTGCGTCGGGGAGAAATGCGCGTCTTGTCGGCGGGATGCGGCCGCTACGCCGAGCGTAGGTGCTTGACGCGGGAGGGGAAACCGGGGCGTGGTCGCGGCTGAAAAAGCTGCAGTATCCCAGGCGTTTTGGGCGGGCTGTGGCATTGACATTGCTTCCAGGATCGATCGCCGTGCCAGTGCCTGCTCACATCACCCCCGAGCGCGAGTGGTTCGTTGTTCGCAGCAAACCGCGCCGGGAGGACTGCGCCGTTCGTCATCTGATCCGGCGCGGCATCGAGGTGTTCTTCCCGCGCATCCTCGAGCCGGTGGGCTTCGCGAACGCCTGGGCGACCGTCCCGCTTTTTCCCGGATACCTATTCGTCGAGATCGCGCTGCATCGAGATTTTCACCAAGTGATCTGGACGCCCGGCGTAAAGGCGTTCATCTCGTTCGGCGAGATCCCGACGGCGATCCAGCCTGGGGTCGTGCGCTTTCTGCGCGACCAGGCCGGTCCCGAAGGGGTGATCCGACCGAGACCGCGGTTCCACGCGGGCGATCGGGTACGGATCAAGCGCGGTCCGTTCGCCGGGCTGATCGGCATCATCGAGACGCCGTGTCCGGAACGCGGACGCATCCGCGTTCTGATGGATTTCCTCCGCCAAGGCACGAGCGTCGAGGTTCCGATCACGGCGATCGGCTTGATGTGACGACGATCGTCTCTGCACCACGCCCAACGCCTTCCGCAGCAAGCAGCAAGACGGTCCTGCGGGGAACGCCGCCGCGGCAATCTCGACGCGAGTTTCCCCGTTGAAGGGCGCCGCGGCCGCGGGCAGGATCTCGGCGACGGGGAGGATGCGATGAACGACACCGGACGCTCGCCTTTTGCAAGCGCGCTCGCGGGCGCGACGCTCGCGGCGCTGGCGGTCGGGCTCGGCGAGGCCGCGGTGGTGATCGTGGAGCGGCATCTCGGGGTCGACCCCGGCTTGCTGTTTTTCGCGGTGCTGTTCTACGGCCTCGCCGGTGTAGGCGCCGGAATCGTGCTCGGTGCGGCGCTGGCGCTCGTCGGCGTCCGGCGGGCGGCGCTCGCGTATGCGATCAGCGGCGCGATTGCGTTCAGCGCGCTGGTGACCGTGATCGGCCGATTCCGCGTGTTCCGCGACGTGTTCCACGAGACGTTCGACGGGGCGCCGATCTCGCCGTTGACGTTCCAGGTCGGCTCGATGGTCGCCGCACTCATCCTTGCGGCGGCGGCGTTCGCGTTGCTGCGCGCGATCGGGCGCCGCGAAGGTCTCGCGACGTCCCCCGCGGTCGCGCTCTGCGCGCTCGTCGTCGGCGCCGGTGCGAGCGGGGCCGCATGGCTCGTTCGCGGCGACCAGCCCGCCGTCGTGCATTCGCCGCTCGCGGCGCGCGGCACCGCCACCGGTCCCAGCGTCATCCTCATCATGGTGGATACGCTGCGCGCGGACCATCTCTCGTGCTACGGATACGATGCGATCCAGACGCCGGCGATCGATGCGCTCGCCGCCGACGGGACGCGCTTTGCGCACGCCTACTCGCAGGCTTCGTGGACACGACCGTCGGTCGCGACCATTCTCACGTCGCTGTACCCCTCGTCGCACAAGGCCGTACACAAGTCCGACATCCTGCCCGACGCCGTCACGACGCTGCCCGAGGTGCTGCAGGCGGCCGGCTATCACACCGTCGGATTCGCCAACAACATCAACATCGCGCCGCTGTTCAATTTTCAGCAAGGCTTCGACGACTACGTCTTCCTCGAGCCGGCGTTTTTCTTCGGCGCGACGGAATCGGCGTCGCAGCTCACGCTGTACAATCAGCTGCGGTTGATTCGCGAGCGCTACCTCTCGCGCGTGAAGCACGTCGAGAACTACTACCAGCCGGCGGAGGTGGTCACCGATCGCGCGCTCGCCTGGGCGGGCGAGCAGGCCGCAGGATCGCAGCCGTTCTTCCTCTTCCTGCACTACATGGATCCGCACGACCCGTACTTCACGCACCCGTGGAACGGGGAGGCGTTGGCGCGCGTCGCCGACCCGAACCCGCCGCCCTCGCTGGCGGCGCGCTACCGCCGCGCGTACGACGGCGAGATCACGTATCTCGACACGCAGCTCGGGCGTCTGTTCGCCGGCCTGAAAGCGCAGGGCGTGTACGACACAACGCTGATCGTGCTCACCGCCGATCACGGCGAGGAGTTCTGCGAGCACGGCGGTTGGTGGCACGGGCAGACGCTCTACGACGAGCAGCTGACGGTGCCGCTGATCGCGAAGGCGCCGCGGGGCGGCCCGGCGGGCGTCGTCGGCGAGGCGATGGTCGGCAGCGTCGACATCGCCCCCACGATCATCGTCGCCGCGGGAACGACGCCGCCCGACACGATGGTGGGACGGCCGCTGTCGCTTGCGGGCGACGGAGCGGCGCCGCGCGATCATTCGTTCGCGGAATCCGATCTCGAGGGCAACGTCCTGCAGGCGTATCGCAGCGGCGACGGCTGGAAGCTGATCGAGGCGAACCCGGGGAATCCACGCGGGCTCCCGTCGCAGCAGCTGTTCGAGGTCGCGCGGGATCCGCGGGAGCAGCACGACCTCGCCACGAGCGATCCGCGTCAGGCGGCGACGCTCGCGGCGCTACTCGCGACCGTCGAGAATCGCGCGCTCGCGGCCGCCGTCGGCGGCAGCGAAACGACGGCGGTCGACAAGGCCACCGAGGAGCGCCTGCGGATGCTCGGCTACGTGAAGTGAGCGCGGCGACGGCTTTCGTGCGCGACAATCGCCGCCCGCGCGGGCTGGCGGCCGCGCGGCGCGGTCGCGCGAAGGTCACTTCACCGGCTGCGGCCCGGTTTCCCAGACGATTTTCTTTTCGCCCTTGAGCAGCATCCACAATGCCAGCAGCGGCGCCACGTTGATCAGGCAGAAGTAGAGAGGAACGAAGAGGCCGGGCGGGCGAACGTGTACGCGGTCGAGCGCCAGCGCCACGAGCGCGGCGCCGTAGAACGCGACCTGCAGCGCGAACAGCGCCGCGTAGCCCGGCGTGCCCACGAGACACGCGTTCGCGAGCAGCGCCGCGAGCAGGAAGATCGGCACCGCCCAGCGGAGCAGGCGATGCGAGAGGATCTGCAGGCACAGCCACGGGTGGCGAATCGGGTTCAGGATCTCGGGCATGTAGCCGACGCCGCGCAGCCCGCGCAGGACGACGCGCGCACGGCGTTGCATCTCGTCGCCGAGCTGCTTCGACTCCGCGACCTCGTAGGCGCCCGCGTCGTCCTCGACCACCGAGCGGTAGCCGCGCAGCAACGCCATCGTGGGCTGGACGAAATCGCTGATCGCCGCGGCATCGAGCGGCACGTACAGGGAGCGGCGCAGGGAGTAGACGCAGCCGGTCGCGCCGATCACGGTGTAGATGCGGCTCTCCCAGCGCCGGATCGCCGCCTCGTAGCTCCAGTAGAGCTGGCGGCCCTTGCCGGTGACGGCGCCGCCCTCGCTCGTGTATCGGACGTCGCCGCCGACGCTCCCGACAGTCGGGTCGGCGAAGTTCGCCATCATCGCTCGCAGCATGCCGGGCTCGTACATCGTCGTCGTATCGGAGAAGACGAGGACCTCGCCGCGCGCGACCGAGGCGGCGTAATTCTGCGCCGCGGTCTTGCCGGCGCGCGGCCGCGCGAGCAGCGTCGCACGCCCCGCGTACGCGCGCTCGACGATTTCGTTCGTCCGATCGGTCGAGCCGTCGGAGACCACGAGGATCTCGAGCAGGCCGGGAGGGTAGTCGAGCGCGAGGGTGTTCTCGATCTTGGCGGCGATCGCCTCCTCCTCGTTGTAGGCGGCGATGATCATCGTCACCGACGGCGTGATCGGCGCCGTGCGCACCGGGCGCGCGGCCGCCTGTGCGACGAGGAACAGCAGAAGCGGATAGCCGATGTAGACGTAGGCGATGACGCCCAGCGCCGTCCACAAGACGATCGCGGCCATGTCAGCGCCGCCCGGGCCGCAGCCGCGCGCGCGCGGCGGCGAAGCCGGTCATGCGAGATCGAGGACAGCGCGCATCGGCGCGAAGCGGAAATCGCGCAGCAGCCGGCGCAGCTTCGCTTCCGTCCGGCCGAGATTGACGTAGTGGCTGCTGAAGCCGCGCTTCCCGGCGGTCTTCATCCGCGGCTGCCCCGGATCGATCTCCCACGGGTGGATGTAGACGACGGCCGGCTGGCGCTCGCGGCGATTCACCCGGCGCATTCCCCAGCGCAGGTAGCGGTAGGGAAACACGCGGAGGTAGGCGCCGCCGCCGAGCGGCAGGTTGCGCCCCAAGAGCGCCGTCGTCGTGATCGGAAACTCGACGAGGCGCCGCCCGTCGCGCTCGCGAATCACGTACGGGAAGCGCTCCGCATCGGGCATTCCGTAGAGCGAGTCGCGGACGGGAAAAACGCTCGAGTCGTAGCGGAATCCCAGGTCGAGGAGGACGTCGGGCGCCCATGCGGAGCGCCGGGTGAACGAGAACGACGGCGCGCGATAGCCGAAGACCGCCTCGCCGACGATGTCCTCGAGCGTCTTCTTCGCGCGCTCCACGTCGTCGCGAAACTCCTCGCGCGTCTGCTCGTAGACGATGCGGTGGGCGTACCCGTGGGTCGCCACCTCGTGGCCGGCGGCGGCGATGCGACGCACGATCGCCGGATGGCGCTCGGCGTTCCACGTCAACACGAAAAACGTGCCGTGACAGCCCGACTCGGCGAGCAGCGCGAGGATCGCGTCCGTGTTCCGCTCGACGCGCGACTCGTAACGATCCCAATCGGGGAACGGAATCACCGCGTCGAAATCGGCGACCTGATACCAGTCCTCGACGTCGACGGAAAAGGCGTTCACCGGCGCTCCGTCGACGGGATCAGGCATCGCGCTGTTCCGAGTTCCGTGTGGTCTGGTCCCGAGGACGGGACCGTGAGCGTGACGCGACGGAGCATAGCAAAGCTCGCGGCGCACACAAAGACGTCAAGTAGCAGCTAGGAAAACGACGGCGGCAAATGATAGACCTCCGGCGATGAGCACGACGTCGATGGACCGAATCGCGCGCAGCGACGACGGCGGCGCGCGCGATTTCTTCGATCGCTACGCCCGGGACTTCGATCACATCTACGACGAGGGCGGGAAGGGCGTGCTCGCGCGCTTCGTGGATACCAAGCTCCGCTCCGAGATGCGCGTGCGCTTCGAGAAGACCTTCGAGGCGCTGACGCCGCTGCGCGGCCGCTCGCTACTCGACGCCGGGTGCGGTGGGGGACGCTATGTCATCCCCGCCGCCAAAGCGGGCGCCTCCGAGGTCCTCGGCATCGACTTCAGCGAGACCATGCTCGCGCTCGGCCGGCAGAAAGCGGCGGCCGAAGGCGTCGGCGACGTCTGCCGCTTCGAGGTCGGGGATCTGCTCACGTATCCGCTGCCGCCGAAGCACTTCGATTACGCGATCGCCATCGGGTTCTTCGACTACCAGAAGGACCCCGAGGCGGCGCTCGGCGCCCTCGCACGCGCGGTGCGGCGGCGCGTCTTCGTCTCCATCCCGAAGCGCTGGCACGTCCTGACACCGCAGCGCTGGGTGCGTTACACGCTGTTCCGCTGCTACGTCCGCTTCTACTCGCGCCCCGAGGTCGAGCGCCTCGCCGCCACGGTGAATCCGAAACGGGTGACAATTCTCGACATCGGCCGCGAGTACAATCTTCGTCTCGACCTCGAGTAGTCGCGACCCACGATACGACGACCTCCGTCCTCGGGCGCTTCGTCTTGCGCCCGTGCCCGTCGGATGGCTGCGGTCGCGGGCCATGTTTCGATCGGCGCATGGTGGCGAAAGCGGAGCGGAAGCATGCATCCGCCATGAGGTTCCGCAGGTGGGGCAGACCCCTAGGGGGCCGCTGGCGCTCGGCAGGTGCATGCCAGCGGAAGGGGGGCTGACCGGCATGCACGATGCCGCACAAACGCAATTGGCCGTCCTCGGAAACGGAACCAAAATGCCGCGGAAGCCGCTTCCGGAGAGCCCGAAATCGCCGTCTAGGTGCTTGAGTGAGGAGAGGAAACCAAGCCCCGTCGAAGGCTGAAAAAGCTGACACGTGAGCAGAGACCGAGGGTCGTCTATGGCATTGAACTTGCTCACGTCCCGTCGTGCCGATGACCACCTCTAGTGCCGAACAAAAGAACAGGTTCATCGCCTCCGCCAATCGCGACGGGCGCGGTCGCGCCGTCCAGGATCCCGTGCGGGCCGCCCCGGTCGTTGCGCGTCGAGGTGTCGCCGCGATCGTGCTCGATGGTGGTGCGGTCGACGTTCTCATCGCGGCGGTCGGTTTGGCGTGACGCTGCGGCCGTGCCCGGCGTGCACCGATTGGGCGCATGCGACAGGTCGGTTCGCGAGAGAATTCGAGAGCTTCGAGAAAAATCAACGGCGGAGCTGAGTCGTCTGTTTGATGGAGATGTGCCATGATACGGTATCCACGATTCTCGATTCGATGTAGTTTCGGCGTATTGGTCGCCAC
>WNFR01009284.1_pt1 | contig 16097 bp, 9 predicted proteins | sample 5400221 | NCBI WGS metagenome assembly WNFR01 (sample SAMN13153357, study PRJNA577476) | soil metagenome | isolation source: 40 cm soil under Madrone tree | place: USA:California | collected 2016-06-14 | reverse complement strand
GCATGAACGTTATGGCAGGAAGGATTCCTTAGTTAATGGCTACAACTGATGTGGGGCTGCACGAGTCCGCTGGACGGGCTGCGCGGGTGCCGGTTGTCAACAATATGAGCATCCAGGTAGCGACGGTGAACGGCAGCGGCTCGCAAAGCTCTAATACCGTACTGCTTCGCAGCATTTTTCAGATGGGCGTTCCGGTTTCGGGGAAAAACCTGTTTCCCTCGAATATCGCCGGGCTGCCGACGTGGTACACCATCCGCGCCAACAAAGATGGCTACGTCGCCCGCAAGAAAGAAATTGATCTTTTGGTCGCGATGAACGCGGAGACCGCGCGCGACGACGTGATGTCTCTGGCCCCCGGCGCGGCAGTGCTCTATGACGAGCCACTGAACCTGAGCTCACTCCGCGACGACTTGGTGTTCTACTCAGCTCCGTTCGACAAGCTGGTGGCGCCAGTTTGCCCAGAAGCCAAGCTGCGCAAGCTGGTAAAGAACATGATTTATGTCGGCGTAGTTGCCAAGCTGCTCGACCTAGATATGGCTGAGGTGGAAATCGCCATCCGCCGACAGTTTGCAAAGAAGGTCAAAGCAGCGAATCTAAATTTTGCAGCCGTGCAGGCGGGATTCGACTACGCCGCCGCGAGCCTCACCAAACACGATCCATATCGCATCGAGCGCATGGACAAGAACCACGGCAAGATCATCATTGATGGGAATGCGGCATCTGCTTTGGGTTGCGTCTTCGCCGGAGTCACGGTGCTGAGCTGGTATCCGATCACGCCATCGTCCTCGCTGGCGGAGAGCATGATCGAATATCTGAAGCGCTTCCGCATCGGCCCGGACGGTAAGGCAACATTCGCAGTAGTTCAGGCAGAGGACGAGCTCGCCGCAATCGGAATGGTTCTGGGCGCAGGATGGGCAGGCGCGAGGGCCATGACCACAACTTCCGGCCCGGGCATTTCCCTGATGTCGGAGTTCGCCGGCCTCTCGTATTACGCGGAAATTCCGGCCGTGGTGTGGGACATCCAACGCGTAGGCCCATCGACCGGTCTGCCTACGCGCACTTCGCAGGCTGATATTCTTTCAACCGCGTTCCTTTCGCACGGCGACACCAAGCACATTTGTTCTATCCGATCTCGACCTTGGCATGAACAACTGGATGTCCGATCCATTTCCCTATCCCGAGAGCCCGATTGAGCGCGGGAAAGTTTTGACCAAAGAAGATCTAAGCAAGCTCGGAGGCTTCAGCCGCTACAAAGATGTCGACGGGGACGCTATCGGTTATCGAACTCTGCCCGGCACTCAGCATCCGGCAGCCGCGTATTTCACTCGCGGCAGCGGACACAACGCGCAAGCGCAATACAGCGAGCGCGCGGAAGACTATGAAGGGAACATGGAGCGCCTGCGCCGGAAATTTGAGCATGCGCGTTCCTTTGTTCCCGCGCCGGTCGTGGAGACATCGCCGAACGCCGAGATTGGAATCATAGGTTTTGGCAGCTCGCATTGGGCGCTGACGGAGACTCGGGACCAATTGTTGGATGAGCACAAGCTGTCCACCGACTACTTACGGATTCGCGCGTTTCCGTTTTCCCCGGACATCGCCGATTTTGTCCGCAGCCATAAACGTGTTTACGTTGTGGAACAAAATCGTGACGCACAAATGTTCAGCTTGCTCAAGCTGGATTTGGATACGGACCTGGTTCCAAAGCTGCGCAGTGTTGCGCGGCTCGATGGTCTGCCAATCGATGCGCGATCCGTGACCGAAGATATTACTGCCATGGAGGTGAAGTAATGGCGACCACACCAACCGGCGCTCCTAAAACCAACCGACTGGGACTTGCTGTTGTGGATTACCGTGGCGGCAAGACGACGCTATGCGCGGGCTGCGGCCACAATGCGATTTCCGAGCGCATTATCGACGCTATGTACGAAATGGGCGTTCACCCTGAGCGTGTGGCCAAGCTGAGCGGCATCGGATGCTCTTCGAAGAGCCCAGCTTACTTCATGGCGCGCGCCCACAGCTTCAATTCTGTTCACGGCCGCATGCCGTCGGTTGCGACCGGCGCTGTGCTGGCGAATCGCTCATTGATGGCCCTCGGCGTCAGCGGCGACGGTGACACGGCTTCCATCGGCATCGGCCAATTCGTGCATCTCATGCGCCGCAATCTTCCGATTATCTACATCATCGAAGACAATGGTGTGTACGGTTTGACGAAAGGCCAATTTTCGGCGACGGCAGACCTCGGCTCGAAGCTCAAGACCGGAGTCATCAACGAGCTCCCGCCTATCGATACTTGCGAGCTGGCTATTTCTCTAGGGGCAACTTTTGTCGGGCGATCGTTTTCAGGAGACAAGCGGCAATTGCACACCATGCTCAAAGCGGCAATCGCGCACCGTGGAACGGTTTTGCTCGACGTAATCTCTCCCTGCGTGACCTTCAACGATCACGAGGGCTCCACCAAGTCCTACAAGTACGCCAAAGACCATGACGAGCCATTGCAGGAAATCAATTTCGTTCCTGCGTTTGAGGAGATCGCGGTGGAGTATGATCCCGGGACCACCTTCGAAGTCACCATGCACGACGGCTCGCGGCTGCGGCTACGAAAGCTGGAAGAAGATTACGATCCCACGGACAAAATTCAGGCGATCACTCGGCTCAATCAAGCCAAACAGAAAGAAGAGATGCTGACCGGGGTCCTGTACGTTAACACGCAGTCGCCGACGTTTCTCGACATGCTCAACATCACTGACGAGCCGCTGGCAACCCTGCCGGCATCAGTGGTGCGCCCAGGCAGAGAGGTGCTGGAGCAAGTGATGGCGGAGCTGAGCTAGGCTCTGACGGCCCAAGGCACAACCACAAAGGGCACGAAGGCACACGAAGACCTGCCGGTTTTCCTTCGTGTAACTTCGGCTCCTTCGTGGTTAATTGCCGTTTGATCAGGCGCTCCTCAAAACACTTCTGATAGTCTTTCCTGTTCTTCTTTTCCCAGCTTGAAGAAAATTCTTCTCATTGTGGTCGTATTACCCATCCTGGCAGGGCTTGGGTGGTTGTACTTTCACGAGCGGTATCTGCCCAATCTTGATCCCGCATATCACGAGTACGCCTACATCACCAACGGAAAGAGCAACACAGTTTCAGTAATTGATCTGCGAACTTTTCAGCTGACGAAAACTTTACGCGTGGGCCAGGCGCCGACGGGAATCGCTGCTAACGGCAAGAAGAACGAGATTTACGTGGTCAACAGCGGCTCGGCAAATGTAAGCGTCATTGACGCCGAGCGCAACGCCATTGTCGCGACCATCGGAGTTCATGGGATTCCTTATTTCATCGACGTCTCCTCTGACGGAAAACGCGCCTATGTGGCGAACTCCGGCTCGGCGAACATTTCTGTAATTGATCTGGAACAGCACAAGGTACTCGCGACCGTGCGGGTCGGAAATTCGCCAGGTCTAGCCAGAGTATCGCCCGATGGCGCTACCGTCGTGGTCAGCAATCGCGGATCGGATTCAGTTTCGCTGGTTGACGCGCGCAATCTGTCAGTCCGGAGCACAGTCCCAATCTGTCATCAGCCGGAAGATATCGCCATCATGCCGGACAGCAATAAAGCTTTCGTGGCGTGCTCAGGCTCGGCGCAGGTAGCTTCGATTGATTTGAAGTTCGACAAATTGCTCGCCTTGCTCGATGTCGGTCAGACTCCGGTCAACTTGGCGCTAAAACCAGATGGCGGCGAACTCGTTGTCTGCAACTTCGGCTCGGACAACATTTCGATCATCGAGACGACCACAAACGAAGTCAGTGGCAGCTACCTGATTGGAACTCATCCGTCGCGAGCAGTGGTCTCGAATGACAACTCGCGGCTTTACGTGAGTAATTTTGGATCAAACGCAATAGCGGTTTATGACATTGATATAGGTAAGGTCATCGCCGCGATACCCGTAGGCAGTCAGCCCGACGGACTGGCCCTTTCTCAAAGCCAAAATTATCTTCTGGTGCTGGACTCGCAGTCCGGCGATGTCACTGTGATTCAAAAGCGCAAACCGCGCAAGCTGGAGCCTGGAGAGTATGGGCTACTAACTATGATTCCGGCGGGGGTGCAGCCGAATAACGTGGTGGTGAAGTCTTTCCTGCTGACCAAGACACCTCGGTGAATGCTTCGCACTGGGGATGGAAACGTTCAATTCTCTCACCTGCTCGCCCGCACTCGTCTATAATCGCGCCACTATGCCGCTTCTTGCTGGCTCGCGACTTGGGCCTTATGAAATCCTTGCGGCTGCCGGTTCGGGGGGTATGGGCGAAGTTTATCGCGCCCGCGACACCCGCCTGGACCGGACGGTCGCCATCAAGATCCTGCCTTCGTACCTATCCGAGGTGCCTGACGCGAAACAGCGCTTCGAGCGTGAGGCCAGGGCCATTTCCTCGCTCCAGCATGCCAACATCTGCACTCTGTTCGACATTGGCAGCCAGAACGGAACTGACTATCTGGTCATGGAGTACCTAGAGGGAGAGACCCTGGCCGACCGGCTGGCCAAAGGTCCTTTGCCTCCTGAACAGGTACTGAAGTACGGCACGGAGATCGCCGAGGGCCTGGAGAAAGCGCATCGTAGCGGCATCATTCATCGCGACCTGAAGCCGGGCAACGTCATGCTGACCAAATCCGGCGCCAAGCTGATGGACTTCGGATTGGCAAAGGCTTCGTCGGTCGCTCCGGTTTCAGGCTTAACCGCAACTTTGGCCACTCCAGAAGCCAGCCACCCACTGACCGCAGCCGGAACAATTGTGGGCACCTTTCAGTACATGTCGCCCGAGCAGGTCGAGGGCAAGGAGGCCGATGCACGCAGCGACATTTTTTCGCTCGGCGCGGTGCTTTACGAAATGGCCGCGGGCAAGCGGGCGTTCAGAGGCAAAAGTCATGCCAGCATTGTGGCCGCGATCCTGGCTTCGGAGCCGCAACCCATTTCAGCAGTGCAGCCGATGTCGCCGCCAGCGTTGGACCGTGTGGTCAAGGGCTGCCTGGCTAAAGATCCGGATGAACGCTGGCAGACCGCACATGACGTGAAGCTGCAATTGCAGTGGATTGCGGAAGGTGGATCCCAAGCCGGCATTCCGGCGCCGGTCAGCAAACGACGCCGGTGGTCGCAATATGTGGCATGGAGCGTGGCTGCAATGTTTCTTCTTGCGGCAATCGGCTTTGCGGTAGCGTGGACGTTGCGTACGCCGAATTCGCCGCGACTGGTGCGTGCGAGCATTCTCGCACCCGAGGGCGCCTCGTTTAGGCCCTTTGATATCGCAATTTCTCCCGACGGCAGCAAGCTGGCTTTCGCGGCCATCGATCAGCAAGGCAAGACTCAATTATGGGTACGCTCTCTGGGCTCGGCTTCCGCCCAGCCGCTCGCTGGAACTGAAGGCGGAATGGAACCTTTCTGGTCTGGGGACAGCCAAAACCTGGGATTTTTCGCCGACGGCAAATTGAAAAGAATCGAAGCGTCGGGTGGAGGATTGCAGGTGCTGGCAGACGCCCCTATCCCTCGGGGAGGCTCATGGAATCGAGACGGTGTGATTTTATTTTCGCCCACATCAACCGGTGGGATTTATCGAATACCAGCTTCGGGCGGAACTGTGCAGGAGGCGACAAAACTCAATTCGAGCAAAAATGAAAATTCTCACCGCTGGCCGTGCTTCCTGCCGGACGGCCGCCACTTTGCGTTTATCGCCTGGAATGGCAGCACTGGCACGGCGGCTGCCCAGGTCTACGCAGGTTCTCTGGAGTCACAAGACACAGCCTTCTTGACGGAGAGTGGAGGGCGGGCCTCTTATGCTCTTCCTGGCTATCTTCTATTTGTGCGAGGAAGCAACCTCATGGCCCAGCCCTTCGATAGCCGCCATCTCCGTTTAAGCGGAGAGCCGACTCCCATCGTCGAGCAGTTAGGAAGAGACTATACGTTTAGCGCAGCCTACTCGGTCTCGGACACCGGCGTACTTGTAGCGCACAATGGCGGGGTCTCAACTTCGGCGTTGACCTGGTATGACCGCAGCGGCAAACCTGCCAGCTCGATGGGCACCGACAACTTTAACGTGATCCGGTTTTCCCCGGACGGCCACACCTTGGCAACCAGCGTTTACGACAACTCCGGTGGAGAAGACATTTGGCTCTTCGACATGGTACGTGGTGTGCGCACGCGGTTTACATTCGGCCCCGCGCTTTCGGATGATCCTGTCTGGTCGCCCGATGGCAAAATGATCGCCTTCGACTCCAACCGCACAGGAACCTATGCGCTTTACCAAAAGCCTTCCAACGGTACACAAAAGGAGCAAGTTGTCTTCGCTGATCCGGCGGTCAAATTCACCACCAGTTGGTCTCCCGACGGCAAGTATGTGCTGTTCGATCGGATTGATCCGCAATCAAAGGGGAAAACTGCGATCTGGGTCCTGCCAATGTTCGGGGACCACAAAGCCTATCCGCTGATCACCACCGATTTCAATAACACGTATTCGGAGTTTTCACCGGATGGGCAGTGGGTGGCCTACGACTCTAATGAGTCCGGGAAAGATGAGATTTATGCGGTGGCCTTCCCCAACGCGACCGCGCGGTTTCAGATTTCTACGTCTGGCGGAGCCAACGTGCAATGGCGCGCGGACGGTAAAGAGCTGTACTACACGGATCCAGATAACAGAATTATGGCTGTAGATGTCGCGTCAAAGGGAGAGACTCTCCAAATTGGAACGCCGCACGCGTTGTGGCAACCCAGGCTGGTACCGGTGAACCCTCCTTACGCAGCGACGGCAGACGGAAAGCGGTTTCTGGCCAACGAACTACCCCTGCAAAGCACCTCGCACATGACCGTCGTGCTGAATTGGAACGCGGACCTGAAGAAGTAGGCGTCAGCTCTCATTCATCAGCCATCAAGTAATATCACCGAATCGGAATAGCTATAGCGAAGAGAACTGGGGCAACCAATACGTTTCGAACTGATCGGGACATTGTAAGCACTCCTGGAACGTAGGATCGGACTCTGTTTCAGATGAAAGCCTTGAGTGGCAAGGTTTTCCGGCGGCCTTTCGGCCGCCGGTGTTTACCAGAAATTGATCATGTTGACCTACTCATGTTATTGGCATGTCGCAGTGAACCCGTGGGCTCCGCTGTTAGGGACCCACATATCTCCCGTGATGATTCCGCCGGCAGAGATGTTTCGCACCGTAATTCCCTCTCCATTCGGGCCCACAATGTCCTTGAAGACGCCGTTGCTGTAGAGAAATGCATTCCCGTAATGATCGCCGACAATTACGCTGTTGTTGCTGATGCCGGTGAGCTCTGTGTTGCTGTTCACCGTTTTCCGGTAGTTCAGCGGAGCAAAGCTGCCATTGCGATAAATGAATCCGTGCGAAATACCGCAGCAATCCCCCGGATTCGTGTACGTACCGACCACCACACCGTTATCGTTGAAGGCAGTCGGATCGGTCGAGACCGCGCCGGGAAAGTTAGGCACGGCAAGGAAGGACCCGTCGCTGCGACGCTTGAAAATATGGTGGTTGTGGTTAACGTCAGAGTAAGTTCCGAGAAGCGTATTCAAATTGTTGATTCCTACAACCGTAGTGCTATGGGAGGCCGCGTTGGGATGGACGATCAAGGTTGTGGTCGATCCGTGCAAATACGCGGCGTGCAGGATTCCCAATGTATCCACGTAGCCGCCTACCGTGTTCCCGAGAATGTTTCGATCGCTGAACCAACTGTACTTGGCGTTGGATGGCCGCCAATAAGTGATGGTACCGTTTGAATAATGTGCGAACCCTTTGAAGTTGGGTTTGTTGAAGTTGTAAAACGCCGTGCCCACCACCGTATGGTTGTCATTTACTCCATCGGATTCTTCCCGAGGGTTGTTCAAATTTGAAGGATTGAGGACAAAGGTCTTCCAGTTAGTGCATGTAGCTTTCTGCGCCTCGAGCTGAAATGCCGCGAGGAGGCACACAACCAAACATCCGACTACAAAACGAAATTGCATAGATGAGTCTCCCGGGGCCGGGCCAGAATCTTCGGCCCAGATTTCGCGCAGTCAGATGTCTGTTGAAGATGGGTTGGTTGCCGGGACTAAGGTGGCCTTAGGGAAAGAATCACAGTCAGGTCAGGCGTTCAGCCCGTTTCGTGAGGCAGAATATTAAAAGCAGGTTAATCTGTACGGGTGAATACCGGCCTAACGGCGTGATTGGCTCTCTGAGAAAGTAGAATCACGCGTTTGCGCCGCAGCACTTCTTATATTTCTTGCCTGATCCGCACGGGCAGGGATCGTTCCGCCCAACCTTGGCGCTGCCGCGGACTACTTGTTGGACCGGCTGACGGTCGCCGGCACCGGCCATGCGGGCCTGCTCTAGCTCTCGGCGTTTGCGGCGCTGGAAGGCTTCTTCGAGATCGTCCATGGATGTAGCAACAGATTGAGGTGGGCGTTTTCCGTTGCCATCTGTTCCGCCGCCGGAGCGAATTACGGGAACTCCAGCGGGGCCGCCTTGATCCTGATCCTGCGGGCCTCCTCCGCCAGCCATTCCAACCGAGCCCGTGTCGCCTCGTCCGATGATCTGCATCAGGTAGAGATAGCGGGTTGTGTCTTCCTGGAAGCGCTGCATCATGGCTTCGAACATGTCGAAGGACTCGCGCTTGTATTCGACCAGAGGATCTTTCTGCCCGTAGCCGCGCAGACCAATTCCCTCTTTGAGGTGGTCCATGTTGAGCAAGTGATCTTTCCACTGCTGGTCGAGGACGCTCAGCATGATCATGCGCTCGTGGTAGCGCATGGCTTCGGGGCCGATTAGCTTCTCTTTAGCGTCGTACCGGGCTTTAAGCCTGTCGAAGATCGCATCGCCGAGTTCCTGGCGATTTAACGTTTCGGGCGTGACACCTTCGGCGAGAATGTCGACGCCGAAGCGGGTGAAGATCGCATCTTTCAGGCCTTTAACATCCCAGTCGGCGGGATGAGTTTTGACTGCTGCGTACTGATCGAGCATGTCGCTGAGAATTCCGGCAACGTAATCTTCGAGTATGAGATCTTTTTGGTCGACACCTTCGAGCAGCTGGCGGCGCAAGCCGTAAACTGCCTCGCGCTGCTTGTTCATCACGTCGTCGTATTCGAGCAAATGTTTGCGGGCCTCGAAGTGTTGGCCCTCGACCGCTTCTTGCGCTTTCTCAATTCGACGGCTGATCAGGCGCGATTCAATGGGCACGCCTTCTTCCATGCCCAGCCGTTGAAGCAGGTTTGAGACCCACTCTTTGGCGAAGATGCGCATCAGGTCGTCTTCGAGAGAAAGGTAGAAGCGGGAAGCGCCGGGATCACCCTGGCGGCCCGCGCGTCCGCGAAGCTGGTTATCAATACGGCGCGCTTCGTGGCGCTCAGTACCAAGGATGAAAAGACCGCCGGTTGCCGTAACTTCGTCGTGCTCTTTGTCCGTTTGCTGCTTGTAGCGCGCGAATGCCTCATTCCACTGGTCAGTGGGAACGACGTACTCATTGCCCGCGTAATACCAAACCGTGCTCTTGGTATCGTCGACCCCGACTTGAATCTTGCCTTGAGCGGCGCGCAGGGGCTGGGCGACTCCCTTTTTCACGCACTCTTGCTTGGCCATGAACTCAGGGTTGCCGCCCAGCAAGATGTCAGTTCCGCGACCGGCCATGTTGGTCGCAATCGTGACCATGCTTTTGCGGCCGGCTTGCGCGACAATTTCAGCTTCCTTTTCGTGGTACTTGGCGTTGAGCACGACGTGCTTGATGCCCTTTTTCTTCAGCAGGTCTGATAGGCGCTCGGATTTCTCGATTGAGGTCGTGCCCACCAGTACTGGCTGCCCACTGTCATTCAGTTTCTGAATCTCATCTGCCGACGCGAAGTACTTTTCTTTTTCTGTCCGGTAAACCAAATCTGGATTCTCGACTCGCAGCAACGTCTTATTCGTCGGAATGACGATCACATCGAGGTTATAAATTTTCCCGAATTCCGAGGCTTCGGTTTCCGCCGTGCCGGTCATTCCGGCCAGCTTCTTATACATGCGGAAATAATTCTGGAAGGTAATGGTGGCAAGCGTCTGGTTCTCGCGCTCGATCTTCACGCCCTCTTTGGCTTCGACCGCCTGGTGTAACCCATCGGACCAGCGGCGCCCAGGCATCAGTCGCCCCGTGAACTCATCGACGATAATGACTTCGCCGTCTTTGACGACATACTCCACATCGCGGTGGTAAAGCGCGTGTGCCTTGACGGCAGTTTCTACGTGGTGCTTCAGGTCCCAATTTTCCGGCTCAGCGATGTTACCAATGCCCAGAAGCTGTTCGACCTTTTCCCATCCTTCGTCAGTAACAGTCGTATTACGATGCTTCTCATCGACCACATAGTCGCCGGTCATCTGTTCTGGCTCGCCAGGAGCGCCGGGAATCGACTCGCCCTTTTCCAGCTTGGGAATGATGCGGTTCACGCGCGCATATTTATCAGTGGACTCTTCGCTCGCGCCTGAAATGATCAACGGCGTGCGGGCTTCGTCGATCAGGATAGAGTCCACTTCGTCCACGATGGCGAAGTTGTGGCCGCGCTGAACGCAATCCTTGAGGTCGAACTTCATGTTGTCGCGCAGATAGTCGAAGCCGAACTCGTTGTTGGTGCCGTAGGTCACGTCAGCGGCATAGGCTTCGCGACGCTCCTGGTCATCGAGATCGTGAACGATGACGCCGACGGTAAGGCCGAGGAAGCGATAGAGCTGGCCCATCCACTCCGAGTCGCGCTTGGCCAGGTAGTCGTTGACGGTCACTACGTGTACACCGCGCCCGCTGAGCGCGTTCAAATAGACCGGGAGAGTTGCGACCAGCGTTTTGCCTTCTCCGGTCTTCATTTCAGAAATCGTGCCCTGGTGCAAGACCATCCCGCCGATCAACTGCACATCAAAGTGCCGCATGTTGAGAACGCGGCGGCCAGCCTCGCGCACCACGGCAAAAGCTTCTTCCAGAATTTCGTCCAGCACTTCGTTGGCAACTTGCAGGCGGACTAAGGCGGTCTGCAATTCGCTTGCGGAATTCGTCGGTCTTGGCACGGAGCTGTTCGTCCGAGAGCTGTTGCATCGCGGGTTCAAGCGCATTGATGGCCGTTACGCGCGGCATCAGGCGCTTAACTTCGCGCTCATTCTTGGTCCCAAAAACCTTGCCTAAAAGGGTGTTGATCAAACCTAGAAATCCTTCGGAGGGCACACGCCCGCTATTTAGAAGCCTAGCATATTAGATGCTGCGCAGAACCGTAAGTCGCTGGAATGGAAACATCGCCGGATCCGCGTTGTACCCAGGCTGTACTCTCGGCGGATAAGAGTTTTTCGTGTATATTTCCCGCACCAATGCCCACCTTCTACGACCGCTTTGTCGAGCGTGCCCAGCGCTGGCCGCAGAACGTTGCCATCGAGATTCAGAAGCTCGAAGGAATCGAAAGCTACACCTACTCCGAGCTGCGCCGTATGGCGGAATCCTTCGGAGCTTGGCTGGTCGCTGGCCGCATCGAGCCAGGGGCCCGAATCGCGATTCTCGCCGACAATCATCCCCGCTGGGTAGCGGCCTATCTGGGGATTATCGCTGCGGGTGGCACGGCCGTACCGCTCGATACTGCATACCACTCTGATCAGGTAGCAAAGCTTCTGCGCGATAGCGGGAGTTCACTGTTGGTTTGCGATTCAAACCATCTTGAAATTGCGCAGGATGCTGTTGCTGGAACAAGTATAGGGATCGTGGTTACCGACTCGGGGCTCCGACCCGATGGGCGGGCCTGGAGGGCCGCCCCTACGCAAACCAGCGAACGGGCGGGGACGCTCGTACCTCCAGAACACGAAGCACATGCGCAACCCGAAATAGATTTCGATCAAATTCTCGGCAAGAAAACAGAGGGCTTCACGCCCGTACCTCGCGGGCCGGACGACCTCGCCTCTCTTCTCTACACCTCAGGAACAACGGCAGATCCCAAGGGTGTGATGCTGACCCACGCGAATCTACTGGCGGAGGCAGAGGCAGTATTTGCCTGGGCGCACCTCGGCCCTGAGGACGCGATCCTGGGCGTGCTTCCGTTGTTTCATGTGCTCTCGCAGATGGCCAACCTGCTGTTGCCACTCGTCGCAGGAGCGCGCACAGTTTTTCTTTCAACGCTGAACACGACAGAGTTATTGCGGGCGCTGCGCGAACGCCAGATCACTGCGTTCGCAGTGGTGCCGCAGTTCTTCTATCTGATTCATGACCGCATTTTCAAAGAGGTTCAGCAACGCGGGGCGGTGACCCGGTCAGCGTTTGGATTAATGACGCGTACCACGGCATTCTGCCGTCGCTTCGGATTCAACCCGGGGCGGATTTTCTTTCGCCGGATTCATGATTTATTCGGCAAGCGCATGCGGCTCCTTGTCACTGGTGGATCGCGATTTGATCCCAAGATCGCGCGGGATTTTTCATCGCTGGGTATAGACGTGCTCCAGGCGTACGGCCTCACCGAAACTTGCGGCGGCGCGTTCGTAAATCCTCCAGACGACAATGTAATTGGCTCGGTGGGCAAGCCGCTTAAGGGAGTAGAAGCCAAAATTGTCGAGCCGCAGGCCTCAGATGACGCCTCGCCCGCAAGTGGCGAGATTATTATTCGCGGTCCGATCGTGATGAAGGGTTACTGGAACCGTCCGGATGCCACGGCCGACATCCTTAAGGAAGGCTGGTTGTACACCGGCGACCTCGGTTACATCGACGAGCGCGGAAATCTCTTCATCACTGGGCGCAAGAAGGATGTGATCATTCTCGCCAACGGCAAGAATATCTATCCCGAAGAAATCGAGGCGCATTACCTTCAGTCGCCATTTATCAAAGAAATTAGCGTCATGGGAATGGAAGGCGCCGCCGGATCGGAGAAACTGTATGCCGTGATTGTGCCGAATTTCGAAGTGCTGAGACAGCGAAAAGTGGTAAACACGAAAGAAGTGATTCGATTCGACGTGGAGAGCCTCTCGGCAAAACTCGCGTCCACGAAGCGAATCAGCGGTTACGAAATCTGGCAGGACGACTTGCCGCGCACAACCACTCGCAAGCTGAAACGTTTTGAAATTGAGAAGCGAGTGCGTGCGGGGAAGCACGATGGTTCTGGTGCTGAGCCGCCGGTCACAAAACCTCTCACGCCCGAAGAAACTTCGTGGCTGGAGAAGGCAGAAGTTCAACGTGCATTGAAAGTTATTCGCGAATACTCCCCCAACCCGCCTGAAACGATTAGACCCACTGACAATCTGGAACTTGATCTGGGCCTCGACTCAATGCGACGGGTCGAGCTTCTGGTCGCGGTCGAGCAGGGATTGGGAGGCGATGTTCCCGAGTCGCAACTGTCAGACATCTACACGGTGCGCGAACTCGTAGATGCCGTGCTTGCCAGCGCAGCTTCGGGTGTGACGGCGGGCGAGGGCGCCCGCGCTACACGATCCTTCGCCGGTTGGAGCGCAGTGTTGCGGGAGGACCCCACCGATCCGGCAGTGCTTGCAATCACAAAGTCTCGCCCGCTTCTCGACCGACTTATTTTTCTAGTTACGCGAATTGTAAAGCTGGTCTGGCGAATTCGAGCGCCCATAGAGGTCGAAGGAGTGGAGAATATCCCGCGGCAAGGCTCATATCTGCTTTGCTCAAATCACCAAAGCTTCATCGACCCGGCAATTTTGCTGGCTGTGCTCCCGTGGAGGATTCTCGTGCGTCTGTTTGCCGTAGGCACCAGCGAAATCTTCGGCTCGGGATTTATGCGATGGGTCGCTCGAATCATGCGGGTCGTGGTGGTCGATCCCGACGCTAACCTTATTCCTGCAATGCGCGCAGGAGCTTTCGGCCTGCGGCACGGGATGGGGTTGATCTTATATCCCGAAGGGGAGCGCAGCATCGACGGCACTCCGAAGAATTTCAAGAAAGGCGCGGCCATCCTTTCCATTCATCTTCAGATACCCATCGTTCCGGTCGCAATCAACGGGGCATATGACGCCTGGCCGCGCGGAAAATCATTCCAGAAGTTCGCTCCTATCAAGATCAAGATTGGGGAGCCGATGCTGCCGTCGCCGGAATCAGAAGCCTCGGAAGAAGCGTATGGAAGGCTGACGGCGGAGTTGAAAGAGCGGGTGGTGGAGATGTGGGATCAGATGCGGGGAACAAAATAGGAGCTCTCATTCTGAGCGCACTGAGAGCTGACGGCTGATGGCTAACAGCTACTTCGCTCTTGGATGCGTCTGGTCGTACACGCTCAACAGGTGCTTCATCGAGAGCTGAGTGTAGCGCTGGGTGGTGGAGAGGCGTTCGTGGCCGAGCATCTCCTGGATTGCGCGCAGGTCGGCGCCCTCTTCAAGCATATGGGTGCCGAAGGCATGACGCAGCGTATGCGGGTGGACATCAGGTGAGAGTCCCTTGGCGACGGCAATTTTTTTTATGATTCGACCCACGCTGCGCGTCGTGAGGCGGCCTCCACGTTGATTGAGTAGCAGGGCCGGCGTGTTTTTGCGAAATTCCGAGAGCACAGCCTGCCGGGCTGGAAGATATGCGGCGAGCGCAGATTTGACAGCATCGCCGAAAGGAACGTAGCGCTCCTTCTTGCCCTTGCCGCGAATCAAGATCGCTTCGGCGCTCAGGCGAATGTCATCGACATTGATTCCGACAAGTTCCGAATTGCGGATGCCGCATCCATAGAGCAGTTCGAGTATTATGCGGTCGCGCTCCGGGAAGGAGGCAATCTCGGGCATTGCACCATCGAGCACAGAATTCATTTCTTCCATGGTGGGCACGCGCGGAAGTTTTTTGGACAACTTGGGCGTTGAGACCAACGCAGCTGGATTCTGCTCCACCAATCCTTCCTGCGCCAGCCAGCGATAGAGAGAACGGACGGCGGCGAGCGACCGCGCTACCGAAGTTTTGCCAAGCCCCTTCTCGTAGAGATGCGAAAGAAATCCGCGAATGGTGACGTGGTCAATCTCTCCCCATTTCCGTGAGCCAATGTAAGAAGAGAAATTCGCGAGATCGCCAGTGTAGGCCTTGATCGTGTGCGCAGAAGCGTTGCGCCCATGCAGCGAGCGAAGGAATTTGGCGACTTCGGTGCCAACCATAGTCTGGTGAGTTCTCATGGTCAAATCTGTTCATCACCTAGACCGAAAAAACCAAATTTGGCCACGGATTTACACGGATCAACCGCGGGCAATCGTCTTCCTTTGTTAATCCGTGTAAATCTGTCTAATCCGTGGCTGCTCTTTCTCCGTGTCTCCGTGGTAAAAATGCTGGTTCATCTCGCCTTCGCCCTCGGATGATGCTTCGCGTACACGCTCTTCAATCTATCCAACGCAACATGCGTGTAAACCTGAGTAGTCGAAATATCGGCGTGGCCGAGGATGGTCTGTACGGTGCGCAGGTCGGCGCCATTCTCAACCATGTGCGTGGCGCAACTGTGACGCAGCATGTGCGGACTGGCGTGGCGTCCTGCACTCGACGCGATTCCGACCACTTGCCACACTCGCTGGCGCGTAAGATTTTTCGCTCCCCGCGCAACGAACAGCAATGGCGAATTCTTCCCTGCCGTTAATTTCGGCCGGGCTTCTCGGAGATAAGTCGATAGAGCTTCTTGCGCTGAACGCCCGAGTGGAACGATGCGTTCCTTGTCACCCTTGCCGCGCACCAACACGTATCCCACGTCGAGCTTCACGTCTTCGAGCTTCAACGAAACGATCTCCGAGACCCGCAGCGCTCCGGCGTAGAAGACTTCGAGCATCGCGCGATTGCGAAGCACAAGCGCTTCCGAATGCTTGCCCGTGCCCTGAGAGACGTCCGTGCGGAGCATGGTTTCCACTTCTTCGCGCGCCAGAGACTTCGGCAATACCTTCCACTGTTTCGGAGTAGGAATATTCAACGTGGGATCGCCATCTACGCGCTTATCCAGCAGCAGGAAACGATACAGATGCCGAAGCGCAGAAAGCTTTCGCGCTACAGAACGGCCGTCGACAGCATTGGCAAACAACTGTTGCAGGAAACCACGCACGTCGTCGCGTCGAGCATTCAGCAGCGTGCGTTTGTTGCGATCAAGAACAGACGCGAACTGGCCAATGTCTCGGGTGTAGGCGGA
>WNFR01012885.1_pt1 | contig 16098 bp, 9 predicted proteins | sample 5400221 | NCBI WGS metagenome assembly WNFR01 (sample SAMN13153357, study PRJNA577476) | soil metagenome | isolation source: 40 cm soil under Madrone tree | place: USA:California | collected 2016-06-14 | reverse complement strand
CACGCTTAATGCTTTTGGCACTTGGCGCTTGAGCTTCAGCAGGAAACGTGAGACTGGTCTTATTTTGTAGCGGCGAACGTGAGGCTCCACGGCACAAGGCCGTGGCATCCGCAAAGCCCGACGGACTTATTTTGTAGGCGCGAGCGTGAAACTCCACGGCGCAAGGCCGTGGCATCCGCATTAGGAGTCAAATATGGAACCTTCAGTTGGGGCAGCAATAACAGGTGACGGATTAGTCGAAACCTTTCGCGCGGACAAGCTCAATGTGTATGTCTACGATTCGAGACCGACAATGGGTGCGGCTGCGGCGGCTGTCGTCGCCGCGCAACTTCGACGGCTAATCCAATCACGCGGGAAAGCCGTCGGCATCTTCGCATCCGCACCGTCGCAGAATGAGTTCTTGGCGGCACTCGTCGAAGCTCCAGGAATTGATTGGTCGCGAGTTGTTGGCTTCCATCTCGATGAGTATCTCGGTATGGACGATCGCGCCCCACAATCCTTCCGGCGTTTTCTCATAGACCGTCTTGTCAGCAGAGTGGCGCTGCGCGAATTTCACGGCCTGCGCGGCGATTCTGCGAATGGTGCGATTGAGAGTAAACGTTACAGTGATCTGCTCAGGGCAACCCCTCCCGATTTTGCGGTGCTCGGCATCGGCGAAAATGGTCACCTGGCTTTTATTGATCCGCCCTTCTGTAACTTCGACGACCCACAGCGAGTGAAGGTAGTCGAGCTTGATGATGTGTGCCGCGCGCAACAAGTAAACGACGGTGCATTTGCAACGATTGACGACGTACCGCGACATGCTCTGTCCCTGACGATTCCAACGATCATGGCGCGCCCGAGGCTTTTCGCGATTGTACCGGGTCCGGCCAAACGGCAAGCGATTAAGAATACGATAGAAGGACCAGTAGATACGGCGTGCCCGGCTTCTATCTTGCGCCGGCACCCGGATGCGCATCTTTTCATTGATAGCGATTCGGCATCGCTTTTAGCGCGACGCTGAAAGAGGCAATTGTAACAAGGAGAACGTCATTCGCTCTTCAGTACAGACCATAGACTACGTCGTGTTGGTCTGCTATCTACTGCTGATGGCTGGGGTCGGCGCCTTCTTCATGCGCTTCATGCGAGTTGGGACGGATTTCCTTAAAGGCGGAAACCGCGTGGAGTGGTGGGTCGCTGGGATGGCATCATTCATGTCCGGATTCTCCGTCTGGACCTTCACTGGCGGAGCCGGCTTTGCTTACCGCCAGGGTGTGATTGGGGTTTTCCTGATGGCCTTGGCGGTGCCCGCGTTTTTCTTTGGCTACATCGTTTTTGCAACGTGTTGGCGGCGCTCGCGCGTAACTACAGTAGTTGAGTATATCCGCAGTCGCTTTGGTGAAGGCACGCACAAGACATTTTCCTGGCTGACGGGACCGAGCCAGCTAATGTTCGGTTCGGTCAGGCTCTTCGCACTCTCGAGCTTCATGTCGGTGGCGCTCGGCGTGCCGGTCGAATACCTCGTGATCATTTGCGGACTAGTGGTGTTGGCGTACACGTCGCTTGGCGGTTACTGGGCGGTGTGCTTCACCGACATGTTTCAGTTCATGTTTCTCTTTCCGATCGCCTGCATGTTGATGGTGCTGTCACTTTCAAACGTAGGCGGTCTGGGCAACTTTGTCGCGCATGCGCCCCAGGGATTCTTCAATCCACTCGCTGGGGAGTATGGCTGGCTGTTTCTCATCGTCTACACAATCTCTCAAACGACCGGCTACAACAACTTCGGGAATGCGCAACGTTACTTCTGCGCGGATACCGAAAAGTCCGCGAAAAGGATTGCTGTACTATGCATGATTCTCTTCACGATTGGGAGTGGCATCTTTTACCTGCCGCCTTTGATCGCGCGAGTTGTGTTGCCAGAACTCGGCACCACAGCAAACGGTCTCAGGCAGCCGTCGGAAGCAGCTTATATAGCGATGGGTATGCGTGTGCTGCCGCCGGGGATGATCGGCGTGCTACTAGCCGCGATGCTCGCGTCATCTATGGCCTCGCTGTCGGCGCACAATCACATCATCACGGGTATCTTCGCCAAGGATTTATATCAAGGCTACCTGCGCAGGAATGCGTCGGACCGCCACATGCTAAAGGCGAGCCGAATTACGTCGCTGGCCGTAGGCTTCGTAATGATAGGCATTGCGCTCTTGTTCGCGCAGGGCGCGAGCGGAATCTTCACGCTGCTCTTCATCCTCGAATCGATGTTCCTGATCCCGCTCGGTCTGCCACTTCTCTATGGGTTCCTGATCAAGGGCGGCCCGTGGTGGTCCGCCGTCTGCGCGTACATTGTAGGCGCGATCACATCGCTCTTCGTGAACTTCTACCTCAATCGCCATCTCGGTATGGGGTTGAACGAAACTTACCTGATCGGTATTCCGGCGATCACAACAACTATCGCATTCTTGATCCCCGTCATGCTGTTCAAGCCAACGGGCGAGTTTGCCGAGCGCGTCGACGCTTTCTTTCGGAAACTCGACACGCCGATAAATACAGAGACGGAATTGGGAGCGGTGGGATTTTCGGGACGTGGCCAACTGGCACTTGTGGGCAAGGTAACAACAGGGATGGGACTTGCCTGTTTCTTGATTGTAGTTGTGAGTTCGCCGGGACGTGACCGGATGATCACGGCAATCTACGCCCTAGTCACAACGCTCGTCGGCTTAGCCTTCGTCGCCGCCGGTCGTGGGCCACAAGCCGCCGTGCCGATTCAAAAGGGAGCTGAACCGATTCCAAAGTTAGTCGAATAGGAGCTGTCGCTTTTCATGATGTTGGCAAAGGCTGGAAAACTAGTTGCTGTGCTGCTTCTTACACAGCTGCTGTTGCCTGTCGGTGCGTCGGCATCTGTGCGACAAATCTGGGCCGTCAATGATGGGGAAAAGATTGATCGAAACGATCTAAGCAACCCGAACAAGAGCGCTAACTCTGCCTGGGATGGACACACGATAAGAATTTTTGGGGCGCGGAACGAAATTATTGCTTTCCAGTTGATCATCGAGGCTGGAGACGAGGGAATTAAACAATTGACTGTGGCGCTGCCCGAACTTCGAAAGCACAGTGGGAGTGCCAGGATCAGGTACGCACCGCCCGCGCTTGACCCGACGAACTATGCCGGGCGGCCCATACAACTATTCTCCGTAAACTACATGCACGTCAAAACGCCGTCGCATGCCAGTTGGGTTTTCAAACCGGCCTCGTCAGCGGCTCCGAGGAATGCGACAGGTTGGAAACCGGTGCAAATCGTTCCCGAGAATGCACGAGCCGGACGTGGCGGTTTTCCGCTGCGGGTTGAACCGGCGCAGAACCAGGCTGTTTGGATCGAAGTCTACACTAACAGGAATCTTCCGGCCGGCATTTATCATGGGCAAATCAATGTCAACGCGGACGGTCAGAAGGAGATGATCCCGATTGAGCTGGAGCTCTTTGATTTCACGTTGCCCGATCAGAACAGCATGGACGCGATGGTTTATTACGAAAGTTTGCAGCCCGTCATGTATCACGGGCGCAACCTCGACGCGCAGTACCACCGTTTTGCGCATCGCCAACGGATCGAACTTGTTCACGAGTACAGCATTCAAACTGCAACTGCTGCGATGGGACTTTTTAGCGGCCAGGACTTCACAAGATCACTGGGATACGAAGGGCCCGGAGAAGCTGTCGGTAACCGAATAATCCCGCGCACATTTTACGGGCCAGGCAAAGATTTCGATGAACGCACAAGCGCGTGGCGACATGCCGACGAGTGGATAACTTTCCTCGCGAAGAAGTTTCCCAACGCGCTTACTTTTCTTTACCTCCCTGATGAGCCAGGAAGGTCAGAGTATGCTTACATTCGTCAACTCGCTGACAACCTGCACTCTAATCCAGGACCGGGCAAAACCTTGTCCACTTTCGTGACTAAACGCTACGGAAAAGAACTCGACGGTTCTATCGACATCTGGGACACAGGACCACTTGGTTACGACATCGAGCGCGCGATGGAGGAGCGTTCGCGCGGTCGTAAGTATTGGATCTATAACGGTGGCCGGCCAGCCGCCGGCGCCATCGTGATCGACGCTCCGGCCACAGATCCGCGGGCGACGATCTGGGCCTGCTTCAAGCATGGTGTGGATAATTACTTCTTCTGGCACGGAGTGCATTGGCAGCACAACAGGCAGAAGGTGGGCGAGCGCCGGCAGGATGTTTGGGCCAACCCTATCACTTTCGACAATCGCGGGCAGCCGAACAAGCCTATCGATGATCAGGGTTATATCAATGGTGACGGCGTCCTCATGTATCCCGGGGAAGAGAAACTGCATCCAGATCAAGACCGCGGAATCGCGGGCCCGATTAATACGGTTCAGCTCGCAAACTTTCGGCGCGGCCTGCAGGACCATCAATACCTGACTCTGGCGCGCCAACTCGGTTTGAACGCGCTCGTCAACGAAGCTCTGCAAGCGGTTGTTCCGCGTGTCTTCTCAGACGCTAAGAGCACGATCGGCTTCGCCGAAACGGGTAACGAGTACGAGCGTGCCCGTTACAGATTGGCGCAGGCAATCGCACTACACAAGAATCGCCAAAGAATAGAAGCCATCAGACCGGCCCGCGAAGGCGGGCGTAAACCCTGGGGATTAGAGCCCGAGTCAAAACTCGCATGGCAACGATATGGTCCCTGGATGGCTACACAAAGTCAGAACCGGGAGCGGAGCGACCGGGTCGAAACGCAAGCACAATCGTTTCGTTTTTTGCAATAAGGCCAGATTTTGGGTAGTGCCCTGACTTGAGATTGTCCCAGTGCATTCTCAGTGTTCTCCGTGCCTCCGTGGTGACAAAAGTGCCTAAAACCATTTCACCAAGGAGACACTGAGAACACGGAGAACCCAGTGGGACGTGAAATTAGGACACCATCAGATTTTGTAATGAGCGGCGTAATCGAGCATCACGGAAACGACCCGGTCGCTACCGCTTCCGGTTCTGACTTTGTGTAGCTACGGTAGCGCAATGAGTCATGAAGCTGGCGTTTTCCACATTAGGTTGTCCTAACTGGGACCTTGAGAGGATCGCTCGAGCCGCCCGAGACTACGGCTATGCGGCTATTGAACTGCGGGCCATTGGCGGCGATCTGGATCTGCTCAAGCGGCCCGAGTTCCAGCCCGGTGCAATCGAGGCAACTGATCGTTGGCTTGCCGGTCAGAAGCTCTCAGTCTGTTGTGTTGACAGTTCATGCACGTTCGATTCACGTGATGCGGAGGAGCGGCGCAAACAGGTAGAAATGGCGGTTAGTCATTGCAGACTCGCCGCCGCGCTTGGCGCGTCGCTCATCCGGATCTTTCCCGACAAGATTCAGATCGGCGCGACGAGAGCGGAGACGCGCGATAACATCGCCGCGTGTCTCGGTGAAGTCGCCAGGCGTGCCCCCAATGGCGTTCGAGTCGGCTTGGAGACGCATGGCGACTTCGCTCGTGGGGAGGCAGCGGCAGAAATTGTCAGGCTGGCGGATCATCCGAAGGTCGCGCTTATCTGGGATGTCGCCAATTCGCTTGCTGCCGGGGATTCGATTGAAGAATCAGCACACGAAGTCGGTCGCTATCTCGCGCACGTCCACCTGCGTGACGCGCGTCCGGTTAAGGATAACGAGCAGTGGTTACCCGTCTTGGCTGGGCGGGGCGAAGTTTCCTTTGCCGCTGCGCTGAACGCGCTCAACGCGTTGGGATACGACGGTTACATAAGTTTTGAGTGGGAGAAATACTGGCACCCGGAGATCGAAGAACCGGAGGTGGCCTTACCGGATTTCATTAAGGCCATGAAGGCGATCTTGCGAGAAGGAGGAGCAGATGAACGAATCAATGCCGCGTTATATCCTTAAAGAAAGGTCTGAACAAAAGCTTTCGATGCGTTGCATAAGTACGAATTTAGCGCGGCCTTCCAGAGCGTTCGTCAAAGTCGTAACTCGTTCGCGGTCACTCATGCTGCGGCCCCATGAGGTTAGTACCACCTCGCGGTAGAGACTGTGCGAAAAGTCAGTCGAGTGAGGAAGGACACCAATCGCATAATTCATGCTCAATCGCCAAGTTTCTACCCGACGTTTGAAATGGATCTAAACCATACGACTCTACAAGTCGAAGACATTTGTTCCTCGGGTTATTGATGAGAGACGGAGAACAGCAGAGCTTGGACGACTACCCAATCATGGAGGTCAGTGGGCGGGAGAGGCCTCGTGTGCTTGTACTTGCCAGCGACACGCTCTTCTCACACTTCTTTCCCGAAAGTGCGCTCGCTCGTTTGAGTGAAGTCGCTGAATGGTCGCGCTACGCCGAGCGTGAAGAGTCGCCACAGTTGCGTGCAGAAATGGCGCAGGCTGACGTGTTTATGACGACTTGGCATTCACCCTTTCTACGGATGGAAATGCTGGGGGACCAACCGCGCGTGCGTCTCATCGCGCATTGTGGTGGAGAAGTAAAGTCACGGATGGAGGAAGCGATTTTCGATCAGGTTACGGTGACAAACGCGGCGGAGCCTATGGCCACACCCGTTGCAGAGATGGCACTCGCCCTGATGCTGGCGCTTGTTCGCCGACTTCCTGACTACGCGGAGGAGATGCGCAGAGGTGTGGTTAAAACAAACGAGTATGTAAGCAGGGGCGAGACAGTGCACGGACGAAAGATAGGTCTGATCGGATTCGGTCGCATCGGTAAAGCCTTCGCGAAGATGGTCAAGCCGCTGGAAGTAGAGCTTCTCGTAACAGATCCTTTCTCGTCTGCTGAAACTGTCGTCGCGGAAAAGGCTAAGTTGGTGGGCTTGGATGTGCTCCTTCGTTCCTGTTCGGTTGTCGTCCTTGCAGCGGGATTGACGCGCGAAACGCGAAATCTTTTGGACAAGCGCAGACTCGCGCTGATGCCGGACGGCGCATACCTTATTAATGTGGCCCGCGGTGGACTGATTGACATGGATGCGCTCTTAGCAGAGTTGCGCACCGCAAGGATCTCAGTCGCTCTCGATGTGACCGATCCGTTGGAGCCTCTCCCGCCCGATCATGAGCTACGCCGGCTTCCGAACGCTCTTCTGACTCCCCACATCGCTGCGGGTGGTATCGAGTTGCGCCGCGCTATCGGCGCCGTGGCAATCGAGGAAGTCGTGCGCTTCTGCAAAGGCGAGCAACAAGAGAATATTGTCACGCGAGAAATGCTGGCAAAGATGACGTAACTGAGAGTTGTAAACTTTAGACGCGCGTAATGTAGTGAACCACTAGAGTTCCTTTTATCAGAGGAGGAAATGTGACGGCGGACCTTATTCGTAAGCCGGAGCTGATCAGGATCAAGAGCATCGCGCTCCATCACATTCGTGTGCCACTCATTGAGCCATTTAGGATCAGCAACGGTGTGATATCCGAGAAGGAGGCGATTCTCGTGGAGCTCAAAACGGACGGGGACGTAATTGGATGGGGCGAGGCTTCGGCCATGTCGGGCTTGTTTTATTCGAAGGACACACCGGAAAGCGCCTGGGCGGCGCTGAACGGTTCGCTGATCCCGGCAGTGCTCTATGCCGGTGAGATTAATGTCACACGTTTTTACGAGCTTATGCGCGCGCAGCCCGGCGATGCTTTTGCCAAAGCCGGCATTGAGGGTGCGCTCTGGGACGCTTATGCACAAACGCTCTGCATGCCACTTTGCGAATTGCTCGGTGCTCGGTCCCGACCCATTCCTTCGGGTGTTGCCATCGGCATTTACGATCAGGTCCCAGAGTTACTTGAACGTGTGGAGCGATACATCGGAGAGGGCTACCGCCGCGTGAAGATCAAGATTGAGCCGGGTTGGGATGTTGAGCCGGTTGCAGCGGTGCGCGCCCGGTTTCCGCACGTGCCATTGATGGTCGATGCCAACGCCTCGTACACGCTTACAGATGCGTCAGTGTTTCGCGCTTTGGATTCCTACAGCTTGATGATGTTCGAGCAGCCGCTTGCTCGTGAGGCACATTCGGAGGCGGGGGAGTTGCAACGGCAATTGCGCACGCCACTCTGCGCCGACGAGTCTGCAGGATCATTAGAGGCGCTGGCATCTCTGATTGCCAACGGCGCAGCGCGCATCATCAACATCAAGGTTCAGCGACTGGGCGGTTTGAGCGAAGCGTGTCTAATGCTTGCTGCTGCCCGCGCAGCCGGGCTTTACACCTCGCGACGCTCGACGGGTTCAACTACCCGACAGACATCGAGGCTTCCGCACGTTGGTACGTAGATGACGTCATTGAACCAGGTATCGAAGTCGACGCGGATGGCTACATACAAATACCTTCGGCGCCGGGCACGGGTTATCGGGTGGTGCGCGAAAAAGTTGAGCGGTACTCGGTCGCCACCGCCACATTTGCGACTTGAGTTTGTGTGCGGTGAGGGATTGACCCCGTTAGGGGTCAGATGTTTATAGACCGGAACATTACAAAAGGCCATCCGCCGTTCGGAGGAGCGGAATGTTTCTAGATCGGTACCTGTCTACTTGAGTTCCGCTCCTCCGAACGGCGCAGGGGTTGGCGCGGAAAAACTATAAACATGTCACTCCTAATGGAGTGAAGAAAAGCATAGTCAAACTATAGGGTCTTACTTAAAGGAATAATTTTCATGAGAGCTATAACCCTGAATACGTTTGCACATCTTCCTTTAAGCGTTTGCTACGCCGTGGTGCTGGTTCTTGTGTTGTCGAATGGTGTGAGATCTCAGGGATCGAATACCACTCCCCGTGTGTGGGAAGCGCCGTTGTCTATTCCAACCTACGAACTCGGCCCTCCCAATCCATATCCTGCCCTGCTTGATTGGCAGCGACGCAAGTGGCGCCCGGTCTATCCATACCCATTCCTCGATGCGTTGACCAATAAACGCATCGACAAAACCTACAGGGCTGTCTACCTCGAGAACGAATACTTGCGCGTCTCGGTATTACCGGAACTAGGCGGCCATGTCTACGAAATCTTCGATAAAACCACAAACCATGACGTGCTCTATTCGAACCCCGTGATGAAATACGCGATGGTCGCCATCCGCGGCGCGTGGGTGTCCGGTGGTATCGAGTGGAACTTCCCGGACGGTCATACGCTGACCACGGTTTCGCCAATTGATTACGTGATAAGAACAGAGCCGGACGGAAGCGCTGCCGTCGCGGTCGGTGATACCGAACGTGTGCAAGGAATGGAGTGGCAGGTCATTATTCGTTTGCGTCCAGGACAGCGGTCCGTCGAAACGGAAGTCACATTGAACAATCGACGCGAAGTGCCTGGTCGCTATTGGTTTTGGTCAACTGCTGGTGCACCGGCCACAGACGATATGCACTTCGTGTATCCGATGCGTGAAGCCTACCCACACGCTTTCTGGCCCGTTTTTTCCTTTCCTAAAGAGAAGGGTATTGATCTGAGCAAGTTTAGCGACGTGCCAAATTTTCTGTCGCTCTTTGCGCGCAACTCGACTCGTGACTACTTCGGTGTGTATTACGACAAGTCTGACTGGGGCATAGTCCACGTTGCGGACCACCGAGAGATGCCAGGTAAGAAAACCTGGACCTGGGGCACTGACGAAAATGGCAACATTTGGGTTGACAAGTTGACCGATGGTGGCCAGCAGTACGTTGAGTTCCAGGGAGGGCGGTTCGAGACACAGTTGGAACACGAGTTCCTCGCGCCACATCGCGTTGAGCACTTCATCGAACATTGGTTCCCGGTGAATAACCTGGGTGGTGGGTGGGACGAGGCCACCGAGGATGCGGCACTCCGCGTCAACATTCAAGGAAGCCGCGCTGTTATCACTGCGAATATAAACTCGCGTTTCAGTGATGCCGAGTTTACGGTCGAGAGTGGAAGTTCGCTCTTGCGCTCCGATCGCGTCAACCTCGATCCAGCAAAGACCTTCAATACCACGATTGATCTCCCAGCCAAAGTCGTGGGCCAACCGCTCACGGTAACCTTCAAGAACAAAGACGGACGCGCACTCATTAAATATCGCACCGATACGCCTATCGATGGCAATCCCGATTTCAAACCAGCGACACGGCCTGTTCCCGATCCGCAAAACTCCAGCAGCGCTGAGCAGGCGTATGTCGAGGGCCTTGCCTTCGATAAGAAGAGCAAGGAGCATGAATCACGTGAAGCTTACGAAGAAACGCTGAAGCGCGATCCGGGTTTTGCCCCCGCCCACATTGCACTGGGTCTCTCCTATTATCGCAGCGGCGAATACGAGAAGGCGGCCGCTCATCTAACCCAAGCACTTAGGCGGAACAAGGACGCTGGCGACGCCCACTACTATCTAGCACTCGTTAGACACGCGCAGGGGCTGGACGTAGAGGCGGCCGAGCACCTGATATGGGCAGTCCGTTCAGGACATCGCGAGTCAGTGTCGCGTTACGTGTTGGGCGAGATGGCGTTGGCCGCCGGTCATACCCTGGAAGCGCTCGAGAATCTCTCGCAATCAGTAATGCTTGATCCACGAGATCTCAAGGCGCGAACCATGCTCGCGATGGCCGAACGGCTGGCCGGCAGACTCGACATTGCGCACGAGCGCATTGATGCGGTTGTGCGCGAGATGCCGATCGATTACCTGGCGCGAAGCGAGCAGTATGAAATCAACAAAGCTCTTGGTCACGAGGACCGGGCCAGAACATCGTGGATGGAGTTATGGCGCGTGCTTTCACGCGAGCCGGATTCCGTTCTCGAAGTGACATTTGACTATGCGGCTGCCGGTCGTCGCGGCGAGGCACGACGGATTCTTGAAGAAGCAATCCGGCGAGCGCAGGAGCCGAAAACAGCCGGTGAGGTGAAGCGCGACAACCCCATGCTCCACTACACGCTCGGGTACTTGTATGAACAGGATGGCGATCGGACTCGCTCTCGTGCGGAATATCTAATGGGTGCGAAAGGCGATCCAGCGTTTGTCTTTCCGCACCGGGTCGAGGAGATCGCCGTATTACGCAAGGCGTTGGCAGCCAACTCGAACGATGGACATGCTGCCTACTATCTGGGCAACGTGCTCGCCTCAAAGAACCGAGATGAAGAAGCGCTGGCAGCATGGCGCGAGGCGCTCAGATTAGATCCACGAAATACTATTGCGCGACGTAATCTTGGACGTGCGTTGTGGGTCACTGACAAGAAGGAGGAAGCGGCGAACCAATATCAGCAAGCGCTCGCCGGTGCGCCGGAGGATTATCGACTGTATGTTGAGATCGGAAGTTTGTTCTCGGAGATGGGAGCGCAAGACCGGCGGATAAAGGTCTTGGAGAGCGCACCTGCGTCCACGCGCACGCACACGCCTTTCATCCAGGCGCTCGCTGCTGCTTACATCGATACGAGACGATTTGCAGAAGCCGTGACGTTGCTCGCAAATAATACTTTCACTTCCGGCGAAGGAGAGGATGCGGCCCTCGGCCTCTATCGCAAGGCTCACCTGGGACTCGCGCACAAATACCAGCAGACAGGAGAACATCTGAAGGCGGCCTCCGAGTTTGCAGCGGCGACTGAGTACCCGCGCAACTTCGGTGTTGGCCGGCCGGCGATGCAGTCCCAGGCGCGAGAGTACGTTGCGGCTGCCCGTGAGTACGAACTAGCCGGCAAGCACGATGAATCGCAACGTTGGTGGGACCGCGCAGCCACGGAGGAACTCAACCCGCCAACTCAGCCGGAAGAGCCATGGTCGGAACACTATTTCTATAAAGCCGTCGCCCTTGAACACGTGGGACGCAAAGCCGAGGCGCGTGCGCTATACGAACGCCTTGCCCGCTTGAACGACGACCGCCGAATGTTGGATGCCGAACCCTGGCCGCCGACTGGCGCTATTCGTTTTGTGCTTGCGGGTGCAGCGTTGAAAGCCCTTGGGCGTTCGGCGGATGCGCGCGTGGCGTTGGAGCGTGCGCTGAAAATGGATCCGGAAAGTGAGTTGGCGCGCTTGCAGTTGGCTGAACTTAAAGGCAGTTCAATTTCAGGCTACGGCCAAAACGGGGCCGCAGTAGAATCGACAAAAAAGGAAAGTCCCACTGTCCGTTTGGCGCAGCTCGTCGATGCCAACGTGACTGCCACACACGCCTACCAAGTGTTGCTTGCGAAAAAGTCTGGTAAAGGCGATCCCAAATGTTTTGGGTCAGGCAGACTTTCGGATAGCGAGCTCGAGGCGCTGGTCGAGCATCAAGCTAAACTACTGAAATCTAATGTGCCCGCCGTGAACGAATGGGTGCGAGGCGCTCAGTCTAACTTTGATCCAGCGCAGGATCTTGAGCCGATACTCTCCTCAGGACTGACTGCACCAGCGACTGCACCAGTCAATATTTTCGACGATTATCTTCACAAGAAGACAAAGTTTGAAGGAATAAAAACTCGAGCGATTGCCAGTTTGTATCAGACAGTGCTCGAGGTTGAGCGCGACGGCGATCTCTTACAAGATGAGTTTGCCTTCTACATTACGCTTGGATTGCCGGTCTATGTTGGACAATTGCATCTACCGGGCAGTGACGCTGACATGCTCGCGATGGGGCAAGAGCTTGCGGCACGCACATGCGCTTCACCCTTTGAAACAGGCGCCGCTGAGTGGCAGATTGCTGGGCGGAAAATCTGGAACTGGGGAGAAAAAAACCTGCACATCCGCGACGAGAAGGTGGTCGCAGCCGAACTGCTAAACGAGCAAGATGTGAAAGCGCTCCGACCACGTTTGCGCGCTTTGCCGCCACAAAAAATTGCCGTCATCGGTCATTCGTTCACAATGGGTCTGCACTGGTCTTCACCCTCGAGTTTTGTCCCTATCGTGAGCGACGTCTTCAGACGCGAAAACCCAAAAGTAGAATTCAAACAATTCGCCGCAGGTGGTTTGACGGCAACGCGGGCCCAGCAACGCTTCTACCAGAGTGTGCTCGATTGGAAACCGGACAAAGTGATGCTCGTTGTTATGACCCGCACGGATGCAGATTACGATGCGCTGAAGCAACTAGGCGCTGGGTTTGGCGCGGCTGGTATCAAGGCTTACATGTTTGACGAAGTTCACGACCCCGCCAGCGTAAATCCAGGCGCCATAGAGCGTGCGATTGCGGCCGCCCACGCGGGAGGCATTGAGGTAATTGAGGTTGTTAGCATCTTGTCGTCATCACCGGATCGGGCCAGATTCGTTTGTCTGGACGGCATTCACATGACGGAGCCCTATCACCGGTTAATGGCGAAGGAGTGGCTTAAGTTTCTCGCCGGAGCGCGAGTCGCAAAACGTGAAGTCGCAAACAAGTAAGGGCTCGTTGGAGAATCTATCTCTGCGCCCCCTTTGCGTCCTCGGCGTCTCAGCGGTGAGCTTTCTTTTGCGGGCAAATCCACCGCAGAGACGCGGAGGACGCAGAGGGGGCGCAGAGAGTTGAAATTGGGATGCCAGCACTAAGCGCAACTTTGAGTTTCAATTTGAGCCGGCATTGTCGGGTGGGAAAAAGCGGATTGCTCTTACAGGAGAAAATATTGAACTGGGTCAGCGCGAAGTGTTATTCAACCATCACTCGGCAGACGTTATTGAGAACCCTAACAATGACGATAGGTATCGTCATTGTCGCTTCGATTGGATCGCCGGGCGCGTACGCACAGTCTGCCACAAGGATTGTCAGGCCGCGGATGCTGATCGGCGAGCACGATCCGCTTACGGGTTTTAATGTCCTGCGAGCGAGATATGCCGCGGGCGCTCGCCCCTCAGACAGCATTGACGGTTGGGCGCTCACATACCTGCTGACTCGGGACGAGACTTTCGCCCGGCGCGCAGTGGACGAAATGCGTCGTACACACCCGCCGGAGTTAGTAGGCTCGCGCACCTACCCCGAGTATGTGAAGTGGTCGCTGGCTTTCGATTGGCTCTACAACTATGCGGGCTTTGATGCGCAACTCAAGGATCGCATTGCGCTCGAACTCTTCAAAGCCGCCGAGCAAATGATGGCCGATCAGTCACTAAAAGAAGTGCAACTGGCGATGTACCAAAACTACCCAGTGCGGTATCTCACGCTCGCCATTTTCGCTCTTACAGCCATCGAGGGGCAACCTTCGGTCGAGACGCGCGCCGCGCCTTTGAGGGCGCACGCGCAGGAAGTTTTCGATCACATTCTCGATCTGACAGACTTCATTACGCCCGATGGCGGCTACCACGAGTCGATGGACTACCAGCGAATCACGTACGCTCCTCTCGCGTTGCTGGCCGAACTACGTCGCACTGTCGGCAACAACGATCCGGCGCGGCGTTACACAGTCTTTCATCATTACACGGACACTTATCTTTATAAGGTGCTGCCCGATGGCACAACCGCGCGGGATGATGACAATGAATTTCCATACCTGCAGTGGGAAGACAATATCTGCCTCGGCTATGCCGTTAATCGCTTCAAAGATCCGTTCGCGGCGTGGATGCTGCGCGTCAGTGGTTGGCCCGCGCGCAAAGATTGGCGAATTCCGATTACTCAGTTTTTGTGGGATGACCCGGAAGTTACCCCGCGCAATCCGGCTGAAACAAACGATGCCGAGATTCCGCGCGACTACTTCTTTCGGGGAATTGGCCACCTCATAATGCGCGATGGCTTCGGACCAGACTCAACCTGGATTGAATTCAACTCGGGTCCATACCTCGCCAAGCACGATCACCTTGATCAGAATCATTTCTTCATTTACCACAAGGGATATCTCGCTACCGAGAGTGGGGCCGACTACACTGACACAGAGAGTCCGCATTACCTGAACTACTATCGTCGCACCATTGCTCACAACTCGATGTTGGTTTACAAGCCCGGCGAAAAATTCTTCTGGGCCGAGAATCTGTGGCCTGCGGCCAATGACGGAGGCCAGCGCATGGATTCTTCTCGTTACTGGAATACTGTCCGCAGTCGGGAAGATTTCGAGCGCACACGCGACCTCTGGGACACAGGACGGATGGAAGTCACTGACTACCGGGCGGGCGTCTACCACTACGCGCGCGGCAACGCTACACGAGCGTACCAGCCTTCCAAGATGGAGCACTTCACACGTGAAGTGGCTTACACGCCAGACAATAACGTGCTCGTCGTTTTCGATCGCGTGCGGGCCACCGATCCAAGCTACAAGAAAGTCTGGTTGCTCCATGGTGTCAACGAGCCGCTCGTTATGGCTCGTGAGAAGGGAAGAGACATTGGCCACGGTGGCACCGCTTATGCTAACGCTGCGATCTTTACTTATGAGGACGGCCAAGGGCGATTGCGAGTCCATTCGTTACTTCCTCGCGAGCGTGAAGTTGTAAAACGCGGAGGGCCGAGTTTTGAATTTTGGACGCCAGTAGATGAGTTTGGCGGAGGATGGGGAACAGGGAAGAACTGGCCGCTGGACCCACCGGCGGGCGGGCCGTTGCCGACGGATCCTTATCTCCGGAAGATGTGGAAGACTTTCTGGGGAGATGAATTCGACAAACTATTACCTTCGAACACGCGTGCGGTCGTTCCCGCAGCATGGCGCGTGGAGGTTTCGCCGGCGAAACCGGCGAAAGAAGACTTCTTTCTACACGTTTTGGAGATTGGTGATCGCGGCGACACGCGGGCACCACGCATTGAGTTGGTGGACGGATCGAATCTAGTTGGTGCGCTCGTCGAAGGTGGCACCATTACACTCTTCGCCACAATTGATGGTCCCGTTACGGAGGGCGAAGTAACCATCCCAGCGTTGGACGCTAACGCGCTACTGATCACGGGGCTAAAGCCGCACGCGAAATATGAACTACAAATGACCGGCGGTCGCGCTAACTGGCGTGGCGGTCTATTTAATGGAGTGCCTGGCGGAAGCTACATCGGAACGGCAAATGGTTCCGGCGTTATGCATCTGCCGTTTAAAGGTCAAAAGGACGGAAGGTTGCGGCTGCGGCTGCTTTCGTCAAAGTAGGTTTATTTTTATGTGGCCAAGTCCGCAACAAAACCGCCCGAATATGTCGCCTCGTGTTAACCGAATATGTCGCCTCGTGTTAAATAGACCGCACCGTAACGGCTTCGCCGCCCGATCTGAGGCGGTGGCTTCGCCCCGCCGGGTAGTTGCAAGAATCGGTTGGGCTGTGCCCCTGGCTCGGGCTTCGCCCTCGCAATGTTGCGGCTTCAAGCAACGAGA
>WNFR01006526.1_pt1 | contig 16098 bp, 13 predicted proteins | sample 5400221 | NCBI WGS metagenome assembly WNFR01 (sample SAMN13153357, study PRJNA577476) | soil metagenome | isolation source: 40 cm soil under Madrone tree | place: USA:California | collected 2016-06-14 | reverse complement strand
GCGGTGATCTGCTGCACCTGCACCAGCACCCGGCTGATACCGTCGATCGCCACCTGGATCTCCGGCCAACTCGGCATGCTGCAGACCCATGCGGCCTTCGATCTGGTCGCGGCCTGCGCCGGTATGGTGTACGGACTGGCGGAATGCGTGCGGCTGCTGCAGGAAGTGAACCGGCCGGTGGTACTGGTGTGTGCCGAGAAGTTCTCCGACAAGATCGGCAGCGTGCGCCCTTCGCGCATGATCTTCGGTGATGGAGCGGCGGCGCTGGTCATCGGTCCGGCACCGTCCGGGGCACGGGCGGACATCCACCTGCTACAGACCTACGCCAGCGGTCCGTTCAGCGAGGTCAACTCGATCATCTGGCCGAATCCCGAGTTCGACAACAGCATTACGGTTTACGGGCCGGAAGTGCAGTCGCTGGTGCGGCGCTACCTGACGCAGATGATGCAGGAGCTGTCCGCGGCGCGCGATCCGGACGATCCCGCGCGCTCGCTCCTGGATACGATCGATCTGGTAGTGCCGCACCAGGCCAACCGCACCATGGTTACCAAGCTGGCGGGCGCCGTGGGGCTGGCGCCACAGAGGCTCTACTTCAACATCGACAAGGTCGGCAACACCTCCGCAGCCAGCATACCGATCGCGGTGTCGGACGCCGTGGCCGAAGGGGTGATCCAGCGGCCGGCGCGTATTTTTGCACCTGGCTTCGGCGCCGGAGCGGTGGCGGGTTACGCCGTCATGCGCATCGACCCGCGCATCGTGGCCCGCGAGCAGGCCGGGGATGCCGCGCTGCTGAGCGCTGCGGGGCGCGCGGACGAGGGCTCATCGAAGGAGGACGTGCAGGCGGCGTTCGGCGGCTGAAGGCGACAACCAGGGGGGGCGCGTGCCGGCGTGCCGGTCGCGCGAGGAATCGCACGGCGTCGCCGGCGACGGGGCGAGCGGCTTTCTGAATTTCAGGATCACCTGGTCGGTTTGTCCGCGAACCGCCGCATCGAACACGCGCAGCTGGTGTGTGTCGTGCGGATTGCGCAGCACATCGCTGTGCGCTTCGAGCCGGAATCCCGCAGCTTGCGCGCGCCGGATGATGACTTCGGGGTCTATGCGATGCAGCGTTTCGGTGTCACGCACCTCCGATCCGGCTTGCGCGACGTGGTCGATCACCAGCAGCTCGCCACCGGGCTTGAGCGCGTCGAACAGCGCCTGCGTGACCTGCGGCACGTCCGCCGGCCCCATGAAGGAATCGTACAGGTCGTGGAAATTGAGTGACGTCCAGATGAGGTCGACCGGCTCGGGCGGCCGGAACCGACCCACCGGCCCGGTCATGACGCTCACGTTGGCGTAGCTGCCGTCGTGCTCGACGGCACGGGTCCCGGCGGTCTCCTCGGGTGCGCAGTTCTTCAGTTGCTCCTCGGGCAGGAAGGCGTACACATGTCCCGTGGTGCCGACGATGCGGCTGAAGAGCCGCGTGAAGTAAGCCCCTCCCGACATGAAATCCGCCACCCGGTCCCCGGGCCTTACGCCTGCGAATGCCAGCACCTCGGCCGGCTGGCGCTGCGCGTCGCGCGCTACCTGCGCCGGCGGGCGCGCAGGATCCGCGATCGCGCTTGCAACGTAGTCCGGACCCACACCCGCGGCATGCCCCGGAATGGGTCCCAGCACTGTCAACACCGCCAACAGCACGCTGGCGCAGCTGAGCACACGAGTCATGGTGCATCTCCCGCGGGCGCCATGCCCTTTCAGTCGTGCCACTCTACGAGTTAAAGTACGCTTTAAGTCAAGCGGGTGGGAGCAGAAGATGCGCGAGTTTTCGATCGGTGAGGTCGCGCGGGAGGCGGGAGTGGCAGCCTCGGCGCTGCGGTACTATGAAAAGGCGGGCTTGCTGCCGGCGCCCCCCCGCAGATCCAGGCAGCGCCGCTACAGCGAGGCGATCTTCGGGCGGATCTATCTCATCAGGCTCGCGCTCGAAGCGGGCTTCACGATCGGCGAGACCCGGCTCTTCCTGTCCGGCTTTTCCGAGCAGACGCCTCCGGCGGCGCGCTGGCGTGCCCTGGCCGCGCGCAAGCTGGAAGAAGTCAACGCCCTGATGGACCGGACACGGCGGATGAAGTTACTCCTGGAGACGAGCTTCCAGTGCCGTTGCCCGCGTCTGGAGGACTGCGAGAAGTTCCTGCGCGCTGCAAAACGCGAGCATCGTCGGATACGCCCACTTCCCACGGCCGGCGCGTATGCGCCTCAATATGGTTAGCGGTGCTGAGGTGTTTCGGTGCGGTTAACAGTAGCGGCAGCATCGAGCCGCCGGTGCGGTGAGTGCACGGCCTGCTGCGATGGGTGGCTTAAGATCAATGTCTACGGCGTCGAGGTTTACCCGGGCCACCCTTGCCCCCACAGTTCCGGCCACAATTGTTTGATCTATGAACGGCGGCCACTCGACCCGTGCCAGCGTTTCGTCTGTGGCTGGCTCATGCCAACAAGTCCATTACCAGACTGGCTCCGCCCCGATAAGGCCAGAGTCATCTTCCTCCCTGCACAGTTCAATTGGCACGGTCAGGATGTTGATGTTGCCGTACCAGTCGGCGATGGACCAGATGACAAGACTATAGAATGGTTCAAGAATTTCGCGTCGGAACATGAGCGCCTCTTGCTCTATCGCGTAGATCAGGACTGGTTCGCCTTCGGCCCGCCAGCATTCCAGGTGGAGATGCAAGAGCGCATGGCCAGCGGCGACAAGCTCTGGTAAACATGCAACATTCGCAGTGCGCTATTGGCACGCGATCACGCGACAAAAAGGCGCCCGAGGGCGCCTTTTTGCAGGTGCTCAACTGGGTCAAAAATCGTAAGTCACGCCAACAGAGACTGCTTCGGGGTTATATCCAGAAAACGGAGGACCGCAATTACCTCCTGTCTGGCAGCCTCCGATAAATTTGTCACCGACATAGTTTCTAGTGGGAAGACCGTGACCACCCGCACCAAGGGAGTAATGCGCCCAGTAGCCATTGACCAAGCTTGAATACGTCAGATATGCGGTGGTCCGCTTGTCTACGAAGCGGTGTTTGAGGCCGATGGTATATAGGTTGGCCTCGTTATTCGAGGAACCGGCAGGCGCAGGATTACCAAATTTGTCTTGTACTCCTTCCACCGGCTGCCCCGGTGTCCTGCCAACGTGTGCCCAGCCAAGATTCAGGTCATCGAAGGCCGTCAGACTTTGCGTAAGCGCCAGCCAGGTAGCGGTATGGGTGCGCTCATCCAAGCTGTTGGTGATTGCATCCCGCTGCAATCTTTCGACCAGGACGTTGACAGTCGTTTTGGACGGAAACGTATATTGCACGCCCAGCTTATAGCCGCTTTCATCACGGATTCCGATTGTGCCTGGGACTATCTCGTCGCCTATGCGATTTACATCTTTATGGAGCTCGTACGCAACGGTGGCATAAAGCGGACCAGACTCAAAGGTGAGATCAACACTGTAAAGAGTAGCGAAAGACCCATCCAGACAGGAAGTGGGTTGACCGGCATTCCCGTTCAAGCCTCCAGTCGAATTACCGCCGCTGCAATCCGGTTCGCCCTGGGCATACAGTCCGGTATCTGTACTCCGATTCTGGCCGGGTGAAACCAGGACGTTGGCATGCACGCCCTGTATATTTGGCGACTCGTACCAGACAGCATGAGGCGCGCGAAAGTCAAATTCGGTTCGATTATCACCGCCGCTATTTCCCAGGATGGCATTGTAATCACCCGGCGTACTGGCAAAGGGGTCTAGGCGGGCGGTAGCGGTTTTGTATGGCGTATCGGTTTTGCCAAGCTTGATAGCACCATATTTCTCACTCTGAAGTCCGACAAAGCTATTGCGCGATCCGAGACTGAACTTCTGTGCCGTTGTGTCTGTTGCCTGATCTGATGCACCCGGCGTGGCGGCATAGGCAATTTCCGTTTCAACCTGGAAAACCCCTTTCAAATCGTCGCTGACAGCACGGTTACCACGAACCCCGAAGAACGACAGGTTGCTGGAGACATCAGCAACCCAACCATTGTGGCCCGTGACTGGCAGACCACCGTTGATGAAGCCAGCCATGCCATTAGTCTGATCATCTAAAGACACATCAGCGTGGCCGTAAAGCTGGACCTCGCCGCCACCAACTTTGAAGACCAGTTCCTTGCCGGCTTTCAGCCCATTGGCTGGAGCCGCGGCAGCCGCAGGCGCAGCTTGCTCCTGCTTTTTCCGCACTGCGTTCATTTGCGCCTGCAACTCCTGAATTTCCTTTTGCAACGCGTCCAACTTTGCTTGCATGTCTGACGCCTGATCTGCGTGCGCATTACCCACACAGCCGAGCGCAAGAGAAACTGCAATCGCTATCGATGTCTTCTGGAGCGTCATAATTATTTCTCCTCCTAGATTTAGCTATCGTCGTTTCTTCATTCTGCTGGTCAAAGAGTTAGTCGCTGAGATCGATCACTTCGTTACCCGGCACGACAAGAACCGTAAGCTCTTTGACTCGACTATGCGACTCGCGCCGGTGATCGCGGCGCGAGCTCCCCTGCTGTTCGGTGGCACGCGGCTTTCGCTGTCCCCCCATTACCCTTGAGTGGGCCGCGGTTCTAAGGCGGCGGAATGAGACCGGCGCCACGCGCCCAGCGGTACTTGGCGCCCAGCACTGCGACCGGGATCTCGGTCGAGTAGGCGTAGGCCGGGATGCCGTGCTGGTAGAGGAATTCGGCGGCTTCTTCCACTTCGACGTCTCCGGCGAGCGAGGCGACCACCGGTTTCACGAAGCCCTTGGCGCGCATTTCCTCCACCACCTGCGCCATGAGCCGCGCAAAGACCATGGGTGGAGTGATGATGGTGTGCCAGTAGCCGAGGATGAGCGCGTGGATGCGCGCATCCTCCAGACCGAGGCGCACGGTGTTCTGATAGGTGGTCGGCGGCTCACCGCCGGTGATATCGACCGGATTGCCGGCCGCGCCGAAGGGCGGAATGAACTTGCGGAAAGCCGCATCCAGATCGGGGGGCATCGCCATCAACGAGAGCCCGTTGTCCACACAGGCGTCCGAGAGCAGCACACCCGAGCCCCCGGCTCCGGTAATGATCACTACGTTGTTGCCCTTGGGTGTCGGCAGCACCGGTATGGCGCGCGCGAAATCCAGCAGATCGCGCAGCGAGCGCGCACGGATGACGCCGGCCTGGCGGAAGATGTCGTCGTAGATCTTGTCGTTGCCCGCGAGCGCACCGGTGTGCGAGCTTGCCGCGCGCGCCCCCTGGCTGGTGCGACCGGCCTTGAGAACCACCACCGGCTTCTTTTTCGAGACCCGCTGGGCGACTTCGGCAAACGCGCGACCGTCCTTCAGATCCTCCAGGTGCTGGGCAATGATCTGCGTGTTGTCGTCCTGCTCGAAAAACGTGAGCAGATCGTCCTCGTCGATGTCCGACTTGTTGCCCAGGCCGACGATGGCCGACACCCCCATCTTCGCCGAGCGTGAAAAACCGATGATCGCCATGCCGATGCCGCCCGACTGGGAGGAGAGCGCAGCCCCACCCTTGACGTCATAAGCGGTACAGAAGGTCGCACAGAGGTTCTTCGGGGTGTAGTAGAAGCCGTAGATATTCGGGCCCATCAGCCGGATGTCGTACTTGCGGGCGATGGCCACCAGCTCTTCCTGGCCCGCGACGTTGCCGGTTTCGGCAAATCCCGACGGAATCAGCACCGCGCCGGGGATCTTCTTCTCGCCCACCTCGACCAGCGCCTGGGCGACGAACTTGGCCGGAATGGCGAACACCGCCACGTCGATGATGCCCGGGACATCCTTGACGCTCTTGTAGGCCTTTTTGCCCATGATCGAGTCGGCGCTCGGGTGGATCGGATAGATCGCGCCCTGATAGCCGCCGTTGATGAGATTCTTCATGATCGAATTGCCGATCTTGCCGTTCTCGGCCGAGGCGCCGATCACCGCCACCGCGTCCGGCTTCATGATCCGGTTCATCTGCCGGACGATCACCTCCTGGCTCGGCCGGTAGCGCACCACCGGCGGCTTGAAGTCCAGCACCACGCGTACGTCGGCCGCAGTGGCGCCCTGGGAGGTCGCGAACACGGGATTGAGGTCGAGCTCGGAAATTTCGGGAAAGTCCGCGACCAGCTGCGAGACATTGCCGATCATCGTTGCCAGGGACTCGCGGTCCACGGGCTGCGCACCGCGAATCCCGCGCAGTATTTCCGCAGCCGCAATGCCGTCGAGCATCGACAGCGCATCCGCACGCGTGGCCGGCGCCAGACGGAACGTGATGTCCTTCAGGACCTCCACCAGGATGCCGCCCAGACCAAAGGCCACGAGTTTTCCGAAGGCCGGATCGGTCACCGCGCCGATGATCACTTCCTGGCCGCCCGCCAGCATCTGTTGAACCTGCACGCCGTCGATGGTCGCCTTGGCATCGTAGCGGCGCGCGTTGTCGACGATCGTGGCGAAGGCGTCCTGCGCAGCGTCCGCGCTCCTGACGCCGACCACCACGCCGCCGGCTTCCGTCTTGTGCAGGATCTGCGGTGAGACGATCTTCATGACCACCGGGTAGCCGATGGTCGCGGCGAGCTTTGCCGCATCGGTTGCGGTGCGCGCCACGCCTTCCTTCGGCACGGCGATGCCGTACGCCTCACAAATGCCTTTCGCTTCCGGCGCAGTCAGTGCGCTACGACCTGCGGCCTTGGCCTGGTCAAGGATCTTGCGGACCGCAGTCTTGTCGTACCCCATGGTCTCTCCGTCGGCTCAAATGACGTTTTCGGTGCGCAGCGCCCTGATCTCGGACTCGCTCAGCCCGAGTTCGGTGAGCACCTCCTGCGTGTGCTCACCGAGGAGCGGGGAGCGCCTGACCTCCGTGACGCTGTCGGACATCTTGATCGGATTGCCCACCGTCAGGTACTTGCCGCGCTTGGGATGATCGACCTCGACGATGGTGCCGGTGGCGCGCAGCGAAGGCTCCGCGGCCAGTTCTTCCATCGACAGAATCGGGCCGCACGGAATGTCGTGCTGGTTGAGTTCCGCCATGGCCTCGAACTTGGTTTTTGTCATCGTCCAGGCCTCGACCGTAGCAAACACCTCCATCAGCCGCGGCAGGCGCGCATTGGGCGTGGCATAGTCCGGATGAGTGATCCAGGCTTCCTTGCCGATCACTTTGCAGATGTCCTTCCATACCGGCGCCTGGGCGATGAAGTACAGATAGGCGTTGGGATCGTTCTCCCAGCCCTTGCACTTGAGGATCCAGCCCGGCTGTCCACCGCCGGACGCGTTGCCGGCGCGCGGTACCGCCGAGCCGAACTTGCCGTGCGGATACTGGGGGTATTCCTTCATGACGCCGGTCCGGGCCAGTCGTTGTTGGTCGCGCAACTTGACGCGACACAGGTTCAGGACGCCGTCCTGCATCGCGGCGAGCACCTTCTGGCCGCGCCCCGTGCTCATCCGCTGATACAGGGCGGCCACAATGCCGAGGGCGAGATTCAAGCCGGTACCGCTGTCGCCGATCTGCGAGCCGGTGACGAGTGGCGGGCCGTCGTCGAAACCGGTGGTTGAAGCCGAGCCGCCGGCGCACTGCGCGACGTTCTCATAGACCTTGCAGTCCTCGTACGGGCCCGGACCGAAACCCTTGACGGATGCGACAATCATGCGCGGGTTGAGCGCCTGGATCCGCTCCCAGGTGAACCCCATACGATCCAATGCCCCCGGGGCAAAATTCTCCACCAATACGTCACAGCGCTTCACCAGGCGCTCCAGAACCTGCTTGCCCTTGGCGCTCTTGGCGTCGAGGGTGATGGAGCGCTTGTTATGGTTCAACATGGTGAAGTAGAGACTGTCCACGTCGGGAATGTCGCGCAGCTGCTCCCGGGTGATGTCCCCGGTCCCCGCCCTTTCCACCTTGATGACGTCGGCGCCCAGCCAAGCGAGCAGCTGGGTACAGGTGGGCCCCGATTGAACGTGCGTGAAGTCGAGAATACGCACGCCGTCTAGTGCCTTTGCCATTCGCGGATTCCCTGTCGCCGTTACTTGTACATGGTCTGATTCTTGGTCCCCGGGGCGTACTCGCGCGGGTCCACCCAGATATTGATGACCGCCGACCGACGCAACTTCTGCACCGACTCACGTGCCCGCTTGAGCGCCGGCGCGATTTGCGCCGGGTCGCGGACTTCCTCGCCGTAACCGCCCAGCATCTCGGCGAATGTGCCGAATGGAACGTCACCCAGCAGGTTGCCAACGTTGCCGCGCTCCTCACCATATTTCGCGAGCTGCCCGTAGCGGATCTGGTTCATCGCCGAGTTGTTGCCGATGACTGCGATATAGGGCACGCCGAAGCGGTTGGCGGTCTCCATATCGAAGGCGGTCATGCCGAACGAGCCGTCGCCGTAGTAGCACAGCACTTCCTTGCGCGGATGGGCCAGTCCGGCTGCAATCGCGAAGCCGGTGCCAACCCCGAGCGATCCGAGCGCCCCGGGATCCATCCACTGACCCGGCCGGCGAGGACGCACGGCCTGGGCGGAGATCGTCACGACGTCGCCGCCGTCGCCGATGTAGATGGTGTTTTCAGCGAGGAACTCGTTGAGCTCGTACGCGACCCGATAGGGGTGGATCGGGGTGTTGTTGGATTTGAACAATGGCATCAGCTTCTCGGTAGCCGCCGCTTCGGCGTCGCTCAGCTTTTTCATCCATTGCTGGCGCGCCTGGCGCTTGTCCTGCTTGAGACGGCCCGAGGCCGCCTGCAACACCGCCCCCAGAATGGCGCCCGGGTCGCCGACCAGTCCCAGATCGATGTCGCGGTTCTTGCCGACCGTGCGATAGTCCATGTCGATCTGCACCAGCTTGAGCTTGGTGCTGATGCGCCGCCCGTAGCCCATGCGAAAGTCGAACGGCGTGCCGACAATGAGAATGAGGTCGGCGTCGGAGAAAGCGGTGCCGCGGGTTCGATCGAAGTGGTGCGGATCGCCCGGCGGCAGCAGGCCGCGGCTGCCGCCGTTGAAGTAGCCGGGGATGTCAAGTCCGCGCAGCAGTGCGATCGCTTCCTCATGGCCCCGCGCCGCCCACACCTGCTGTCCGTACAGGATCGCCGGACGCTCGGAATTGACGAGCAGGTCGGCCAGCTTTTCGATGTCGCGGGGATCCCCGAGCGAGCGGGTCGAGGCGCGGTAGTGACCGGGCTTCGGGACGATGGCCTTGGATACCTCGACCTCGCGATCGAGGACGTCGCGCGGAATTTCCAGGTACACCGGTCCCGGGGCGCCGTTGAAGGCTTCCCGCGCCGCCATCGAGATCATGTCCGCGACGCGCTCGGTGCTCGGCACCGTGGCGGCGAACTTGGTGATCGGCGACATGAGATCGACGTGCGGCAGGTCCTGGAGCGATCCCATCTTGTGCTGAGTCAGCGCGCCTTGCCCGCCGATGTGGAGCACCGGGCTCTCGGAGCGAAAGGCCGTGGCAATCCCCGTCACCGCATTGGTGCAGCCGGGTCCGGCGGTGGTGACCACGCAACCGAGCTTGCCGGTCTGTCGCGCGTAACCGTCCGCGGCGTGCGCCGCGACCTGTTCGTGGCGCACGTCGATGATGCGGATCCCTTCATCGATGCAGCCATCATAGATGTCGATGATGTGCCCGCCGCACAGGGTGAAGATCGTATCGACGCCTTCGTTCTTCAGCGCCTTGGCGACCAAATGCCCGCCGGAAATGACGCTGGCGTCACGGGTCTTGCGCTTGAGCGTGTCTTCCGCGGTCGTCGTACCCTTGCTGTCCGTAGTCTTGGTCGCCGTCTCGAGCATGGATCCTCCATTCGTAACACTTGTCTACGACGCCAGGATTCCGGTCGTCGCAGCGTCGCGCGGGGAAACTCCGCGATTGCACCTGAGGTGCTTCCGGATCGCGCAGCAATCGCCCTTCCGCCACTTGCGGCGGAAGGGCGCCATCTTCAGGCGTCAGCGCGTTGCAAGCGTCGCACTCGCATCAACGGTGGCGGACCGATTGGTATACCTGCTGCGCATGGGCTTCAGGATCAAAATGGCCAACAGCGCCGCCAGGATGTTGAGAACGGCAGCCGCCATGAATACCGTGTGCCAGTTTCCTTTGGCCGCCATGACACTGGTTAGCGGTACGAGCAGCGCAGCCGTGCCCTTCGCGGTGTACATGAGCCCGGTGTTGGTGGTCGCGTAGGTGGCGCCGAAGGTATCGGTTACCGTAGAGGGGAAGAGGCTGTAAATCTCACCCCAGGCGAAGAACACCAGGCCGCTCAACAGCACGAACATCGTCGGGTCGGTGCCGAAATTGGCCAGCGCGATGATGCCGATGCCCTCGAGCCCGAAGGCGATGAACATGGTCTGTTCACGCCCGATCTGGTCGGAGACCCAACCGAAGAATGGCCGGGTCAGGCCGTTCAGTATGCGGTCGATGCTGAGGGCGAAGGTCAGCGCCGGCATCGTCAAGCCGATCAGGCTCACGGGGACGTCGGCCACCTTGAAATCCTTGGCGATCGGTGCCAGTTGCGCAACCGCCATCAGACCGCCGGCCGCCATCATGACGAACATGACATACATCACCCAGAAGACCGGGGTCTTGAGCATCTCGAGTGGCTGGGCCTGATGCCGTGAGGCACCGGGGGCCAGCTTCGGCGGCGACACCATGAAGCTCACCGCCGGAGCCATGATCAGCCAGCCGACCACCACCACGACGATGCCTTGCATCAGACCGAACGTCAGGAAGGTGTGCTCGTAGCCTGAGCTCTTGATCATGTGGGCGATGGGAATGATCGTCAGTGCCGAGCCCATGCCGAAGCCGGCCGCGGTCAGACCCGCCGCCAGGCCGCGCCGCCCGGGGAACCAGCGCACCGCATTGCCGATGCAGGTGCCGTACACGCCGCCGGCGCCGATGCCACCGATCGCCGCTGCGAAATAAAACATTCCCAAAGAGGAGGCGACGGAATTCATCGTCCAGGCGATGCCGCAGAGCGCACCGCCGATCACCACGATCCACTTCGGACCGAAGCGATCGACCAGGTACCCTTCGGCGGGCACCAGCCAGGTCTCGAGCAGAACGAAGATGGTGAAGGTGACCTGGATGGCCGCTTTGCCCCAATGGTATTTGTCGCCGATGGGTCCGACGAACAGCGTCCAGCCGTATTGCAGATTGGCGATCATCACCATACAGATGATGCCGATGATCAACTGCGCCCAGGGTCGGGCGAAGACTGAGGTGGTTTGAGAATTCGAATCGGTAACCATCGATGCTCCCCCTTCGTCGACTAAGTTGTAGAAGTCGTCAGCCGGTTGGCATGAATTTCTGTGATTCGTAGCACGAGCCAGCGTTGGACTTGTTGTCAGGTGCCCTCATGCAGGCGGGACAGATCGCGCCTCCGGAACCCGTCGTTCGATCGTCGGCACCACAATGAGGCCCTGGAACGGTGCATGGGATCAGCGCTTTTTTTGAACTGCGGCCGACCATATGTGATATATCTCGACCTTGTCAACACTAGGTTCCGAGCGCCTGAGGCGTACAGGCGCCAGCGTGCAGGGGGCTGGAGAAGACTTTGGGAGGGTAAACCCGCAGATTGATGCACCAATTTGGGGAGAACGACCCTGCAATGATATCTGATATATCGACAGGATTGACGCAGTGCGTTATGCGCTCCGGGGCCATGCCTTGCTCAAGGACGCCATCGCGAGCACCGACATATACAGCGAGCGCCAGCCGCTGCGACTCGATGAGCGAGAGTTGATGCAGGCGCTCGGCGTGAGTCGAACCCCGGTGCGCGAGGCGCTGTCGATCCTGGAGCAGGAGGGCTTTGTCAGGACGGTTCCACGCCGCGGAATCTTCATCGTCCGAAAATCGAAGCGCGAGATCATCGAGATGATCCAGATGTGGGCGGCGCTGGAGAGTATGTCGGCGCGCCTGGCCACGCTGCATGCGCCCGATGCGGAAATCGGCAAGCTGCGTCATCTGTTTGATGAGTTCCAGAACTCCCCGCCCGCGGAGCACCTCGACGAGTATTCGGACGCCAATATCGCCTTTCATCAGATGATCATCCGCCTGGGCGGCTCGCAACTGATCGCCGACGCGACCAAGAATCTGTTCCTGCACGTGCGCGCGATCCGCAGGGCCACGATCTCGCAGAACGGGCGCGCCGCACGCTCGATCATCGATCACCTGAAAATCATCGAAGCCCTCGAGCGGCGCGACACCGAGCTCGCCGAGCGGCTGACGCGTCAGCACACGCTCGACCTCGCCGCGCACGTCGAACGCTACTGCGAGTTCCTCGATTAGCGCGCCCGGCGACCGCGCGGCCGTTTGCTGCGCGGCGGCGCCTGGGTACCGGCCTGCACCAGGCGCTCGATCAGCGCCGCACCCTGGTGCATCAGGAAATCCTTGAATGCCGCCGCTACCGGCGGCAGGCGCTTGGTGCGGTTGTGCACCAGATACCAGTTCAACATGGCCGGAAAGTCCTGCACGTCGAGCACCACCAGGCTGCCGACCAGCAGATCAAGACCAATGGTGTGGGCGGAGAGGAACGCAATGCCCATGCCGGCGACCACCGCCTGCTTGATGGTTTCGGTGCTGCGGATCTCCATGGCGATGTTGAGGCGGGAGAACTGCCGACCGAATACTTCGCGCATTGAATTCCAGGTGTCGGATCCCTCTTCGCGTTGTACGAAGCGCTCGCGGTTGAGAGCCGCGCGCGGAATCTGCCGCGCCCGGGCGAGCGGGTGGCTCGGTGCTGCCACAATGACATAGGGATGCGGCGCGAACGGCATCGCGACGATGTCCATATCGCGCGGTGGCCGGACCATTACGGCGAGATCGGTGAGATTGTCGGCCAGCTGGCGCAGCAGGCCCTCGCGATTGTGCACCGTGAGATTGAACGTGATTCCCGGATGGCCGGCACCGAAGGCCGCCAGGACCCGCGGAAAGAAGTAGTCGCCGGCGCTGATGACGGCGACGTTGAGGCGCCCGCCGGTCACTCCCTTGAGTTGCGCCAGCGCGTCTTCGGCTTCCTTGATGCGCTGGGTAATAGCCTTGGCACAGTGAAGCATTTCCTCGCCTGCGGGCGTCAGGTAGGTGTTGCGACCGATGCGCTCGAACAGCGGCAACCCGACGTGGGACGCAAACTCCTTGAGTTGCGTCGAGACCGCCGGTTGCGAGAGGTGCAGCTCTTCGGCCGCACGCGAGAAGTTCATGTGCCGGGCTGCCGCCGCGAACACCCGCAATTGCCGCAGCGTCACGTTCTTCATGCCGCCAGCATACCCGTCCTCGAGGTATTCTCAAAAGCTTATGGTATCGATAGAAATCTTTAACTTTTCTTCTGATACGACCGGGGGTAGGCTGACCGCAAGATGCATGGAGTCAGCAATGCCCGACGTTAACCAGACTGTAGCGGTCGATGCGACGAGCGACCCCCTCGCCGCGGAACTCGAGGCGTACAACCGCGCGTTCTGCGAACTCGAACTGCCATGGCGATGGGATGTCCAGACATTCCGTCATCTCGTGAGCGTCGCGCCTGACCAGGATGTCGTCGGCGCCTACGTGGAGCGCAACCAGGCGCACCTGCTGCGGGTCTACGAAAAGGCGTTTCTGCGGAACCTGGTGCTCTCGGCCAAGGACCGCTGCCGGCGCGAATCGCAGTCCCCGGCTTGGTGACGAGGCTGCCGGCTGCAGCACGCGTCGCTGCGCCCACCTGATCGATCAGCCGCTCGCCGGCGCACGCTGGCGCACCAGGTGGCCGAAAACAAAAGGGGAGCGCGATGAAGATCGCCATCATCGGTTGCGGCGCCATCGGCGGTTACGTGGGCGCGAAGCTGGCGCTGGCGGGCGAGCAGGTCACCTTCATCGTGCGCGGCGCGAATCTGGAGGCGGTTCACCGCCGCGGCGTCAGGCTCATCCTCGGCGATGGCAGTGAGCACGTGGCGAGCAACGTCATGGCTACGCAGGACTGCGCTGCCGCAGGCGCGCAGCAGCTGGTGATCCTCGCCGTAAAGGCCCATCAGCTCGAGGCTGTCGCCAGCGATGTACCGCATCTGTACGGGCCCGACACGGTCGTGGTGACCATGCAGAACGGCATCCCCTACTGGTATTTCCATCACCATGGCGGTGAATGGGCCGGCAGCGTGGTGCGCAGCGTGGATGCGGGCGGGGTCATCGGGCGGATGATCCCCGCCGAGAGAGTCGTCGGCTGCGTGGTGTATCCGGCCGCCGAGCTCATCGCCCCCGGGGTCGTGAAGCATATCGAGGGTGATCGCTTCCCGGTCGGAGAGCTCGACGGTACGAGCAGCGAGCGCGTGCAGCGGGTTTCGCAATGCTTCGCGCGCGCTGGATTCAAGGCACCGGTGCTCGACGACATTCGCGCCGAGATCTGGCTCAAACTCTGGGGCAATCTCACCTTCAATCCCATCAGCGCGCTGACCCGCTCGACGCTGGCCGACATTTGCCAGTTTCCAGCCACGCGCGCGCTGGCGGCGGCGATGATGACCGAGGCGCAGACCATCGCGCACAAACTCGGCATCGTGTTTCGCGTCAGCCTGGACAAGCGTATCGCCGGCGCCGAGAGAGTCGGCCACCACAAGACTTCCATGCTGCAGGATGTCGAGGCGGGGCGCCTGCCGGAGCTCGAAGCGCTGGTCGGATCGGTCGTGGAGCTGGGCCGTCTCACACGCACGCCCACCCCGCATATCGACGCGGTGTATGGTCTCACGCAGCTGCTGGCCCGCACGATTGCGCTCACCCGACAGGGTGCGTAGCGAAAGGCGCGCCGGGCGGGCCGCCGGGGCGCTGTCGGCGAGCCGATCGAGTAAGCTAGCGTCCGTGAAACCCTGGAACCAGTGCCCTGAGCACCGGCGAGCCGGCTGATGCCTGGCGGCCGGATTGATCCCGCGCGCGCTTTCGCTCCGCTGGGCATCGCGGTACTCACGATTTCCGATTCGCGCGACGCGGCCACGGACACCTCCGGCGACCTGCTCGCCGAGCGCATCGTCGCCGCGGGCCATCGCCTGGCGGCGCGCGCGCTGGTGCGCGACAGCAAGCTTCACATTCAACAACAGGTACGCAGCTGGATCGACGATCGCGGCGTGGACGTGATCATCAGCACCGGTGGCACCGGCCTCACCGGGCGCGACGTGACACCCGAAGCGGTGCGGGAGCTGTTCGAGAAGGAGCTCGAAGGATTCGCCGTGCTGTGGCATCTCGCCTCATACGAGACGGTCGGGGTCTCCACCATGCAGTCCCGGGCTTGCGCGGGGATTGCCGGCGGTACCGTGATCTACGCACTGCCCGGATCCAATGGCGCTTGCCGCGACGGCTGGGACAGGTTGATCTGCCCGCAACTCGACAGCCGTCACCGGCCGTGTTCGATCGTGGAAGTCATCCCTCGCTTTCAGGAAACTTAGGGCGCGGATCTCACGCGATGGCCGCAGATCGAGCTGACCCGGCCTCTGCCGGGGACACGGTTGAGGTCGCACGCACGAAGATGCTGGCCACCGTGGCTCCACTCCCACAGGAGCTGATTGGCACCGAAGCGGCAGCCGGGCGCACGCTGGCTGCCACGCTGCAGGCGGCGCGGGCGCAACCGCCATTTCGCTCCTCTGCCATGGATGGTTACGGCGTGCGGGCGGCCGATCTCGCGCTGGGCCGATTCACCGTGCTGGGAGAAGCGCTGGCCGGCAGAGGGTACGCGGGCGGCCCCCTCGGCACCTCCGGTGCGGTACGCATCTTCACCGGCGCGCCGGTTCCCGAGAGCGTGGACCTCGTCGTGCCGCAGGAGCGCGCCAGACGCGAGGGCGAGACCGTGTGGCTGGACGTGCCGGCGCCGCTGCGCACCAACATCCGCGCAGCGGGCGTCGACTTCAAGGCGGGGGACCTGTTGGTGCGAGGCGGCACCCGGCTGCACGCCCGTCACGTCGCGCTCATCGCCGCGGCCGGCATCGGTTCGGTGAGCGTCACACGCCAACCACGGGTCGCAGTGCTGGCCACCGGCAACGAGATCGTACAACCTGGCGCGCGCGCCGCTCCCGAGCAGATTTTTGACTCGGTGAGTTTCGGACTCGGCGCAATGATCGAAGACTGGGGCGGCAAACCGATTCGGATCGCAGCGCGGCCCGACGAGAC
>WNFR01003543.1_pt1 | contig 16102 bp, 10 predicted proteins | sample 5400221 | NCBI WGS metagenome assembly WNFR01 (sample SAMN13153357, study PRJNA577476) | soil metagenome | isolation source: 40 cm soil under Madrone tree | place: USA:California | collected 2016-06-14 | reverse complement strand
AGCGTTCGGAAGGGATGTGATGGATGGCGCGCCGGATGGATACAGCACGTACTTCATTCGAGGCGTCACCCGTTGGGTTAAGGATTGCTCGGCTCGGTAAGATACAGAGTCCGCGTTTTTGTTTGGACTGCAGAGGAGGACGTACTCCAGAATTGTAAGCGACCGGCGGATTCGAACGGCCCGTGGAGAATCTCGCGGTCTGCACAAAATCTAAAACCGACCTGGCGGGCAACCAGGGTAATTGCCTATACAGATCGCGATCTCTGCCGCACTGGATTGGGTTAGCGGAAGGGACTCGCCCGCAACCAATCCGGACAGAGATCAAAACCACCTCGTGGCGTCTTACTATCTTTCTGAGCGCAACCGCAGCATTGAAATGATCCAGGCGCGTAAGTAAATTCATTGGAAATTGCCAGATGACCTCGCCTGGCAAAATCCTTTCCTGAATCCGCATGATCATCCCGCTTTCCGGCAATTACCACGTCTCAGAAGTAATTAATTGAGGCAGTTCCTCCTGCCGCTCCCCGGCCGCTCCAAGGACAGCAAACAAAAGGAGAACAGCAAGGACGATACGTTCGAGACGCAGCAGATGGTTCGCAGAAAGCGCAGGGACGCTTTCATCCAGACTAATTCTGGTTGCAAATGTCCGCGAAAAAAGTATTCTAGTGCCTTCAGTTGGGTCCTTGGCCCTGCTGCAGAGTCCTCCCCCTCGTACTTTGCGTAAGGCAGCGGCTAGTTCGATTTAAGAATTATTGGAAAACATGTTTGGAACGAGGCGGCGGAGGCCAAGATGGCTCGCGCCCTTCAAGTGGTTAGCTCTCACCTCCTGGGTGCCCTGGAAATTGAGCAGGCACTCTCTGTTCAAGAAAGTCTAGTCAAGCTGCTCCTGCCGCACGCCGCAAGTGAAGCCGAGACACTCAAACGGCCGAATTGCCCACGTGTTTTCCTGCTGGACGGCTGTTCTGTGAATTTGCCTTTGGGGCCTCTGAGTGGCCGATTGCGTGCCAATTCGCCGGGTAGCAAATTTCTGGCCCTTCTTCCCCCCGATAGAAGCTGCGAAAACGAAATGATGCTCTTATTTCACTGGGGAATCGACGGTTTCGTGACTTTGCACAAGAGGTGGAAGACGGAACTTCCAAAAGCGGCCCTCGCGCTACTCCGGGGCAGGCTTTGGGTGCCTTCGGAAGTGCTGCTGGCATTCGTGAAGCAGATGAAGACAGTGCTCGATAGGCAGCTGCTGGCGGGTCAAACACTGACGGCACGGGAAGGTCAAGTGCTCCAGCTGCTTTTCAGGCACCTCACAAACAAGGAGATTGCGCACCAGTTAAACATTAGCGAACGCACGGCAAGATTCCATGTCTCCAACGTCCTCAGCAAACTCGGACTCGAAAACCGCAGGAGCCTTGTTGGCGGTGCTTTGGTCAATTGATTACGCGAGAGCGCCCCTCGAGAATTCAGAAACGAAAGTGTTCTCTAAATAATTTCAGGGCCGCGTCACTGAGGCACTGAAGCCGAATCGGGGAGTGAACGGATGGCAACGCTCGCGGTCAAGACCGGGACGCAAAGAACGCTAAAGTCGCCCCTACACGAGGAGTGAGAAGAGCCGGGCTAGACGGAGGTGACGAAGCTGCCGTCGGGGGCCACGTAGCCGTAGGCCATGCTGGGGGTGTTGAAGGCGAAGCCGGGATTGCCGTGGCTGTCGAGGAGGATCAGGCCGCCGGTGGCGTGGGTGCGTTTGGCGAAAAGGTGGACTGCTTCGCGCGCGGCCATATCGGCGGTGGAGACGTCGCAGGAAGAGGCCGCCGGTGAGTCCACACAAATGGCGCGCTGGCGAAGGAGATCGACGGCGGTTTTGGCCAAGACGACCTTCATGATGGCTTCGCCGTAGCCGGTGCAGGAGACGCCACCGGCTTCGGAGTCGGCGTAGCAGCCGCAGCCGATCAGAGGGGAATCGCCGACGCGGCCGGGAAGTTTGCAACACGTGCCGCCGGTGGAAGTGGCGGCGAATAAGTTTCCGTCGCGATCGATGGCGACGGCGCCCACGGTCCCCTGTTCGTGGCCGCGGTGATGCTCGGCGGCGTGTTTGTCCGTCTTGCACTTCATCCAGGCTTCCCGCTCGGCTTCGCTGACCAATTCCTCCGGCTTACAGAGCTTGATTCCCTGCTCTTTGGCGAAGCGCTCCGCGCCTTCGGCGACGAGCATCATGTGCGGGCAATTTTCGAGGATCTTGCGGGCGACCTGAATGGGATTCTTGATGCGTTGCAAAGTGGCGGCAGCGCCGGCGTGAAGCGTTGCGCCGTTCATGACGATGGCGTCGCATTCGACGTGGCCATCCAGATTGAGGTGCGAGCCGTAACCGGCGTCGAAGACGGGATCATCTTCGAGGACAACGATGGCGGCTTCGATGGCGTCCAGAGCGGAGCCGCCGCGGCGCAGGATGGACCAACCCGCAGTGAGAGCGTCATGGCAGCCGGATGTGCAAGCGTCTACGGCTTCGTCAGGAATGTCCCAAGCGCCGCCATGAACAATGAGAGCAGGTTTCATCGAAATCAGGATGGCAAAGGGATGGCGGTTTGTCTAGGCGAGGCCGAGAGATGACCCGAAGAAAAAGAACTTAACACAGAGATCAAGGAGTTCGCCCCGACCGAATCGGGGCGGGCGCCGTTCACAGAGAAGAAAAAACCATCAGACAAAGAAATCGAGAATAAAAAGAAGGAAACCGATGAAGAGAAGAATGGGGCCGGTATTGACGCGGCTGCGCGGAAGGCGGCTCAGGGAGCGGACAAAGGAAGTGGGGATGGCTTTGAAGCGGGATTCTTCGCGCATGGCGTAGAACGGACCGACGGGCGTATAGCGGGAGAAGTTTCGGCGGAAAACGGAAATCTCATCCTGGATCCATACGGAAAATTCGCCGCGGTTGCGCCACAGGAGCGTGGCACCAGTCAGGAGTAAGAGATAGCCGAAAAAGGCTAGTAGCCCGAGCGCCGGGCCTGCTCCCCAGTTCATAAGTCCTCACAGGCGGCCCACACGATTTAGTTGTCAGGACGCCCGGAACAGCCAGATGGTTACTCGCCGTCGTGGATGGTGACGAGGCGGACGATTTCAAATTCCTTCTTGCCGGCGGGCGTGGCAACTTCGATTTCGTCGCCGACCTTGCGGTTGAGGAGGGCCTTGCCGATGGGGGAGGTGGTGGAGATGAGACCCTTCTCGGCGTCGACTTCCTCGCTGCTCACGAGCGTGTATTCGATTTTTGCGTCGCGCTGCAGGTCCAGAACGGTGAGTCGGGAACCGTAGCCGGAGCGGTCTTTCGGGATATTGCTGAGGTTCAGCATGCTGAGATCGCCCATACGCTTCTTGAGATGGCCGATCTTGAGGTTGACGTAGCCTTGGCGTTCCTTGGCGTACTTGTACTCGGCGTTTTCAGAGAGGTCACCGTGAGCGCGGGCGACAGCGATCTCCTTGGGAAGCTCGACGCTGAGCTCGTGGGAGAGCTGGTCGATTTCGTCCTGGAGCTTCTTCTTGATCTTGGCGAGTGGGTCGGACATGGTAGTCGGTTTCAGTTCGTAAAAAAAGGCGGCGGAGTCCGGAACCAACCGATGGTCTCCCGGACCCCGCGTAAGGGAACATTATAGATGCGGGGGAATTGAAGCCACAAGGGGAAGCGGCGGAATACCCCAGAATTGTTCTTTCCAGGCGTGGTCCACGTATTTATGGGACCGGGACGTAGGTATTGACGCGGCTCGCGAAGAGGCCTCATCGACATTTAGCGAACTTTTACGTCGAGGCTCTGGGTACGGGTGTTGCCGGCAGCATCGGCGATGGTAAGCGTGTAGGTAGTTGATTTGGTGGGGGTTACTTCAACACAGCGGGAGTAAGAGGGCCAGACGGGATGGCGCTGAGGTTCGAGCTTGACGGTCTTGGCGTTGGCTACGCCGTAGCACAACTGGACGGATTCGCCGCGGCGAATTTCTCCCGGAGAGGCGTAGAAGTTTTGGATGGCGAGTTCCTTTCCGCCGAGTTGTTCGAGGGCGACGCGATCCTGCTCCTGTTGTTTCTGGGTTCTCTCTTCTTTCGCACGCTTTTCGATGCCGCGGTTTTCCTGCCAACGGGAGAAAACGACCCAGCACACCACGAGCGCGGCGAGGGAGAGAGCGGCCCAGGAATAAAGGAAGGCATTCTTGAAGGCGGATTTTTTTTGCGGATCCGGTTGAGCCAGCATGCATGCACCTCGTGAGGAAAAGAGCTTCCATAGAAAAAATAACTCGAAACGGCATCCGAAGATAAGATGCAGCAAAATTCCTGCGGGACTCTCGCGAAGTCAGCGGTTGGTTTCTATTCCGGCGGGGTCGCGCTGAAAGAGATTGCAAATGTTGTCCGAGCGCCATTGGTTTAATGTCCGGCTGATCGCCAACGGCTGAAAGCAATCAGAATACCTATTTATTCCATCGAAAGAATCGCTTTGACAGGGATGCGGGCGCTGCCTCTAATGATGGCCTATTAAGTCTTTCTCTCCTGTCCGCAGCAAGAGGTGATTATGAGAAACATTTTCATGGGCCTGCTCGGCATCCTCCTGGGAACTTTTAGCTGTTACGCACAATCCACCACATCAATGCGCGGGGTCATTACGGACCCGTCCGGTGGAGTCATTCCGGAGGCAACCGTTACCATAACCAACGCGGACAACGGTTTGTTGCGCCGAAACGTTACCGATACTAGTGGAGAGTACAAATTCCTGCAAATTGCTCCCGGAACCTACAAGCTCACGGCGGAGAAAGAGGGATTCGCCACGATGACACGGAGCGACGTCAAGCTCCTCGTGAATACTCCCACGACGCTCGATTTGGCGATGGCCGTCAGTGCCACCGGCGAAGTGGTGAATGTGGCGTCGGAAGTCTCACAGGTGAACACGACAGACGCCAGTATGGGCAATCCGTTCAGCGAGATGCAGGTGAGGCAAATCCCGCTGCAAACGCGAAATGTGGTGGAACTGCTGAGCGTGCAAGCAGGCGTGACTTCCAACGGAGAAGTGCTGGGGGCGCGCCGCGACCAGAACAACGTTACTTTGGACGGCGCGGATGTAAACAATAACCAGAATTCCGGCTTGGTGGCGCAAACGACGGCCACCGGCACGGGCGGATACCAGGGATCAAACGCCAATGGCGCAAATATCAATTCCGGGTTTAATGCGGTACTGCCAATTCCGCTGGATTCAGTCCAGGAATTCCGCGTGACCGTGGCTGGAGAAGGCCCCAACCAGGGGAGATCGTCCGGCGGACAGGTTACGCTGGTGACGAAGAGCGGGACAAATCAGCTCCATGGCTCGTTGTATGAATACAACCGCAATACCGCTACGGCCGCTAACACGTGGTTCAACAACCAAGCCGGAGTGCCACGGCAGCCACTGGTTCGGAACCAGTTCGGCGGTTCCGCCGGCGGCAAAATCGTGCGCGACCGGGCCTTCTACTTCTTCAATTACGAGCAGCGACAGGATGGCAGCGGCGTTGCGCAGGTCCGCGCGGTGCCTTCGGATACCCTGCGCCAAGGAATCTTTAAATATACGATGTGTAACAACCCCACTGGTCTCAATGGTATTTGTGATCCGGCGAAGGACACGATATTTGTTCAGACAATCTCGGCGAGCGACATCAAGTCAGTGGATCCGCTGAATCAGGGAGTTAACGCCAGCATCCTTCCCGTCTTGAATCAATACCCTCACGGCAACGCTCCGTCTTTTGGCGAGGACGGAGGGCTAAACTTTAGCGGCTATCGGTTTAATGCGCCGAGTCATCGCAGCGATCATGCGATTGTCGGCAAGATCGACGTGCACCTGGATAGAGCCGCCAAACACACTTTGAGCGTGCGCGGAACGCTTGCGGACAACACCGACGATCAGATCCTGGCGCAGTTGCCGGGGCAAAGGCCGGCATCAACGCTGCGTGACAACAGCAAAGGTTTTGCCGCGCAGTACACGGCGGTCTTGCGAACAAATCTGATCAATGTTTTGAATGTGAGTTACACGCGATTTGGCCAAGCTTTGTCCGGGGTGACGGGGCCGCTGCTATTCCAAACGAATCTCGACCCACTGCAGAATCCCTACGCGCGTCCGTACGCTCAGACCTTGCCCACGCTGAATCCGAACGATGACGTCACGTGGAGCACGGGTCCGCACACGATCACGGCGGGCTTTTCTGCCCGGATCATTCACAACAACACGAGTTCGTATGCCAATTCTTTCCCGCGTTACGGTTATGGCGCGACCGAATTGATCGGCCTGGGGGCGGATATCGATAACGCACTGACAAGTTTCATGTCGTCGGACCCCGGGCGATTCGGGGCCAATCCGGGGCTTGCCGATACAGCCTCGGTCACGAACGGAATGGGCGCCATTCTTGGACTGGTGAACGACGATTTTCATACCAACCAGTTCGACCGGAGCGGCAACCCTCTGGCGCTGGGTGCGCCGCAGGTGCGCTCTTTCATCGAACACGATTATGCGCTCTACGTAGGGGATACGTTTCGCGTGAACCGCAGTCTGACGCTGACATTTGGTTTGCGCTGGGAGGATTACCGGCCGCCCTACGAGGCACACGGATTGCAGTCGACATCCACCGTTCCGCTGACGCAATACTTTGCGGAGCGCGATCGTCTTCAGAGCCAGGGGGTGCCACAGAACGCAATGCCCAACGCTACCCTAAGTTGGGCCCTGAATGGACCCGCGAACGGCAAACCAACGTGGTGGAAACCTTCCAATCTGAACTTCGGACCGCGCTTCGGATTGGCCTACGCCCCGACCGACCGAGGCGGGTGGCTCGGGAAGGTTTTCGGAAAGAGTGGAGCGTTCCGGGCAGGAGCCAGCATGGTCTACGATCGCTTTGGCAGCGACCTGATCACGCAGTACGATCAGAATGGCTCACTGGGCGTAGCGAATAAGGAGAATCTCCCGGATTCGTACAGCTTCAGCACTAGCGCGCGCTACACCGGCGCCGCGCCCGCGTTACCAATCCCTCCGCAAGAGACGTTCCCGTACACGCCGCCTCAGATTGCTGCGATCGCCGGGGACTTCGAGGGCATTTCGCCAAATCTGAAGCCGCCGTACGCATACGTTCTGAATGCCAGCTTCGCGCGGGAAATTCCCGGCGGGATGACCATCGAGGTCGGCTACGCCGGGCGCCTTTCGCATCGGCTCCTTATGGAAGGGGATGTTTATACTCCGCTCGAGTATTTCAAAGATCCGAAGTCTGGAGTCACTTGGGAACAGAACGCGGCCAAGGTGCGCGCAATGTTTGATTCCGGCTTGACGGTGAACCAGGTGAAGGCCAATCCGAGCCTGGTGCCGACGCTGCCGTTCGTCGAGAACATGTGGCCCACGCTGGCGAATGTGGACGTCGCGGGGAGCGCCTCAGCGAACTATTTTCTGTGCGTGTATCAGGATTACGGCGGGAGCTATCTCGACTGTCTCCACGCCTTGGATCGCAACATCACGAGCTCATACAACCCGGGCACGTGCCTGTCGGTGACCGGATGCTATACATTCTTCCCGCGGCAAGGCAGCTCCATGCCAACGTGGATGAATAGCGGCACGGCCGCGTATCACGCACTAACCGTCTCGCTGCGGCGCAGGTTTTCCAGAGGCCTGTCCTTCGATTTTAACTACACCTGGTCGCATTCGATCGATGACGGCTCCGCCGCGGAGTCTGGAGCCGGCGAACAAGGGGCGGCGATTCAAAACATATTCAATAGGAGAGAATTCCGAGGTTCCTCCGATTTTGACATGCGGCACAACATCACCGGCAATGTGCTCTACGGGTTGCCGTTCGGCAAGGGCAAGGCCTTGTTCCACGACGCTCCCGGGTGGGCCAACGCGATCATAGGTGGATGGCAGGTGTCCGGCTTGACGCGGTTCCGGACCGGGCTGCCTACCACAGTGGCGGGCGGTCTGGAGTACAACGCCAATTACTGGCTGAGCTCGCTGGCGATCGTCACGGGGCCGGTTAAGACCGGGAAGCACATCGACCAGAACGGGAATCCCAGCATCTTTGCAACTACGAGTGCCTCGAACTCCTTCGCGGATGAGCTTCCAGGGCACACCGGGACGCGCGCAGCCGTCCGCCTGGCTTCCTTTTTTAACACCGATATGGCGGTGACAAAGGGATTCCAGCTGCCGCGGGAAAGCCAGCGGATTCAGTTCCGGGCGGAGGCCTTCAACGTGTTTAATAACGTCAACTTCACAAACCCCAGCCTGGCCTTGACTGCGCCCTCGACGTTTGGCGAATACCAGGGTGTGATGGACCCGCGCGTGATGCAATTCGCGCTGCGATACGAATTCTAAGCGCGTCGGCCCGCAAGCGCGCGCCGCTATCGTGTACCGTGCGGGATCTGAGTACCTACGCAGTTGCTAGAGCGGCGTCATCGGGTTCGCGGGTACACCCGGAAGCATCGTCGAGCCGCATAACCATGGTGGAAATCTGGACTTCGGGGCAAAGCTCGGGGACGGGCAGCTCCAGCGCGATGCGGGAGCCCTGATCCGGTGCTTCCTTGGCCAGAACGATTACGCGAGAACTCAAATACAGCGCCTCTTGGGTATTGTGGGTCACGAAGAGGACCGTAATTCCAGTGTCGCGCCAGAGCTGGCGAATGAGGCGCTGCATGTCCTTGCGCGTGCCCGGATCGAGCGCGCTGAATGCTTCGTCCAAGAGCAGAATCCTAGGTTTGTTAATAAGGGCTTGGGCGATGGCGACCCGCTGCTGCATGCCGCCGGAGAGCTGGTCCGGATATTTACCGGCATCGGCATCGTGCAAACCGAGTCGGCGGATATAGTGCATGGCTTCCTGCCGAAATTGGCGACGGCGACGGAAGTAACGCGGCGTCAGACGAGTGAGCAGATTGAATTCGTTGACTTCCGGCCCGAAGGTGATGTTGCCGAGAACGGTCTTATCGGGAAAGAGCGAGTACTTCTGAGGAACGAAGCCGCATGTGCGATCGGGCTGGCGGCGTTCGACGCCATCGATTAGGACGCAGCCAGCGGTTGGCAGTTCCGAGCCCAGGATGAGCCGCAAAAGCGTGGATTTTCCGCACCCGGTCTGACCCAAGAGACAGACGAATTCACCCTCTTCGATGCTCAAATCGAGGTTGCTCAATACCGGGCGAGACGGCCAACCGTAAGCAACGGAAACATTCTGGATGTGAATCAAAGCCATGCGTGTCAGGCCTCGTGGAACCAGGGGTGGAGCTTGCGATTGATGAGGCGCATCGCCAGGTCCACCAGGAAAAGCAGCAACGCCACCCACAGCACGTAGGGGATAATTACATCCATTCCCATGTGCCGGCGCAGCAAGGCGATCCGGTAAGCCAGGCCGTCGGTGGAGGCGATCATCTCTCCGGCAAACAGAAACAGCATCACCGCTTTCAGGTTGAGGCGGATGCTGTTCAGCACGCGTGGCGTGATCTGCCGAAGGACGACCCGGTAGGCAACGTCGAAATCGCCAGCGCCGAGCGTGAAGGCTTTCACAATCTGCTCACGCGGGACGCTTCGAGTCAGGTTGAAGGTGTCCAGGATGATGGTCGGAGTCACGCCGATGACAATCAGCATGATTTTAGAGAGTTCATCGATGCCGAAAGCGATAAACAGAATCGGCAGGAGCGAAAGAGCGACAATTTTGTCAAAGAAGAGCACAAAACGCGAAAAGAAGACTCCGACGTACGGAAACAGGCCCATGTGGAGGCCAAGGATGACGGCGGGAGTGAGCAGCAGCAAGCTGTAGAAGAAGCGCCGCGAGGTGGCTTTGGTGTCCTTCCAGAGCATGCTCGCGAAGAAGCGTTGCGGCAGACTCGCATTTTCTGCAATGGTTTGCTCGTCGTCTTCCGCGGGCTTGAACGCGGCATCGTAGGTGCTGCGCGCCATTTGCGGAACAGTGGGCACGATGCGATCGTCGGTGTTCTCCTGGTGGCGTCTGTGGGCGGTCTGAAGGTAAAGCCCGATCCCCAGAGCGAACAGGAACCAGGAGAGAAGAACGGCCCACGTCCGGCTGGGTATGGCGTGAACGAGTTGAAACTTATGTCCCATAGATCCTTCTTACAGCTTGGCTTGCGACGCCATCTCCATATAAGCGGTCTCAAAGCGCAAACGAACATGGTCGGCCTTGCCTTGGATGGAACCGTCAGGGTAGCGAATGGCGACATCGTCGACGGACCCAGTTTTCTCGCCCAAGAGTCCGTGTTCAAAGCAGAATTGCCGTACCAGCGCCATTTTCTGTTTGAGTTCCGACGACTTGCCGAACTGCGCGGCGGATTGCGGCTGATAGAACATTTTGGTAGTGCTGAGCTGCTCCCTATAAGAAGTCAGAGAATCGGCCGAGCCTTCGGCGATGGCGGCCAGCACCTTGTCGGCTGAGGGATCTTGCGCGGACATCAGTCCCATCATTTCGTACCACGCGCCAGCCAGGGCTTTGGCAAATTTCTGTCCGGAGCCGTCGGGCCGATCGAGCACGTCAGTACGCACGACGGTAAGGTCGAGAATCTCGCCGGGAATTTGCGATGAGTTGAAAAGCGAAGATACGCCCTTCTCTTTCGAAAGTTGGGAAAGCATTGGCTTCCAGGTGACTACGGCGGAAGCGCTGTTGTCGCTGATGAACGCGGACTGAATGTCGGAATCGGAAGTGTTGATTTTGCGCACCTGCTTAATCTGGCCGCGCAAACCATTCATGGTTAAGGCGCGGTCGAAGAGGTACTCCGACACGGTTTTCTCCACCAGAAGCATTTTCTTGCCCGGCAGGTCCTTCATTTGGAGGCCATTACGCACCAGCAGGGCGTCATTCCCATTGGAATAATCACCAATGATGACGACGGTGGTGGGTACGCCCGACGCCGCGGGCATGTCCAGCGCTTCCATGTTGGTCATGGTGCAGGCGTCGATATTGCGCGAGACAAAGGCGTCCAGCGAGGGGGCATAGTCGAAACGCTGGACCTTGATGGTGATGCCGTATTTGTCCGCCCACTTTTTAAGAATTCCGGACTTTGCCAGGTAGTGATACGGCGTCCAGCCTGCGTAGATAGACCAGCCGACGGTAAAGGTCGGTTTCTCAGCAAAGGCGGGGGTTGTCAGCAACAAAAAGAGCGACATGAAGCGCAGTATGATTCGGTGCTCCCGCAACACTGAAGCGCGGCGGAGGATTGATGGACGCATATTCTGCGAAATCTTAGCGCGAGGGCGCCTTCGCTATGATTGAATCTTTCGATGGCTGCGATTCACGAATTTAATGATGACAGGTAGTTGCGCCAACCTCCGAAGCGCGTGATTTCGGTGGCGGCGGCGAGTGCATAAGGCTCGCAGATAAAGCATTTGGCCATTTCGCCGGAATCGAGCGTGACGTTGCCGATGCCGAGAGGCTCGGGGACCTCCGCCACGAAACTGCCGAATTGGTCCTCCGGTAGCGTCCAAACCTCCACTGCAATGCCAGGTCCCTGAAATCGGTCATCGCGCACCAAGCCGGGTTTGGGCGGCTTGGTGCCCGCCAGCGCATAGAGCCGGTAGCCGGGTGCTGTGCGGCAGGTCCTTTTCAGGCGCGCGCCGCGCTTGGTCAATTGGGAATTCAGAGGCTGGCCGGTGAGATGGGCGCCAACCACGGCGAGGTCCACGCATCCGGGCGCCTTGTCAAGAAGCGGAGTCTTCGCGCCGAGATAGCGATGCGCGAGCGCCAGCAGAGCTTCGTCCGAAAAGGCCGGTGCTATGAAAGAAATCCCAAATGGCAGGCCGTTCGAACGGAAGCCGGCGGGAGCGGCAACGGCGGCGAGGTCCATCAGGTTTACAAAATTTGTGTAGTAGCCGAGATTCGTGTTCAGCTTCACCGGATCCGAGGCTACCTGGTCGTGAGTATAAATGGTTCCGGTGGTGGGCAAGACGAGCAGGTCCATGGTGGCCCATTGTTTGGCGGCCGCGCGGCGCAAATCCATGAGGCGATATTCAGCCTCGAACACGTCCGCGGCGGTGTAGCGCTCTCCGCCAGAAATAATGCCGTGGACCACGGGGTTCATTTCATTCGAATGCCCGCGAACGAAAGACTGGATTGCAGCCAGGCGCTCGGCCACCCAGGGACCTTCGTAGAGCAAGTCGGCGGCGGCGCGGAAGATTGAAAAATCGATTTCGATCTTCTCGCCGCCGAGATTCTTCACTTTGCAGACTGCCTCTTCGTATAGCGCTCGCGCTTCTTCGTCGCCGAAAAATTCAAGCTGTTCAGGCGGAGGAACACCGAACCGGAAAGGAGCATTCAGCCAAGGGGCGGCATCTTCACCCGGCCGGGGCGTACGGGAGAACGAATCGCCGGAATCAAAACCCTTGGAGCCTCGCCAGACCATGTGCGCCACGTCGCAAGTGGATGCCAGGATGGAGACGCAATCGAGCGTGCGGCAAGCCGGGACCACGCCCGCGGTGCTGAGCAAGCCTCGCGTTGGTTTCAGGCCAATCAAATTGTTGAACGCCGCCGGCACGCGGCCCGAACCCGCCGTATCGGTGCCCAGGGAAAATGTTACGAGACCCTTCGCCACCGCAACTGCTGATCCCGAACTCGAGCCGCCGGAAATGTACCGCTCGTCGAACACGCTGGAGCAGGCGCCGAACGGGGAGCGCGTCCCGACCAATCCGGTAGCAAATTGATCCATATTCGTCTTGCCGATCAGGATGGCTCCTGCATCTTCGAGCCGGCGGACCACGGTCGCGCTTGAAGCAGGCGTGTAGGCATAAGCCGGACAGCCGGCGGTCGTCGGCATGCCGGCAACATCGATGTTGTCCTTGACGGCGAAGGTCATTCCAGTGAAAGGGCGCCGCAGAGAGTCTTCCAGCTCGCGCTCCCGCGCCCGAGCCAGCGCACTCCCGCGCGGAACCAGCGAAATCCACACCGGACTCAGAGGGGCGGCTTCCAAACGGTCATAGACTGCCTTGACCTTTTCCGAAATCTTCATGCTGTGGCCTCCGGGCGAAGCGCCAGTAATACCTGTCCCGAGGAGACCAGCGATCCTGGCGCACAGTGCAGCCTTTCCACAGTACCTGCGCTCGGAGCCACAACGGCGATCTCCGTTTTCATCGCTTCGAGCACTAGCAGTTTCTGCCCTGCTTCCACCCTTTGTCCCGTTGCCACGGCAATTGTCCAGACGCTTGCGCCAATTGGGGAACGCACGGGCTTGCAGCCCTCAGGGGTATCCAAATCGCTGTGGGATGCGCTGAACGCATCCGGCGGCTCGACATGCCCGATTTGACCGGCGGCACTCCAGCGCTCGCGCTCAGCCTCGAAAGCTTGCTGCTGGCGCGCTTTGAATTCGGCGGCATCCGCGTTGATTGATTTCAGGAACGCGTGGTAGTCGCGAAGGCGAAATTCCGTTGGCTCGATTCGGAGAGAATACTTGCCTGGGGGGAAAGCGTCGCGAATCTCCAGTAGCTCGGCCGCGCTTACCGGAAAAAAACGCACCTGATCGAAGAAGCGCAGCAGCCAGGGCGTTCCCGGCGGAAACTCCTTCGTTGATCGAAAAGTGTTCCACATCTGGACGGTGCGGCCGACGAATTGATAGCCGCCCGGGCCTTCCATGCCGTACACGCAGAGGTAAGAGCCGCCGATTCCCACGGCGTTCTCGGGTGTCCACGTTCGGGCGGGATTGTATTTCGTGGTCACCAGACGGTGGCGCGGATCTACGGGTGTGGCTACCGGCGCTCCCAGATAGACGTCGCCCAGCCCGAGCACCAGGTAGCTGGCACCGAAGACAATGCGGTGAACTTCATCGATGGAATCGAGGCCGTTGATGCGGCGAATGAATTCGATGTTGCTGGGACACCAGGGCGCATCAGGCCGCACACTTTGTGTGTATTTGCGAATGGCAAGTTGAGTGGCGGGATCATCCCAGGAAAGTGGGAGATGAACCAGGCGCGACGGCACCGTGAGGTCGTCGAGGTCGGGAATGCGCCGCTCGCAATCCTCGAGCGCCTCTAGCAAAGCCTCTCGAGCCACGCGAGAATCGTAGTGGATATGCAACGACCGCACGCCCGGAGTGACATCAATGATCCCGGGAAGATTCATCTCACGTAATTGTTGTTCCAGTGCATGGACGCGGAAGCGCAGGTTCAGATCGAGCACATTTGGACCGTATTCCACCAGCAGGCACTTGTCGCCGTCTGCTCGGCAGACCACTGAAGGCGCACCGTTCGAATTGCAGCGGCGACTTAGTATTGGATCTTCCCGCGTGTTAGTGGCGGGCAGCACGGGCAGCTCTCCGGAGAGCGTTTCCAGGCACGCTTCCACAGCACGCTTCAACTCCAAGGCTTGCTCGAGAGATAACGCGCGGAACCGCACGATGTCGCCGGCTTTGAGCTGTCCGATCTTCCATAGTTCGGCCTCGACGATCGTCACCGGACAAACGAAGCCGCCCAGGCTCGGACCATCCGGCCCGAGGATCACCGGCATGTCACCAGTGAAATCGATCGTGCCCACCGCGTAGGCGTTGTCGTGAATGTTGGAGGGGTGAAGACCAGCTTCGCCGCCATCTTTGCGAGCCCACCGCGGCTTTGGACCGATCAGCCGCACGCCAGTGCGGTCCGAATTGTAGTGCACCTTCCACGCCGCCCAGAAAAACACGTCAAGGTCTTCAGGAGTGAAAAAATCCGGGGACCCATGCGGCCCGTAGAGGACGCCAATCTCCCACTCGCTTCCGTATTGAGGAATCAAACCCTCCGGAAGTTTGCGAGTTTCTCGCGAGTCGGTCTGAGGGTTATCTATGTGCAGTACGTCTCCCGCGCGCAGCGCGCGACCAGACTGACCACCGAATTTCCCAAGGATGAAGGTGGAGCGGCTGGCAAGATACGGCGGTGCTTCAATGCCGCCGCCAACCGCGAGATAAGCGCGTGCCCCCGCGCCTTGAGCGGATCCCATCTCCAAGACAGAGCCGCCCGGGACAAATACTGCCCGCCAGCGTGGCACCGGCTGACCGTTCAGCCGCGCACCGAAATCAGCGCCGCTCAAAGCAATCCTGGTGTCACAAGCAAAACGCAGGGTTGGGCCAGAGACTGTTATTTCAAGTCCGGCGGCGCCGGGCGCGTTGCCAACTAAACGATTCGCCAAACGAAATGCCAGCGCGTCCATGGGTCCTGACGGTGGCACACCAACATGCCAGTAGCCCAAGCGCCCGGGGAAATCCTGAATTGTGGTCTGCGTGCCAGGTTCCGCGACGTCAATGCTTCGGGGGTGATACGGAAAATCACGCAGGAAGGATGTCGTGGCGCCTCCGGCGGCGAGAGCTGGATGTTCACAGACCTGCCGCAAGTACGAGAGGTTGGTCTCCAGTCCGGACAGCTCGCTCTCGCGCAACGCAGCGCGGAGCCCGTCGAGCGCTTCCATGCGGCTCGACCCATGCACGATTATTTTCGCCAGCATTGGATCGTAAAACGGCGTTACTTCGGTTCCCGCTTGCACCCACGTCTCGACGCGCGCCTTCTCAGGCCACACAACGTGTGAGAGCATGCCGGCGCTGGGTTGGAAATTCTTTGCGGGGTCCTCTGCGTAAACTCGCGCCTCGATCGAACATCCCGACGGCCGAATGTTGAGCTGCTCGAGCGAAAGATTCTCGCCGGCAGCCTGTCTCACCATCCACTCCACCAAGTCGATACCGGTCACTTCTTCAGTTACGCCATGCTCCACTTGCAGGCGCGTGTTGACCTCGAGAAAATAGAAATCTCCGGTGCCGTTGTCGTAGATAAACTCGACTGTGCCCGCCGACTGGTAACTTACCGCCTTGCCAAGCTGAACCGCGGCCTGCATAAGCCTTTGCCTGATTGCGCTCCGGAGTCTCGGTGCGGGCGTTTCTTCGATGACCTTTTGGTTCCTCCGCTGTACCGAGCAATCGCGCTCGCCGAGAGCGGCCACCGAGCCGCGGCCATCGCCGAAGATCTGAACCTCAATGTGCCGAGCTTGGGAAACGAATCGTTCCAAGTACAATCCGCCGCTTCCAAAGTTCGATTGGCTCAGTCGCGCGACCGCATCGAAAGCCTCGTGCAGTTCCGCAGGAGAAGCACACAGCCGGATGCCGATGCCACCGCCGCCCGCTGTGCTTTTCAACATTACTGGAT
>WNFR01011923.1_pt1 | contig 16103 bp, 15 predicted proteins | sample 5400221 | NCBI WGS metagenome assembly WNFR01 (sample SAMN13153357, study PRJNA577476) | soil metagenome | isolation source: 40 cm soil under Madrone tree | place: USA:California | collected 2016-06-14 | reverse complement strand
ATGCGATGGTTGAATTCGTCAGCGTCAGCGTGCCCCTATTGTAGACACCGCCGCCAAAGGCCGATCCGCCGTGGCCGTTGATGTTTGCCGCGTCGGTGTCGCCACCCTTGCCGCCTGTCGCAGAGTTGCCGCCATTGACAGTCATGTTCGTCAACGTCAGGGTGCCGCTGTTAAAGATCCCGCCACCTAGTCCGTTGCCACCCGCACCACCGGCGCCGGCCCCGCTGTTCGACCCGCCATCGCCGCCAGTAGCGTGACTGCCGCTGACTATCACGTTCGAGAGAGTGAGCGTGCCCGCATTGATTACTGCACCGCCCTTGGCATCGACGCCCGCGCTGCCCGCAGCGCCATTGGCGCCGGTGACCTTACCGCTCGTGAGCGTCATGCCAGAGATGATGACCGTTTTGCCGACGGCGACATTAAAGACCCGGCTCGCATTGTTGCCGCTGATTGTAAGCGTGGCCGCTCCCGGGCCGTTGATGGTCATGTTCTTACTGACCGCCAACTCACCCGTAGTCAGCGTGATCGACGTCACCGATGGATCAAACGTGATCGTACCGCCGTCGCAGACGCCGTTATTAATCGCGTCGCGCAAAGTATTCGCGCCGCTGTCGGCGTTGCTGGTAACGACAACCGACGCCGAGCATGACTGAACCGATTCCGAGACGTGATTTGATGCGTTTCCGTTGAACGTTCCATCGCCACCGTAGACGGCAGTAATATCGTGCGGCGAACCGACTGTGTCTGGATAAGTGAACTTACAGGTCGCTACGCCGGCCGTCAGTGCCTGGCTGCCTGCTTCGCAAACAATCGTAGTCACACCGTCCTTGAAAGTGACCGTGCCGGTCGGTGGTCCGGTTACCGAAGTAGAAGAACTCACCGTCGCTGTGTAGGTAACTTGTACCGTGGGCGCTACCGGGTTCGACGAAGAAGTGAGCAGAGTCGTGGTGTCGGACTTGTTCACTACCTGCGGATCGCCAGTCAACGTTCCGGTACTGGTAGTGAAGTTGGTGTCGCCAGGATAGACCGCAGTTATGCTGTGTGACCCGGCCGGGAGCGTCGCGATCTGACAAGTCGCCACGCCGCTGCCATTGAGTGTCTGACCGCCGGCATTCGAGCAAGTGATCGCGTTCACACCGTCCTTGAAGGTGACCGTGCCCGTAGGCGGTCCGGCAAACCCACTCGTCGAAGTGACCGTGGCCGTGAAGGTCACGTTCTGGGTGACCAGCGACGGATTAAGCGAAGACGTGACTGCGGTGCTGGTGCCGGACGCGCTGACCGTGCCTTGCGATAGAGCACTTGAAGTGCTCGGGTCAAAGTTTCCGTCGCCGCTGTAGACCACGGTGACGCTGTGCGCTCCGGAGCCGAACGTCGTCACGCATTGCGCCTGAGCTGAACTTAAGGCGACGCCGTTGCATCCCGAAATCGCAGTTCCGTTGTCCTTGAAAATCACGCTGCCGGTAACCGGGGTCGGATTCCCCGGCGGATTTGAGGCAACGGTGGCCGTGAACGTAACTGACTGTCCGACGTTCCATGAGCCGGCGCACTGACTGACCGACGTTCCACGAGCCCGCCGCCGGCACTGCGCCTAGCGTGGTCGTCGTATCGAATAGATCGACCAGCGTCACAGTCGGATCATTCGCGGCTATGGTACCGGGATCGTCCGTCACAATTGGATTGCCGGGGAACGCGCCCGAGAGCGTGCCTTGACTGGAAACCTGAGGTGTAGCGGGTGGAACTCCGGAAAGGTTCGGCGGATTGTTCAGGGTCACGCTGAACTTGATCGTTATGGTCTTCCCGTTCGGCAAGCTGAAGCCGGAACCGGTTCCATTGATCGGGAACGTGCCGCCACTGACCGGCATTGGCGACATCCCCGTCGTGCTGCGATTTGTTCTCAACGAGCGACGAGCGTGATTTGCGCGAACATCTGACTTCTGAACTCTGACCTCTGACCTCTGATTTCTGGACTCTGATCTCTGAATGCTCTCGCTTACGCGCGGGCTACTGCCTTGTCGATGAGTAGGCGAGAGGGATTCCGACTGCGACTTATTGCGTGACGAAGATGGCCCCGCCGCCGTGACGGTTGGCGTCAGCACATCATCAACCTGATTCGCTAAGAAGCGCACATTCGCGGCGAGTGACGACGGCGCCCGCAAGATGGTTTCTGCGCGCGCGAATATCGACTGCGATGGCGCGGCGGCACCTGCATTTAGATTCGCAACTCCGCTTATCGCTCCCAAGTCTCGCGGTTGCCGAACGCTTCCCGACTGGGAGCGAAGAACTGTCGTGCCTCGATTGAGATCGAAGATTGACGCAATCTCGCCGCCGTTATTTATGAACCGCGAAAGTAAATCTCCGCTCTTCCCGTAAACCTTTTCGGTCCTGGCGAGATCCCCTTGTCCGTTCGCTTCGGGTTTGTACATGGAAATCGGCGTACCGCAAGCCGCGCCGCCGACGAAACCCAATCCCCCAGCGCCATTATCGTCGGAAGACTGATACGTGAGGGTACTGCCGGCGATAATTGTGTTGTGGCTAGCGACGAAGGCGTTTATGGCCGCGAAGTCATGAATCGTTCCGCCGTAGCCCGGAAGGCTGTAAGTGTGTCCGGTGGTCGAACCGCTCGAAACCAGAACAATGTCGGCTCTTCCGGTCGGCCCGCCGAAGTTGTTCTTCTCGCCCGCGGTCGCGCCGCCGATCTCGGCACAGACGTTGACCTTATCTGAGGATAGGTTCGCTCCATTGGTGAGACACAGATCGCAGAAAGAACCCGCGCCGGGTTCCGCGATGGTGTTGCCCTTTATACTAAAGTTGGCGGTGTAAGTGCCACCGGTGTTGTCGAAGAACATGCCGCCATTGCCATGCCAGTTACGAATAACATTATTAGTGAAAGTCACCGAGGCGGTGCCGGCGCCCGCATAAGAGGCGAAGATCGCATTGGCCGTCTTTGAGCCGGAATCAACCACACCGGTCACACCGATGGTGTTATTACTCATAAAGCCGCTAAGCAAAGTCCCGGCACTGGCCTTTTGCAGCGTTAATGCGGCGCCGTTGGCATCCCGCATACTATTTCCCAGAAGGTGGAAGGTCATCGAGCCTTGCGTTGCGAGGGTCATCCCACCGCCCCCGACGATGTTCCCAGGGTGGTTGTTCGTCAACGCGTTACCAGGGGCCGTGCCCGGAGTCGCCGTCGCTCCTCCTATGATCACGTCCATCGTGGTCGCTGTTTGCCCCGTTACGTTGATGAGGTTGCCCGGAGCGCCGGTGAACGTCGAACCCGTAACCGTCATATTCATGACAGTGCCGCCGTTTCTCGCCTCTACCTCGAGACTGTGGTTTGAACCCGAGAGATTCTGATTCAAGCCGAAGGTCGATCCGGTCACCACGAGGCGATTCAGAGTGCCGCTGATATTGTGAACCGAGAAATTGTCTGCGGCCCCGCCGGCGATGTTGAGATTTGTAAACGCCGCGGCGCCCGTGATGCCGTTGGCGGTGAGGTTGCCGAAATAGATGCTCCCCTCTCCGTGATCGTCTGCGCCATTTCAGGTAGATGCCGATGCCGGTCGTCCTGCTGAGGTCGCTGCCGCCTTTATTGGCGATCGTTCAGCCAGTCGAATTACCGCCGACGGAAACATTCGTGCCGTCGCCGGTGACTGTTAAGCCGCCACTCGCGCCAGTCGTGTCGAGAATAATGCCGTCGGCACTGCCGCCACTTGAACTGATGCTCTTGAACGTCAGTCCACTCGCCCCGATATTGGTTCTGATTACGCTCAGCGCCGAGCCCGTTGTCGAGGAAAGAATGTTCGGCGACGTCGAGGAATCACTCGTTGTATAGGTAACTGATTGGCCGGTCAGTACTGAGTTGCTGAAATCGACGGCGTTTCCGCCGGCAGAAGTAACGTTAACGTCCTTGATTGTCAGCGCAGTGTTGGCGCCCCAGTTTAATGCCGTAAGTCCTTTGGTCGCACCCGCGCTGACATCGATATTGAGACCCTGAACCACCGTGTTGTCTTTCATCGTCACGGTGCCACGAACAATGGGGCGTACACCGTTTATTGAGGGTCGAGCGATCGTGTTCGCCGGCGGTGTGATTCCCATCAACGTATCAAAGCCACCGGCATCAATGGCTCCTTGACCGATGAGCCAGTGTGCAGCCGCCTGCGTCGCCGATCCCTGAAGCGTGACTACATCTCCGATGGCGGCTGAGGCCGGCGTGGCCCCGGTCGTGTAGAGGAAGATTCGTTGGTTCGCAATGAGGTTTCCTAGTTTAGTGTTGGCTGAGGCCAGGCTGTTGAAGGGATTTGACAGCCGGCCGTCTCCGTTACTCGCCGCGCCGAGGTTCACAAACCAGATTACGGGGTTAGAGACATTGAATGTAACGGTCACCGGTGCGCTGGCAACGCCCGGCCCCGGACATCCAGTGTCAGTAACGGTGTAGGTAAAGGTCACCGCGCCGGTCACACCCGGAGGCGGATCGAAGTCGAACGTGCCCAAAGATGTATTCAAATTCGAAATCGTGCCGCCTGCCGGAGACGTGGCGCTGACATTCGTGACCGTAAAGGTGGTTGATACGCAGCCGTTCACTCCGTTGTCGGCATTATCGTTTACGTTGCCGAGCAACCCAGTGAGTCCGGTTCGCTTCATGTTGGCCTGAACTGCGAAGGGGGTCACCGACGTAGGCGACACCACCACTGGCGGATCGTTTACCGCATTGACGGTGATTGTAAAAGTTTGATCGGCCGAATTATCGACCCCGCCGTTCACCGTCCCACCATCATCATGTGCGTGATAGGTAATCGTCGCCGTGCCGTTCTGGTTCGCCGCCGGAGTGTAAGTCAGCGTCGCAGTTTTCGGATAGGAGGCTCCGACAACGTTAATGGCTGGGGCGGAAGAGAACAAACCCGGATTAGTGTTATTCGTAATGACGAAACTTACTGTCTGCGCATCCTCGGTGATGTTCCCTGACTGCGCCGGCCTGACGCTGGCGGGGGATATGAAGGTCGACACCGACTGCGCGCCGGCGTCCTCGTTCACCGCAGCAGGATTGCCTGGCACGGTGAAAGTCGGCGCGTCGTTGACAGCGTTAACAGTGATCGAAACCGTGCAGGTTTCATTTGAATTCCCGTTTGAGCTCGCTCCCGACGTGGTTCCGTCGTTCACTCGGAACGTGAAGCTGTCCGAACCGAAAAAGTTCGCGTTGGGCGTATATGTAAGGTTCGGCGCCGTGGTCACACCGAATCCGCCGTTTGCCGGCGGAGTCACGATGCTGAACGTTATTGCATCGCCGTCTGGGTCTTGCCCGGTTAGGGTAATGCCAGTTGACGCGTCCTCGTTAGTGTTAACTCCCGCCTGATCAAAACAGATGGGCGTGCTCTTTATGGAACCGGGAACGAAGGTCGTGTGTGAATCAAGAGCCGGGTTGAAGGCGAGAGTTGGCAGTTGCTGTCACTGCCGCGGTCATCGTCGCCGTCACTGATCCGGCTACCGGCGGCGCCGGTGGTTCCGGCGCGGGCTCGGGTTTCGGACCGGGCAGCGCCGCCGTCGTTTCCGTCGCAGGCGCGACCGGCGGATTGACGAACAGTTCTTCGGCTGCTGACTTCGGCTTATTTGTCTTATCGCCCTTATCGGTCTTATCAGCTTTGTTCGCCACGGTCGCCCGCACAATCGAAGGCCCGGCGATGGCGGCAATCGGCGTAATGAAAATCGCGAAAGCGAGTAGGCAGGCTACAAAGACCTGCAGTCTGTGGGGCGTGGGATCAGGGGATAATTGCTTCACAACGAAATTTTATTCTTGGACCGAGCGGATGTTATCAGGCGACTTTGGCGGGAAAGCGCAAAATCCCTTTCAACGAGCCAGTAGACTAATACGGATTCGGGAAACCGTCAACGTAAATGTACTCTGGAGGACCACAAATGCGCGTCGTGAGGTCAGAACCACTCGCTTGAGCGGGTGGATCCAACACCCAAGTCGCAGATTGACCGATGGATCCATCTGCTAACGCAGGTGGTATTGACCTCATGACCTGCGTTGGTCGTGTCTCCGTCAGCAGCGATTCTGCGCGAGTCGATTGCAGTTGCGGCTTTGCCGTCAGCGCATGGCGGTAACCTTACTGCCTTACTGCCTACCGCTCACTGCTCACTTTCCAGGAGGTGTCGCTTTCTCTTCAGCTTTTTTCCGACGATCCTCAACCTTCTTGTCCGCCTCCAAATCACGAATATCCACGTAATTCAGATTCCCTCCCGTACCGCCGGCAAAGACCTTAATCTCAAAATCCGTGCACTTGAGGGTTTTCAATTGCGTATCCATCCCAACATAAGCTTCCCATTGATCTACTGCAGGAAGGTTTGTCCCTTCGACAAACTTCGCGACAAATTTATCCACGTGTGGCCACTGAGGGCCGTTGTAACCAATATAGATTCTTGAGAGACGGCCATCCAGTAGCGTAAATGTGATTCGGGTGATCTCGCTGAACTTATCTCTGTTTTCATATTTCTCGGGTTTGATGACGAAGCTCGACACCCCTAATTCATCTCGGGGCCGCGCCAAGCCAGCACGGACTTCGGGGTCCTCCTTGCTGCCGGGAAACAATGCCAGCACTTCATCCAGTGTTATCCCGAGTCTGAGACCTTTTATGTCAGGGACTCCCGCCAGGGTGAGTTGGCAAGTCTTCTCTCGTGCGGGCTCGTTACTTGTCTGCACCGGAGATTGGGCTGGCGTAGAATTGCTGTTCGCAAGCGATTGCGAACCCGCCAACCTGGATGCGTCGCAGGCGACAGAGACTGTGATCGCGAAAAAGATAATCGCAAGAAATATTTTCATGACGGTTATGATGCCATGATCAGCAGGTCAGTGCCACTGGGTACTAGCGGCTTTACCGCAATGCTTTCCCGAGTCGTGCATCAGCCAATGCCGCGGAGCCCATCACCCATACCAACTCACGATCACATACCGCTCGCCGTGCGTTACCGGGATCACTTCGTGGGTGGTCTCTGAACGGAAGGCGACCAGCGTTCCTGCCTCACCGGTGAGTCGCAACTCGCGGTCGTCGCGCCAATCGGAAAACACAAGTGAGCCGCCGCAGTAAGCGTCCGGCTCAGGCACCTCAGACTGACGGTTCAGAAATATGCTTACAGAGATCCGGCGCGACCGATCCGTGTCGAGCAGTATCAGCCCGGTATTGCCATCCTGATGAGCCACGAAGAAATCGCCCACGCGGTAGCGTAAGAACTGTGGCTCTTCGCAATCGCTGACATTGATCCAAAAATGCTCGCCGACTTTTTCGCCATACTCTATCAGCCGACGCGTGACATGCTCGACGGTCTCTCTTGCAGGCATGAGCCTTTCGACCTTGCGGACTCTTTTGTTGACCGAACCCGGCCCACCCTGCCCGTAGGTAGGATTAAGGAAGCTCATGACCAGTAGCAAGTCGAAGGGAGAATCTGGGGTTGCTTTCGTCATCGCTTTATCCACAGATTACGCAGATTCCACAGATAGGCAATAGAAGAAGCGATGAGGGCAATGAAGAAACTAGCTTCCTATTGTAAGGTGGTTCAGGATGTTTTCTTGCTTCCATCCCTTCTAATCTTTATCTGTCCAATCTGTGGACTATGGTGAAAACAAACCGCCAGCACTCACTCATCCCGAGCCAGTGCTGGCGGCTTGTTTTTTTGTGCCTACTGCTTTGGGCCTACTGTCTTCTCTAGGGACGCGCCGGAAAGACACCCTGCAGCGCGATATTAAAATAGAAAGTCAGGTACTGCATCATATTGTTGTGCGGTAGGTTGCCGCCGGCGGGAGCAATTGCATTCGGAGACATTGGGACCACCGGGTTAAGATTCGCAGTAAAGAGGTTCCCGTTGGCGGGGCGGTCGAGCGTGTTGCCTGCTGCCGTTGCCACAGCTCCCAATGGGGTATTCTGCGACCCTACCCCGTGACTGTGGGCGGGCATCTCCGTCTGGAGCAGAGTAACGGTGTCGGATCCGCCCATTTGGCCGAGATCATATAGCGATAGTCCTGGCCCCTGCCCGGCGTGGATTGGCGCATTGCCCTGCATGTCCGGCAACGCAAAGGTTGATTTGCCGTCGCCGCCATATGTCGTCCCAAGCAATGAAAATAGGGCGGTGTTTTGCGAAATCGGCATTAGCTGTCCGTTGCACCAGGCCCAGCCCTTGGGGGCAAAGTTGAACGGGAAGATGCGGATTTCAGCGACAAATGGATCTGCCATATTAGTCTCCTTAGGTCTGCGACGGGAAAATCCCGAAGAGCGAAATAATGAAGTTGATGGTCAGGTACGGCTGTAGGTTAGTGTGCGGCTGGCTGCCACCCGTGGACCCCATCGCCTGGGGGCTAAGAAATACGGACGGAGAACCGGCGCGGTAAATCTTGTTTGCTGCCTGTCCCGTCACATTACCCGCCGGAGTGCTCTGGGTGGGAACATCATCCGTCGCCAGCATCGAATGTGTGTGGATTGGGATCTGCTGAACGGTGAGAGTGATCTCCTCTGCACCGCCGCTTTGTGCCAGAATAAATCCATTGCCCTGATGTATTGGAACCCGACTTTGGAGATCGGGCAGAGCGAAGGTTGACTGTCCGTCACCGCCGTAAGTGGTACCGATCAATTGGAACAGGATTTCGTTTTCTGATATCGGCAGCAACTGTCCCGAGCAAAACATCCACCCCACCGGGGCAAAATTTCCCGCAAACATTCTGATTTCGCCAACATATGGTTGTGCCACTGATTTTCTCCTTTTAGTTAGGTGAGGGAAAAATGCCTTGGAGTGCGATGCAAAACGTCAGGGTCAAGTAGGGTTGCATATTTAAGTGCGGTTGACTCCCTCCGATATTAGTAATCTCGGCAGGTGCCATCGCAACTAAGTTTGCAGCTGCCCCATAAGTGTTAACGATGACTCCCAGTAAGGTGTTATTTGCCGGGATGTTCGTATCGGCTGGGTTGCTGGTACCATTTAGGACATGCGTATGAGTCGGCATCTCGGCACTGGAAACGGTGTGATTCTGCTCCCCGCCCTTTTCGCCCAGAATGTGACCACTGCCAACATGAATCGGCACTTGTCCGCGCAGATCAGGCAACGCAAAATTAACGCGCCCATCGCCGCCAAACGTGGTCCCCAGCAAACTGAAGAGTGCCTGGTTTTGATTTATCGGCAAGAGCTGGCCGTTACACATCGCCCAACCCTTCGGAGCGAAGTTGAAACTCATTATTCTGATTTCAGAAAGAAATGGTTCTGCCATGTTTTTTTACTCCCTGAGTAAGCTCAATGGAAGGGCTCGACGGGCATCTTGCGGGGAAACGCCGCGCTTAGCCTTTGGAAAGACTATCCCGAAAAACTGAAAAGATGACCCTTCAATATCTCATTGCGACAAACTGAAAAGCTGTAGAAAGTTGAAGCGGCGGGGATTCTAATCGCAACCTTTATGGATTGCAAGCAAATTCTTTTACTAGCCGAAAGTCCTTCTTAATTGGAGCGGTTTAGCTACTCATTTTACGCGGGTCAGAGATATGACTGGCATGGCAGATACCAAAAGCTCCATCAACCCACCCGCTACCGCAGATGGTACTGACGGCGTCTCGTAACTTGAGTTACTGATCCACCCGCTGACGCAGGTGGTACCGGCCTTCACTCAATACCAAGGTCGTCTTCGTTATCGTTATTCTTCCAGGACGGCCTTCTATTCTTTTTTGACGGCTTTGGGAGCGCTCTCGGCGTCGTAGTTGCCGGAGTGATCACCGGCGAATTAGAAGGCGTTGTTCTCGGCGTCGACGTTGGCGCCGGTTGCGTTGATCCGGACGGCGTTGACTTGGATGATCCTTTTGGTGCGGGGTTACTAAGTGCCTCTCTGTAAGAAAGCCGATTGATGGTTGCCAGATAGCCCTGGGCGCCGTTGTCGTCGGTCCCGACGGGCACCAAAAGCAGTTGAAAGGTTCCCAAAGCCGGGTGCACAAGGGTGTATGAATCCTGTCGCAGCTCGCGGCTACCGCCGCGGAACAAGAGCGTAAAGCATTCGCCGCCCTTTGGGGCCCCCATGTCGTCAACCTTGAGCAGTGTCATCCCAATGATGCCGTTGGTGGTATGAAGCTCGAAAACCGAATTCAAATAAGATATGAATGTTGCTTTGGTGTAATTGGCGAGCGGATCGTTCTGGACCTCGGGGTTGTTGGCAGGATTACCATCCCGGTCTTTCCAACTCTGGCCCAGTGCATCCTTTAGCGGGACCGCGGCAAACAAAGCCGCGAGCACTCCTGTCTCCAAGAACTTTCTGCGTGAATTATGCATTTTGTCTCCTCACTGGCCGGCGGGGGCGAGATCCTGACCGGTGCGGAGTGGGTGGTCCGCTAACTCCCTTTGTCGAAATGCAGTCTATTATCTTTCAGGTAAACATTCAATGGGTTCTTTTTTCATAAAAATGGTCTTCGGCGTTGACCTCTTCAGTTCCTGAACACTGAAAGATTCTTGTCTATCAAGGTGGAAACTAATTAAAGTGGCAACTTCGGGTTGCGACGGACCCGGATTCCCGACGTGATGGTGGGCGATTGCCCAGGTTCCAATGGACGACAAAAAACTAACTTATGATTTGCCGCGCGGCGGCACCATGATAATCCGGCCGGCGACTAACGATGATGAGGTCTTTTTGCTTTCAGTCTATGACAGCACGCGCGCAGACGAACTCAGCCAGGCAGAGTGGCAGGAAGGTCAGAAAGAACTTTTCGTTAAGTGGCAGTTCAACCTGCAACGACGGGAGTACGACGCCCGGTTCCCCGACGCCGACTACTATGTGATTCTGATCGACGATCACCGGGCGGGACGAATCTGGATTGGCCGGGATTCCGAGCAGATCCGCCTGCTCGACATAGCGCTTTTGCCCGCGTTCCAAAACCGCGGCGCCGGCACGATCCTTCTTCGCCGGCTGATCGATGAATCAAAACAGAGCGGCAAGCCTCTGCGTCACATGGTATTTGTGCTAAATAACGATGCGCACCGCTTTTACGAACGGTTGGGGTTTGTGATCATCGAAGATCTGGGAGCGTACAAACATATGGAGTGGCGGGCGGCTGGTTGAATCCACGGATTACGCAGATTACCCAGAAAGAAGATTGAGAGAAAGCAGAGAAGTGACCTGTCTTCAACTCACAGGCTGATCGATTGATAACGGTACTCTTTCTGAACTGCCTTATCGATGTAATCTGCGTAGTCTGCGGATTCAAGCTGATGGATTATTTCTTAAAGTAATTAAAGACGGCTTCGTAGCGAAAGCCTTTCTCGTTGCCGGAAATCGGTACCAGAAAGATTTCGAATCCACCCATCTGCTCGTGATCGAGCGAATAGAGGCGCTGAGGCAGACGAGCATTGCCCGGACCATCAAAGAAAACCGAGAAGCGTTCCATTCCGGTTTGCTCGTGGGCCTGCGGCAGATAGCCCTTGACCTCGACCAACTCTAGCTCGACCTCCTGATCATCGAGCTTTAGTTGGAACTTGGTATTCAGGTGTTGGGAGAATTCTTTCTCGGTCAGGCTGGCCGACATCTATCGATCTCCTCCAGGCGCGACTTCCAAATCTTATTAGCACCTGGCTTCAGGAATCTGTCGTGAAATCAGCCTCTGTGGTTCTCTGTGTAACCTCTGTGCCTCTGTGGTGAATGCTTTTCGAAGTAATTTCACCACAGGGACACAGAGCATCACAGAGTTTCACAGAGAAACCCCTTTTTCCGACGGACTCTTCAGCCAGGTGATCAATGGAAACATAAGAACAGAAAGCCGTATCAATCTGGCTGAAGCCAGGTGCTAATGAGGCGTCGTTTATCTCACCTCGTTGAAGTGAGGTGCTAAGCGCCCCCTCGAAACTAATCCATTTTTCCCGAATTCTTCATTCCGCCTGATCATGCAGCGTAGTCAGTCGTCTGATTTCAAAGCGGCGCGAACCTGAAGGAATGCTCACCACCACCTCATCACCTTCCTGTTTGCCCATCAGGCTGCGGCCGATCGGAGAAACGGTTGAGATCAATCCGGCTGCGGGGTCAGTCTCTTCGGGTGTGACCAGGCGATAGGTGACTTCCTCTTCCCGCTCGGCATCGTAAAGCACCAGAGTCGAACCATAGGACGCTTTATCGTGTGGAAGTTTCGAAAGATCGATCGAGCCCACCTCGCTCATCCGCTGCCGTAACTCGCGTATACGCGCCTTGACCATGGTCTGGCGTTGCAGCGCAGTTTGATATTCAGAGTTCTCGCGCAGATCGCCAAACTCGCGCGCGCGCTTGATCTCTTTCGGCAGATGAATGAACAACTCGCTTTCCAGCTCGTCCAACTCGCCCTGCAGTTTCTTTTTGATATCGACCGTCAAAGAATTAACTTTCTGTGCTTACGGCTCGCTGCTTACTGATTTCACGCTTTGCCTTTTTCATTCAGGGCGTCTTCGATCGCCTGCCGCATCAACTGCGGCGTGGAATATTGGCTGAAACCCTGGAAGTGTTTCACGATCCGGCCATCGCGCGAAATCACAAAGCTCTGCGGGATTACCGCCCGGCCCTGAACTGCTTGCACCATTGGCGCGGACAGAGTTCCGTCGTCCCAAATGATTTTGTAGGGGACGCTCTGCGATTGAATGAATTCTTTCACATGCGCCTGGTCGTTATGTTCGTTATAGCTCGTCGCTACTCCGAGCACCACGAGTCCGCGCGATTTGTACTCTTTGCTCATCTTCACCAGTTCAGGCATTTCCAGCCGGCAAGGTCCGCACCAGGTGGCCCAGAGATTCATTACGATTACCTTGTCCGTGTAATCTGAAAGTTTTAAAGAACCGCCATCGAGCGTCTGCAACTTTATGTCGCGTACATCCGGCGGCAAGCTCACGATGGCCGGGGGAGCGTTTGTGGCCGGGGGAACATTCGCTGCCGGCGCGTTCACAGCGCGGTTTGCCGGTGCGTTATTGGTCGCCACCTCGTTTGAGTTACAACTCGACGAGCCCAGTGCGCTAATCAGGACGATACCCGCGAGGGTGAGCCCGATGCGCCCGGGCGTCCAAAAAGATCGCCGGCCGCCGGGTTTAATGGAAGAAGGTTTGGAAAAAGCCATTCAGTTCACGCTTTCTCGGAATTAATTTGCCGTCAACATGACGCGGAAGGTAGCAATGCGCGCCAGGTCATCGGCAATAATCGCATACTCACCCGGCATCAGCGAAGTGCGTGGGCGCACTTCCATGAAAACCAGATCGCCGTCCTTCACCAGTCCACGCACGGTTGGTTTGATGATCTCTTCAGACGAGATGGCGAAACCGGCCATTCCCCGTTGGGCGATCGCGGTGACCCGGCGTGCGCCTTTGTGCGGCGTGAGCCAAACCAGAAAAGGCGGATGCGCGCCGCGCCGCTGATACGTGAAAAGAAATACCCGTGGGGTTGCGGTTCGAAAGACGAATGCGGCGTGCCCGCCTTTCAGCTCGATGTAGCTGACCCTGGTATCTTTCGCAGTCTTCTCTGGCCGCAGCGGCGTCTGACCCTGCTCGAAGGGCAGCGGCACAAGCTTATTCTGATCGTCGAGGGTGTAGATCAAACTGCGATCGGGAGGAGCAGACGGCAAGAACTCCTGGGCCCGACCGTTTCGCGTTGTTGAGATGAAGATGGATCCAAGTACGGCGGCGATGGCGAGGTATCTTTTGATCTTGTGCAAGCTGCCAGCTCCAGTGTGTTTTGAAAAATTAAGTCGGTCAGTTGCAGCTATGCCGCAGCACACTGCGGAAAGGCACTGCCTTTCCGGTGGGTTCTATATTAATTAATGCTTGAGGCTATGCCTCGAGCATCCGGAGGCGGAGCCTCTTAATCATTTTGGGAGGAATGCCGGTAAGCCAAAGGCTTACCGCAAAGTGCTGCGGCAAAGTCGCCCATATTTCCCACGGCGCGTTCCAATTGGAAAACGTAATTGCTCCGGAACTCAAGCGAAGGTCCGGCCCTTACGGATGGGCGGCCGGTGGTGGCTGTTTATTGTAGATAAAAATATAGAGCTGGTTCGCCAGACCCAGATTCAGCGGTTGCAGCATCTTGTACTCGTCGATGGCCCCATTCTTATTGCCGGACCGGAGATACGCGAAGCCCAGGTTGAAATGTGCGCCCGCATAGTCGGGTTTAAGTCTGATCGCCTCTTTATGAGACGCGATGGCTTCTTTCCATTTGGCGAGATTGCCATACGCATATCCCAGATTGTTCTGCGCGGCGGGCCAGTCCGGTTTCAACTTGACTGCCTCTTTGAAGGAAGTGAGTGCTTCGTTTGTTTGTTTCAACCTGCTGTAGGTGATGCCGATATTGAAATGGCCTTCGGGCATATCCGGCTTTAACTGAATTGACTTCTTGAGCGGATCGATGGCCGCGGTAAAGTTGCCCATGTTGTTATAGGCCCAACCGAGATTGCTGTAGGCCTCGGCATAATCAGGCTTGAGCTGGATGGCCCGCTTGAAAGCCTCGATCGCTTCCGGCCAGTGTTTGGTTTTGCCCAGGGCATAACCCATGTTGTTGTTTGCTTCGGCGTCATCGGGCTTGAGGCGAATAACCTGCTTGTAAGCTTCTGCGGCTTCGGGATATTTCCCCAGCTTGTCATAGGTCCAGGAAAGATCGCTGTAAGCGTCAACTGAGTCCGGCTTAAAGTGCACGGCCTGCCGGTAAGCCTCGGCGGCTTCCGGAAGTTTATTGAGCCGGCGATAAGCGTCTCCCAGATTGTTGTACGCTTCCGCGTAATCCGGTTTAAGGGTGATGGCCTGCCGGTAGACCGCGACCGCGTCTTCATACTTATTTGTATTGTACGCAGCCACGCCTTGATCGTAGTAGGCCAGGCTGAGCGAAGCCCGCGCTTCAGCATCGCTGGGATCGAGCGCGAGAGACTGTTTCAAAGCTGCGAGTGCTTCGGCCGATCGATCCAGCTTGAGATATGCCAGGCCCAACGCATGATAAGGAGCGGCCCAGTCGGGCTTCTGCAGGATTGCCTGTTTCTCTGCGGTCACGGCGTCGTCGTGTCGACCTAAGTTGAAATAAGCTTCGCCAAGATTAAGGTATGCCTCAGGATAATTTGGCCGCATACGGATTGATTGCTGGTAGGCATCGACAGCCTTTTGGTACTGGCCGGCGTCGAAAAAATCGTCACCCTGTTTGTTGTAGTCTTCGGCGACCGGAACCCGCTTCGCCGCATCTCCCAGGGGCCTCGAAGAATTATCGGAAATCGGTGTGGTGTCCTCGGGTTTGTCACGTACCGGCTTTTCACGTACGGGCTTGTCACGCACAGGCTTGTCACGTTCGGGTCGATTGCTGGCGGTGGTTTGTATCTGCGGACGGACCGGATGCGCCGAACGAACTACAGTCTTCTTTTCGAGAGCCTTGGGCGCGTGGGCCCGATTCTGCGGCCTGCTAAAAATGCCTTTGCCCAATTTGGCTTCGATGTCTGCGCTCGCGAGCAGAACGTTCGCGCCGCCGCTAATGTCGGTCGCGAATGAAGCACCCCCGCTAATGTCCTGCGCTAATGAAGCCGCGGTGTGGACAAAACCCGACAGGCACAAAACGAGGGTGAAAACGACTACGCGGGAATAAAGCGAATGGTGACTCATGTTCTTTCAACTCCGAGAGATCAACTGTTTCCGAACCAGACCTGTATTTGTATGCTGATTCGGCTTTGTGAGTTTACTGTGATGCAGTCCCTGACGACAAGGATGTTGTTGGTTTGAAAGTGGCTTCTTCACGCCGGAGGCGTGACATTCAGTAGCCGGGGGCGTTGCCGCCGGTTCGCAGCCAACAAAGTATTCCGACCCTGCAAGGGTCGTAGAACACGTGAGATTGGCCGATCCCTTCAGGGTCGCAGTTCATGCCGGAAATGTGTTCCGGGGGCGTTGCCCCCGGCTATTCTCTTTGACGCTTTCAGCGTCGGATCCGATCCACCCTCTCCGAAAGATTTACAAAATATCCTGCGCCCTGAGCGTGATAATGGCCGCGATTACCAGGGAAAAGAACATCAGGATCAGCACGAATGGATCGATCACTCTATTGCCCCACGGATGCAGGAAGTTTATATAGCTGCTCAAGTCTTCAGGAATTTTTTCCGCAGGGTGGACTTCCGGCGCAG
>WNFR01003541.1_pt1 | contig 16107 bp, 13 predicted proteins | sample 5400221 | NCBI WGS metagenome assembly WNFR01 (sample SAMN13153357, study PRJNA577476) | soil metagenome | isolation source: 40 cm soil under Madrone tree | place: USA:California | collected 2016-06-14 | reverse complement strand
GTCATATGTTCCGGCTCGATGACGACCTGCGCGAGTTTTACCAATCGGTAACAGCCGATCCCGATTTTGCCTGGGTGGCCCGTGAAGGCGCGGGACGACTGTTACGCTCGCCCACAGTCTTCGAGGATTTGGTGAAGATGATCTGCACTACGAATTGCTCCTGGGCGTTGACGGAAAAAATGGTGAGCGGATTAGTGAACGAGCTTGGCCGTGAATCGGCTGATGGCCGCAAATCTTTTCCCACTGCCGCAGCCATGGCTGAAAAGCCGGAACGATTCTTTCGCGATCAGATTCGCTCCGGCTATCGCGCACCTTACCTTGCTGAGCTGGCGCAACGTGTGGCGTCCGGCTCGCTCAACGTCGAGGCCTGGATGACGAGCGAGCTGCCATTGAATGAGTTGATCAAAGAAATGAAGAGCGTCAAAGGTGTCGGCAATTACGCGGCCGAAAACTTACTGAAGTTAATCGGCCGTTACGATGGTCTGGCACTGGATTCGTGGACGCGCGCGCAGTTCGCGCGTTTGCGTAACAAAGGCCGGGTCGCGAGCGACAAAAAGATTTTGCGGTTTTATTCCCGTTTCAATTCGTGGCGCGGGCTGGCGCTGTGGTGCGACATGACGCGTGATTGGCTCACCAATGAAAGTATCGCCGAATGATCGTCGAATTGTTCAATCCTCTGGATGCTTCTACAACTTCCCATACACTTTGTGGAGTTTTGTGAAGTAAGTGTCATGCAATAGTTAATTTTGAAACCGCAACCTTTTTGTGTGCGTTATCACTAACTAGTAAGAACGAACATAACTCAAACGCTCAGGCGTTAGGGCAGGGTTCAAAATAGCAGGGAGGAAGAATGATGAAACGTTTATTGAAGAGTACATTGACGGCACTCATGATTTGCGCGCTGGCGTCGATCGCCGCTTTCGCCGCGGCAAAGGACAAGGTCAAGACCGAAACCGTGACGTTCACGTCGGATGTTATGGTCAACGGCACGCTGTTGAAAGCCGGAGACTATCAGGTTAAATTCAACGAGCAAACCGGCGAGTTGGCCATTCTTAAAGACGGAAAAGTTAAGGCCAAAACGACAGCGCAGCTGCAATCGCGCAGCGACAAAGCGAAGAATACCGCGGTGAGAACACTCTCCAAAGACGGCGTTGCCGAATTAATCGGCTTCAGCTTCGGCGGTTCGAACCAGGACGTGGTGGTGGGTGCAAGCAGCGGAGCGGTAACAGGTAATAATTAATCCAGATCCGCAGGTTGGGGAAAGGCGCGCTTCGGGACTAATTTCCCGTGGCGCGTTCTTTTTTTGGAGCATAGACTCTTGGTCTTTTCTACTCTCCGTTTAGCGAGAAACGGGTTGGCGAGAAATCGGGGGTAGGCCTGCGATTCTTGCGATTCTCAATCCGTCTGCCACCACCCTCATCAACTCAGAGCTGAAATTGCAAAAATCGTAGGCCTGACCCCGGTTTTGGTTTTTATCAGTCACGGTTGCCGGGTAGGCAAAAGTATTGCGGTTCACGCTATCCGAGTATGAATCCGCGTAGCTCATGGTATTTCCACGTCCGTAGTGATCTTCCACGCGGATGCCTGAGCCCGTGCGATTGTATTTGATGTAACTATGGGTCGACTTATCGAAATTATTAAAAATCGCAAAAATCCCGGGCGACCCCAGTTCTTAGCATACCAAAGAATATCCGCCATAAGTGGCCAGCGCCTGTTGGCCGGCTTCGGTTACAATCGAGCTTCCGCTAGTTAACACCCTGCTTACGGCGAATCTTTCGTCTCGATAATCGCGTGGGCCTACTTTGTCTGTTGCCAGCTATATCCTTCTTAGTTAGTAATAACCTTCCGGTGCTCATAGGCGTGGGATTGTATTTTTGAGTCAACCACTCCATTTCGACGGCGTTCAGAGGTGAGGGGCTTTGAGTTTTCAGCTTCTCCATGGCGTGTCGGAAACACTGGCCGGCATCTTCATTTTCTGGGTTGAGGGTCTCGGCACGTGCCTGCAATGACGCAGACGACTTATAATTTCCGTCCCAATATTCCTGGATTCCTGCCTTGTAAAGAAAGGTCGAGAGCATGCGTGCCATCAACTTTCCCAGCTTGTAAGGCCAATGTTCTAACATCCTCTCCATTACGTCAGAAGCATAGGCGTCGGCCATCTCTTCTTCGTAGGGATTTCTAATCCCATCCCACGGTTTGTATTTTTCCCACGGTTTGTAAATGTATCCTCGCGTCGCGATTACATGATGCCCCACCTCGTGAGCGAGCGTCGATGCCACCTCCAAGGTCGCCATTGGACTCGCCATCAACAACTTTGGAATTCCGAAGTAGAGATCGTTAGCGAACAATACGACCTGAGCAGGCCGATTCTTAATCTTCCTCAGATAGTGTCCATTGTGGAGAAAGCCTCTAAGATATGCTGGTACCTTGGCGGACTCGGGATCATAAGGACATTCGTCAATCACTCTGATGGATTCCAACCCATCAAGATCACTCTGGCCGATCCACTTCAGCGCACGGCGAACGTGCCATCTACTAAGACGCGGACAATAAGTCGTTTCAACTTCGATTCGCATTTGATGCAGACTACCTCAAGAACAACATCCCACTGCGGAACTACAGCGATCATGAAGATTCGCCGTAATGAGATGTGTTTAGTATCGCTCACTTCGCTCAACTTTGCATGTGCTGTCCGAACAGATTATTGCGGTGGTCCCCAACAACCGGGGTTGTTTGGACTCATTCGGCAGGCCGCCTGCTTAACCTGTGTGTTTGGTAGAACCATGGGACCCATCACGTCGATCAACATGCCTCCCGCTCCTCCGCTCCGTATGATAAGCTCTAGAGTTCTAAGGGCACCCCTGGCATAACGTGAGCTACGAGATGCGTTGGACGGGACCTTGTTAGGATCGAACTCTGGCCTGAACTTCAGCTTCCCATCTTCAATCTGAAACTTTTTTGGAAACTGCTCCATTTCTGGAGGTGATTGAGTTCGCCAACCCCATCGTGAATCATAGCCATCTCCCAGTCTCGGCCACTGCGGTGGCCACTGATCTAGAGTGTCGAAAAGCGGGTTTCCTCCAAACGAACGGCCATCCGAGCCACTCCATACAACGCCGTCAGCATCGTAATAAACACCGTCTACAATGATCCAAGCATGAGCGGATGTCGCGCGCCCCAATATTTCCGCGCTAGTGAGGAACCCTAGTCCGCCCCGAGCGTTGCCGATGCGTTGATCGATCAAATGCATAGCTTCGGCGATGTTTGCCGGTAGGCCACCGTATTCGTGGTTGTACTCAGCAACATGGCCGCCAAATGACCCTCCACCCCAGAAACCGGCGCTCCCACCACATTGATCAAAGCTGTTCTCCGCTCCGCAAAACGAATCGTTCATCTCCAATCCACTTGGATCGGTATGATTCACCGGATCGTTCTGCGTGTAAGCATAGCGATTGAAACTCTGCGGGTTCGTCAACTCGTAGCTGCCGTCGTAAGGATCAGGTTGGTCGAAGCGGCTCCACCAGCGGTTGTACCGCCGCTGCATTGCCTCATCCGAAGCATTCAGATCGCGCTCATAGCTGGTGAATCTGTGCGGCTGAAACGCGTCGTTACTGTTTCAAAGGAAACTTGGGGTCAGGCCTGCGATCTTGCGATTCTCAATCAACAGGTCCAAAACTTTCTGCGGCTGACTCGCCAGTGAGCGTCGCGCAAATCGCAAGATCGCAGGCCCGACCCCGTTCTGAGGTTCCATTACCAGACTTGTGATCATTTTTGCATATAGAATTGAAAGCGCCTCAACACCCACAGGAATCACATACTAAGAATCGCAAGATCGGAGGCCTGACCCCAGTTTCCAGTTAAGATCTACTACCGCCCTGTCGGATCTCTCGCGTTCCGTCAGTATAGTTGAAGACGACAGCGTTTCGTCTGCCAGCACTCGCGCTTTCCGCCGCCGCATCTGGACAATCAACTTGCTCCATTGGCGGTATTTGGTATGAGACAGTCACTGCAGGGTTCTGCGGAAGCATCGACAAACCGACTCGGATGATCGTAGTTGAATGCACTATCTAGCGGTTCGTTCAACAGGAGCTCTTGGTAAATTCGGTAAGTCAATTCCGTCCAATAAAAGTGGCACTTCGACAGGGGATCTTCTCGCGTCAGCAAATTTGACGGACAACTTCTCAAATGACGAGTCTGGAACCAGATCAGCGACGATGTAATACTGCTTCCGCGTACAATCTGAGAGTTCATCAGCGCTGAACGGAATTTCGTTTCTGCTTATCAATCGCCCAAGGGGACTCTTGACTGTCACGTAGGTACGATAGCTGGATTCACTGTACTGGCAACTAGCGACAAATCTTAAGCCTGTTCGCGCATCCTGCTTCTCATACGTGATGTGGTCAGCCCAGAAGAAGTAGTACGAGAGCGAGCTAGCTCCCGCAGAAAGCAGGAGCAGACCTACGATGAGCAGATATGTAATTCGTTTTTTCATATTGTTGGGCCCACTTTCATCTTGCAAGAACTTATTTTACAAAGCTCCTGGCGCAACACATCTCTGAGACTTTCTGGATCACGTTTCTTATCAAAAGCTTGATCCATTAAGCTGCCCACGTGTCTTCCGGCCACATCATCGGCGAGTTCGGTAATACTCTCCTTGCGCCCAGACTCCGCTTGTTTTCTATCGGTTCGTTGGGCATACGAAAGAGCCGGTTGTGCGCGAGTAAGAGTACCGCCGGCGAAGAACAAGATGTGCCGGTAGACGTCGCCCGCCTGTCCGTACTGCGTCAGTGTTTCCTTGAAGCCGTTTGAATCGTCCATGCCGTTAGGCATGTACTTTTCATACGGATTGTTCTTCGCAGTCAGCATCATTCCATTACCCACGTCGCCTCGGGCCATATACCAGCTCGCACCAAAAACCTTTTGTACTAGTTGATCGACAAAATCAAAACAGGAAGGATTTCGTTGCTGTTGCGGATGAGGTTCCTTAGGGTTCTGCGGCCCCTTTCCGCCAGTGCCACCACCACCAAGACCGCCCTTGCCACCGCCGCCAGAGAAACCTCCCCAGGCGCCGGCACGATCGCAGAGGGAAATATAATGTGTGGGTGTGACATCAATCTCCTGACACATCAATCCAGTTGGATCCACAAAGTTCACCGGATCGTTCTGCACATAAGCATACCGATTGAAACTCTGTGGGTTCGTCAAGTCGTAGCTCACCTCGTAAGAATCAGGTTGATCGAAGCGCGAGTGCCAGCGATTGTAACGACGGAACATGGCGTCATCGCTGCCGTTGCCGTCGCGGTCGTAACTGGTGAACTTCTTTGGCTGAAATGCGGCATTACTTGAACGACTAGTGTCTCCGCCCCATGGATCGAGCTCAACCGTGCTAACCACAGTGCCATTGACGTCGGTCACGCGCTGGCTCTTGGTCACTGGATCTTGGTGCGGCCAGTAAACCGAGCTTTGCTGCTGCACGGCTAACATCTGCCCGCCCGCATACAAATAGCCTCGCGTCAAAGCGCCGCTGGAACTCATCTCGGCAACCACTTGTCCACCGAGGACAGAAGAGCGCAGGTAGTAGGTCGTTACTCCGCTCTCAATCTTAGCGACCCGCAAACCGTTGCCGTCGTAACTTTGAGTGAGTCCGGTCCCCGATGCATAGGTTTGCTGACCAGTGGCGTCGTAGGTGAAACTCTGAAGCCCATCCCCAGTTAAATTTCCGGCCGCGTCGTAACCGAAGCCGTCGCGCCGGTTGTTGGTATAGCTGGCGGTGTAGGCCGGGTTCTCTCCGCCCCATCCTTCCTTCGTGGTGATGTTCGCCCAAACGTCGTAGAAAACGCCCATCGAGTACGGCCCGTCATACTGTCCGTTGAAGGGTTCACCATAGGCGGCGCGGGCTTCCGAACCACTGCGCGAAATATGCAGCCTTCCCACATTATCGTAGTTGTACCAGCGGTCCAGCGTGCCATCCGTCAACCGCCTCAACTGCAGTAGCAACATCACCTGTGCCGGTATTGTCCAGCACCCGCAGACTCATCAGATTAGCGCGCCACATCACTCCGCTGATACCCGTTGCATTGTTGCCCTCTGCCGCAATGATGCCGGCGATTGCAGTTCCGTGACCCTGTTCGTCCTTGATGTCACCCGTGTCGCTAATATAATCCCAGCCGTGAGCATCTCCATTCGCAGGAGTCGGATTCGTCCATTCATTATTGATGAGGTCTGGATGCGTGAAATCAACTCCGCTGTCGATGATGGCGATCACCGTTGCCTGAGCGCCAGTCGTTGTTTGCCAGGCCGTCGTGGCTCCGATGTCAGAACCAAACTGCCCGCCATTTTGTCCGACGTTTCTAAGCGCCCACTGGTCCGTGAATCTGGTGTCGTTTGGAGTCGGCGGAGTCATTTGATCGCGCGCAATGGTGAAGTTTGGCTCAGCAAACTCAACCGCCGGGTTGAGACTCAACTGCAAAGCCGCACTTGCGGTCGCTGCTTCGTCAGCGCCAGGCAGTTCAAGCAGTTCGATCGCCGAATCGCCTCGAAGGCGTTTCTTTTGCCGCGCTCCACGTGAAGCCGTGACGGCGTCTTTTTCGATCTGCGAAACTCCGGCATGAAAGCGAACCAGGAGTTCGCCGTTTCGGTACGAGGGCGTCTGCAAGTTCTGAGGTGGTAGCGAGCCCAAACTCTCCCTTCTGGCGTTGCCGCCTGAGCGGAACTTATCGCCAGCCGATGAAGAAGCCTGAGTCTTTCGCATCAGCAAAGGGCTGTAGGCTGACATCAGCAAGCAAAACGTAACAACAACTGAAATCGAGATAGAGATATTCCGGTGACGGGTAGTTGAGCAGTGCCGGCGATTCATTTGTGTGAAGCTCCTATATGGAGGAATGAAGGTTGTATCGGGAAATGGAGGTTGCTGACGGTGGGGGTCGGCGAACCCTGGGATTCTAGTCGGCGTGAAATGCGCTTTTACTCTTCTGCTAGCGAGAGCTGGTTGCGGAATTATTGAAGTTCGGCGATCTTTTGGTGAAACCGATTCTGCAAAATTGGAATTCTTTCTATCCCGAACTTTCGTCACGCACCGGTGCGATATCGCAAACCCAGCGCTAAGATCTTTTGCAGCAGTCCCTCATAGTCGATCCCACAGTGCTTGGCCGAGTCGGCGAAATCTTCCGCATGAGCAATTTGCGGATTGGGATTAGCTTCGAGCACGTAGATCTGCCCATCGTCAGTCACGCGATAATCGAGGCGCGCGTAACCGCTCAGAAAAAGCGTCCGGTAAATCTTCTTCGAGAGGCGGGCGATCTTTTCGCTCATCGCTTTGTCAATCTTGGCCGCTTTGGTGACCACGCCAACTTTCTCCTGGTAGGCCGGATCCCATTTCAGTTTTGAGGTGGCGATGTTGGGCGCGCCCTCAGGAAGCTTTTCAATTACCAGTTCCCACGGGGTGTAGGTTTGCAGGCGCTGATTGCCGATCACGCTTACATAAATTTCGCGGCCGGCGATGTACTGTTCGGCAATCGCGTGCGTCTTGGTCACGCGGTGAATGAACTCGACCCGCTCGGCCAGCTTTTCATCGTCATTCACGATCGATGCCTGCGCAATGCCAACTGAACCCTCCTCGCTGATTGATTTCACCAACAGCGGAAACTTCAGCCGCTTCGATCGTTTCACTTTGCGGTTCATGTGAAAGACGGCGAAGGCCGGCACATGAATACGGTGGTACGCGAGCACCATCTTCGAGAGCGCCTTGTCGCGGCAGATGGTGAGGCCGCGCGGATTGCATCCGGTGTACGGCTGCTTCATCAACTCGAGGTAACTGACCACGTGCTGGTCATATAAAGGATAGCCATGAAATTCTTCCAGCAGGTTGAAAGCAATGTGCGGCTTATGTTCCATCAAAGCATTGCCGATCACTCCCAGGTTGTTATAGACGCCCACGGGCGACACGTCGTGTCCGATCTTTTTCAAGGTCGAGATTACGTCCCATTCCGTTTTGTAGGGCGCGATCTCTTTCGCGCTCAGACCTTCAAGGCTGTCCGGCGGGACCAGATCTTCGTGGCACAAGACTATCACGCGAAGTTTTTTGAAGGTTTCTGTGCTCACAATGAGATCCTGTGGTAACCGGAATGGATTACGTTCATGGTTTGCACCGTAAGCATGATCATCGTTTCACGTTTGGCCTGTTCACGGCTCCCCGTAAAGCGCAATTTCAATTGGCCTGCTCGCTCAATCATCAGTTCATATACATGATCGATGGCGTACTTGTGCACGCCGGTGCCGTCGCCCACGAGTTGCTCGGCTTCACGCTTGATAGACCGCAGAAAGCTCACGGCGGTTATGCGCGATTTAGGCCGCGGCTCGGCGGAGAAGATGCGGCGCAAGTCAGCATCCAGATAAGCCGGCCATTGAAATTCGTATTGACGCTGCTTGCGGGCATAGTGCTGGCGCAATGTAGTTCTGATCTCGGGTAATGTTTCAACTTTTCTGCGCAAGCGGTTCTTCGGTCGCGTCCCGGCAATCTCGTTGAGCACTTCGTCAATGTATTCCAGCTTGCGCAGCGCCGGCCAACTGCGATAGCGCCGCCGCCAGTTTGAGCGTGGTTGCAGCCAGACCGCAAATGTTTCGGCGAAATCTTCCGCCGGATGCGCTTGTGCGTACCAGGCATCCAGATTGAGAACATATCGCCGGCTGTTCGGTTTGGGCTTGTAGGATTCAGGGTAGCGTTGCGTGAACAGACCAAACACTTGATGCCAGCGCCGTTTGAAGTGCAAACGAAAGGCGTTGTCGATAGCATGACCGGCCTCGTGACGCAGAATGCGCATGCACTGGACGTCAGTGCCTCCTTCGACTTCCAGCATTTGTTTTCGTTCGAGCTTCATCAAACGCGGATGGGCCAGATAAAAGGGGATCGCGAATCCCGGCACGCCGTCGGGCGTAAACCATTCTGCTGACAACCACACGTGCGGCTTGAAACGAATGCCGCGGTCGTTCAGTTCGCTGTAGAGCCGTTTGATGTGAGGTTCGAGAAACGATCCCTTGATGCGTATCGGTAGATCGCAGATACGCGTGTCGAGCAGTCGCTCATCAGAGATGAGACTCCATTTGAATCGAGTCGGCACGAGGGCCAATTGTAGCTGCGTTTAAGGATGTGCGCCACCACCTTTGCGACCTTTCACCATCGCAATCATTGATGTCGATACCCAAACGGCATATGCTCGGCAAGTTCCTTTGTGTGGCGGCGATTGAGTCTCGACAGTTTTTGCAGATTCCATGCAGTTTACCTTTATACAGAAAAGCTTAGTCGTGGCAGCAATGCTTTTGCCGTACGGGCAGGCCGGTGCTCAAAGTGTGCCTTCCGGACAAGCTGCAACGGAGAATTCCGCTGAGCACGAGATTCACGCGGCTCTCTGTGACATAGACAAGGGCGATTACGCGTCTGCCGAAAAGAAGCTCGAGCGACTGCTCCAGTCAGATTCGAAGAACATCTATGCGCAAAAGCTTTTGCCTTCCACTCTGGCCGCCCAAATTAAGATCGGTGGAGACTCGGCCAGGAACGCCACCGTTGCAAGAAAAGCAATTGAGGCTTATCAGCGGGTCTCGAATAACCCGAAGATTTCCGGGGAAGAACGAGTTCAAATCGATAAGTACGTACTTATCCTGTACCGGCACATCGGCGCAGATGAACTGCGCAAAGAAATTCAAAGACGCGCTTTAGATTCCACTCGCTCACCCAGGGATCGAAGTGTGCTTTATGCGATACTGGCTTCTCAATCCTGGGACTGCGCATGGCGAATCACTTCAAAAGAGGCTGGGCCGCCCGAGCAGGCCGAGCTTGAAAAAGCCGCAGGCTGGGTATCCAAAGGTCTCGACAGTACGAATCAAGCCATAACCCTCGATCGAGAAAACGAGTCCGCCTGGTCATACAAAGCTAGCCTGCTTAAAGAAGCGGCCAAGCTGGCGGGATTCGCCCACAACCAAACGCAGAAGGCTTCATATCTGCGGCAGGCTGATGCCGCCGCCAAGCAGGCGACGGACCTATATGCGGAGCGCCGGGCCGAGGACGATAAGAATTGGGCCAGACAGAATGAAGAACGAGAAAGGAACGACGCGTTCACCACCAAAGATGCGGAAAAAGCAGCAAAGGAACTAGTGTCGTTCGAGGCCGAAACTTCTTTGGACGATGCGGTAAAGAGAACTTTCATTCCAAGTCAACTTGAATTGACTACCCTGGTCGCGCCGGTTCCCATTCCCCAGGAGAAAACTGAACCAAAGGCGACGACGGAGTCGCCTCCTCAGGCATCACAACCTCCTCAAAAGGGATGTTTTCGAGAAGCGGACCGAACCACTTCCATTCAGGAAAAGCACGATTGGAAAAGCTTCTCTGTTGATGAAGAACTGATCGTCGATTTACCGGACAATGTGTGCCCCCGTGGCAGTAGTTACGTCGCTGCCAGCGAAGGTGTGATGTACAACATCGACTCGATACCTCGTCCGGCAATCGCGAGCGAACCGGCCGTGCTTGAGGGAGCGTTGAATACGCTGACGCGGGTCTTCGTGGGCGTTCGCAACGGAGTTTGGTTGGATGGAGGTTTGGCAAACCGCTTTGAGCTAAAGCTCCTGCGAAAAGACGATGTCAATGGCCAGCCGCGCAAGGTCTACGCTTACGCTCGCGTCTCTTGTGCGGAACGAATGGAAAGCGTTCTCGTAGTTCAGGCGAGCAAGGCGCATTACTATACGATTGACATCACCGGCGCCAACGAATCGGACGCGCGGGTTCAGCGCTTCCTGAAATCGGTAAGGCTCAAGTGAATCCGATCCTCTAATCGTTGTCGTTTTCGTCTCGGAGTTCGGGCGAGGGGATCAAGGTGAATCGAGAATCCGGTACCTTTCGTGAGACTACTGAGGGATGAAGCACTTCGCGATCATTTTTCTAATGTTCTTATCGGCGGGTTGTCACTCCGCTGCCAGCAATGCATCGAGTAAGCCACAGCTCAGTGCGAACTTTGATCCGCAGATCAGTCGAACATTTGTGTGGGCAGAAACAGGAATCGTCCTCACCTTGATTGAAGGTTGGCGCAGGCACATTGAGAGCGATGACAACAGTGAGAGGGCCTGGATTTCACGGGGTAATTCAAGATTCTCAGTTAGAGTCGCTCCGTATAAGGCGGAGTACGGTAATGGCTCGATAGAGGACGAAACGAATAAATTCTACCAGGATCACAAGAAGTGGGGCGAGGAAGACCTTCGCTATCTCGAAATTGACGGCATCAGGGGTGTTCACTACCTGCGCGACGAAAAGGGCTTCGACAAGAACTACGCGTCTCAAGATGAAAAACGCATTATTTGGAACGCGCAACGCATGTACAAGGGGGGAAGACAGATCATTAATGTGACAGTATCATCGCCTACTCAAGGATTCACCAAAGATCATGAGACGCTCTATGGCCTCCTTCAGTCGATTAAGTTTACTCAGAACGACGGTGGCAGCCTGACAAGTGCTGAGCAGGTGATCGGTAAACCTTCCGCTGTGGTGTCTGTTCCTACAGACGCTGAGATCTACCTCGGTAAGCAGAGGATTGCGCGAGCAGAGGTCGCAACCGAGGTCGATAAACTTCTACGTGACCAGCCAGAGGATAAACAGATTGCTTATATCAAATGTGCTTCAGACGTGAAGTACGGCACGATCGTAGGCATTATCGATGACATTCGATCACTCGGTTACGAGAAAATAGGCCTGGTTGCGGACAAGAAAAAGGACCAACCGGCGCCCAAATTACTTTCAACAAGCGAGACATTACCCGGTAAGAAAGTTGCAAGTCGCTCTGGCACTCAAACGACCGGCGCCAACCAGGATTTACTCGTCGTGACGATCGAGACGACAAAGGCAGGAGCGATAATTATCAAGGTCGGCGAAACTCCGGTTCCTCTTGCCCAGCTTGCCAACAAAGTTCGCGATGTCCTGAACGCTCGTGCTGATAAGGCCGTGACGATCATGGCGCCTGGCACGATTGACATGAAATCGATTGTCGCCGTGATTGACGAGCTAAAGGCCGGTGCCGCGGAAGCGATTGGATTTGGAATCAAATCACCCTGACTGCAAGTCTCAGCCAGGAGAACAAAAGATAGTATATATGAAAAGCGTGAAGATACAGACCGCAGCTATACCCAGACTGCTAATCGTGTTCGCGATCATCCTGTTCGCGACTGTGATCGCGGCTGGTCCCAGATGTCGCAGCTCAGATTTTGCCTGCTTCAAACGCAAAATGATGCCTGAGGTCGGTCGTAAGATCACTGTAAAAGGAATGTTGGCTTCAGCCAAACTCGGTCGGATCGTCATGTTCGATCATTGGGGTATTTATGTTTACGCCAGGCACCAGTCGGACAGTGACAGGATGAAGAGCGTCGATGCTTTCAACGGCCAGAGTGTCAACGTTACCGGCATACTCCGATACTCGTCCGGTTCAGCTACTCAACGGACCGACGAGGCAAGTATTCCCGAACACTTCTTTTTCGATGTGGCGGAAGTCCAAGTCTCTGGGGCCCACCCGCCTGCTGAAATCACATTCAAGGAAATGCGTCTGCGAAAACCGCCATTAGCCGAACTCTATTTCGACGTGGTGCTGCGCAACGATCGCTCTGGGCCGCGTTGGTTTCTGCTGCCGAGCAACCTTGGTCCGGGAACTTCAGCACTGGTCACCAAAGGCGGCGTCGACACGGTTGAAGTGTTCGCGCCGCATGGCAGCGGTCGCGTCGTTGTCGGCCACTTTCTTGGTACGGGTGGCTTCTACGCGCTCCTGTTGCCCGCGCACGCAGAGATTCGTTTACGAATGTTTCCGATCTCGTACTGGGGAGACGTGCCCGATCATCTTCAAGTAGAGGTAGTGACCGCAAAGGATCTCACCATCGGCGGCGAGCCAGCCAGGGCCTGGTTCGAACTCAATCCAACCTGCAGCGCCAGGGCCGACATCGCGGAAAGCGCCTTGAGTTACACGCGGATAATAGGTTCGCGGCATGCCCCCGATCGTAAAGAGGTTGGGGTCCTGAGCGAGGAAGAGAATCGCTTCAAACTCGATGTCTTGATTAAAGCAAACTAAAGGAACCTCTAATTGCGTTAATTCGGAGCCATCCTCCCCAACACTTGCTTCAGGAGTCTGTCGGAGGGAACTCTGTGGTTCTCTGCGTGAGCGCGTGAGCTCTGCGTTTCTGTGGTGAAGGTTTGCCAGGTCATTTCACCCAAAGGACCAAACAGTCCGTTTTCGTTTAGAGACGTGCTCGTATCGCCCCCAGCGACCCGACAACCATTAATTACTGCATTTATTAGTCTTGGCTGTCCTCAGATCGGCTCGATATGGACTCAGATCGGCCTGATCCAGACTCGGATCGGAGCGATCCGGACTCGGATCGGAGCGATCTGGATTCGGATCGGAGCGATCTGGATTCGGATCGGAGCGATCTGGACTCGGATCGGAGCGATCTTGATTCGGATCGGAGCGATCTGGACTCGGATCGGAGCGATCTGGATTAGGATCGGAGCGATCTCGATTCAGATCGGGGCGATCTCGATTCAGATCGGAGCGATCTCGATTCGGATCGGAGCGATCTCGATTCGGATCGGAGCGATCTGGACTCGGATCGGAGCGGTCACTATTTCGACCGTTGCGATCTGAATACGGATCGCCCCGGGTGTTATTTGGATCAGTGGATTAGCATCGAACGGGGCGCGATTGGCCCGCCAGCGGGTACAAGGATAAAGTTTGGTGGAGCGTTTCCCTAAAAGGAACTCCAGCTTTGACTCAGATTCTCCAGGAACCCCTAAATAGAAACGACAGAGCTGCCAGCCTTCGCCTTCAGCTCTGTCGATTTCGTTTAGAGACCTTTGACAGGTCGCCAAATCAGTAGGGGATGTTACTGCTTGTTGAAGACCAAGGTCGAGTCGTTAGCTCCACGCGGGCCTTCGTTGTGACGCACATCAGTCAGGACCTTGCCGTCGCCGGACAGCGACAGTTTTTCGACCGTTGTGAATTTGAAGTCATTACCGTCGCGGCTTCCGGCGCGAACTGCCGACAGCTCGAGGGTCTTGCCATCACTCGACCAGGTGGTCTTCGTCGTGTTGGTGCCGCCCTGCGCTTCAGTGGTTGCTTCCTTGCCGTCGAGACTGAAAACTCGCGGGCCCGCCGGACCGCGACCTCCGCCCATGCCGCCCCCACCACCGCTGCCGGGACCGCTCGGGGCGCCGGCCGGGGGTGGGCCAGCGACGACCTTCGACTCGATGGAAATCTGTTTATCGTCTTGCGTAATAGTCCAGGTCACGCTTTCCGCGTTCTGCATTCTTGGGTCAAGGCCCTGGCTCTTCGCTTTATCCAGCGACCAGGTGCCGGCGAAATTGGCCGGCGCGAAGGCGCTGGCGGCCACTACGGCAAGACCCAGCGCAGTCATCAGTCCGGCGATCAAAAACAATCTTCTCATTATAAAAATCCTCCGTTAAATTGTGGTTCGCTTGTCAGCTCGATCGAGACTTACTTCGCGAGTTCGGTACCTAAGACGCTCAGCATGACTGTCAGGTTCCTATTTGTTTCGTGTGTCAGAAGCCCGACCGTCAGGGAGGGCGCCTCGCGAGCGATGCCCTCCCTGACGGTCGGGCTTCTGACATGCCCTAGCTGGTCTTAGTTGCGGGACGCCAGAAAGATGTCAGGCGCCTGGCGCCGGAGGTCTGCAGCAGACTCATTGTCCCCATGTAGCCATAGCCGAAGCAGAACAGCATTAGAAAGGCAATCGGGCCCCACATGTGCATTCGCAGCGCGTAACCAATCGCCAAAACAAAATAGAGCGAAAAGCTCAACTCGAGCAGTGGCAGCCAACCGTGCTTGCGCTTGTACTTCTTTCCCTTCCAGGACTCATCGGTAGCGGTCTCGACCCGATACTTGGGCGTGCGCACAAAGTCAGACTTGACGCCGGCCAACGCTTCGAGGACCGCGCGGGCGTTTGAGAAAGCCAAACCGATTCCGAGGCCCATCACCAGCGGCAGGTGCAGCAGACGCATGCTGCGCTTCTTGTCCAGATACCAGACGGCGGTGCCGTAAAAAAGAACCACCGATATAGTCGAGAAGAAAAGCAAAGGAACATCGAGCACCATCAGTTGATGCAGACCCTGGTTGTAGCGAACCAGCAGCAGCGGAAACTGCATAAAGCTGGCCACGATCATCAATGGGTAACTGATGTTACCCGTCAGGCGAAAGAACATTTCCAACTTTACGCGCATCGGCAGCGGCGCGTGCCAGATGCGCCGGTAAAGCTTGAACCAGACCTGCAACACGCCTTTGGCCCAACGGCGCTGCTGGGCTTTGAAGGCGTTAATCTCAACCGGAATTTCCGCCGGCGCGTCTTCATCAAGCAAATAAACAAATCGCCAGCCCATCAACTGCGCGCGAAAACTTAGATCCGTATCTTCGGTGAGCGTGTCATGTTGCCAGCCGCCGCTCATCTCGATTGCTTCCCGCCGCCAGATTCCGGCAGTGCCATTGAAATTGAAAAAATTGCCCGCGCGATTCCGGGTGGTTTGCTCAACCACAAAGTGGCCATCGAGCATGATGGTTTGCAGGCGGGTCAGAAGGTTGTAAGAACCATTGATGTGCGACCAGCGCATCTGCGCACAGCCAACGATCGGATCAGTGAAGTGGTGAATCAGCTTGCGCATGAAATCGGGCTTGGGCACAAAGTCAGCATCGAAGATCGCAACCAGATCGCCCTTTGCCGTTTTCATACCGCTCTCCAGAGCCCCTGCCTTAAATCCCGTGCGATCTTCCCGATGAATATAGTGAATATCGAACCCCTGGGCCGCGAACTTCGCAACGGTCGCGCGCGCGATGCTCGCCGTTTCGTCGGTCGAGTCGTCGAGTACCTGAATTTCCATCTGGTCGCGCGGGTAGTCGATCTCAGTCACGGCTTTGACCAGACGTTCAACCACGTACATTTCATTGAAGAGCGGAAGTTGCACGGTGATGTGCGGCAACTCGCTGTCAGCGAACGCCCCCTTTGGTTTTGGTGGGAACCGCGAGTAGCGCCAGAAGTCGATCACTTGCTTTACGCGATAGACACCATAGATGGCCAGGA
>WNFR01007365.1_pt1 | contig 16114 bp, 11 predicted proteins | sample 5400221 | NCBI WGS metagenome assembly WNFR01 (sample SAMN13153357, study PRJNA577476) | soil metagenome | isolation source: 40 cm soil under Madrone tree | place: USA:California | collected 2016-06-14 | reverse complement strand
CTACTAGCATTTCGGCTACGGGGTTCTACGTACCCGCCCGCGTGATCCGAATGGCCTGCTCCGAACGGTTCATCAGGACCGGCCTTTCACGCGCAACAAATATCCCTACTTCCCGAGGTCTAATGCCGCCGTGTTTCGCTGGATCATCGGCTCCAGTCTGCAGTTCCGCTTCCTAGTCGTCGCGGCGGCGGCGGCGCTGCTCGGGGCTGCCCCGTCCGCCGCCCGGGCCTTCGATCGCGCCGGCTTCAAAGCGCGCGCCGAGGCGACACTGGCGGAGCTCAACAGCAAACGTCTGGCGGACAGCAGGGCAACTCTCGCCCGCCTCGACGAGATGCTCGCGCTCGGCATCGTCGGGTTGAAGGAATACGGGGCCAGCCATCCCAAATACGCCAAGCTGATGGACGCGGCGATCGCTGATTCCCAGGCGATGAAGCGGATGACCGACGTCGAGATCGAGGAGAAGTGGGGCGAGAACGGCACGGCCGGCGACGCCCTCGGTATTCCGTTGAAATCGCTCGCTGATTTCGGCGAGGAGCGGGCCTATCTCGAATTAGTGGTCGGTCCGGCGCATCAGTACATCTTCGTCAAGAGGTGGGAATCCACAAAGAAGGTTCGCTGGCTTGAGCAGGCCAGGGATGAGGCGGTGGAATTGCTGAAGCATCTGGAAGCGGTTCGCAGCAAGTGACAGGCACAAAGAACACAGAGTTCTCCCAACCATTCTCAGTGAGGAATGCAATGAATTTCCGCAATGAATCTGTAGGGATCCCCTGATATGCCATAGGCGTCGAATGAGCCACACTCGCGAATCCGCGAATCGCGGGCAATTCACGGGCGCCCGATGAACTAGAACAGGGGAGAGTCAATGGAACAGATCGTATTGGGCTGTTTGCGTCTTCGCATCGCGGTCGTTGCGATCGCGGCCGTCCTGGTCGCGGCAGGGCTCTGGCAAATCCGTCAAGCGCCGCTGGATGTCGTGCCCGAATTCTCGCCCGAGACTCTGCAGGTAAGGACCGAGGCGCTTGGGCTGTCGGCGGCGGAAGTGGAGTCGCTAATCACTGTGCCGCTCGAGGCCGATCTCTTGGTTGGCGTGCCTTGGCTCAAATCCATCGAGTCGGAATCGATAACGGGCGTGTCTTCGATCGACTTGTTGTTCGCGCCGGGGACCGATCTCATCCGCGCCCGACAGATGGTCAACGAGCGGATGACCCAGGCGCGCGCCCTGCCGAACGTATCGACCGCGCCGACGTTGCTGCAGACGGTGGCAACGGCAAGCCGCATCATGAACATCGGACTGAGTTCCAAGTCCGTCTCGCTGATCGATATGTCCGTGCTGGCGCAATGGACCATCGTGCCCCGGCTGACCGGCGTGCCCGGCGTCGCCAATGTATCGATCTGGGGACAACGCAATCGGCAGGTCCAGGTCCAGGTCGATCCCGTCAAGCTCCGTCGTAACGGCATCAGGCTCGACCAAGTCGTCAAGACGGCGGGTGAAGCCGTGTGGTCATCGCCGCTGACCTATCTGAATTCGTCGACGCCGGGCACTGGCGGGTTTATCGATACGCCGAACCAGAGACTTAATATACGTCACGTCTTTCCCGTCACGGCGGCCGAGGATTTCGCCAGCATCCCGGTAGTCGGAACGTCGCTCGAGTTGCGCAAGGTTGCCAATGTAGTCGAAGGTCATCAGCCGCTCATCGGCGACGCCGTCCTCAAGGATGGTCCTGGCCTCCTGCTGGTGATCGAAAAGGCCCCTGGGTACAACACGGTGGAGGTTACCAAGAAAGTAGAGGCTGCGCTTGACGAACTGCGGCCTGGCATGACCGGGATCGACGTCGACACGGCCATCTATCGACCCGCGAGCTTCATCGAGCAGGCGACCAGCAACTTGTCCACTGCGAGCCTGATCGCCGCTTTCCTCGCGATCGTCGCGCTGAGTGCTCTGCTCGGCAGTTGGCGGGCGACACTGGTGGCGGCAACATCCATTACCCTGTCGCTGGTTGCCGCCGCCTCGGTACTCTACTTGCGCGGCGCCAACTTCAACATCATGGTGGTTGCGGGCCTGCTGACGGCGATTGCCGCGGTGGTCGATGATGCCATCGTCGATGTCGAGAATATCTTCGCGCGCCTTCGCCGGCGGAATCCTGGAGGATCGCGGCCGCCGGCATGGCGCATCATTACCGATGCGGCGATCGAAATCCGCAGACCGATGCTCTACGCAACCCTGATCGGCGTCGTCGCGGTGGCGCCGGTCTTGTTGATGCAAGGGTTGTCTGCGGCATTCTTCAAGCCTCTCGCGTGGTCCTACATCATCGCCATGGTGGTTTCGCTCCTGGTCGCGACGGCGGTTACGCCGGCGCTGGCCATGTTGCTTTCAGCGCGCGCATCCGGGCCGCTGTCGGGCGGATCCGCTTTCGTGGGCGGGATCCAGCGGCTTTACAGCCGCATGGCCGGGCCCGCGCTGCGCTCGCCGGCTCTCGCCTTGGCTTGCGTGGCAGCCGGGATCGTGGTTGCGGTTCTTGCCTGGTCGCAGCTGGAACGCTCGCTGATCCCGTCCTTCAAGGAGACCGACGTATTCGTCGAATTGCAGGCGCCAGCGGGCACATCCGTGCAGGCGATGGATCGCCTCACCGCAACGCTCATTCACGATCTGCGGGCGGTCCCGGGAGTGCGCAACGCGGCGGCGCAGATCGGCCGCGCGCTGCTGTCGCATGATGTCTCCGACGCGAATTCGGCGCAGGTCTGGGTAAGCCTGGATCCAAAGGCCGACTACGAGACGACGCTGGTGGCCGTGCAGCAAGTGGTCGCTGCCCAGCCCGGAGTCGACGGCGAGGTGCACGCCTATCTCTCCAGGAAGGTGCGCGAGGCCCTGACCGGCGAGGATCAGGCGATCTCCGTGCGCGTCTACGGGGAAGATCTTGGCATTCTGCGCTCCAAGGCGGAAGAGATTCGGCAGGTTCTGGCGGGAATCAGTGGAGTCGAGAGCCCGGAGGTCGAGCCGCAGGCCGAGCAACAGGAAATCTCCGTCAAGGTCGATCTCGAGAAAGCCCTGCAATACGGTCTTAAGCCCGGTGACGTGCGCCGGGCCGCGTCGGCGCTGATCGGCGGGATCACGGTGGGCAGCCTGTTTCAAGAGCAGAAAGTGTTCGACGTCGTGATCTGGGGACACCCGGACATCCGCAAGGACCTCAACGATGTCCAGAACCTCTTGATCGATACCGAGTCCGGTGCGCAGGTAAGGCTGAGAGATGTTGCCGGGGTGAGCAGCGTCGCGGCGCCAAGCGTGATCCATCGTCAAGGCGTGTCACGGCGCATTGACGTCGAGGCGGCGGTCAGCGGACGCTCGGTGGACGCTGTGACGCGGGAAGCCAGGCGTCGCATCAGGGACGTCGCGTTTCCCTTCGAGTACCACGCGGAAGTGCTCGGCGAGTATGTCGAGCGCAGCGCCGCCGTGCGCTCGGTATACAGCTACCTGATTGCGGCCGTCGTGGCGATCGTTCTGCTGCTGCACGCCGCCCTGGGAAGCTGGCGGCTGGCCGCTCTCGTCATCCTTGGCGCGCCGGTGGCGGCGCTTGGAGGCTTCGTCGCGGCCTTTCTCGGCGGCGGGGTGCTCACGCTCGGCTCGTTCCTGGGATTTCTCGCGATTCTCGGCCTTGCTTCGCGCAACGGGATCATCCAGATCCGGCGCTTCCAGGATCTCGAACAGCAGGATGCGGGGCGTGGCGGCGATCTGATCTTGCGAGGGGTGGAGGAGCGCCTGCGAGCGGTCGTCGCAAGCACCATCACCACCGGCGCGATCGTTCTCCCCTTTGTCGCGCTGGGCAACGTCGCCGGACTGGAGATTCTTCACCCGGCGGCTGTCGTGATTCTCGGCGGTTTGGTGAGCTCGGCAATTTTCGCGCTGTTCGTGCTGCCGGCCTTGTATCCGCGATTTGCGGCCGCGATCGCAGCCACGACAGGTCCGTTGATTGCGGAGGCAGCCTGATGGACGCTTTCCCGACGTGGAGGACGTGCGCTATGCTCAAAAATGCTGCTGCTGTCGCTGTCGCGATGATGGCTGTGGGTTTGCAAGCCCTGGCGCCTGAGGCGCGGGCCGACTCCCCCGCTCCCCCGAAACCTGAATCGCAGGCAACCATCAAGCGTCTGGGATTTGGCCTGAACCAGATCGCCTTGCTGCCCAACGCGGCCCGCAGGCTCGGAATTCAGACCTCTGAAATCACCGAACAGCGACCGGGCATGAAGATCACGCCGTATTCATCGATCATCTACGATCGCGACGGCGATGCCTGGGTGTACGCCGTTGCGGCGCCGCTGACCTATGTCCGTGCGGCTGTCGTGATCAAGCGGGTCAACGGAAACTACGCCTACCTTACCGACGGTCCGCCTGCCGGAACGCGAGTCGTCACGGAGGGGGTGCCCGAACTTTACGGCGCAGAGATGGGCGTCAACGGCGAATAGCCACCGGGAGGCTGAAGTCATGATTCGCTGGATCGTCGGAAACAGCCTGCATTTTCGCTTCATCGTCGTGGCATTTGGCCTCGGTCTCACCTTTTTCGGTGCTCAGCGGCTGCGGGATATTCCGATCGATGTCTTTCCGGAATTTGCCCCGGCAAGAGTGGAGGTCCAGACTCTCTGCCTCGGGCTGTCGCCGGCCGAGGTGGAGGCGCAGGTCACCGTCCCGATCGAGAATGCGATGAACGGCGTGCCGGGCGTAGAGATCCTCCGCTCGAGCTCGGTTGCGCAGCTGTCTTCCGTCACCGCGATCCTGGAGCGCGGCGCTGACGAATTGGCCGCCCGGCAACTCGTGACGGAGCGCGTCGCCATCGCAACGCAGGGTATGCCGACCTGGGCGGCCCCGCCGGTCATGATGCCGCCCGTGTCGTCGACCAGCCGTGTGATGAAGATCGGCGTCACGACGAAAGAGAGGTCCCAGATGGACCTCTCCATGCTCGCCTACTGGAAGATCAGGCCGCGGCTGCTCAGCGTACCCGGGGTCGCCAATGTCGCAATCTGGGGCGAGCGCTTGAAAATGCTTCAAGTCCAGGTCGATCCCGAGCGACTGGAGCAGCTCGGCCTGACTCTTGATCATGTGATGGAAAAGACATCGGACGCGCTGGAGGTAGGGCTGCTGCGCTATGCCGGCGGCGCGCATATCGGCACCGGCGGTCTTATCGAGACTGCCGACCTGCGTCTTCCTGTCCATCATATTCTGTCGAGCACGACGCCGGAAACTCTTGCTCAAGTGCCCGTCGCCAAGCGTAATGGAAAGCAGCTGGTCCTCGGCGATGTGGCCCAGCTCGTATGGGGCCCGCAGGGAATGGTCGGCGATGCGGTGATCAACGACGGCCCCGGGCTCATGCTGATCGTCGAGAAATATCCGTGGGGCAACACGCTCGAGGTGACCCGCGGCGTCGAAGCAGCTTTGGACGAGCTAAAACCCGGTCTTGCCGACGTGGAAATCGACAGCAAGATCTTCCGCCCGGCCGAATACATAGACGCTTCCATCGACAATCTGTCCCACGCACTGGTCCTGGGATGCGTGCTGGTCATTCTCGTGGTTTTCGCATTTCTCTATGAAGTGCGTACGGCGCTGATCTGCATCGTGGCCATACCGCTTTCCCTGCTGGCGGCCGTGCTGGTGCTCGAATGGAGCGGCTTGACCCTCAACACGATGGTGCTGGCGGGCTTTGTGATCGCCCTCGGCGTGGTGGTCGATGACGCCATTCTCGGCGTCGAGAATATCATGCGGCGCCTTCGCGAGCGCCGCGCCGCGGGCGATTCGCAATCCGCCGCGCGCATCATACTTGATGCGACCATCGAGGTGCGGAATCCCATCTTCTACGCGACGCTGATTATCGTGATCGCCGTGATGCCTGTCCTGTTCATGCAGGCATTATCGGGCGCGTTCTTCAAGCCACTCATTTTGGCCTATGTCACGGCGATCCTCGCGTCGCTGATCGTTGCGGTGACGGTTACCCCGGTCTTGTGCCTGTTTCTGCTGCGGAACGCGTCGCTTGCGGGCAACGTATCGCCCTTGGCCGAATGGCTTGGGCGCATCTATGTTCGGGTGCTTGCCCGGACCACGCGCACACCGCGCGCGGCGTACGCCGGCGTGGCGGTCATCACGCTTGCCGGTGTCGCGGCCTGGCCGATGCTGGGCTATTCGCTCATGCCACCGTTCAAGGAGCGGGATTTCCTGATCCACTGGATCGCTGATCCAAGCACATCGCATCCGGAAATGCTTCGCATCACTCAGCGGGTCAGCCGTGAACTGCGTGCCATCCCCGGGGTGCGCAATTTTGGTGCGCATATCGGTCAGGCCTTCCTGGCGGACGAAATTGTCGGCGTCGCCAGCGGTGAGAACTGGATCAGCATCGATCCCCATGTCGATTACGACAAGACGCTTGCCGCCATCAAAGAGGTGGTCGACGGCTATCCTGGCCTGTACCGCGGTGCGGAAACCTACCTGGATGAGCGAATCCAGGAAGTCCTGTCAGGGGAGAGCGAGCCGATCGTCGTCCGTATCTTCGGTTCCGATCTGGCGGTGTTGCGCGACCAGGCGGAAGTCGTGCGGCAGGCCCTCGTCAAGATCAAGGGGATTGATGAGGTCAAGAAGGACATTAATGTCGATGTGCCCCACATACAGGTCACCGAGAAACCTGCCGAGGCGCTGCGCTACGGGCTGAAGCCGGGAGATGTGCGGCGCGCGTCGGCCGTTCTGATGGCGGGCGAGGAAGTCGGCGACATCTTCTCCGGCGGGCGCACCTACGATGTGCAGGTCTGGACAACGCCGGAGTGGCGCCATAGCCTCACCGCGGTCGAACGGATGCTGCTCGATACGCCCACGGGCAAGCGGGTCCGCCTGAACGAGGTGGCCGATGTTCGCATTGTGCCGACGCCCAATGTCATCAAGCGCGAGGGCGGATCGCGCCGCATCGACATTCAGGCGGGCGCCAAAGGACGGGACCTGGGAGCAGTCGCCCAGGACGTACAGCGGACGCTGGAAACAATAAAGTTTCCGCTCGGGTATCACGCGATCCTGCAGGGCGCTTATGTCGAACTGCAGTCGACCCAGGAAAATCTGCAAGCCTTCGCGATTCTCGCGTTGGGGGCGATCTTTGTGCTGCTGCACTTGTCGTTCCGAAGCTGGCGGCTCGCAACCCTGAGCTTCCTGACATTGCCATCTGCCTTGGTCGGCGGCGTGTTGGGCGCGTTTGCCATGGGCGGCATCATCACCTTGGGGTCTCTCGTGGGCTTCCTCTCGGTCCTGGGGATCGCGGCGCGCAACGGCATCATGATGATCAACCACTTCCAGCACCTCGAGCGCTATGAAAACGAGGTGTTTGGCATAGACCTCGTGCTGCGGGGCGCGCGCGAACGCTTGCGCCCCATACTGATGACAACGGGCGCTACCGCATTCGCGATCATGCCCTTGGCGATCTACGGCAATGTGCCCGGGCAAGAGATCGAGTATCCCATGGCAGTGGTGATCCTGGGCGGGCTGGTGACTTCCACCTTGCTCAATCTCTTTGTCGTTCCAGCCCTCTATCTGCGGTTCGGCGCCGGAACCGCGAACACACAGGAAATTGGAGCGATGCCCGAAGTGGGATCGACCGCCGCGTGAGGTACGCAATGCATTCGTCGGGGGATCTCTCATGAGAAGGGCACTGCTTCACGTCGCCATCGTGTTGGCCGCCTGCCATAGTCCCGTCTGGGCTGCCGGCAAGTTCGAGCGCGTCTCGGTCTATCTGGAGCAAACGGTCGAAGATGAGGATTCCGAAATCGCCTTCGATGCCATTAGCGGCACGGATGGATTAGCCGCATTGAAGGTGGTAGCCCCGGACGGTCGCACGGTGATCGACTACAAGGCCGCGGATTCCAAACTGGGCATGCGACACCTTTCCCTTGAATCACCGGAGCCGAAAAGGGACGGCAGTCTGACTAAAGACTTCCCCGCGGGGCTCTACCGCTTCACAGGCACCGTAACGACGGGAGCTACGCTCCAAGGCGAGGCGACGTTGAGCCACAAATTTCCGGACGCGGCTCGTCTCGTCCAGCCCCGTCCCAATGAGAAGAATGTTCCAATCACCGGGATGCAGGTCAAGTGGAACAAGGTGAAGGATGCCGCTGCCTTCATTCTGGTGATCGAGCAGGAGAAGACCCGGCGCGAGTTCAAAGTCGACCTTCCCGGTACCGCAACAGCGTTTACGGTGTCCGACGGCCTCCTTGCGCCCGGCCTGGAATACAAGCTGGCGATCGGCACCGTAGCCAAGGACGGGAACCGGTCATTCACCGAGACGTCGTTCGTGACGGCGGTTCGGAAATAGTAATCTCCCGGAGGACAGCACCATGATCCAGACACGCAGACCTGCCGACCGCGACTCGAGGACGTTCAGACGGGCAGCGGCCACTCTCGGCCTGGCCGCAACTCTTCTGCTCCCGGGCACCGCTCCCGCCGCCGATGCGGAGGCCCCCGTCCAGGGAGCTGCCGCAGAACCCAGTGCGAAGATCAGCCGCGAGCAGGCTGTCAAGGCGGCGCTCGCGGCTGTGCCGGGCAAGGTGACCGACACGGGCATCGAGAAGAAGCGCGGCAAGAATGTGTGGGTGATCGAGATCGTCGCCGACAAGGATGGCGCTGAAATCGATGTGCTGGTGGACCTCGATTCTGGGAAAGTGATCGGCACGGACCGGTAGCCGGCCGGACGGAAGTCGAACAGGGCGCAGGCAATGGAGGGCAAGACGATGACTGGTGTGTTCAGCAAGACGGTGACTGCGTTCGTGCTGGGGGCGGCTGTGTCGTCGCTGTCTCCCGGCCCCGCCGCCGGGCAGACGACGCCAGGATTCGGCGCGGAGGAATTCGGCTTCACACAAAAACAACTCGTTCAGGCGATCGAGCAGGTCGAGTCGCTGATCTCGAGATGCATGCTCGAGCAGGGGTTTCAATACATTGCCGCCGATTACGAAACGGTGCGCGCTGGAATGAAGGCGGACAAGAAAATGCCGGGCCTCAGCGAGGAGGAGTTTCACAGCAAGTACGGTTTCGGAGTCGCGACGATGTATACCGGCGAGCCGCCGCAGCTTGCCACGGGTTACAGCCCGGCCAAGCTTGGGCTGGGTGAGCGCAACGTCGCGCATTTCAGGAGCCTGTCGGCGGCTGCCCAGGTGGCCTATAACCGCGCGCTGTTTGGCGAGAATCCCAGCGCCACATTCGCGGTGGCCGTTGAAACCGAGGATTTCTCGCAATGCGGCGGCTGCACACGCAAGGCGATCGAGCAGGTCTTCAAGCCGGAGCAGCTCAAATCCAGCTACTACAACCCGCAAAACGCCCTGATCAACAAGGACCCCCGGATGAAGGCGGCCTTGCGGAAATTCACGGCCGAGATGAAAACATCCGGGTTCGACTACGCCCATCCGGACGATGTGGAGCCGGATATCCGCGCGCGGCTGGCTGCGCTCACCAACAAAGGCACGCTCCTGGTCGACAAGATGTCGGCCGAGCAGCGCTTGCAGCTGAAACAGCTCCAGGACTTTGAGCGCCGAGTAGCCCTCAAGTCATACAGACTGCAGGAAGATCTGATCAGCCCTGTGGAGGAGAAGATTCAGCGGGAGCTATTTGCGCGCAAGGTTCAGTAAGCGGGCGGTCAAGGGCGGCGCTAGGAGTTGTCTCGAATGGCCAAGTCCGAATCTGAGCGCTTAGAGACGATCGCCCCGCGCCCCGATCTTTCTGCGCAGGAGCGCAAAGTCAGCGAAGCCGGTGTCCCGCTCAAGCGGGTCAATATTCTGTATGCCATGCTCGCTGCCGTCGCCGCCGGCGCGTTGGTCGCCTGGTTCGTCGGCTCCAGGATTGAATCGCCGGCGGACGCGGCGTTGCGAACAGCTCCACCGACGCCGTCACCGATACTCGTTCCTGTTGAAGAGCGCGTACTCAGTTCAGAACTCGTCACGCGCGGAACCGTCAGGTTCGGATTACCGCAACCCATCTCCCTGGCGCCCTCCACTCTGAAGCCCGGGGGCGGAGTCATCAGCAGCTTGCCGTTGCCGGAGACGCGGCTCGAAGAAGGTAACCACATTCTGACGGCATCCGGCCGCCCGGTGTTCGTGTTTCAAGGCAAGGTACCCGCCTACCGCGATCTCGTTCCGGGGACAAACGGAGATGATGTACGCCAACTCAAGGGAGCATTGCGGCGGCTGGGTTTCCATCCTGGCGCGGTCGACGCGCCGTTTGATCTGACGACCAGCGCTGCCGTGGCGGCCTTTTACAAGGCCAGAGGTTGGGAGCCTTTCGGTCCGACGCGCGAGCAACTCAGCGCCGTTCGCGCTCTCGAGCGGGAGTGGCGCGACGCGGTAAAAGCCCTGGAGGCGGCGAAAGCCGCGGCTTCGACGGCGGCCCTGGCGGTGGATGCCGCGCGGGCCACGGCGGCGCATAACAATCGTTTCCTCGCCGTCGACGGTGCTGCAAAGGCGCCGGAGCAGGTCGACGGCTCTCGCGTGCCGGGCAATGAGGTACCTCTCTCGGTGCGCAATGAGCGCGCCAAGGCGGAGTATGCCAAGACTGCAGCGGAAGCGGATCTCGCTGCACAGCTCGCCGACCAGGCGCTGATCGCGTTGGACCCGCGCCAGCCCGAAACCGCGAGGGCGGCGGCGGAGGCAAAGGTGGAAGTGGCCCGTGCGGCCCTGCAAAAGCTCAAGCTCGAAGGCGAAATGGCGGTCCGGGCCGCCGAGCGCGAAGCCGCGCTGGCCGCTCAACGGGCCGACCTCAGGAATGCGGCCGAGCGGGCCGCACGTCTTGAAGGAGAGAAGTCCGTGCAGTCGGCGATCGATACCCAGCGGCTTGCCGCGTTGGACGTCGAAATGGCGACCGCGCGATTCAGTCAGGTTGCCGACGAGCTGGCCGCAGCCAACCGAAAGATAGGCAACCAGGTGCCGATCGACGAGTGCATTTTCTTGCCCAGGCTGCCGGTGCGGGTGCAAGAGGTGACGGCAGTTCTCGGCGGCCCGGCGACGGGATCGCTGATGACGGATTCCGCGCCTCTAGTCAAGCCAGGCATGCAGGCGGCCATCGATGAGCAGGCTCTAGGCGTCAAGGCGAGCGGCGTCGTGGAAACCGTGGCCACGACGCCAGGCACACGAGGCGTCGACGGGTTTCATTTCTATCTGGGAGTCCGGGTCGATCCGACCCCGGCGAAACTTCACGGATTTTCGGTGCGTCTGACGATTCCGATCGAGTCCACCAAGGGAGCGGTTACGGCAGTACCGGTCAGTGCCTTGTCATTAGCCACCGACGGAAGCTCCCGTGTGCAGGTGAAAGGCAAGGACGGGCTTCAATACGTCACCGTCAGACCGGGAATGTCGGCTGGCGGCTATGTTGAAGTGACCCCTCTTAACGGCACTCTTGCCAAAGGGCAGCTCGTGGTCGTGGGGTATGACAGCGCCCCGAGCAAAGACGCGAAATGATCACACTCGAAGGCGGCTCCCCGGTCAAGGTGTTCGAGCTCGAAAGGGTTTGCAAACAATACGGCAGTGAGCCGGCGGTTCACGCGCTGGTCGATATTGATTTGTCGCTCGATCGCGGCGACTGGCTGGCGATTACCGGCCCGTCGGGCGCCGGGAAATCGACCCTGTTGAACATCGTCGGCTGCCTCGACCGTCCCACCAGCGGCCGCTATGTCCTGGATGGAGTCGAGACCACCAGGCTCACGGACAAAGAGCGCGCCGGCCTCCGCAGCCAGCGGATCGGCTTCGTGTTTCAGTCGTTTCATCTCCTGCCGTACCGCACCGTGCTGGAAAACGTCATGCTGGCGGAAGTGTACCGCCGTAACACCACGAGCGGACGCAGCGAACGGGCGCTTGCCGCGATAGCGCGTGTGGGACTCGCGCACCGTGCTAATTTCCTGCCCACGAAGCTTTCCGGCGGCGAGCGCCAGCGCGTCGCGATCGCCCGGGCGTTGATGGGTTCTCCCAGCATGCTGATCTGCGATGAGCCGACCGGCAACCTCGATTCGAAAACCTCGGCCGCGATCCTGGATTTCCTTGAGACCCTGAACAGAGACGGTCTGACATTGGTCATCGTGACCCATGACGAGACGATCGCCGGTCGGGCAGCGCGCCGCGTGCACATCGTGGATGGTCAGATAGAGGGGCGGGTTGTCCGCGCGAAAGCCGAGATTCATCCGCGGCTTGTGGCGGTGCCTGCCCGCCGACCGGTTTTCCGATCTGGCATCACGCCTCGTGACCTGACGAACGAGGCGTTTGCCGGCATGTTCGCGCGACCCGGGCGAATGGCGCTGACAGTGCTGGGGGTGGTGATCGGATTATGCGCTCTGGTCGCCACAGTCGGACTGACCCGCACGGCCGGCAACCGCATCATCAGCCAGTTCGACCAGCTTGCGGCGACGGAACTCTTCATCACCGCGCGGCCGGGCACGGCAACGGGCACGGTCGATCCCAAAGCCATACCCTGGGATGCGCCCGCGCGACTGCAGCGCCTGAATGGAGTCGTCGCCGCGGGGACGATCAGCGAGGTCGATGCCGGAGCGGCGCTGGTCAGCGCTTCACCGGTACGAGACCCGCTGAACCCGCGAGCGTTCAAGGTCGCGGTGCGGGCTGCCTCGCCAGACATGTTCGCAGCAGTGAGAGCCGTCCTCGAGACCGGGAGGCTTCCCGATGCCGGCCACTCCGAGCGGGCAGAACGGGTCGCCGTGCTCGGGCCGGACGCCGCCCAGCGATTGGGGATCCACGGCGTCGAGCGCCTTCCCGCGATCTCGATCGGCGATCAACTCTATCTGGTGATCGGCACACTGCGAGACGTCGCCCGCAAGCCCGAACTGCTTGGCTCGATCATCATTCCGGAAGGTACGGCACGTCGCGATTTCCGCCTCGCCGGGCCGGGCACGGTGGTCGTCGAGACCAAGGTGGGCGCGGCCCAGCTCATTGCCGAGCAGGCGCGCCTCGCGCTGCGGCCCGATGATCCCCGCGCGCTGAAGGTGCAGGTTCCGCTAGAGCCCCGACGCGTGCGCGACGACGTGCAGACCGACCTCAACCTCATGTTTCTTCTCCTCGGCGGCCTATCCCTTGTCGTGGGCGCGCTCGGCATTGCGAACATCACGCTCGTGGGCGTCATGGAGCGCACCGGCGAGATCGGGCTGCGTCGCGCCATTGGTGCCACGCGCGGTCATATCGCCCTGCAATTCCTGGCCGAAAGCGCCTCCATGGGCGTAATCGGCGGCATCATTGGCGCGAGCCTCGGGGTCGTGATCGTCGTCGGGGTCTCGGCTTATCAGACGTGGACTCCGGTTCTTGATCCGGCCGCGCCGCTCCTTGCCCCGGTTGTTGGGGGCGCGATTGGACTGCTGTCGGGTCTCTACCCGGCATCACGCGCGGCGCGCCTGGAGCCAGCGGAAGCGTTTCGACACTAATCGATGACAAGTCTCCCGACTGTCTCACGCAGTGCCGCGGCCGCATTGCTTTGCGTCGGACTTTGTCTTCCGCGTCCCGCGGCCGCGGATGAGGACGTGGTCGAGCTCAAGCGCGCCGTCGAAGAGCTCCGAGCCGCAAACCGCGAGCTCAGAAAGCGAATCGAGGCGCTCGAAGCAGAGAAACCGAATGCCGAGCATGCGCCTTCCTCCGCGCCCGCCGCTGCCGCGCCGGGGGCGGAACCCAAGGGCGCGGTCGCGCGCACGGAGGAGCTTGAGCAGCGTGTCAAAGAATTGGAGGCCACTAAGACAGCGCAAGAGACCGCAACCCGCTCGATCATCCAGAGCGCGCTGTCGAAGACCGGCTCCAAGATAAACCAGTTCGTCACGCTCGGGGGCGCGATTGAAACCGTCCTAGCGAGAGCCAAAGACTTTAGCGGGCAACGGAAGGACAGCGTCTCGTTGGGCACAGCGGAGATGGATTTTGAGACCAGGCCGAGCGAATGGGCACTCGGAAATCTGATCGTCGGATTCGACAATGGGACAAACCTGGCAGTCCCCACGACTAAAGGATTCAATACGGGTGTTGATCGACTAACCGTCGGTCGGGCCACTCTGACCATCGGGGATCTGCAGAGATTTCCGATTTACGTCAAAGCCGGGCGCGACGTCCTGCCGTTTGGGATTTCAACGGGGGTCCACCGTATCGATCTGGTAACGCTGAACAATCCACTCACGATCGACGCTTTCGAGACTCGCCGCAACGCGGTCGGCATCGGGTTTGCACTGCCTACGCCGCAGGCGGCTCCGCCCCCGAAGCCCCAAATCGTGCCTCCGTCGCGGCCGCTGGTCATCAGCCCCCTCATCAGCTCCCTCAGCGAGTATATGGGCTACGCTCCGATTCCCGTACGGCGGAAACCGCAGACTCCGGTGACGCTTCCGCCGGAGCCCCCGCCCTTCTACGGCGACGTGTTCTTCTACGACGCGAACACTGTCGACGGTGTCACGAGGAAACTCAGCAGCAGCATGAACGGCAGGCTGGGCTATCGCACCAGTGGGCATTGCGGCCGAACCTATAGCGAGCTGGTCCACAGCAATATCTGCCCCTGGACTGCCGATCTGTCGGTGGACTATATCAGCTCGGTCTTCGACAGCGACTTCCTCGAGAGCGAATATCACGCCTTCATTGGCCAGATCGGGAGGACTCCCGGCCTGGCGCCGAGCCTGAAGCTGGGTTTCGGTCCCTACTCGTTCATCGGCGAAATGAACGCGGCGACCAAGTCGGCGAAATTTATCGACGGCAGCGGCCGGTCGATCACCCTTAGACCGTCAGCCTGGCAGGTTTCGGTCGCGAGGCAGTTCGACTGGAATCCCTGGTTGGAGTCGATCGGCAGCCAAGGTACTTATGTTGCGCTCGGTTATTCGAGAAGCCGCGACCTGGGGGGCGTGACGCAGTTGATTAACGACGCGCCCACTCGTGTGGGATCCGTGCCCGAGGCTCGCCTGATCCTGACCGCGGCCGAATGGGTTGTCGAGGGGGTGAGGCTGGCCTTGGAATATTCGCGCAATTGGGACTACCCGACGAGCAAGGGAGGTACGGGAAGACGAGCAGAGGAGCTACAGTTTGCACTCATGCTTACCTGGTAGAGCTCCTCGCGGACCGCCGGAGATTCCGGAGAGCGCGTGCTTGCGTTACAGCGAGATTTGCTCTGAGAACCGCCACACCCCACCCGAAGGAGAACCTCACATGAAACCCACATACTTTCGACCAATAGCACACATTGTTACCGCTGCGATTGCGGCGATGGCTGCCAGCTTCGCCCCCTCGGTGCTTGCGGTGGATGACCGGACCGATCTCCTAAAGATCGATCCTAAGAACTTCAGTCGACCAACCATCATCGACAACAAGTACATGCCGCTGAAGCCAGGTTCACAGCAGGTGTACGAGGGCTGGACGATGGACGAAGGCAAAAAGATACCGCGTAAGGTCATTCAAATCGTCACCGATCTCGTTAAGCAGGTCAATGGGATTGACACGGTCGTTCTCTGGGAACGCGATTTCAAGGAAGACAGGCTTGAGGAGTCCGAACTGGGGTTTCGCGCGCAGGACGATAAGGGCAACGTCTGGCATTTTGGCGAAGTAAAGGAAGTTTATGACGAGGACGGAAAGCTGATCGGCGCCAAGGTCTGGATGGACGGGTTCCTGGGCGCCAGATCAGGCATCATCATGCCGGGGAAGCCAGCCGTGGGCACGCCAAGCTTTTCGCAGGGCTTCGCCAAAGGGGTGTACAACTGGGATGACCGAGGGCAGGTGCGGAAGGTGGGCGAGAAGGTGACGGTTCCGGCGGGCACTTATAAGGACGTGCTCGTGATTGAAGAATGGTCCGGTCCGGAGAAAAAAAAGGGCGGGCTCCAACTGAAATACTATGCCCCGGCTGTCGGCTACGTACAGGTGGGCTTTGAGGGTAATGACCCCGTCCGGGAATATCTAGTCTTGACCAAAGAATCACAGCTCAATGCGAAAGAAATGGACGAGGTGCGCGCTGAAGCTCTACTGGTTGAGGAACGCTCCTACTACTACGGCCGGGATACCAAGCCGCCACGGCGCAGCAAACAGTAAATTCCCCGCAGCTGTCCGCACTCTTTGGACTTTCCTCGAACGAGGTCGAGGAAAGTCTAGCGCGTTTCAGCTGCGCCGGCCGCCG
>WNFR01003538.1_pt1 | contig 16115 bp, 10 predicted proteins | sample 5400221 | NCBI WGS metagenome assembly WNFR01 (sample SAMN13153357, study PRJNA577476) | soil metagenome | isolation source: 40 cm soil under Madrone tree | place: USA:California | collected 2016-06-14 | reverse complement strand
AGAATCGCGGCGATGAGCAGGTAAGTGAAATACGGCTTTCGCCGGCCGAAGGCGTCCGCGAAAAATCCGAAGGATACGTAACCCAGCCATTTTCCGGGAGCGAGCACGAGATAGAATGTCGTTCCAACGACGAGGCTGAGGCCGCGTCCGCCGCGTGAAACGGGAAGCGACAAATATCCCGGAATCCACGTGAATAGCCCCCAATAACCAAACATGCTGCTGGCATTCATGGCCGTGGCCAGAAGGCCGTTGCGCAAGATTGTTTTTTCGCGCAGCAGATTGAGCCAGTTTCCCTTTTGCGTTGCCGAGCGATTTTTCCAAAGGTCGGATTCAGGCACGCCGCGGCGAATCCAGAGAACCAGAAGAGCCGGCAGCACGCCGACGAAAAAGACGGCGCGCCATCCGAGGCGGGGGAATACGATGAGCACAATCAGTGCGGCGATGGCTTCGCCGATGGCGTAAGCCGATTGCATCAGGCCCAGGGCTTTTCCGCGGTGCTCCGCGCGCCAGGTTTCCGCTATCAGAGCGGCGCCGGTGGTCCATTCGCCGCCCATGCCGAGTCCAAGTACAAAGCGAAAGGTGGCAAGCTGCGGAATGGTATGAGAAAAACCGCAGGCGGCGCTCGCGAAAGAATAGACCAGGATGGAAGCCATCAGCGCGCGTGTGCGTCCGATGCGATCCGCGAGAATGCCGAAAAGAAATCCGCCGATGGCGGAAGCGACGAGCGTCAGGGAATTCAGAAAACCCGCGGTGCGAGTGTCCGTGCTGAACTCGCGGATCAGGTAGGTGAGAACGAGCGAATAAAGCATGACGTCCATGGCGTCGAGCATCCAGCCGAGGCCGCCGGCGATGAGCGATTTGCGCTCGGCTGAAGTGACGTCACGCGGCCATCCGAATCCCCGCGAGGAGCGGACACCCGGAAGGCCGGGTGAAGAAGGGACGCCAGTGCTCATGGGGTCTGGCCGTTAGTTTCCAGCGTGCGTAGCGCGATCGATTCCTTCCGCAATTTTCAAGATGACGAAAGCGAGCTCCAACAGAACACGCACGACGAGGACACCAACAAACAAAGCCACGATTCCCACGACCAGATTGATGAGTCCCTCCGCGGGGGATTGCTGCATGCCGACCACGACGAAGGCCACGACCGCGATTCCGCCACCGAGGATGGAAATGATATAGAGCAGCTTCACGATCCGACGGGTGAGCAGGGAACTGAATGAGAAATCAAAAAGTCCCGCAAAGAAATTCTTTTCATCCTGCATGTAGCCTCCTGGCAAAAGTTTCGAGAAACCGGCTAGGGCCGAGATGTAGGTAAGGCTATTCGGTGACATAAGTCAAGACGCTTTGACCGTCGGAGGAGCGCGGGGGCCAGAAAAAAGCGGGCGGCTGCAGAATTTTCTTGAAGAGGTGACGACACAAGCGACACCTCCCCCATACGTTGCAAAAACGAAGGTCATGCGGGCAGAGTGTTTCTTCTTGACATTCTTGACGCGGGCGTACACCCTGATTGGCTTTGTCCCCGCCTCCGCGGAAGATTGCGGAGGGGCAGGAGCAAACGCGCTCGCCCATGACCAAGGTCCGGCTCTGTTTCCACGATCGCTGCTTTGACGGCACGGCCTCCGCTGCACTCTTTTACCGCTTTTATCGCGAACGATTTGATGCGGGCGCGGAATTTGGCTTCACGGGGATGACGCACCGCGCGGCGCAGCCATGGGAGCCGGGCATTTTCGATGGGGACGAAAACGCGATCGTGGATTTCAAGTTTTCGAATTCGCCGAAAGTAACGTGGTGGTTCGACCATCATCAAAGCGCGTTTCTTACTCCCGCGGATGCGGAGCAATTCCGCAAGAATCCCGGCCCGCACATGTTTTACGAGCCGGACTACAAGTCGTGCACGAAGCTGATCGCCACGGTGGCGAAAGAAAAATTTGGTTTCGACACCAAGCCGCTGGAAGATTTGATTCACTGGGGCGACATCATTGACGGGGCGCAGTATCCGACGGCCGAGTTCGCGGTGGGAATGGCGGAGCCTGCGATGCAACTGGCGCTGGTGATCGAAGCAGCGCCTGAAAACGGGCTTCCAGCGCGCCTCATTCCGCAACTGGCCTACCTGCCGCTCGGCGAAATGGTGAAGCTGCCGCTGGTGGCGAGGCATCTGGAGCCGCTGCTGGAGCGGCACCGGAAATCGATCGAGATCTTGCGGGAACGCAGCGAAGCGCGCGACGGAGTGATTTTTTTCGATGTTGGCGATCTGGATCTGGAAGGGTACAACAAATTCATACCGTACCTGCTGCATCCGGAGAGCGTGTATTCCGTGAGCGTGAGCGCTTCGGCGGTGCGCGCCAAAGTATCGCTGGGGACGAATCCGTGGAACCAGGCGACCGCGGACAAAAATTTGGCGTCGCTGGCGGAAAAATTCGGCGGCGGGGGCCACCCAAGAGTGTCGGCAATATCGTTCGAACCTGGCGATCTGCCGCGAGCGCGGGAAGTGGCGCGCGAGTTGGTGGCGACGCTTCGCAAGAATTAGGGCGCATTGCGGGACCGGTGATCATTTTCGGTGGTTCGACAAAACTGCTTGCTCCATGTAAAATTCTAAAATATTCCCGTGGACCGGTAGCTCAATGGTAGAGCAGTTGACTCTTAATCAACGGGTTGGAGGTTCGAGTCCTCCCCGGTTCACCAAACTTCCCGTTTTGTTCTTTCTTTTCAACTAACTAACTCCTGCCACCCCTCAGGTTCCTTTCCCTGGGGGGACAGAAGGGAACAATAAGGCTGCGACGTTGGCTACAGCCCGTCGTTTCGAGTCTGGAACCGAGTGCGTGTAGACCCGAAGCGTCGTTTCCATGTCAGACTGTCCGAGTATGTCTTGAGCGGCTCGTATCGTCGCTTCTGACTCGCTTAGCCAAGTTGCATGGGTATGACGCAGGACGTGCCAACCAATCGATCGCATGCCCAACCGCACACACGACGGCCTAAGAACACGATGTGCCATGTTCTTTGGGCTAATCGGCGTGTTTGCCTTACTGGCGAAAACAAACGCATCTCCATTCGTGCCCGAACAACGAGCCCGATGTGCCAGTAACGCAATGCGCAGAGGCTCACTCAACGGCACTTCTCTTACGCTACTCCGCGTCTTGGGTGTGCCAAAGCCGGTTTCGTCCGAGTACGTCTCCTTGACTTGTATGACGCCTCGGAAGAAATCTACCCGGCTCCAACGAAGCGCGGCGATCTCGCCGATCCGAAGTCCGGTTAGTACTGCAACCAAAACAACGGTGCGGCAAGGTTCGGGCAACGACTCAATAAGCTTTAGTGCATCGCGGGGTTCAAGGAAAACAAGTTCCTTCCTCGGAACACGTTCCCCGATACAAAGTCCGCGTGCCGCATTCTCCTCAAGATAATTCCACTCGATTGCCTGTTGGAGGAGTTTGCTGAGTGTTGTGCGAACGCCGTGCAATGTCGAAGAGGAATAGCCCTGTTGTTTCTTGCCAATAACGAACGCCTGCAAGGTCTCACGATCGAGATCTCGCAAGCGCATGGGGCCAAACGGTATTTTATCAACGAATAATTCACAAGATTATAAAAATTAAACTGTTAACACAATCATAGATAGGTACGGTGCAGTTTTTGACCACCAGCTCGTTGAAAAAATAAGAAGAGCTGTGGCGAATGGTGGACGAATTACGCAGAAGTGTGACTGTCGTTCTTGATTCCACAAAGGATTGTTCCTGTATTGAATAGTCTTCAAAAACAGGCCTCATGGCTAGGAGAAATCCACGGCAACAGGGGGCCTTGAAATAAGAACGTTTTGTGAAGGCCTCCGTCACCCGACGTGGCTCTCGGTTGACCTGGAAGTAGGGGAGTCCTAATATGCGGGCATCGTGACGCGCGCCTTAGACACTTTCCTGGGTCGATTCCTACTCGTCGCTCTGCTGACAAGTTTCCTGACTGTCCGGGGCACCTCACGCCCGGAAGACGTAAACGTCCGCTTCCTGAAATTCGAAGAAGTTGAGGAAACCCTCCAGTTGTTCGCCGGATCCGGGTTGCCGGGAAGTGAGATCGCAGACCCGGAGGCTTGGGAGCGCTGGATCCGCTCGCAGGACCAACAAGTGAGGGCGCGCATTGACCGGGGCGTCGAAGATTCCATCTCCAACTTGATCCTCTACGGCATTTCCTACACAAACTTGCCGCGGCTCGAGAGCACTGAGAAGGCCCTCACAGAGTCAGGAGGGCTCACCGCAGAAGCCCGAGCAAGAGTAAAGGCGCTCATTGCGGCGCTCGAAGCCGTGTCGCGAAGCGAGAGAGTCCAATTCGTGCGGCAATTTCTTACACGGAAGGGCATTGCAAGCCACCGAATCGAGACGTTCCTGACGGAAAATCTGGAGCGATTTGCGAACGAGCAGCGCGGGTATCAAGAGAAGCTGGATGAGGCAGGGAAGGCAGCCGATCAAATGGAAGTGCTTCTCACTCGAGGTACACTTTATCAATCCCGCGGGCTTTCGGTGGATACTTCACTGCTGCCCAATTATGCACTGGAGAATACCCTCCAATCGCTTGTGGCGAAGGGAGTTGTGGCAGCGCAGATCAAACGAATCGCAGTCATCGGCCCAGGACTGGATTTTACCGACAAGCGCGATGGCTACGATTTCTATCCACTCCAGACAATTCAGCCTTTCGCCGTCATGGAAGCGGTCCTGCGGCTGAAGCTAGGCAACCCGGAGGACATGAACGTTGCCACCTTGGACCTTAATCCCGCGGTCAATGCCCACATTTCGACGCTTGCGAGAAACGGGCGAGCCGGACGCGCGTATATAGTGCAGTTGCCCAGGGATACAAACGCGGATTGGTCGCCTTCGGCGGTTGCCTACTGGCAGCATTTCGGAGAGATTTTGGGAAGGCGCGTGAAACCTCTGCCCGTGCCATCCACGCTCGGGGGCGTGATGCTCCGCGCGGTGGCCATCGCACCCAAGTATGCCTCCCGCCTTGCACCGCTGGATTTGGACATAGTGGCACAGACGGCCGATTTGACTAAGGGGGAAGGTTTCGATCTGGTGGTGGCGACCAACGTACTTGTCTATTACGAGCGCTTTCAGCAGGGCTTAGCGATGGCGAATATTGCGCGCCTGATGAATCCAAGCGGCATCTTCCTGTGCAATACGGTTCTTCCGGCGCAGCATGACCCTCAGCTCTCCTATCTCGGAAGACGTATAGTTACTTACAGCGAAGCTCGCAGTTATGGAGATGACATGGTGGTCTACCAAAAGCGCTGCAAAAAAACGAGCGGCAGATCTGCTTCAGAGTCGACGCGTGCCGCACGTTAGCGAAGCGGTGACACTTTCTCGCGAATCCGCCCAAGTTCCGGCAAATCCTTGTCGGCCTTGCTCCAGAACTTCTCTGCCATTGCAAATTGCTGCCGTGCCTTGGCGCCATCGCCTGCATGTTCAAGTGCCAAGCCCAGGGCAAAATACCCCGCCGCGTAACTGGGATCGTGCCGAATCATTTGCCGTGCCGTGAACTCCGCCAGGTCCCAATCGCCTGCTTCTCGAGCTGTCTGCGCGATGGATTCAAGTTCGAAGAGGGCCGCGCTCCACGCATCCGGGCCGGGCGCAGCCACGATCAACTTCTCGATTTCCATCGTTAGAGCTGCTCCCTCCTCCATCTTCTTTTCGCGAAGCAAAATGCCGGCCCGCAGAGCAGCGGGATAAGGCCCCGCAACTACAGTGATGACCGGAACCAGCTCCGTTACCTGTTCTGCAGAGGTCAGTTCATTTTTGGCCTCGTCCATTCGGTTCATGGCCAGTTGAGCCTGTCCGGCCAGCGTATGTCCCGCGAGTCGCGCCATCGGCCAAGGACTCTTCGCCAACTCCCGCGCTGCCTCCAGCGCTTCCTCCAATCGCCCGCGGTTCAGTAAGAACTCCGGCCATGCTCGGCGGTTATACTCCAGAAACTCGGTGTAAGCAGGGACTGCAAAGGCTTGGCGGAACATAGCCTCGGCCGATCGGATTTGTCCCAGAGATTGATAACTCAGGGCCAGCAATTGCAGGTTGTGCGCATGGTGCCAGTCGTACCGAGCCGGGATGTTCTCAGCTCGGTAGTAGTTTTCTTCCAGCTCCTTCGCTTTCAGGAACTCCTGGATGGCCTCGTCAGTTCTCCCTGTGCGCAGGAGCTCATGTCCGTGCATGTGATGGGCATGAGGAATCATGGGCGCAAGACGCACATAAACGGCACTCTCCTCCAGCGCTTCCTTTGCTCTGCCGAGGTTTTCGAGTGTGTGGGCATAATAATGGTGAGCGGCAAAATTGTTCGGCGCGAGGGAAAGGGCCGTTTTGTAAAATGCGAGGGTGTCCACGCTGCCGCCCTGCCCGTGGACAAACGGCGAGCCTTCATCGGCGAGGCCGCGCTGGATCCACAACCATGGGTCGTTCGGGCTGACCCTAAGCGCGTCACTGACGGCCTTCCGGTAAGCGACGTAAGTGTCCGCGTCACCGCTGTCCTCGAGATAATCCAGCTCCCGTCCGCGGATCGCAATCCACAGTCGTTCGCGTTCGCTCAGTTTTTTCTCCAGTGCCTGGGCCCTCAGGAAAGCAGCGCGCGCCGTAGGGACGTCTTGCAAGCCGATATAGGCATCCGTCAATCCTAGAAACGCCATAGCCAGGTTCGGGTCCTGGCGCAGGGCTTCGTGGAACGAACGCACCGCTTCGATCCACACGTAAGAATGGAGGTACGCCAGCCCTTGATCATAGAAGGCCTGCCCTTCGGCGGATGCAGTAGCCACCTTTTCGTGCAAGGTCCCGATACCCGACCGGAGAGGAACCGGGCGCTCGAGAATTTCGCGCCGCACCGGGCCGCCCTGATGTCCTTGGTGATTCGTTTCCTGCTCGGGCAGCGGCATGGCATCTAAGCTCGAGACAAAGACCACCGTCAATAGAAGCCAAATGACTCGGCGCAATTTCTCACCTTTTCTTGGGTTCTCGCCTGTATGCGTCTTCACCACCGCGTCCTGCCCTCAGACTTCCGTTATCTCAACGGAACGAACATAGTATCCGGAGTCCAGCTTCCGAGCCTGCACTAGCGGATCTTTCACAGCGAGACGAATGGAATACGTTCCCGGCGCCTTCGGTGACCATTCATGAGACCACAGAGTCCATGGATCATTCTTCACTTGGCTGAAATTGTCCAAACGGACGTAGTCCTCTTCGGGGTTGAAGCGAATTTCCAATTCTTTAACCGGATGAGTACCGCCCCAGGCGATACCTTCAACACGGTATCTGATCTTCTCGTCCACGAGCCACTTCTCGACGCGGACGGGCATGGCCGCTTGATCTATCACTGCCGGCAGAAACTCTTTCGCCAGCCGGGGCTTTCCTTTCTGCAGAGTTCTCGCGGCATATTCTTGCATTTGAGAGGTCGCTTCCGCCTTGTCGTCCAGCAACGTGATGCTATCCACCCATTTGATGCAGGTGCACCCGTACCAGCCCGGAACTACAAGGCGAACCGGAGCGCCGTGGTCTCTGGTCAGCGGCTGCCCGTTCAGCTCGGTAGCCAAGAACGCTCCAGCATTCTTTAGCTCTTGCGGCGTAAAAATCCAGCTTGCACCGGGGACCGAGGTCGCGGACGCCGCCACGTAGCGATCGAAACCCGAGATCCGTACTCTGGTAGCCTCGGGCTCGACCTTCGCATCGTCCAAGACCTCCCATATATGGACGCCGGCCCAATTCCCAGCGCTTATCATTCCAAAATGCGCCATTCGCACGTTGCCCGCGCATTCCATCAGATGCATACCCATGGGTTTCGCTGCGCTCTTCAAGTCTGCAATCGGAAGTCGCAACGGCTCCCCGGCGGCCCCATCGATGGCCATCTGCCATGAATTCGCATCCGGCAGAAGCTCGGAAGCACGGGTGCGGACGTAGAACTTCGCCGTCGGAGTTACTGGATCGGGGCCAGTGAGGGTCGAAAGGTCAGTATAGAGCCGGCCGTCGAGTTCTCCTCCAAAGGCCGTATCCATCTGTATCAGCCTCTCGTCGGCGAAATCGACTAGGCCAAGCAGTTTGCTGCCTGCAAAAGCCCCTTTGTGCTGTTCGAGGCTTGGCCTGGGCCACGCGACTTTGTCGAAGCCGGTAAGCCGGGCTCCCCCGGCAATCATCCCGGCCCTGACCAACTCTCTTCGAGTAAGCTTCGACTTCGTTTCGGTAATCATGCTGTTCAGATCGATACCAAGTCGGAACTCCGCACACAACCCCAACTGCGCGGCAACTCATTCTACATGATCGAAAGTAACCGCGCGTGTTCTGCCACATTAAGAAGGGCGATTTAAAGTTGACGCGAGAGCGCGGCACACGTATGGTTTTGAGCGAAATAGCGTGAGATCAGAGCTTCCCAACTGGGTATTCGGCACACAGGGAAGGGCTTCGATGAAGCTCCGTATAGCATTGGCGCTCGCCCTGGCTTGGCTCGCTGCTACCGATGCATCCTCCCAGCCTCAACTTGTGCCTTCCTCCCAGAACGGACAGACAAAGCATGAGGCAGAGAATGACCGACTGCGCCAGGTGCTTGAGCGCGAACCCAACAACAAGGAAGCATTGTTCCGGCTTGGACGACTGATGATTGAGGAGGGGGATTTTGTGTCCGCCGGCTCGCTATTTCAAAAGTATGTTCTGATTTCGCCCGAGGAGCCGGGAGCCTGGGCTTATCTGGTCCGTTGTGCGGTGGGCCAACACGATTCAGGAGGGGCAGCCGGGGCACAGCGCCAAATCGAGCGGTTGGCGCCGGCAAACCTCGCTTTGCATACGCAAGCTGCTTGCTGGCTGGCCGGTTCAGCAATTTCCGAAGTGACCAGGAGTGAATTTGAGCTGGTAATGTCTCTGGCTCCCCACCAAACCAGCAGCGGAGGCCTCTGGTACTCACGGTTAGGACAGTGCTACGAGCATGCACAGGAACCAAACCGGGCCACTCGCGCTTTCCAAGTGGCTATTGACCTCGACCCCGATACGGAGGGCCACTACTTCCGTCTGGCGCATCTGCTAGCCAGAGAGGGCATGGTCGGACGTGCCTCGGAAATCATGACCAGCGCCGTCGCGCACTTCCCACACTCGGTGACGACCCGCGTCGAAGCCGGGAGTCTTGAATTGGAGGCCGGCAATCTAGAGCGGGCGCTGGAACTACAGCATCAGGCTGCCGACATAGACCCACAATTCCCCGGGGTTTTGTCACTTTTGGGAAGGATTCAACTGGCACAGCGTCGTTACCCGGAGGCAATCGACACTCTGGAGCAGGCGGCAAGACTTGCGCCTGCCGATGCGGGCATCCATTTTTACGCAGGCCAGGCTTGGATGAAAACGGAACAAGGAACAGAGCGAGCGCTCGATCATTTTAGGCGTTCGCTGGAAATGGATCCGGACCGAGCCAGCACGTATTACTGGCTCGGTTCGCTCTACTTTCATCGCAACCACGAGTATCGGGTCGCAGTGCGATACCTGGAGCAGGCAGTGGATCGGGCGCCGGAACTCGAAGCCGCTCACCAGATGCTCATCCAGGCCTATAAGAGGTTGGGCGAGGATGCAACGGCCGCCCGGCAGCTCCAGCGCTATCAGGAAATTGTTCAACAGAGAGCCAAAGTCGAGGCTCCGAAATGACGGGTCTACGGCTCGTGCCGGTCGTGGTCCTGGGCCTCATGGCAGCGGCCACAACGACGGTAGATCCGATTCAGTTTGAAGACTGCCCGGCGCCACGATTTGTCACTCGCACCGGCCGCACCGCACGTAAGTACTTGCCGCAAACCATGGCTGGCGGAGTGGCTGTCTTCGATTACAACAACGACGGTCTGCTGGATATCTACGCTGTAAACGGCGCCACCATGCCCGGTCTGGTGAAAGGTGGTCCGCAATACTCCGACCGCCTATTCCGCAACAACGGCGATAGCACCTTTACTGACGTGACGGAAACAGCTGGCTTGGCTGGCCACGGCTTCAACATTGGCGTAGCCTTCGGTGATTACGATAATGATGGCTTTGAGGACATCTTCGTTGCCGGCGTGCACCGCGACACGCTCTATCACAATAATGGCGACGGGACCTTCACCGACGTCACTGAACGTGCTGGTCTGGCCCGCCCAGACCCCCAATACGGAAAGTTTTGGGCCGTAGGTGCGATGTGGCTGGACTACGATCGCGACGGACTGCTCGATCTGTTCGTCGTGAATTACGTCCTTTGGGATCCGAAGACCGAGCCGGTTTGCGAGAAGGGCGGCTTGCCCGACTTCTGCTATCCGCGCGCTTACACTGGCGTGCCCAACTCGCTGTTTCATAATAACGGCGACGGGACATTTACCGACGTGTCTGCCGCCTCCGGGATTCGCCAGAGCATCGGCAAGGGGATGGCAGTGACCGCAGCCGATTTCGACGGCGACGGCTGGCCTGATCTCTTTGTCTCCAACGACACACTTCCTAACAGCTTGTTCCTGAACCAGCGCAACGGCACGTTCAAAGAGGCTGCAGTCGAAAATGGCGTTGCCTTCACAGAAAACGGCGCAGCCATCTCCGGGATGGGCGTGGATGCTCGCGACATCGACAACGACGGTCGCCCAGACATCTTCGAGACGGCATTGCAAAACGAGACCATGCCGCTGTTTCGCAACCTGGGGCAGGCGGGTTTCGAGGAGATCACCTTCGCAAGCGGTTTGGCGCACGCTTCCCTGGCCAAGACCGGGTGGAGCAACGGAATTTACGACTTCAACAATAACGGTCGCAAAGATCTCTTCGCCGTCTGCGGCCACGTGATGGATTCCGAAGGCAGTCTCCACGCCACCGTTCCGCAAAGCAACATCATCTTTGCGAATCTGGGCGATGGAAAGTTCGCCGACGTCACGGCCGCGGCCGGGGTGGCGCTTGCCCGGAGAGGCGTGCACCGCGGTGCGGCTTTTGGCGACCTGGACAACGATGGGCGCATCGACGTGGTTTTCACCGAGCTCGATGGGCCGTTGCGCATTCTGCGCAATGTCAGCCCAGCAGCCAACCACTGGTTGCTTATCAGGACGATCGGAACAAAGAGCAACCGCGATGGTATTGGCACGCGCATCCGTCTGGTCACGGAAGACGGCGTACAATACAATGCCGTAAACACCAGCGGTGGGTATGCCAGTAGCTCTGACGTGCGCGTTCATTTTGGCCTCGGCCGACGGACGCTGGTGCAGGAGCTTGAGTTATTCTGGCCCAGCGGTAAGCTCCAGGTTCTCAAGAAGGTGAAAGCCGATCAGGTGCTGACGGTTCGTGAGCCTTGAACGGCTCCCCAGTGGACAAGCCACCTGAGCCTGTCCCCGAAATATCAAGAAGAGTTTTTTAGATGACGTGGATCTCAGCTTTATCTATATTGCTTCTCAATTGAATCCTAAATTTATCCTTGACAAGTCCTTTGACTCGTATTTGAATACCCGACAATGGTTGTGTCGGTGGTTACGTGTGGCTGTGTTCGTCGTCACGTTGGTGCCGATACGTAGGTGGTGGTGAATTAGTACCCCGCTGAGGCTGTGTCGAATACGCTTTAGTTTTGAAGGGGGTGTTTGTGCGAGTGCGAAATTTCGTCGTCTTGTTTGCAACTTTCCTCATTATTCTTGCAGGCGCTGGAGCGGCTTGGTCACAGACCGTGCAAGGCGTCATCACCGGCACGATCACCGACCCCAGCGGCGCCGTCGTGCCAAATGCTACGGTAGGCATTACCAACGTTGCGACAAATATTTCTCAGACAACCACCACAGGGTCTGACGGTTCCTACCGTTTCCCCCTCGTCCCCCCCGGGACCTATACCCTCGTCGTGAAGGTCGCCAACTTTGCCGAGGTTCGGGCGAGTGGAGTCGTAGTGCAGGCGAGTCAGACCGTTCCTTTCTCTGTCAGGCTGGAATTAGCCAAAGCCTCCGCGGTGATCGAGGTGACCTCGCAAGCCCCGCTTGTGCAGACCGCGACCTCCGATCTCGGATTCCAAGTGGACAGCAAAACCATCGAGCATGCGGCGCTGGTGGACCGCGACGTTTTTGCGGCGCTTCCCTTTATGGCGCCCCAGGTGAGCCCAGGAATGGATAGGGCGCCGACTTCCGGAGGGGCCAGGGAGTCCGGCACCTCCTACATGCTCAACGGTTCCGATGACAATAACAACTTCAGTGCGGGGGCCATCAACATCAGCCCACCGCTGGAGTCCGTGGAAGACTTTTCCATCATCACTAATAGCATGGGCGCTCAATATGGCCGTGGCGCGGGTGCCGTCGTCAGCGCGAACCAGAAGTCTGGCACGAACAAGTTTCACGGCGCCCTCTACGAGCAGAACCGCAATGCCAGCCTGAATGCGAACAACTTCTTTTACAACCGGGATCTGGGGAACGACCCCACCCTGGCAAAGAAGCCAAAATACATCAAGAACCAGTTCGGCGGCGCTGTTGGCGGCCCCATCCGCAAGGATAAGACATTCTTTTTCTTTGCGTACGACCGGAGCAAATTACTTTCCGGCGCAGTCAGTGCAAACAATTTCGCCCCCACCATTGACGGGCTCGCGTACGTGCAGGCCCACGGCGGGCCACTCGCCAAGGCGGTCCTCGCAGCGTACCCTCCCCTCACTTCGGATAACGCTTGCCCTAATCAACCAAACTATCTAGTCGGTCCCAATAACACCGACACAGGAGTGAATATCACAGGAAAGGGTATAAATCCGTTCACGGGCCTGCCGAACGCCGTAGGATGTATTTCCTTTTTTGACCCGCAAAACGACACGCAAAACGTTTACTACGGACGCGTGGATCACAACTTCAGTTCGTCGGACCGGCTCAGCTTTGCCGCTAACATCACTCGAGATGCCTTCGTGGACAAGTTCGGCGGGGGTGGCCTTAAGTCGAACGGTGCGATCAGTAATTCGATCTTCAATAACCTTCACAATCTGACGCTGAACGAAACCCACGTCTTCAACCCGCGCTTGGTGAACGAGGTGACCATCTCCCAGAACCGCAACTACAACGCCAACGTCGAAGGGAACGGGACGGCGGATAACGTTCCGAATATTTTCATGGACAATCAGAATGAAGGCAACTTGAACTATCAGATTGGCCCCTTCGAAGGCGGCCAGGTGGTCGGCTTCGTTCAAGACCGCTGGCAGTTCCAGGACAATTTGGTATGGACCAAGGGGCGCCACTCCGTGAAGTTTGGCGGTGGCGGCACATCCGGCATCCTTTACCGCAATTGGGACCTTGGCTTGCCGGGCCAGTACGAATTTGGGCAGCTCTATAGCGTGGACGCACCCCCTGATGCCAACAATAACCCCGCGCCCTGTGCAGCAACAGCAAGCTGTCCGCAGATCACGCCGACGTCCGATGGCGCGCTGCAATCCGACGGCACCATCGCCGGCGTCAACGACGAGACTCACAGTAATTTTAACAACGATTACCCCTACTTCCAGGAGACTGCCATTGACCCGAGAACGGGTGCCCGGGCCGATGCCTATCGCCACTACACGTATCACGACTACGCCGCGTTCGTTCAGGACGACTGGAAAGTTACGTCGCGGTTGACCCTCAACCTCGGACTTCGTTGGGAGCGGTTTGGTGCTCCGAGCGAAGATCATGGCATCCTGGCGCAATTCACCAACATAGGAAGCTGCGATATCATCAATGACACCGCCTGCATCGCCAACGCGCGCGTCAATCCGGTCAGCCGGATGTGGAAAACGCGAAACCGTGACTTCGGCCCCCGAATCGGTTTTGCCTGGGATGTGTTCGGAAATGGCAAGATGGCCGTCCGCGGCGGTTACGGTATCTACTATGACCGCATCTTCGACAACATCTGGTCGAATGGCGCTTGGAACCCGCCATTCTACGCCTTGCTCGACTTTCAAGCGGACGCCGGCGATGCCATCAATTACTCGAATCCGGCGTCCATCGGTTCAGCGTACGACCCCAACGGCCCGAACGGTCCTATCCCGTACCCTGGGAAGCGCGTCTCCGTACGCACCATGGACGTGCACATGAAGGACTCCTCCGGCCAGAACTTTTACTTTGGCGTGGAACGCCAAGTCTTTGGCAGCTTGTTGCTGCGCGCAAGTTACCAGGGCGCCTTCGGCCGCCACCTGCCCATGCTGGAGAACTACAACCGCGTGGACGGCATCGGGTATGGAGTCGTGTCCCCATCCAGTTTGACCCCTGTGCGTCCTAACCCGCTATATACCGGCTTCAACTACCGCTCGAACAGCGTTAGCTCTAACTACAATTCACTCGTGGTGGAAGCTCAGAAGCGCATGGGGCACGGTTTGCAATTCCAGACCGGATATACCTACTCGAAGCTGCTGGACGTCAACTCCGAACTATTCGCGGGGTGTTCCACCATTGGCGGCTTCAACGCGCCTTACTATTACTACTCCAATGCGCGGCCGAAACTGACCTATGGCCGTGCTTCATACGATCACCGGTACTCGTACAAGTTCAATGTGACCTACGAGATGCCCTTCTTCAAGAGTGAAAAGGGTTTCGTGGGGCATGCCCTTGGTGGATGGGCGCTCGGAACCTTTTTCCAGATGTACGCCGGCCATCCCATCGATGTTTACAACGGCAGCTCCCTTCGAATCCGAGCAAAAACGCCATTTAATGGGACGACTTGCTTGACTGCGTCTGGTTGTTTCGTGCGGGACCAGAACGGCATCCCCTTTAATATTGGAGATGATTACAATCTGGATAACGTCCTCAATGACCATCCGGATTTCATTGGCACAAGCCTCGGTTCCGTCTATAGCGGGAACAGCCCGGCCGATGGATTCTTCACGGACAACCACAAAATCGGATGCGGCTTCCCAGGGATGCCCGCGAATATTTCGGTGACTCTAAGTTCCAGTTCCTGCACATCGACGCCGAACACCCTCTTCGCTAACCCGGCGTACCCGACCGGAGCAACCCCGTACCTCCGCTTTGGCAACCTCGGCCGGAATGTTTTCATTGGGCCTCGATTCATCCAAATGGACCTGAGCTTGAGCAAGACCTTCAAGCTGACGGAGAGCATGAACCTTCGCTTCAGCGCGGACGCCCAGAACCTCGCCAACCATCCGAACTTCGACTGTATTAATGGTAACCTGAACAGCAGCACGTTTGGCCAAGCGCAGTGTATTGTCCCGTTCGGTCTGGGGACGCCCAAAGCCCGCGTGATGGCACTTAGCTTGCGGTTTGCCTTCTAGGAAGCTGACTGCGCCCGGCAGGTCCGGGCACGATAGCTCTCCAGAAGAACAACCGGGCCGTGTAGGTGGGTACAGGCGTGCCCTTGTCCCTCGGGGAACTCTTGTGTTCTGTCTTCGCCGACAACATAGGAAATTCTCGGTAACGAGGCAGTTTGGCCGATGTCAGTCGTAGAGCTTCAAATGTAGAAGCTCCATACGGCGCAGTCCGCTGGAGTAGAGTATCTCGAGCATGGCGCGATCACGGATGCGCAATGGCTCTCCCACATTTGGCTGGCGAAGAACGCGTTCAACTTCATCTCTGTTCATCACGTTCGGTAGCTTGTATCCGACGCGCGGCAACTCCAACTCGGCGGCGGGGTCTTGCGGAATATACTTTCGATAAGTCAGCCACCTGAACCATACTTTCAGAGGCGCCAGCCGGGAATGCTGGCTGGCAACTGCCAACGGCTGGCCGTCTTTCTTCCTGTAGTGGAACAAATATCGCTGATAACTTTCGAGGGACGTTCGCGTGACTTGGGTCGGCGCGGTGGTTCGATTTCTTCTGCACCATTTCAGATACATTTCCATGTGAACGCGGCGAACTCTCAGCGTGCTTTCGCTGAAGCCCTTCACAGCAAGATGTTGTGGATACTTTTCCAGAAGTACGCCAAGCGACTTCCCGGGCGAAGTGCCTTCGTTCAGCCGCACCGGTCTGATGTGGTGGTCTTGCTTAGCCTTTCTTGCAGCGTTTTTTTCATGCTCCCTCCTGAGGCTGCCATCTTGACACGTTGAGTGATCGAGTTTCTGTTGGACTGCACCCTTGAAATGAGACAGCCGGGATGGGCACACTTTGCAGGGAAAGGGCTGCAAAGTGAAGCGAAAGCGATACTCACGGAAATTTCAGCGGATGGCCGTCGAGCGGCTGAGAACCTGTGATGATGTCAACG